>Ga0181582_10004651_pt1 | contig 11066 bp, 5 predicted proteins | sample 071ome_32_FD_132438 | JGI IMG/M metagenome (GOLD analysis project Ga0181582, IMG submission 132438) | Coastal salt marsh microbial communities from the Groves Creek Marsh, Skidaway Island, Georgia - 071405AT metaG (megahit assembly) | ecosystem: Environmental > Aquatic > Marine > Intertidal zone... | reverse complement strand
GGGGGGGGGGGGGGGGGGGGGGGGGGGGGCGTCGGGCGGGGGGCCTGTCGGGCGGGGGGTCGTCGGGCGGGGGGACTGTCGGGCGGGCGGGGGGAGGGGGCGCGGGAGGGGCCGTCGCTGGCGGCGGCGCCCCCGCCCCCGCTCACCCGTGACCTCCCACTTGATCTCCTCCCAGCGCGTGCCGTCGGCGAGGGTGCCGCGGACCAGGAGCCAGCGCTTCCAGTAGCCGTTCTTGTCGAACTCCTCCCCGCTGAGCTTCTCGAGGCGCGTGCCGTCCTCCAGGACCCCCTTGCCGTCCTTCATCCGGGACAGGCGCTCGCGCACCAGGTCGTTGACCCCGAGGGACTCGGTCACCTCGGCGGCGGCGGCGGACGTGGTGTGGTCCCCCAGCGACTGGACGGGGGGCTCGAACGACTGCGTGAGCTCGACGATGGACTGGAACGGCGGGAGCGCCGGGACCTCGCTCTTGACCCCGCCCTCGGTCCGGAACTCGAGCCACATGGGCTCCGTGCGCTCCTTCACCCTGGGCGCGGCCGCGGGGGCCTGCGCGGCCCGGGGGGCCACCCGGGGGAGGGGGGGCAGGGCCGGGTCGGCCGACCCGCCGCCGGCGGACGCGCCCCCGCCGAAGAAGTCGGGCAGGGGGGGCGGGGCCTCGCGCTCCGGGAGCCCCGGCAGCGGCGCGGCGCCAGGGGCCGAGGACCCCCCGCCGAGCGCCGGGCCGTCGAACACGGACGACGCGCCGTCGCCGAACGAGAGGTCCGAGTCGGGGGGCGGGGGCCCGGGCCGGCCGGGCGCCTCCCAAGGCGGGGCCGGCGCCTGCGCGGGGGGGGGGGGGGGGGGGGGGGGGGGGGGGGGGGGGCGGGGGGGGGGGGGGGGGGCCGCGGGGCGGCCAGGACGGGGCGGCGCACGGGGATCCGCGGGGCGGCAGGGCCGCCCGCGACATTGTTAGCACCCGCGCGCGGCGACGCGCGGGCGATCTGGCCGGGGGGCGGCGGGGGCGCTGTGCGCGGGGGCGTCACCTGGGGAACCGGCCCCCCCGGCCCGGAACTAGGCGACGCGGTGGGTGGGGCCGCACTCCCCCCCGCGTCGTCCCACTTGTCCCTCGCCTCCTCCTGCTCCCGGAGCGCCGTCTTGGCGCGGTCGAGGACTGCGGGGAGATCAGGGGGTGCGGGATGCCGTGACATCGAACTGCGGTAAATCTCAGACGCCGGGGCGGCGACGCGCGCGGGGTGGGGCGGCGGGGCGCCCGGATTCCTTTCGAAGTTTCGGGGGGGAAGGGGCCCTTTCCTGCCGTAGCCCGGGAGACAATATCTTCGCCCCCCGCGGTGCCCATGTCGCTCTCGAACTTTAGAACGTCCGAGAGGAACAGAGAGTCCCCCCCGTACTCCCCCCTCTCGCCCATCTCGGTCCCCTCGGACGCCCGGCGGGCCACGAGCCGGAGGACGTGGCCAGGGCCCGGGACTGCACGGGGGGGCGGGGGCGAAGGGGTGGGCCGGCCGAGCGATGCGCGGCGGGTCGGCCGGGGTGGGGGGTACGCTTCACGACCGCGTGGACTCGATGCGCGGGAGCGGCGATTGGCGACGGGGGAGGATTGGCCGGAATGTCGGAGGGAGGGGGCCGTGGCGGGGGTCTGCGACACGATGCGGCTCACCGTGGACGCCAGGGGACAAACGCCGCCTCCGCATGCGGCGGGCCTGGGCGGCCGTCGACCCGGGCGCGCGGCGCCAATGGGCGGCGATCCTCTCGGGGAGGGAGGCGAGCCTCCCGGCAGATGCTAGCATGGACACTCCTCTGCTCCCCCCAGGGCTACACTGCTACTTCCGCGGGTCCGTGGATTTTTTCTGGCGCTGCGCGCAGGGCTCCGTGGCTATAAATCCCCGGCGCCCCACGACCGCTGGCGAGGGTGCGTGCCGTGGCCCCTGTCCGGCGCGCGGTCCGGTCCACGTCAGATCGCTGAGGCGCCAGTCCCTTTGGGCGATCTTCGAGCACCGCGTTCGCGCGCCCGGGGCCTCTGTCGCTCTAGTGTGGGCCCATGATCCGCGCCAGGGAGCTCATCCCGCGCATTAGAACCCCGTATTCGGCTGACGGGCCTCTTTTGCGGGGGGTTTGCGGACCGGGCACCCTTTCCCCAAGGGTTAGAACCCTGGAGAAGCGCTAGTATATCTCGCCGTCGTGACGGTCGCGTCGCCTTCATAGTTGCACAATATACCCTCCCGCACCATACACAAGCCCGAACATGTGTCAATGAGCGCGGGGTCGCCGAAGAGCTTCCCCCCCACCGACGAGTGGCCCGGGAGTCGGGGGGAGTTCCGGGTCCAGGAGGTCGGGGAGGAGTCCGTCGGGTGAGCGCGATGGGAGGGACCTGCCCCTTGAAGCCCACGTTCGTGAACCGTGGGCCGCTCCCGGTGGCGCGGGCGCGGGTCACGTGCCCCCTGGGCTGGGCTCCCTTCCAGCGCCGCGCGCCGCGCGCCGATCCTCGGTCGAACCGAGGCGCTGTCGCACCAGGACCGGCGACCGGAGGGAACGCTTCACCTCCCCCCCCGAGCCCGCAGGCTCCAGCGGCTGGACGGCCCGGCGAGGAGGGTCCACAGGATGCTGTCCACGTGGCGCATCAGCCTGGGGAAGCACGTGCAGGCGGAGCGGGAGCGGCTGGGCATCCCGGCCCTTGTCGGGTGGGGCGACGCGGCGGGGAGGAGCATGCTCAAGTGGCACGGGGTCGGGCAACACTCGGTCGCCCTCTTCTGGCACTTCCTCACCCAGGACCTCTTCACCTCCCTCGTCAACATGCCCCTCGGCGCCCTCCTGGCCGTCACCACGCTCGTCTACTTCGTCTCGGTCCTGGTCTTTGCGGTCCTGTGGTACCTCATGTGGAGGGGGGACGGGACGTGCTTCACCGAGTTCGACGACGGGTGGCACAGCGCCTTCGCCTTCAGCGTCGAGACGCAGATCACGATTGGGTACGGGTACCGCTCCCCGACCCACTGCGACGCCACCTTCTACCTCGTCTTCGTCCAATCGATGGTCAGCGTCTTCATCAACGCGGCGCTGATCGGGGTCCTCTTCACCAAGATCTCCCACCCGTCGTACCGCGGGCAGACGCTCCTGGTCTCGGACAGCCTCTGCATCGCCCGCCGGGACGGCGTCCTCGTCCTCCTCTTCCGCCTCGCCGACCTCCGCTCCATCCCTATCATCGACTGCTCGGTTCGCGCGTGCCTGTACCTGTGGGGGCCCGGGCGGACCACGCGCGAGGGGGAGACGGTCAAGGTGCAGCGGTACGACATGGCCATGCCTGACGTCAACGGCCAGCTCGTGCTCCCGCACATCGTCGAGCACGTCATCGACGAGTCGTCTCCGCTTTACGGTCACACGCACGGGTCCCTCAACAGCCTGAACGCCGAGATCGTCGTGTCCGTGCAGGGGACGAACGACCTGGGCTCCATCTTCGTCAAGAGGCGCAGCTACCTCCCGCGGGAGATCCACTGGGGGTGCGTCTTCCAGGAGATCCTGTCGCAGGAGGAGACGCCCCGGACGCTCCTCTCGCGGCGGCGGCGCCCTGCGGCCGACGAGGTGGAGGCCGCCCACGTGGGCCAGCGCGGGAGGTACTGCGCCGACCTGCGCGGCTTCCACGAGGTCCTCCGGCAGCCCGGCGTCCCCAGCGACGACCCGGAGGCCGCCAGCCGCTACGTCGTGTTTGACCAGCCCAGCGGGAGGGAGCCCCTCCCCTTCCCCGGGCCCGGGAGCAACACGCTCGTGCTCTCGTCCAAGATCTGCGTGTACGCCGACGCGGAGGGGGCGGTGCGGGCGGCGGTGCGGGCGGGTGACACGCACACTGCCCACATCCTCGAGACCCACGCGCGCGTCTACCTACATCGCTGGGACGCCGTCGCCGGGGGCGGCGGGGCCGCCCCGCGCGGGGCGCCCGGCGCCGTGGCGGGCCAGGCCTCGCTCGGGGCGGGGGACGACCTGGAGGGGTTCGAGGAGCTCGCCGAGCAGGTGGAGCTCGGCGTCGGGTACGACGAGGGGAGGGACCGCATGTGGATGCGCTTCCCGGTTGAGATCGCGCACCGCGTGGACGACGCCTCGCCCCTGCGCGGGTGGCGGACGGCCGCGGGGGTGGCGGCAGACGCCGGGTGCGAGGTCGTGGTGGTCGTTGAGGGGCAGTCGCTGGCGACGGGGAGCGTCGTGCACCGCCGCCGCGTCTACCGCGTCCCCGAGGACGTCGAGTGGGGCGCCCGCTTCCAGCCCATGGTCTACCGGCAGCGGCGCGGGGCCGGCCCGCCGGGCGAGTCCGCGGCCGACGCGCCGCCGGTGAGCGCCTTGAGGCCGGGGCCGCACGCCCACACGCGGATACTGTGGCACCGGTTCCACCGCACCCGGCCGTGTCCGGTGCTGCGGGGGGGGGTGGACGAGAGCCTCGAGATGGAGGGGGGGACGGCGCGGGGGGCAGGGGACCCCGCGACGCCGGACGGGACCGTCCACCCGCCGGGCGGGGGCGGGGGCGCCCTGGCTGCGCTGCAGGGGGGGGCGTCGTTCCGCAGGGTCCCCCGCAAGCACCCGAAGGACGTGGAGCTCATGGCCTACTGGCCCGTGCTGGACGCCGAGGGGAGCCGGCACCTGGGGCATGCCGGCTTGGAGTGAGCCGCCCTTCCCTGGCGGGGTCGGGCCAGACGCGTTGGGCGGGTCAGGACCGGGCGCGCCGGGCGTCGCGGGTAGCCCGGGGCCGTTGAGAAGGGGGACGCGCCCCTCGCGGCTCCCGTTTAACGTGAATCTGAAGAGCAAGCGCGCGAATCGGGCCCCTCATCAGCAGAGCCCGCCCGTCCTCCGGCGATCACGTGGCACTGCCGTCAAAAGAGGGAGAGATTGCCGGCGCAGCCATGAGCCGTCTGGTGTCTCACCTCGCGGCGATCATGCGCTCGTCCGCGCGATGCTCCACCAGCTCGCTTTTCGCCTCGGTTCCTGAGGCCGTGGGGGCCACGGGGCCGAGCGCTTTCGCGGCCTTCGGCAGCCGCGCCGGGGCCGCTTCGGCGAGCTCCGCCGGTCCACGGGAGGCCCTATTCAACATGGCGTCCGGGGGCGCCGCGCTGTCGTCGCCATCGTGGGGGCGGGCGTGGCCATCGGCCAAGATGGCGGAGGCGGGGAGGGCCTTCGGCTCGAGTGCCGCGAGCAGGTCGGGGATGGACCCGCTGTCGCGGCTGACGCAGGCCGCGAAGGCCATCACGGAGGAGAAGGGCACGGGCGGCCGGCTGCTCCGCAGGCGCTCCCGCAGGGTCGCCTTCGCCGTCCAGAAGAACCTGAAGACGTCCCCCAAGAAGCTCACCATCGCAGCCCAACTCGTCAAGGTGAGGGCCGCCAGGGCGGGGGACGGCGGCGTCCCCCTCCCGCACCCGCCCCGGGACGCGAGCCCGCGCCCACCCCCTCGCGCCCACCCCCTCGCGCCCACCCCCTCGCGCCCACCCCCTCGCGCGCCTGCAGAACCGGCACGTGAGCGACGCCATCGTCCTCACCCAGAGCAAGCCGAAGAAGGCTCTGGGCTTCGTCTTCGAGGCGCTCAAGTCGGCCCGGGCCAACGCCGTGAACAACTTGGGGCTCGACCCGGCCAAGCTGGTGGTCCACCGCGTCGTGGTGGGCAAGGGGACGTACCTCAAGCGCATCCTCCCACACGGGAGGGGGCGGGCCGGGCGCATGTTCCGCTACCGGTGAGGTCCCGCGCGGGCGCGAGGGGCGCCGGTCCCAGGGCCCGGCGGCCCGGTGGCCCCGGAGGAACGAGGGGCGCCGGTCCCCCCGCCCCCCGGCGGTGCCCGCTGACGACCCCCCCCCCGCGGCCGGCTCCCCGCAGGTCCCACGTGCGCGCGGAGGTGAGGGAGGGGGAGGCGAGGCCGGAGATCCAGGTGGTGTTGCCGTGGTTGATCCGCTCGCGGCTCAAGAGGGAGGCGAAGGAGGCGGGGGCGAGGAGGGCCGCGGCCAGGGCGTGACGGGTAGCCATGGGCGTTGAACCGGCCACCGGCGCCGGAACGCGAGGGGGCGTCGCGTGCTGGCGCCGCCCGCCGCGCGCCGGCGCCGCACAAGTGCCCCCGCGCGGGGCCCGCGCCCACCACCAGCTCTCGGGCTCGCAGCGACGCTACCAACCGCGCACGCGACCAGACGAGACCGGGAGCCGCGCGCGCGAGGGAGCCAGCCGCTGGACGAGGGTTCCGCGAAATGGAGGGACAGGTGACCGTCGAACGAGGGCCATTCGCGGGGCGTGCGAGCGACGCGCGGCGTCGTTGCACCGCGGAGGGGGGCGGATCTGGATCTTCGCCCCCGGGCGCGGGCGCAGCGCGGCGGAGCCCCCAGGCCCCGAGCCCGCCCTTCCTCCCCCGCCCACTGCGCGCAGGCCCCGCCGGCGGAGGGGGCGACGCCGCTCCCCCCGAACCCCGGTGAAGAGCGCCGCAAGGACGGCTCCAGGTGAGGCGCCCGTGCCCCCGCGGGGACCCAACGGCCGCGCTTCCCCGGGGGGAAGGTTCTCCGCCCGCGAACCCGGACCGGGGGGCCGCCCCGCCGCAGGCGCGCCAGATCCCCGTCCCTCCGGGAACCTCGCGACCGTGCAGACGGAGAGATCCCGCGGGCGGGGCCGGGAGCGGCCCACGGGTCGCGCACGGGCCCCCGCGCGGTGCCCGACCCCATGCCCTGCCCCCAACACGGGCCCCCGCGCGGTGCCCGACCCCCTGCCCCGCAACGCCCCCCCCACCGACCGCGAGTCCCGCAGGGAGCGGAGCCGCGACCGCGGGGACCGGGACCGCCGCGAGTACAGCCGGGACCGGGACAGGCGGGACCGCAGCCGGGACCGGGACTACGACCGGCGCGACCGGCACGACCGCCGGGACGACCGGTACCGGCGGGACGACCGGGACCGGCGGCGGAGCCCCCCGCGCGAGTACCGGGACCGGGGGTACGACCGGAGGGGGGGCTACGGGGGTTACGGGGACCGGAGGCGGGACGACCGGGGGCCGCGGGACGACCGGGGGCCGCGGGACGACCGGGGGGCGCGGGAGTCGCGCCCCGCGGCCGTCCTGGCGGACCCCTACGCCCACCTCCGGGCCAAGGCGGCGGCGGTGAACAAGCTGGACCCGGCGGAGCGGGCGCGGCAGATGAAGCGGGCGCAGCTGGAGGCGCGGCTGGAGCTGATGAAGAAGCAGGTGCGGTCCGAGGGCGGGGACTTCGACTCGGAGGAGGGCATCTGGAAGACGCTCCTGGGCGGGATCAAGCAGAAGGAGATCTACGTCGGCAACCTGGCCATCGGGCAGGTGCAGACGGTGCACCTGCAGGAGCTGTTCAACCAGTCGCTGGCCAAGGCGTACCCGGAGACGGCGGCGCCCGGGTGCGAGGCCGTGACGCGGATCAACATGCACAGCGAGGGGAAGTACGCGTTCGTCGAGTTCCGCACCGCCGAAATGGCCACGACGAGCCTCTTCCTGGACGGCGTGGAGCTGATGAACTCGCCGCTGCAGATCGGGCGGCCGAGCGGGTGGAAGGACCCGCACAAGACGATGGAGGAGCTGAAGCGGGCCGAGGAGGACCTCAAGCTGTTCGACCAGGGCGTCGACGTCGAGGCGTACCGCCGGGAGGAGGCGGAGAAGCTCCGGGCGGCGGCCGAGGAGAAGGCGGCTGACGGGCAGCCCGTCGGGGAGCCCTCCAAGGCCGTGGTGCTGGACAACATGGTCAGCCGCCAGGACCTCGGGGACGACAACGACTACGACGACCTCCAGCTGGACCTCAAGGAGGAGAGCAACTCGCTCAGCAAGGGCCTCGGCGCCGTCGTCCGCGTCGTCGTGCCACGGCCGCCCGCCTCCGACCTGGACGAGTTCTTCGGCCGGGGGCACTACGGCAAGGCCTACGTGGAGTTCGACTCCGTGGAGGCCGCCGCCAAGGCGCGCAAGGGCATGGACAACCGCACCTTCGACGGCCGCCAGGTCGTCGCCAAGTTCGCCACCGCCGCGGCCCTCGCCGAGGCGGCCGCCGCGTGAGGGGGGGGGCCGGCGGCGAGCGCGTGGCGGGGCCCGCGGCCCCCTTGAAGAGTTCGTTGGAGGGGCGCGGCTCGCCGGGCGCGGCCGCCCGGTGCGCGCTGGGGCGCCGGTCGGGCCGCAAACGCTTCCGCCGGTTTTCGCGCGCTCCCCTCCTTGACCTCCCCCCGGCGCCAGACGAGGGGCTCGAGGGGCTCGCCTCGCCTCCCGCCTCCCCACCTCCCCGCCTGCCCTCTTGGCCCCGCCCCCGCGCCGCCCCGCCAACAAACGTAGCCTTCAGAGGACATGCAGAGGAAGATGTGTGCTGGCCCGGCTGCGTGAACGGACCTGTCATTCGTCGTTGCGAGGGCGCGGGGAGTGATGGACTTGGAGCGCGTTGTCATCGCGCTGGACAGGTGCCCGTCCCCACGCCGCGGATCGGCTAGCGCGATTTTCGCTCTTTTCCGTCCGTTCGTCGCCGCAGGACCCTCGTCGATTCCGTTCCCCGCCCGCAATTCCCGTCCGCAGTGGCTCGGTGTCCACCGTCCAGGCCCACACCGAAGCCATCCGCTCCTGCGCCAAGCTCCTGTCGTTCCTCCAGCGAGAGTTCCCTTCATGTCTGGGTGAGCCCGCGCCAACCGTCACGCCGCCGCTTGGGCTCCTGAGGGGCCCGGCAGATGGCGCGAGGGGCGCCCTTCACCTCCGCCCCTTGTCGACCTCACACCGGCCCGCCCGGTCTCCGAACTCCCGCAGTGTCGATCAGAAGCGCGGAAAAGAGCGAGACAAGTCCCCACGCCAGGTCATGGGCCGGGGACTTCACGGCCATCTCCACGCGGACCCAGCTTGAGCTGCTGCTCGCGCTCCAGGCGGCATTCACCCACTGCTCGAGGCCGGGTGGGACAGGTGCGGGCATGGTTCCCCGGTATGGGGGCGTCTAAACGCGGCGACGTCGGGAATCTACCCGCACCTATCGCTATCGCGGCCCTCGTGTCCCTCCCCTGGCGCACACAGCCGTTCCCAACCGGAGCGTCCAAAACTCCCGCCCAACAGGGGAGCGCGAAACGCCCCCCCGGCTCCCTGACCCCCGTCCCTGAGCCCTGGCCGCAGACCTGAGGACTTCTCCGAGGAGACCTGCGTCTTCGGGGCCCTGGGCGACGCTGCTGGGCCTCTGCGACACGCTCCGCGACGAGGCGGTCCTCTCGGGGTGCCTGGTGGTCCTCTGCACGGACCTCTCCCCCCCCGCGTCGCGGGGGGCGGAGGCACCCGCCCGGGGGCGCGCCGGCGGTGCGGACGACGGGGTCTCCCGCGCCGCGGCGGCGGTCAAGGCCGGCGGGGGCTCCCTGCTCCTCCTCGACCTGTCCCCGCCCACGCTGGCCGCCCCCGCGGCGGCCGCCCAGGTCCCGGCCGTCTCGGCGGCCCGGCTAAACGAGGCCTCGGACCACCTCCCCTTCCACCACCTCGTTAAGGACGTCGTGCACCTGTCTTGCCGCGGGGACCCCTCCCCCGCAGCGCCCGAGGCCGCGGCAGTCCCCGTCGCGGCCCCCTGGGGGCAGGTGCTCGGCGGCGTGTCGGTGGCGGGGGCGGCCGGGGACGCGCTCCCGGGCCTCCGGGTGGCCGGCTCCGTGTCGGCGCGGGACCTCCGCGGTACTTCCATGTGCGCGGGCCTCGAGGCGGCCCGCAGCCGCGTCGGCGTCTGCGGCCCGGCCCCCGGGGCGGCGCCGCCGCCGCCGCCGGGCGGCGGGCCCACGTCGCCGGCCCCGGCCCCGCTCCCCGATCTGCTGCTGCACCTGGCGGCCCGCGGCGCCGTCCTGCTCCTCGAGTCCCCCGACGGGAGCCGGCTGTGGGCGATGGAGCCGCTGTCGGCCACGCAGGCGACGGTGCAGCTCACCCCGGTGGCCCCCTGGGCGGCCGACGCGTTCCGACGGGCGGGGGCGGGGGCGGGGGCGGGGGCGGGGGCGGCCGGGGGGCTGGGGGCCGGGACGGGCGAGGGGCTGACGGCGGCGGAGGAGTGCCTGCTGGAGGCCGCCAGCAGGAGGCCGGCCGGCCGGGCCGTGGCCCGCCGGGGCGGCCGCGGCGGGCCCGACTGGGCCCTGACGCAGGCCGGGGCGACCACCAAGCAGAGGGTCAAGTGGCGGGTGGCCCTCGCCCCGTGCGGGGCCGCGGGGGCCCCCGGGACCGCCCCGCGGGCCGCGGAGCCGGCACCGGGCCCCACCCCGGCCACCCACCGAGTGGCGGCGCTCGAGGGCAAGGGGCCCGGGGAGACGCCGGCGGCCCCCACGGCCCCGCACGGGGCCCGGCCGGCCCCCCCCGGCGGCGGCGACGACACGCCCCCGGGGGGCCCGGGCGGCGCGGACCCCCCGCGGCCCGCGGCGCCCGGGCTCGAGGAGCGCCTGGGGCGGGCGCGGGCGGCGCTGGCGGCGGCGCGGGAGCGGAGGGGGCTCGACGGGGCGGCCGACGCCGTGGCGGCCGAGGCGGCGCGGCTGCGGGCGGCGGGGTGCGGGGAGCTCCGCAAGTGCAGCGACACCGGGCTCACGCTCATCGCGCTGGCCCTGCACGTCTGGCGCGCCGGGGGCGGGCCGGGCCAGGCGCGGGCGCGCCGGGTCGTGGGGCGGCTCCTCTCGCGCGCCCCGGCCGCCCCCGGGGAGCCGCGGGGGGCGGTGGCGGCGCGGGTCCTGGGCCCCGCCGAGGTGGCGAGCGCGGCCGTGCGGCTCAAGTTCGCGCTCGGGGCCCCGGGCGAGCCCGGCCCCGGGCCCGGGGGGCTCCTCGCGGCCCACGAGGCCCTGGCCACCGTGTGCCTCGAGGCCTCCCGCTGGGGCCTCCCCGCCGGCGGCGGGCGGGCGGGCGCCCGGGAGGCGCGCCTGTACCAGCACCGCGTGGTGCGCCCGGCGGTGAAGCCGGCGCTGGAGAAGGTGCAGCGGGAGGTCCGCAAGGCGCAGGGCGCCGCGGCCGGCGGGCCCCGCGACGGGGGGATGGCCGAGGCCGTCCGGAGGGTCTGCGGGCCCTTCGCCGCGTGGCTCGACGTTCCGCGGCTGGAGCGGGAGTTCGGCCTCCGGGAGGGGGCGGCGGGGGGGGCGGGCGGGGACGGGG
>Ga0181582_10004647_pt1 | contig 11067 bp, 11 predicted proteins | sample 071ome_32_FD_132438 | JGI IMG/M metagenome (GOLD analysis project Ga0181582, IMG submission 132438) | Coastal salt marsh microbial communities from the Groves Creek Marsh, Skidaway Island, Georgia - 071405AT metaG (megahit assembly) | ecosystem: Environmental > Aquatic > Marine > Intertidal... | reverse complement strand
TCAACCCACGGCTCGCCAAGCCGCCTATGATCGCGTAGGGCAAATCACTTGGCCCAATGCCTTCTGGCGGCGTGATATCGCAAAATCTTAATCGCAGACCGTGGTCAGCGTTTGCTTTTGCAAAAATTGGTTAGCAATTTTGACGCGGCTTCGGCCTTCAGGCCGGAATAGATTTCCGGCTTATGGTGGCATGTGGCGTGGCTAAACACCCGAGGGCCATGGCTAACGCCGCCAGATTTCGGATCATCCGCGCCATAATATAGCCGCCGCAACCGAGCATGGGCAATTGCGCCGGCGCACATCGGGCAAGGCTCTAGCGTCACCCATAAATCACAATCGGTTAAGCGCGACTGGCCGCGCTTGGCAGAAGCTTCACGGATGGCCAAGAGTTCGGCATGAGCCGTGGCATCACCATCTCGTTCAACGCGATTGGCGGCGGCGGCAACGACCATGCCATTAGCATCCGTGATGATCGCCGCCACTGGCACTTCACCTTCAGCCATCGCCGCTTCAGCCAAGGCCAGCGCGTCATCCATTTTAGAAATTAGAAAAGCATCATTATCCATGGCAATCACCATCGCATAATTTTTACAATTCGGCTATGCTGGCGCAACATCAAGGATAGGCCATGACTCAACACCCATCATCTGCTGCCAAAAAACAGGCGAAAAAAACACGCCATCAATCTCGATCCAAGGAAAACGTTGCGGCGAAATCAGCCCACCAAGATACATTGGCGCGACTTTTTGAAGACAACAACGCGCCCGAACGCATTGCCAAGAAGATTGCCCATGCTGGATTTTGCTCCCGCCGTGATGCGGAACGTTGGATCGAAGCCGGGCGCGTTACAGTCAATGGCAAGGTGCAATTATCCCCAGCCTATAACGCCACGGCGCAGGACATCATCACCGTGGATGGCAAACCCTTGATCGGCGCAGAAGCACCACGGCTGTGGCGATATTATAAACCGCGCGGCTTGGTGGTCAGCCACCGGGATGAAAAAGACCGCAACACGGTGTTTGACAGCCTGCCTGATGATTTGCCGCGGGTGATCAGCATTGGCCGCCTTGATCTTGATAGCGAAGGGTTATTATTGCTCACCAATTCTGGTGATCTGGCGCGGTATCTTGAATTGCCCGATACCGGCTGGACGCGCAAATATCGCGTGCGGGTGCGAGGGCGCGTGGACGCGGAAAAACTCACAGCGCTCAGCAAAGGCATCACCATTGATGGCATTCATTATCGCGGCGTGGAAGCGTCTATCGACCGGCAAATGGACAGCAACGCTTGGCTCACCATTGTCCTGAAAGAAGGCAAAAACCGCGAAATTCGGCGCATCATGGAACATCTGGGCTATCCCGTGAGCCGTTTGATTCGCATCAGTTTTGGCCCCTTCAAACTCAATCAAATGCAAGAAAGTGACGTCGAAGAAGTCAAAACCAACATCTTAAGGGATCAGTTGGGTTTGCCGCGCATCGCTCTGCGCCCCGAACAGGCGACCCAATCTGGGGCAAAATCTAGAGCGAAATTTGAGGTGGGGAAATCCACCAATCCAAAACGCCTGTCTTCTTCTTCCCGAAAGGTTCATCATGCGAATCATCAGCGGCAAAAGACGCGGCGCCCTTCTTAATGTGCCAAGCGGCGGGTTGGTGCGTCCCACCGCCGATCGCGTGCGCCAAGGTTTGTTCAACGTGCTGATGGGCGGCCGTTATATCAAATCATTCGATGGGGTGGTGGTGGCGGATATTTTTGCCGGTAGTGGCGCCCTTGGCCTCGAGGCTTGGTCACGCGGATCCGAAAAAGTGGTGATGGTGGAAAACAACCCCATCGCGCTGGCGAGCCTTGACGCGAATATCCAAAAACTCACGGCCGATGATGATATTCACATCATTCGCCGTGATGCGACGCGCAATTTCGCTTGGCCCGGTGAACCCGCAGATTTGGTCTTGATTGATCCGCCTTGGCAATATCATGACGATGACCCTGATCTGGCGTTCATCGCGCTGAGCAATTTGATCACGCTAGGTCATGTCGCAGATGGTGCGCTGATTTCAATCGAGCATGATCGCCGCCGTCCAGCGAATTTGCCTGACACAATCGAGCCGCTTGAAACCCGGCAATGGGGGAAATCCGCCTGCACCCTTGGTCGCCATCACGCCGCTTAAATCCAAAAAAGATCACCGGCGGCTGAAGAGTTTTTCGATATCTTTCAGGCTTAGGGAAATCCATGTCGGGCGGCCATGATTGCATTGACCTGAGCGTGGCGTGACTTCCATTTCCCTTAAAAGCGCGTTCATCTCCGTAGCGTTTAACCGCCGCCCCGCCCGCACCGATCCATGGCAAGATAAGGTGGCCAAAACATGGTTGATCTTATCGTCCAGAATAGTGCTGCTGCCAAGATGATGCAGTTCTTCGATGATGTCATTGATCATAGCGGAAACATTGGCTTGCCCAAGCATGGCTGGCACTTCCCGCACCAAAATAGCACCATCACCAAAAGGCTCCACCACCAAGCCTAATTTCGCCAGCATCTCTTGATGATCAAGGATCAACCCCGCTTCCGCTCGACCCGGTTCGATGACCTCGGGCAGGAGCAGGATTTGGCGCTTAATCCCGCCTTCATCAAGAGCTGATTTCATCCGTTCCATCACCAAGCGTTCATGGGCGGCGTGCTGATCAACAATCGCAATGCCATCTTCGGTTTCGGTGATGATATAGGTGGCGTGCAATTGCGCTCTTGCCGCGCCCATGGGATAGGCCATGGCATGATCATCAGCATTAATCTGGTCTGAAGACACCGCTTCATGGGAACGAGCGGCGGGCGGCAGATCAAACCCTGTTAAAGCCGCATCGGGGTGATGCAACGCGTTCTCTGATGAGGGGATGGGGGATTGCGGGTCTAGGCCATGGTGATCCGAAGCGGCATAACCACGCGCAGAATACCCCCCTGAATATCTGCCCCCTGATAAGGCGGATTGTTGCTGCGCGCTCTGGCGCAATTGTTCCAGCATGGCTTCGCCACCCGCGGCGGTGGCTTGTTGGCTTGAGGCCATCAATTCCGATTGAATCGCGCCAATCACCAAACCGCGGACAAATCCCGCGTCTCGGAATCGCACCTCGGTTTTCGCAGGGTGAACATTGACATCAAGGTCTTCTGGCGGGACGTCAAGAAACAGCACAACCACCGGATGCCGTCCCCGTGGCAACGTATCGCCATAAGCCGCGCGAACAGCCCCCAGCCATTGGCGATCGCGGACAGGGCGACCATTGACAAACAAATGCATCGCCGCCGTGGTGGGGCGATTGAAGGTCGGCAGGCCAATAAATCCCGTCAGCCGAACCGCCCCTCGCAGGGCGTTGAGATACCGCGCCTCATCGGCAAAACTGCCGCCCAGAATATCACGCATTCTAAGGCGAGCGGCAACGGCGTCTGTCACGCTCTCGCCAACACGCTCAAGCCCCAGATCAAGACGCGGCGGCAAATCCAAAATCACCTTATCTTGGTCCGACAAGCGAAAGGCGACCCCGGGATGCGCCATGGCAAGTCGTTTGATCATATCCGTGCATTGCAAGGCTTCGGTGCGCGGCGTTTTCATGAATTTCAGCCGAGCGGGGGTGTTCTGAAACAACCGGCTGACCTCAACCCGTGTGCCTTTTTGGCGCGGTGACGGTTTAGGCGCTTGGACTTGGCCTTGATCAACGGTGATCGACCATCCGTCTTCGGCTTCGGCTTGGCGACTGCTGATGGTCAATCGACTGACAGAACCAATGGATGGCAAGGCTTCACCGCGAAAACCAAAATGGCTGATCAAGGCAATATCATCTTCAGGCAATTTGGACGTGGCGTGGCGTTCGACCGCAAGGCTGAGATCATCAAGGCTCATGCCCAGCCCATCATCATCGACAATAATGCCATCCAATCCGCCATTGATCAGGCGAATATCAACACGGGTGGCGGAAGCATCAAGAGCGTTTTCAACCAATTCTTTGACGGCGCTGGCCGGGCGTTCAACCACCTCGCCGGCTGCGATCTGGTTGATGATCACATCTGGCAAGCGTCTGATCATGGCCGCCATCGCAAGCCCCCTAGGATTTATTTGATGGTGATTGAACTGCCTTCAACAGGATCAATCGCCGGTGTAGGCGTTGCCGTAATGCCATCGCCTTTTTCTAAAGCTTGGCGTATCCGCAAGGCTTCCGCCGCCGCATCAAGGTTCGGGCCAACATTAGGCTGGCCGCCAAAGATGATTTCAAGCGGCAAGCGGCGTTCGATTTGAATGCCATAGGTTTCATCATCAACCAATTGGCGGATATTCTCAAGGCGAGCGCTTGTGCCAAAGAGCGCATCAAATGCACTGCCATCGGCACGCGCGGCTTGTGTTAGAGATTGATCCGAAACCGACACCGCGTCCGTTCCGGTCACGGGCGCCGAGGCTGTTTCAGCACCGGCTTCAGCACTCTCCGAATCCGTCGAAGGGCGAAGGGTGAAATTCGGCGGCAGAGTGAGCGGTGGCCGAACCACCACTTCAAATTCATCGGGCGCTGATTTTGTTTTGCCTAACGCTTCATCAACACTTGAGCAACCGGACGTCATCAGCGCGATCACAAAAAAACCAAGAATAAGCGATGCCGCTTGTGAGAATATTGACTTGATCATCAGATTTCATCTCCTGATTTTTCGTCTGGTGTTTTATCTTGCGTTTGTTCCGCCGCGTGGCGTGCCGATCGTCCGCTGATGGATGCCCAGAGCAAGCATCCGGCACCGGTGGTCACGGCTATATCCGCTACATTAAAGGCAGGCCAGTGGTATTGGCCAGCAAAAACATCAATAAAGTCGATGACGCGGCCATAAATTATCCGATCCACGGCATTGCCAAGAGCGCCGCTTGCCATCAACACCGCGCCGAGACGCGACAAGCCATCCCAAGATCGGCTTATCAACGGCAGCCCAGCCGCCACCAAAAGCGCGATGATTGTTAAACCGATTTTGACACCGTCTCCGCCTTGGTTCAGCAGGCCAAAACTCATCCCGCTATTCCACACCGGCACCAGATTGAAAAACGGCAGAACTTCAATCACCCGTGGCGGGAAAAACACCAAATCCAGCGCCAATTGTTTTGTCGCTTGATCAAGCGCGGCGAGAATCAAAACCCCTCCATAGGAATGGATCAATGGCAGCGTTTGTTCTGGATTGACCATGGCTACTCCGCCGCCGCATCACCCATGGCGCTGACCACATCATCACAGCGCTGACACATGGCATCTTCATCGTCCTTGACGTCCGGCAGAATTTTCCAGCACCGCTGGCATTTATGGCCTTCCGCCAAAGCAACGGTTACGCCGATGGTTTCATCGTCTTCAGCCAAACGCGCATCAGCAGGCGGCGTGGCTTGCTTAAGACTTGCGCTGGAGGTGATAAAAATATCCGCCGCATCAAGACCGTCAAAAGATTCAATCATCGCCGCAGGGGCGTATAGTGTTGGGTGGGCTTGCAAGGATGATTTGACGACGCCATCCGCGCGCAATTTTTCAATCGCCCCGGTGACCACCAATCGCGCATCCCTGATTCGCATCCAACGCAAGCCGAGGGCTTGATCAACCCAATCGGCTGGCAAATCACGCCAAACACCAAAATGCACCGATTCTTTTGGGTTGGGATAACGCGTCTGCCACGCTTCTTCCGCCGTGAAGCAGAGGATGGGCGCCAGCCATGGCACCAAACAATGGAAGATTTCATCCATCACCGTGCGGCAAGCCCGCCGTTCCACCGATGCGGGATCAGCGCAATAAAGCGTATCTTTGCGGATATCAAAATAGAATGCTGACAAATCGCTGTTGCAGAAATGATGCAGCGTGGTGAACACTTGGTGATAATCATGGCCTTCAATGGCCTTGCGAATGGTGGCATCGACTTCCGTCAAGCGATGCAACACCCAACGATCAAGCGACGGCATCTCTGCGGCAGCAATGCGCTCGTCAGCGCTGAATCCATCAAGCGCGCCCAGCAAATACCGGAACGTATTGCGCAAGCGGCGGTAGTGATCCACTTGCCGTTGCAGAATTTCCTTGCCGATCCGCAGGTCATCATAATAGTCAGAATTGGCCACCCAGATGCGCAAGATATCCGCGCCATTTTCCTTGATCACGTCTTGAGGGGTGACGGTATTGCCCAAAGACTTGGACATTTTCCGGCCTTGTTCATCGAGCACAAACCCATGGGTTAGGACGCTGTCATAGGGCGCCCGACCGCGTGTGCCGCAACTTTCAAGCAAGGATGAATGGAACCAGCCGCGATGTTGGTCAGAGCCTTCCAAATACATATCCGCCGGCCAAGACATATCGTTATTGCCTTCGAGCAAAAACGCATGGGTTGAGCCGCTATCAAACCAGACATCGACAATATCCATGACTTGTTCGTATTCCGCCGCGTCATATTGATCGCCCAAGAACCGTTCCGCCGGGCTAGCAAACCAAGCATCAGCGCCTTCTTTTTCAAAAGCCTCAACCACACGGTCAATCACCGCCTGATCGCGCAACGGCTCGCCACTGGCTTTATGCACAAAGACAGGGATCGGCACGCCCCAAGCACGCTGACGGCTGATGCACCAATCCGGGCGTCCGGCAATCATGCTGGTCAATCGGCTTTGGCCAACCGGCGGATAAAACACCGTTTCCGACAAGGCTTTAAGCGCCGTGTCCCGAAGGCCATGGCTTTCCATCGAAATAAACCATTGCGGGGTGTTGCGGAAAATCAACGGCGCATGGCTTCGCCAGGAATGAGGATAAGAATGGGTGATTTGACCGCGCCCTAACAACGCCCCCAATTCCGCCAATTTATCGGTGATGGCTGGATTATCTTTGAGCGCAGACATGCCCGCAAAATGCGGCAAATGTTCCATCAAACGGCCATCAGCGGCGACGGTTTCAGGCACCGGCACGCCATGGGCTATCCCAAGCACATAATCTTCAGCCCCGTGACCCGGAGCGATATGAACGATGCCCGTGCCTTGATCGGTGGTGACGTAATCTGCGGGAAGCATTGGCACATCATGGTCATAACCTTGGCCATGAAGCGGATGCTTAAGAATAGTGTCTTTGAACACCGCCACCGGCACATCAGCCTCACGCGTCATCGAAGTGATGCCGCAGGCTTCGGCGATGCTATCAGCCAAATCCTCAGCGAAAACCAACCGGTCGCCGGTCTTGGCCAACGAGTCTTCGGCCACCGCATCAACGCGGAAAATGCCGTAACCAATCGCTTCGCCATAAGCCGTGGCACGGTTGCCCGGCATTGTCCAAGGCGTGGTGGTCCAGATGATAATCTGCGCCCCTTCGAGCGCCGCCATTGGTGACGATTTTACCGGAAACCGCGCATAGATGGTGGTCGAGGTGCGATCAAAATATTCAATTTCCGCTTCCGCCAAAGCGGTCTTTTCCACCGCCGACCACATGACGGGTTTCGACCCACGGAAAAGTGAGCCGTTCATCAGAAATTTGCCAATCTCACGCGCGATCACCGCTTCCGAAGAATACGCCATGGTGAGATACGGATCGGCCCAATTGCCCATCACCCCAAGGCGTTGAAATTCTTCGGATTGCACATCCACCCAATGGCTGGCGAAGTCGCGGCATTCGTTGCGAAACTCGACGATTGGCACCTCATCTTTATTGCGCTTTTTCTTGCGGTATTGTTCTTCGATCTTCCATTCAATCGGCAGGCCATGGCAATCCCAACCCGGCACATAATTGGCATCTTTGCCAATGGCCGATTGAAAGCGGTTGATCAAGTCTTTCAGAATTTTATTCAGGGCATGGCCGATATGCAGATTACCATTGGCATAGGGGGGACCATCATGGAGAATAAATTTCTCATGGCCTTGCCGCCGCGCGCGCAATTCATCAAAAAATCCCATGTCATTCCACATCGCCAAAATTTCCGGCTCTTTTTTGGGCAAGCCTGCGCGCATGGGGAAATCAGTTTTAGGCAGAAATACAGTCTGTTTCAGATCTTTTGCCATGGGTTTGGTTATCCTTCTTGGGATGTCCTGTGGTTATCTGGGTTTATTGAGACAATAGACCCGAATGGTCAAGCCCCGTATGGTTAAGATGAAAACGTTTGGCGCTTTCTGCATCGAGGCCAATTTGCGTTCTCAACGCGTCAAAATTTTCAAAAGCACGTTCAGGTCGAATGAAATCCAATAGAAAAACACTCACCCTTTTGCCGTACAAATCTCCATCATAGCCAAAAAGATGGGATTCCAGCAAGACGCCTCGATCCGGCGCGGTTGGCCGGATGCCTAAATTCGCCACGCCTGCATAAATTTTTGGCCCCTCGCCGCCGTTTTGATGATCCTGCACCGCCATGGCAATGCTGTAGACGCCAAAGGCTGGTTTCGTCATCATATCCAAAGTCATATTGGCGGTAGGAAAACCAATGGTGCGCCCTCGCTGATCGCCTTTGACGATCTCGCCGCTGATGGTAAATGGCCGTCCGAGCAACGCCGCCGCTTGCGCCATCTCACCTTGGCTTACAAGGGCGCGAATCCGTGTCGATGAAATGGCGTCCTGATCTTCGCGCAAAATGCCAACCGGATGCGTGGTGATGCCATGATCACGGCCAAGATGGTCAATCATGTCCATCCCGCCTGAACGGTTGTTGCCAAAGCCAAAATCTTCCCCGGCGTAAAGCGCTTGAACGCCCAATGCCGGCAAAACCTTGGTGATAAAATCTTCCGCGCTGGTCTTGCGCATCGCGTCGTTAAAGGTCAAGCGCAGGATAACGCGCACCCCAAGGGCGGCAATAAACGACTGTTTATCGGCCTCATCGCATAGATAAAACCCTTCGGAGTCAGGAGCAAAAAACCGCCGAGGGTGCGGTGCAAAAGTGATAACCGCTGGGGTTTTGCCATCGGCCATGGCGGCGTTGATCAAATGCTGATGACCAAGATGAACCCCGTCAAAATTGCCAATCGCCGCGGCCAATCCATCGCCAAAACGCAGCGGCGCATCGCCGATAGCCCAATCCACCACCTCAACATCATGAGGAAGGGTTGTGTTGGGGAAAGTCATAGAAGTCATGGCATCATCACAATCAACAAAGTCTTGCGAAGATTTAGCAAAATTGATCTCGGCTTTCCATCATAATATCGCAAAAATCCCCCATCATACCGCTGAAACCACCGCAAGTAGGTTAAACCATGGGGATGCTGGTGAATGACCGCCGCGGCACTATTGTCACCCTTGAACAAACGCATCAGGTCTGACACAATATTAAAACAGAAATCTAGGGGTTGCGGATCGACAGGTGCAATCACATCATCCGCTCATCTCACCCCATCAATGAGGCATCAGAAAGACCCCATCATGGATATGTCTTGGATCATGGATAAACTCAATGCGGTGGATTTTTCCATTCTGATTGACGCGCTCGGCAACAGCCTGTCTGCGCTTGTTATTGTGGTTATTGGCTTGATGGTCAGCCGCCGCGTGAGCAACGCCATGCGCAATTATCTGGGCAAGATCAAACGCTTTGATGATACGCTCGTGCCCCTTTTTGCGTCGATCATTCGCTACTCCATCTTACTGGTCACCTTAATCGCGGCTTTGGGTAGTTTTGGCATCCAAACCACTTCGATCATCGCGGTTCTTGGCGCGGCTGGCCTAGCGATTGGCTTGGCGCTTCAAGGTACGCTTTCGAATGTTGCCGCGGGGGTGATGCTTTTGTTTTTGCGGCCTTTTCAGGTTGGCGACTGGATCGAAACTGGCCCCAATTCAGGCACGGTCACCGAAGTGGGTCTATTCACCTCCATCATCACCACCTTTGATAATGTGTATATTTCGGTGCCGAATTCTGAAATTTGGGGCGGGCGGATCATCAATCATTCCAAAAACAACACCCGCCGCATGGATATAGATATTGGCATCGCCTACAACACCGACCTTGATCACGCCGAAAAAACCATGATGACGCTGACCGATGACCCTCGGGTTTTAACGGAACCAGCGCCGGTGTTTTTGGTGGTAAGTTATGATGATAGCGCCATTACAGTACGGCTAAGGCTTTATGCTCAAAATGATGTCTATTGGCCGCTTTATTGGGATATGATGCGCCGCGTTAAACCTGCGCTTGATAACGCCAAAATTGAAATTCCATTCCCGCAACTTGATTATCGGCTTGTTTCCTCCTGATATGCCCTCTAAACCTCATGTGATTTCTCGGGATAGTCTTGCCAATGGTACCATCCAGCGTTTGGTTCGTGATCGGGATGGCGAAGAAGCCGATATCTTGAGCGATGACGAATTGCTCGCGTCTCGGCGCAGTTTGATCCCTGATGACCATCAAGGTGAGGTTTGGCTTTTTGGTTATGGATCGCTGATCTGGAACCCGGTGATCGACATTTCGGAACGCTACACGGGTCGCATTTATGGCTATCACCGCCGGTATTGCTTAAAGACCAAAATAGGCCGCGGCACGCCGGAAAAGCCCGGCCTTGTCTTGGGGCTTGATCATGGCGGCAGTTGCCTTGGTCAGGCTTTGCGTATCTGTGATTCCCGAAAAGCCACCGATGAACTTGATTTATTATGGCGGCGGGAGATGCTCAATCGGTCTTACCTGCCGAAATCCATCACCGTCCACACCAAGACTGGCCGCCGCATCCAAGCCATTACTTTTGTGATGAATCACCAAAGCCCAAGTTATGTTGCTGATTTAAGTCTTGATGACAAAGCAAGGATGATCGCCGAAGCGCAAGGCTTTATCGGCACATCTTTTGAATATCTGGATCGGACGCTGGAAAGCCTGCATGACCTTGGCATCAGAGATAATTACCTTAATGACATCAAGCGGCGAATTCTTGCTTATAAAAACTCATCATAATGTGTTCAGAAAGGCAAAAAAGCGCTGGTCAAATCCTTTGTTTTCGCCTAGGTTCACCTCAATGTCATAGAGCGATGTTTCGCAATCAGCGGCGCGAGTGTGGCGGAATGGTAGACGCAGTGGATTCAAAATCCACCGGTGGCAACACCTTGAGAGTTCGAGTCTCTCCACTCGCACCACATCGCTCAGAC
>Ga0181582_10004633_pt1 | contig 11093 bp, 1 predicted proteins | sample 071ome_32_FD_132438 | JGI IMG/M metagenome (GOLD analysis project Ga0181582, IMG submission 132438) | Coastal salt marsh microbial communities from the Groves Creek Marsh, Skidaway Island, Georgia - 071405AT metaG (megahit assembly) | ecosystem: Environmental > Aquatic > Marine > Intertidal zone... | reverse complement strand
TGGAGCGCCTCGCTCCCCCCGGCCTCGCTTCCAACCGAGGACAAGACGGCCGCAATCGAATCCGCGGTCGCATTGAGACGTGCGATTGCAGGTCGGAAATCGGACGTCTCGTCGCTGGCCATCGTGACGGGCGTGGGGGTGCCGGCAGACGCCGCGTACCTCACATCGACGGTGGATCGCGTCGTGGGCTGCGGCGTGTCTGCTTGGTTCCGTGCAGATTCTTCCGAGGGCTCGGAGAAGAACGATTTCGAATCCTCCTCGTACGCGGAGTCGTGGACGCCACGCTTGGTGGCCTCGGAAACGGACGTGCAACAGGGCCCGGCCCGGTGCGCCGTCCTGGACGTCCGTCGCCACCCGGCCGGACTGTCGATGGCCCTGCCCCGTGGTGACGCGTCCGTGCCTCTGTCCTCGGCAATATCGACGGACGAAATACACATGTCGCGCACTGTGCAGTCGGCAATCGTGCTCCTCCACTCGAACAGCAGCCGCCTCCTTGTGCTCGGCCCGCCGGCGGCGGGGGCCGATCCGGGGGTGCTCATCGAGCTGTACGAGACCATGTGTCTTGTGTCGTGGAATATGTCGATGTCTATCTCGTCGATGATCGCTGTATCTTCGGGAGACGATTGCTCTTCGGCAATCTCCACTGCCCTGGCACGAGCGCTGTCGAGGACGCTCTTCATCGAGCGGCGGGACCTGTTCGCTCCCAGCCTCCTACTGGAGGGCGAAGGTGAACGCACGGCCATCTCTCTCTCAACGTTGGAAGCGATGCTGCAGCAGGTCGGAGAGTACGAAGTCAAGGTCGATGGGACGCGACAGTACGTCAGGCGCCTGGTGCGTTCCGCCCGGCCGGCGGTGTGCCGGCCGGTATCGGACCCGGCCTCGAGCACGACCACGGTGCCCGTCCCGAAGACGGTGGCTGTGACTGGAGGATCCAACGGACTTGGTTTTGAATACATCAAATGGGCTGCGGCGTCCGCGTCGACCTCGCACGCCGTGGTGACATCGAGCCGAGGATACCTGCGGCGAGGGGCGATGCACGGCCGGCTTGCGAAACGCGGATGCTGCGTGTCTGTCACACTGGCAGATGCAAGGCACCCGGGTGACTCGCGTGAATTCAACGAAATGCTCCGCGAGTCGTACCCGTACGTCGAGGAGCACGTCTACGCCGCGGGCATCTCTGTGGAGGCCCCGATTGGGGCGCTCGACCTTGCCGAGTACAGGAACGTGCTGGCCACCAAGCTGGGACCCCTAACTGGCCCAAGCCTGCCAGTATCGCGGAGCGAGCTGTACCTATCCTCTATCGCGTCAGTCTGGAGCCAGACTGGGGGCGTGTATTACAGCGCCGTGAATGCGGCACTGGACGCGCATGCGACCGGGCGCCACGACCGAGGCGAGCGATCCACCAGCCTCCAGCTCGGGCCGTTCGCCGAGGGAGGCTTGGCGAAGGAGTTTGTGGCCAAGTTCCAGGAGCTTGGCGTTCGACCCTTCGCCATGATGGACCTCGTTCGTATCTGTCTGGCGGCCGTCCCGCCCGTGAGCGCGCACATCGACTTTGACGCACGCTCGGTCGTCGCTGCCTTCTCCATGCGAGGACCCTGGAATCTCGTAGATGCTGAACTTGAAGCTGGCGCCGACGCTGGACTCGCCCCGCGTGGTGTCGCGGCCGTCGAGGCTGGACCACCGACAACCACAGCAAAGGCGACGGTCCTCCGTCGCGACGACGTCATGAAGCTCGTCGAAACGACCCTCCGCGAAGCTCTGGGTAAGGAAGAAAGCGATGGAGACATTGATTTCGGAGGCATCGACTCGCTGACCGCCGTGGAAGTGACCAGGACGCTCTCCTCGCAGCTGCAGCTTGGCATGCGAGAGGGGGAGCTGGCCATCGACGCGACCCTGATCTACGACTACCCGTCGATTGAGGCCATGACGGCGCACATCGTCGAACTCATCAGTTCTGATGATCGTGTCCCTGCTCGCGTCGACCGCGATGGTGAGCCCGGTGTTCACCGGACGGACCCCTCCGCTCTGGCGGTCGCAGCACCGCCGGCGAGTGCCGTCCCCATGCCCGGGCAAGCCCGGCATGTGTACGTCGTCCAGACGTCGGATCTGCCGACAGCGATGCCGGCATCGACGATGCGATCATGCCCAACGACGAGCGCGTTCTCGGATCGGGTGACGCAGGTGCCGTCCGATCGATGGGACGTGGACGACCCGAGCCAGTCGACGATCAACGCCCGCTTCGGCGGGTGGCTGAATGGCGTCCAGCTATTCGACGCGGCAATATTCGGTATTTCTGCCACGGAAGCCATTTGTATGGACCCCCAGCATCGGCGTCTGCTCGAGTCGGCCCTGGAGCTCGCGTCGGCGCACTCGCCAATCGAGGCGGAACGCGGCGTCTACGTCGGCATCCAGCACATGGAGTACAAAGAACTGCTGACCAGCCACGTTGGACTGGATAGCTCGTATACGAGCATTAGTAGCAGTTTCAGCATTGCTGCTGGCCGGATCTCGTTCTCGATGTCGAGCGTTGGTCCCGCCGTCAGCATCGACACCGCCTGCTCGTCGGCGCTGGTGGCCGTTCACGCCGCCTCGCAGTACGTTACCATCTCGGGCCACTGCTCCACGGCACATTCGATTAGTATGATGTTGTCTCGGGGTACGTCACTGGCCGTCCGCGCGGCAGGCATGACGTCTTTCGACGGCAGGTGCAAGGCGCTGGACAAGAGCGCCGACGGGTACGGCAGGTCCGAGACGTGCGCGTCCGTCCTGTTGTCCCTGTCGGATCTCGAGGGAGCATGCCTCCTCAGTGCCGCTTCCGTGAATCAGGACGGGCGCTCGTCCTCGCTGACGGCGCCGAGCGGGCCGTCTCAGCTGCGCTTGATCAAATCGAGCATGCGGGCGGCCGCCATGGCCACGTCTGACGTCCACGGCATGGTCCTCCACGGGACCGGGACTTCTTTGGGTGATCCGATAGAAATTGGAGCACTCGCAAACATATTTGGACGCAATGAAGGCCGCTCTCCGGCCGCCCCCAAGACCAGACTGTTCGCTCCCAAGTCCGTCTTTGGCCACGCCGAGCCCGCCTCCGGGCACATCGGGTCGCACGTCGCGTCCGCCATCCTGCGGGACCTGGTCGCCGCGCCCGTCCTGCACTTGGCAGACGTAAACCCATACATCAGTCGGAGCGGCATCGGGAAGTTTATCGTGGGACGCCAGCCGTCTGGGGCCGCGGCAGCGACGGCGGCGGCTTCGAACGAGGCGACCACGGCCATCGGCGTGAGCGCCTTTGCATTCCAAGGCACCAACGCCAACATCATGGTGTGTTCTGTGGAGCCCTTGGATCGATCAGTCCCGAGCTCCGAGGCTGCTGCGAACGCGTTCGTTCGCAGCAGGTTCTGGGTCCACCCGCGCACCAGCGCCGGCATGACCGCAAGTGGCGGGCGCGTGGACGTCGTGTTGACCAGCGGCACAGCCGGCGTCATCAGTCAGCACGTGATCAATTCGGTTCGTATAGTGCCGTTTACCGTCTTCGTCGGACTTTCCGTCCAGGTCCGAGCCGCCCTACATACCTCGGCCAGCACGGCTGGCGTGGCGGCGGCCGCCACGGTCACGTCCTTCACCGTCGTCGACGATCGTCTCGAGTTTTCCGTCGACATTGACGGAATCTCAGGCCGATTGAACATTTCATCGGCGTCTCAAGCTGCCTCGAAACACCTCGTGTACTCGTGTCGCTGGGAGCGGCCGTTTGCACCCGGGACGCCGACGAGGCCGTCCCGGGATGCCACGGCCGGCACGATGGGGATGGGCATCGTGAGCGACGACTTCACGCTCAGGCATTTTGATGCGTACGCGCCGTCTGTTGGATGCATCGATGACACCGAGAGAGCGCTCGGGGGATGCCCGCTGGCTCGGACCGCCCCCCGTCTCGACTGCGCGCTCCAGGTGTCTGCGGGGCTCGCGACATCGTCGGACGGAGGGATCAGGTACCCCTCGTCGCTGGGAGCGGCGTCTCTTGAAGGATTCGAGACATATGCAGATGCGTCATGGTCCATCGGTGTCCTCCGCGCAATGGCAGACGATGGGTCCATTGAGTGCGACTATACCGCGTGCGACCTGACATCGGCGGGACGCGGCCGCATCGAGGGCATGACGTTCAGGCCGTCGGTCGTCGGTCGACGTGCACAGCATGGAACCGGTGCATACCATGTTCCCATGATGTACGAGCTCCTGCGTGGTGTCGCCTCCCCAAGGTCCCCCAGGTCGCCGGTCGGCACAGTGCCGACACCGACTGGCATCCGGATGTCGTTCGAGTCGGGCCGCACATACGGGATCCGTGCGGACACAGTGTCTGGTGGGGGTTCCCAAGCCCTCTTGCAGCTCATGAAGGAGGAATCTCGGTGCGACGTGTCCCTGTCGGCTCTGTCGGCTGCCCCGGCAATCGAGCCGGCGGCATCCTTCGTCAGGTCGGCGTGCATGGAGCTTGGCACCTCCATGGCAATGCATGATCAGAGTGTTTCAGAATTGACCCATGAGCTGCTCGAGCGGCGAGTAAACGTTGTGGCCGGCGAGGACGACACGGGACTGGCGACGGCGTCGCCCGGCTTGGTGGCCGTCGCGTGCAACGTTGTGGGCGGCACGGGTTCCATCGGCCGACTTCTTGGAGGATGGCTGTCGCATACAGCGTCGGCTGTAGCATTGACGGGGAGGCGGGGCGTCGTTCCTCGGGGATCGATCGATCTCGGGGACGGCAGCCTCGGACTCGTGACCATCTCCAAGCGAGACCAGCTCGCCGCCGAGGACGCCCGCGACCTGCATGACCCTTCGAATGGCGCGCATCCCAAGCAGATCAACTTTTTCGTCCTTGGCGTCATTCGCGATGCGCTGGTCGTGCGCATGCGCCATGCAGACCTCCGGTCCGTGGTGGCGCCCAAGCGGGCGGGGCTCGTCGCCATGCTCGACCGCTCCCTGCACGGGCCGGTCGAGTGCGACGTCGCCTTCTCGTCCATTGTCGCTACATTCATGAACGTTGGGCAGGCAAACTATTGCTTGGCAAACGCGCATGTCAACGATCTGTCCGAGGCGTACAGCACTCGGGGTCGCACTGTGATTGGCGTCGAGTGGGGCCCGTGGTTGGTCGGCATGGCTTCCGGGCTCGGCGGCGCGATGACGTCATTTGGCTTGGCTATGATCGATGCTCAGACCGGTCTGTCGCTCTTGGCGGCAATCTTATCCTGGGCTCGTTCGCGGTCGCTCCATGGGAGCGTCGTGGGTGCGATCGTCACGAGGGGCACGCCCGCGGCGCCAGCGGACATCGACAACCGGGACGATCTGGCGGGTACCGACACTGCCCACGCCCCAGATGCCGTGGCAATGGTCTCGATGCGTTCTTCAAAGCCGAACATGTCTTCGACGGCGGCGACGAAGGCAGCGGCGTCCCTGACCCCCGAGGCGATTCTGGACGGCGTACGCGAGTCTCTGCGTGTCATCATCGGCCGTTCGATTGACGATGACCAGAGCTTTATGGAGGCCGGACTCGACTCGATAGGCAGTGTGGAGGTCCGCAGCAGGATCGTTGACGTGCTCGGGGTCGAGGTGCCGCCCACCGTTGCATTCGACTATCCGTCGATATCGGCCCTGGCCAAGTTCATCGAGGACGAGTACGCGACGCCGTTGAAGATCGACGACCGCATCCAAGGAGACGTTGATGACCTTCTGGGAAGCGATGGGCAGATTTTCGTCCGATCCATCGGCAGCAGGCTTCCGGGTCCGGGCGCCGACGCTTCCGGCGACAGCATCGCCCGTCTCGTAGGCTTTGGCCGAGACCCGGTCACCACCGTCCCGAGGGACCGGTGGGATATTGAGGACCATTTCGACCCATCTGGAGACAATCCTGTGGCTTCATATACGAGGTTTGGTGGATTCTGCGACGGGGTGTTCCTGTTCGATGCCAGCACGTTCGGCCTGTCGGCGCAAGAGGCCCGCTGGCTCGACCCGCAGATCAGGATGCTCTTGGAGGATCATGCGTCCCACATCAGCCCCCAATCACACCGAGGAACCGATACGGTTGTCGGAATCTTTGTGGGTTGCATGTATCATGAATACCTGTCGGACGTCTCGAAGACGGGATCGTCCGTCCCACCGCCGCACGCCGTCATCGGGAATGGGGCCGCCTACATGGCCGGCCGTATCTCGTTCACCTACGGTACGACAGGCCCGTCGGTGTGTACGGATACCGCCTGCTCGTCGTCCCTCGTGTCGTGCCACTTGGCCTCAAAGTCCCTGCGCCTCCACGAGACAGCGCTCAACGCCGTCTCGGGGGTCAACTTGATGCTCGCGCCCAGCACCACGAGTGCCATCTGTCATCTGAAAGCGCTTTCCGGCTATGGAAGATGCTTGACGTTTAGTGCTGATGCAGATGGATACGGAAGGGCCGAGGCGAGCGTCGTCATGACGCTTGCGGGCCGTGCGGCGGCCCGTGGCGCGGGAGGGGTGGTCGCCTGTGCCTTTTCCGACGGTGATGCGGGGATTGATACGGGGATTGAAGGTGCTATTTGCGAACTTCGAGCCTCGCATATCAACCAAGACGGCCGCAGCAGTGGTCTGACCGCGCCCAACGGTCCAGCACAGAGCAGCTTGCTCTCGTCGGCTCGCGCCCGGGGCGGCCTGGCAGCTGCGGACGTCGTAGCGCTTTCCACGCACGGCACGGGAACACCCCTCGGGGACCCGATCGAGGTGAGCGCAATTCAGAAGTCGTACGAACGAGGAGCTGGTACGACGCTTCTGTCGAGCAAGTCCTCCGTCGGCCACTGCGAGGGCGCCGCTGGGCTTGTCGGACTCCTGTTCGCCCTGGACCCCCTGCTCTCGAAGGAGGAGTCGGCGATCGCCCACCTCAGACAGATGAGTCTGTTTGTCTCGCAGTCGCTCCATGGTTGGAAGACGCCGCATGCCGTGAACCGACAGCCCTCGTGCCTGATTGGCGGCGAGGGAGCCGTCACCGGGTGCAGCTCCTTCGGCATGAGCGGCATCAACGCACATGCCCTGCTTGGCACACGGGAACACGGTGCATCTGTATTTGCACGCGCTTTGAAGCGCGGCACTCTTCCGTTCGCACGTCTGCAGTGTCGCCACACCGTGGCGATGCCACTGCGTGCGCAGGTGGTACAGGTTGCGAAGAGGGGCCTGGCCGCACACCGCGCCAGCCATGTTCGCTTCGAGGCAGTTCGAATGGATGCCGGATCCGGTGATACCGGATTCGCGATGTTGCTGGAGAGTTGCCGGGCTGCGGCCGTCTTGGCCGACGAAGCGGGCGGGGCCGGCGAGGTGACCCTCACCAACAGCGTCAGGAGCAAGATCTCGGTCGGTCCGGTCCTCGTTTCGGTTGTCGAACCCGTATATGGCCGATGCGTTGTATTCGAGAAGCACCTCGCGAGCTGGCAGGGGCATATCCGGACGTCGTGCCGGCTAGGCGGCGGGCTCAGCAGCTGCGCCGGGCCGGTCACCCGGTCGGCCCGCGTTCCTTCTCTCTTCTTGCGTGCGGCTGCCGGGGATCTCGCGCCCAAATATATCGGGTGTGATATTGCATGCCTGCATGGCGGGTCAGTCGGCGACTTGCTCGCGCCGCTGGTCGGGATCCGCCAGATGCACGCTGGCGTCGGCGACGACGACGGCACTGACAGCAACGACACAGAACGTACGGAAGACAGCCGAGCTGCATGTATTCGTGCATCGTTTGCTGCGGTCGGCGCCGTGTGGCTCGAATACGACCTCGCGCTCGCCGCCGGCACCCGGGCTCCGATCTGGGCGTCGAGGTCGCCAAACCTCGACTCGGCAAAGACTTTCAGCCACGCCGGCAGGGCCCTGGGGGCGACTGAGGGTGTCGTCGAGAGACGTGACCTGTCTCTCTTCACGCCCAGCCACGAGCGACCGTTCGTGTATTCCGTCGTCGACCTCGTTAATGGGGTCCGCGGCCCCGACGACTCGAGCGCGGCGATCACCGTGGGCATCGACCGGGCGCCCGCTGGCGGCGCCGTGCAGGCCCTCGTGGCTGAAATGCTCGCGGCTCGATCCATCGTCCCGGGCAAGACGGCAGGCGCTTCTCTCAGCGAGCGCCGTAGCAGCCGGTCGCCGATCAGCGTGGGCAGTCTCAGCCGGGAGGATTCCGGCTACGTAGACGGCTTCGCCACCAACGTACCACTCGAGCTTGGAAACGGTCATCTTGATCTTCCGGCTCCATCGAGAGTACCGCACTTTGCGCGGCACACGCCTCGCCTGGCCGTGTCTCCGCCCGCATCGCGATCGACCCGAGCAACGGGGGCCGCTCACGGCCTCCCGCCCCCGGAGGGCATATCGATATCAGGGGGGACAGGTGCCATTCCATTAGCCATTGCCACATCCCATGTGCTCCAGTTCCGGACGGCGATCCATTTGTTCAGCAGGACGGGCGCGCTGCCCTTGCCGCCGACGCCGGTATCACCGCCGACAACCTCCATGTCCACCGCGATGCATGAGCGCATCCACTTGTCGGAGTCTCTCGTCATCATTGAGCGGCTGGATCCATCTGCCACGGCGGACGCCGCTCGCTTTGCCGAGCAGTCCCGCTCGGCGATGCCCCTGAGGACGCACGTGCTCCACGCATCTGGCGCCCAGGTACCCGCGCCCATGCTTCGCACCGGCCCAGCAATCGCACGCGCCGTCGCTGCACCCAAGGTTCCAGCTTTGTCACGGCTCGTCACGGCGAGGAGGCCGCTCATGTCGGGCGTACTGTTCTCGTCCATCTCGTCGCTCCTCGGCAACAAGCACAACGCCGCCTACGCCGCGGCCAATGCGGCACTCGACGATGCCGCCCGGCGATACGCGGACCAAGGCTTGAATGTTCATTCCATTCAATGGGGCGCGTGGGCGAGCATCGGGATGGCGGCCGCCCATGCGGGCGGCACGACCAAGGAGCAGGCCGTCGCGCTCGGCATGTTGCGTGTGGAGGACGGCCTCTCGGCACTCGCTGAGATCTTAGGACGTCATCGCGGCCCATCTGTCCACATCGTTGCTCCTAAAGTCTACTGGAAGCACGTCGCGGCGCTGATGCCCGCGGCTGCGGCCGTCGCTGCGGACGTGTTGGACGGAGACGACGACGCGACGTATCTCGGCTTCGACAACGGCGTCGACAACAGCGACGGAAGCGGCGACGGAAGCGGCGGCAGGGCAAGCCCCAACTCCATGTCGGCGGGAGTTGGCTCGAGGAAGCCACTGTCGCCTGCCAAGGCGTCCTTCCAGGACGTCGTTGACGCCATCCGCCGGGTGCTGGGTACCGATCGCGTCGACTTGGACGTGCCGTTGGGACAACAGGGACTCGAGTCGCTGTCTTCCATCGATCTCAAGTCCAATCTGGACGAGCTGCTCGGGGCTGGAGTCGTGAGCCTCCAGGACCTGACGATGGAACCGCCCAACGACTTTATCCGCGCTGCCCTGGGCGGCGAGGCTGTCGGCGGCGAGCGTCTGTTGGCAACAGACACGCCGTGGTCGCCTTCCGTCACGCCTTCCGACAGAGTCGGACCGTATGTTGAGCCGGGTGGTCCCTCCCAGGCCGTCCAGGTCGTCGAGCCCGCGACCGCTGCCCGGCCCGTTCCCCGTGTCGTCACCAGCGTCAAGGTCACGATGCGCCTCTTCTGCCTCCCGTGGGCCGGTGGCGTCTCTGAGAACCTCTATAGTCAGTGGAACGGCTTGTTCCCCTCGTGTATTGAGGTCTGGCCCGTGCCCATCCCCGGAAGAGGGCGCAGAGCCAAGGACACGCCGCTCGAGCTCGTCGGCGACCTCGCCCAGCACCTCATCGAGACCCTGCCGTTCGACGACGAGCTTCCCTATGCCATCTTTGGCACATGCCTCGGAGCGATCGTGGGATACGAGATGATCCAGCGGCTGGAGCGAGCGGGGCGAAAGCCGCCGGTCCTGTTCTTCCCCGCGGCCGTCTCGCCGCCAGACGTCTACTCGTCGGTCATCACCGACATTTACAACCCCGACAGGTCCCTGCGCGCGCTTCTTGGACTCAAGAAGAAAGACGCTGGTCTCCGAGACAGGGTCCTGGAGCGTCTGAGGAGCTGGCGGTCGCTCCCCAAGGACGAGGTCCTGTACGCCTTCGAGGCGGGGCACTTTGCTGGCATTGAGGAGATGAAGCGGTCCACCGAGCTGTTCGATCAGGTCGCGCCGATGGCAGTCAACGATATTATCATGGCCTGCAGGTGGGTATCGACCTCGCTCGTCATGCGCCCGTACGCCCCGACTCTCGCTCTCACTGGCCGTACGCGCTTCGCTCGTTCGCAGGTACGACTATCGCGCCGACATCAACGCGCCCGTTTCTTGCCCAATCATCGCATTCGATGGCGTCCAGGACAATACCATCCCCACCGGATTCATGAAGGTGCGTCTCGAACTCGACCGACGAGCGCTCGCACGCCCCCGACCCTCTCACTCCCGCTCCGCGCTTCGCTCAACAGGGTTGGCACAGGCACACTTCAAAGTCGTTCAAGCGGGTCATGGTCGACAGCAACCACTACTTCGTCGCGTCCCACAGCCTGCAGCTGGCCTCGGTGTGCTCGGACGCGTGCCTGCGGTCGCTCGCCTCGCTCGGGGAAAGCTCCGACGACTCGGCCCGGGTGGTGTCGGCGTATCGGAAGGCTTTGGTATCGACGATACTGGCCTTTGCGGTGTCGTGGCTTCTTTTGGCCATGGTGGTGGTGAGACTCTCCGGGTGACGGAGGCGCCGCTGACGTGGAAGACGGATCGCCGTGGTCACAAGGATCGACAAATTTACGATTTGATTGCAACTCGCGATGATCTCTCGCACCCGTATCACTGCCTCCGCGTTGGTCCTGCTGTTCGGCGTCGCCAGTACGTGTTTTGCTCGCGAAACGATTTTCGCTTCGAATCTCGCCCCCCGGTGAGGGTTGGTTTGTCCAGCCACGTCCGAGCTCGCTTGTTGATTCGTCTATTGGGACCGAATGGTTGCGTCGTGCGCGATACGAACGCCGTCCGACCCGGGTTTGGACGATGACACGGCGAGCCAGGAGCCAGGCCCTAAGGGGGGACGGCGACGGGTGCGT
>Ga0181582_10004626_pt1 | contig 11103 bp, 9 predicted proteins | sample 071ome_32_FD_132438 | JGI IMG/M metagenome (GOLD analysis project Ga0181582, IMG submission 132438) | Coastal salt marsh microbial communities from the Groves Creek Marsh, Skidaway Island, Georgia - 071405AT metaG (megahit assembly) | ecosystem: Environmental > Aquatic > Marine > Intertidal zone... | reverse complement strand
CTGACCACCCAGCTGACCCTCCGTGCCCACCTCACGGGCAACACGCGTCACCTCAGCCGCAAACGTCGACAGCTGACTCACCATCGTGTTGATGGTTTCAGCCATGCGCCGGAATTGACCTTTTAAAGCGCGGCCTTCCAGCTTCAGATCAACGGTTTCGGAGAGGTTTCCTTCGGCGACTGCAGCGATAACGTTAGCCACATTGCTGATGGGTTGAACCAGATCTCCGATCAGCTGATTGAGTAGATTAACGAATTCCACGCAATATAAACTATTGTTTATTTTGTCGCCCTAGACTTAATTTTTCCCATCGATCCTGCAGACATCCGCACGGCCAGGGCACACCCGATTGGAAACGACGCCAGTCTTCATCGCTGTCCCTGGCGCGTCGCCGAACAAAAGTGATGGGTGTTCCTGCAGAAACTGGTGAGAGGTGCCAATGTCACTCCGATGGGCGCACCCGACCCGCCCTCTTGCCCTGTCGCGACCTGCTCAGCCTGGGCAGCCTTGAAACCGAAAGTTTGCATTGCCGACACAACCGCCCGCTGCCGGTTGATTTCAATACACATCCCTGGCCGGCATACCGACACGTGACAGATCCTTCCTATCCTGAAAACCTGCCGAAGCGCGCTGTCGGTGCAGCGCTTGCTCCGGTTCTCCGTCGCTGTGTGCCGCTCGCCGGGCAGGCGCGGCGGTTGTGGTCGTTTGCTCGGCTGAAGGCGCAGTGCCCGAACCTGCATGCATCCGTTGTTGTGCTGGGAACCCCTGAAATACACGGCACCTTGGACATCGCGTTGGGACGCGGCCTGTACCTCTACCCGGAGCTCTATCTGGAGACCAGAGAGACCGGTTTCATTGTCATTGGGGACGATGTTGTCATCTCCCGGGGGGTACACCTGGTTGCCTACAGCGGCATCAGCATCGGCGACGGCGCCATGATCGGCGAATACGCCAGTATTCGGGACGCGAACCACCGCATCGATAGCGAATCCGCACTTCGTCATGCAGGGCACATCGCGAAGCCTGTCAGCATTGGTTCGAACGCCTGGATCGGTCGTGGTGCCACGGTACTGCCCGGTGTGACCATCGGAGCGTGCGCCGCGCTTGGTCGCAACGTTGGTTGGAGGTTTGCGCAAGGCGATTTCATCCTGTTCCTCGATGGCGACACAATCCTCCACCCGGACTTCATCAAAGAATCTCTCGCTGCCATGCAGGATCCCGCAACAGCCGTTGTCTGGGGCCACCGCCGCGAACGCGATCCGGGGCAGTCTGTCTATGTTCGGGTCCTCGATCTCGACTGGATCTACCCGCCGGGCGAAAGCGATTTCTGCGGGGGATACGCGTTGATGCGCCGCGATGCGCTGCAGGATGTCGGGGGCTTTGACGACACCCTGATAGCAGGAGAAGAGCCCGAAATGTGTCGCCGGCTGCGCGCAAAGGGGTATCACATCCTGCATCTCGATGTGCCTATGACCACCCACGACCTCGCGGTCACCCGCTTCTCAGCGTACTGGCGACGGGCCTTCCGCGCTGGCCACGCCTATGCCGAGGTAGCGCACCGCTTCAGTCATACCGCTGACCCACTATGGTCCGCGGAGCTCAAGCGAAATCTCACACACGGTTCGTTCCTGCTCGGCGCGGCAGCCGCCAGCCTGGTTTTGAGCGCTATTGGCCGTGGTTTGCAGCTCTGATCCTCGGGCTAGCTGCGTGCGCGATCGGGCGCAGTATGCGTCGCGCGGCATGGAAGTCCCCAAGCCGCGTGACCCGGCTGCTCTACGCGCTGCATTCTCATTTCCAACAGATCCCGATTCTCTGCGGGCAGCTGACCTGGCGCCTTGATGCCCGCTGCGGCCGGCGTCGTGGTCTTATCGAATACAAAGGTGCTCCGAGCGCCTGATGGCGCCAGGCGGCCCTGCTCCCTGCGGGCTCGGGAGTACCGATAGAAACGCGTCCCCGGGCTAGGACAGGACCTCCGGATTAGCACAGTTAGCCAGCTGCTCTCCCGCGCGGAGACGTTCGATGTTAGCGGCCACAGCCTGCCCGACACCTCGAAAACATTCTTCTGTAACACCGGCGATGTGGGGCGTAGGAATGACCCGCTCCCGCAGCAGAGGATCGTCCGGATCGAACGGCTCCTGCCAGAAGACATCGAGCGCTGCCCCAGCAATCCGGCCAGAGCGCAGGCCTTCGAGCAGGGCGTCATAGTCGATGACCGCGCCGCGCGCGATATTCACGATGAAAGCCCCGGGTTTCATCGCGGCGATTGCCTCACGTCCGATCAGCCCGAAGTTGGCCGCGCTGGCGGGCGCGGCAACCACCACATAGTCCGCCTCGGCGAGTGCAGCATGCAGACCGCGGGCATCCACGTGGCGATCGACGTGCACGCTTCCATCCTGTGCCGGTCCGGCGCCCGGACCCCGCCTGGACACAGCCACAATGCGCACCCCCCAGCCGGCGAGACGCCGCGCGATTTCCTGGCCTATACCGCCATAACCGACAATCACTACACAGGACTGCCACAGCGCGCGGCCGATCGGCGCCCCGAAGCGCCGCTGGTAGAAGTTAGCCTGAGCCTGAGGCAGATCGCGGCCAAGCATCATCATCTGGGCAATTGCGAGCTCTGCCACCGACTCCGCGTTGCCACTCCCCCCACTGGGCACATTGGCCACCGGAATACCGGCCCGCGTAGCGGCATCAATATCGATGGCTTCAAGCCCCACGCCGTATTGTTGAACCAGGCGCAGGCGTTGCGACTGAAAGACCGCCGCGGTAATCGGCGCCATGATGGGGATCAGGACGTCGCTGTCCGCCGCTGCCAGTGCCGCGTCAGCCGGCGCGCACTCCGCTATCTCGTCGCGGGGCAGCGCCGCCTGCAGCGCGTCGCGCATGCGTTTGAAGCCCGAGGCACAGATCGTGATTTTCATGCTCAGCCCGGCCCTTGTGTTGCTGTAGGTAATTGCGGTCTCAGCTCAGCGCTGCATACGCTGCCCTGACCAGGGCCTCGGCGCGTGGGCCGCCAATGATCCCGGCGCCCATGCGATTCATCATGTATGCGACGACCATACGGCGCTCGGTATCAACGACCACAAGAGAACCACCCCAGCCACCCCAGAAACACACCTTCCCAGCCGGGATAAACGGCAGCGTGGTCGGTTCCGGCAGGGCGTAACCGATGCCGAAGCGCACCGGGATCCCGAGCACGAGGTCAATACCGTCCGACTGCTGATCAAAGACCCGTGCGATCGTCGCCTCGGACAGCAGGCGTACGCCGTCGATTTCGCCGCCATTGGCCACCAGCGCCTGGCAGCGGGCGACCGAGCGTGCGTTGCCGTGACCGTTGGCCGCACCGATATCTGCCCGCCGCCAGGCGCTGGTCCAGGCTACGCTGGCTTCGGGCGCCGGCCCGGTGAAGGTGCGGTAGGCCGGACTCTCCGGGTCGAGAGTGTCGAGATCGAATGGCAGGGGTGGCGGCGGCACGACGTTGGCAACCCGGTCGTCGTGCTCGGCCGGCAGTCCTATATGGAAATCAGCGCCAAGAGGGCCGGCGATTTCGTCAGCGAAAAACCGGCCAAGGCGGCGACCGGTGATGCATCGGATCACTTCCCCCACCAGGTGTCCCTGATTCATCGCGTGGTAGCCAGAGGCGCTGCCCGGCTCCCACCAGAGCGGCTGAGCCGCAAGCATGGCGGTGGATTTGTCCCAGTCGTAGAGGTCCTCAACCGCAACCGGTTGCGCCCAGCCGGACACCCCGGAGGTGTGGGACAGCAAATGCCGGACGCGGACGTCCTGCTTTCCAGCCGCGGCGAACGCCGGCCAGTAGTGCGCCACGCGCTGATCCAGATCGAGTTCACCCTGATCAGCAAGCACCAGCGCGGCGAGGCTGGTCATGGTCTTGGTCGTTGACCACACGTTGGTCAGGGTGTGCTCCTGCCACGGCCTGGTCCGCGCTTGGTCGGCCCAGCCACCCCACAGGTCGGCCACTGTCTTACCTTCCAGAATGACCGCGACCGATGCCCCCAGGTCTTCCCCAGATGCCAGGCTGGCGCCCAGCACGTCGCGCAGCTCCTCGAACTGTTGAGTGCAGTGTCCCTCAACTGTCATCGATGCTCTCTCCCTGCCCTGACTGTGCAGGACGAGTATAGCTCCGGGCCAGGCGCTGCCCTGCGCTGCTCAGCACGTCGGTGAAGCGTGCGTGGATGCATTGTGAAATACGTACAGCCGATACCGCGATAAGGTACTGCCGACATCACTCCGCACTGGCGTTGCCGCTCGGGTTTTGCCAGGCTTCGCGCCGCCCATCTCCTGCGACGACCGCGTAAACTCGGCTGCTTGAAACTCGCGATCCGCTGAAGCCCGTGCGCGCTTTCGGACCGCGCCGACTGCTGAATAGCAATTATCAGAAAGGACCTCACACGGATGAACGCAGCATGGCGCTCCTGGAGTCTGCGGACGTTACTCGGCTACGCCCTGTGTGCCGCGCTGATCATTACTGCGGTCGTGTTCATAGGCGAGGAAATAGCCCAGCACGTTGCCGCCTTTGAAACCTGGCTCGCCGGCCTTGGTCCCTGGGCGCTGCTGATTGCGGTCGTTCTATACGCCATGCTCAGTACCGTTTTCGTACCTGACATGCTGCTTGGCATCATCGCAGGCGCTTCGTTCGGGTTTACCCAGGGGCTGATGGTTGCAGCGGCCGGTTGCGTGCTTGGCGCTGTCCTGCAGTACTGGCTGGGAAGAAACCTGCTCAAGCCCACCATTGACCGCATGCTGGACAGCAGGCCGAGTTTAAAAGCCGTACAACGGGCGGTGCTTCTCCAGGAGTTCAAGCTGCAGGCGCTGCTCCGTCTGACGCCCCTGAATCGCGCGCTGACCAGCTATCTGTTCGGCGCAGCCGGCGTTCGCTTTACGCCGTTCCTGATGGCCTGCGTCGCGCTTGCGCCCCACCTGTGCCTGGAAGTTTATTTCGGTTACGCCGGCAAGCATCTGGCGAAAAACGCGGGCGAGTCGACCAGCTCCGTGTTGCTGCACGACGCGATGATCTTCGGCGGGCTTGGGGTGGCCCTGCTCGTCATGGTTCAGGTTTCCAGGGTGGCGCGGGAAGCCGTGGAAGCGGTCACAGAGACGCCGCTTGAATCCGGGCTCTGAGCGCTGGCCGCTGCCGGTGCTCCGAATCTCAACGTCCGGATGAACCTCCCTTTGGATACAGGCACCATGGCCACAGCCACTCTGGCACTGCACTGGCTGCTCGTGGTTCTGCTGTCACTGCGCGTCGTCGCACGACGTCTTCCGGTCGGCGTTTCGCTGGCGTGGTTGGCTGTGCTTTACGCCATCCCCTTTGTCGGCGCCGGGGCCTACCTCTTTTTCGGCGGCAAGCGACTGGGTCGCCAGAGGCTCGCGCTGCAAACCGCCCTGCAGCCGGATATCGAGGACATCCTGACCAGCGCACGGGAACGCTTCAACGCACCGCTCCCCGACATGAGCAGCGCCGGGGCTGCGCTCTATCGGCAGGCTCTGGGATTGCTGCGCATGCCCGCGCTACCGGCATACCAGACGCGCCTGCTTCAGGACGACACGAGCGTGTTTAATTCGCTGGTTGAGGATATTGACCGCGCGACCAAGAGCTGTCGTCTCGGCTTTTACATCTGGCACGATGGCGGACGCGCTGATGACGTCGGCGCGGCGCTGCTGCGCGCCCGAGCCCGCGGGATCGAGTGTCGCCTGCTGGTGGATGCGCTCGGCAGCGCAAAGTTTATTCGCGGTCCGCGCTCCCGGGCGCTGCGCGCAGCGGGCGTGGAAATAGTCGTGTCCCTGCCCCGCTCGTTCGGGCGCCGCGCCGATCTCCGTAACCACCGCAAGATCGTCGTCATCGACGATCGCGTGGCGTATACCGGTAGCCAGAATCTCGTCGATCCGCGGTTCTTCAAGCAGGACGCGGGCGTCGGCCAGTGGGTTGATGCGGTCATGCGCCTCGAGGGTCCTGTTGCGCCGATGCTTGCGTCGGTATTCGAACACGACCGTGCCGTCGAGCGGGCTTCTGCTTTCGCGCGACCAGACCTGGTCGCATTTGACGAAACACCAACGGCGGTCCCGGGCAGTCTTATGCAGGTCGTCCCATCCGGCCCTTCCCCATTTCCGGACGCCATTCGTCAGCTGCTGCTGACAGCGATCTATTCGGCCCGACACTCCCTCACACTCACTACACCCTACTTTGTGCCGGACGAAGCCATACACACCGCGCTCTGCTCTGCCGCGCACCGCGGGGTCAAAGTCACCGTCATCGTGCCCGCCCACAACGATTCGCGCATGGTGCGCTATGCCAGCGAGGCCCATTTCGACGACCTGATGGACGCGGGGATCCGCATTGCGCTGTTCAGTGGTGGCCTGCTCCACACCAAGAGCATGGTGGTTGATGAGGAGATCACGATCTTCGGTTCGGTCAACCTCGACATGCGCAGCTTCTGGTTGAACTTTGAGATTTCACTGTTCATCTACGACCAGGCGCTTTCGGCAGAGATAGCGGCGCTGCAGACACAGTACCTGGCGCAGTCGGCGTTCATGGATAGCGCTGAGTGGACGAAAAGACCACGGGGACAACGCTTTCTGCAGAATGCGGCGCGCCTCATAGGCCCGCTGCTGTAAGCCGCGGCAAACAATACGCGACGCGTTCAGAGAGGCTTCAAACCAGGCACCCACAAAATACCCCCGCGACAACGAAAATGCCCCGGACTGCGAAAAGGGCCAGCCGTCCGCATGGCGCTCGAGAAGCTTCACGAGGTTGCTGATGGTTCCGATAGCCGGTCTCGGACGGGTCACTCAAGGCTGTGCTCTGCATGTCTTCGAACAGCGCTGACGTCTGAAAAGCGGATGCCACTCGACGCGGAGAACGGCGCAGAGCTCAGGACAGATCGGGAGCGGCCCGCGAAGCTGCCATTTTGCTATGTTTCTGCGCGCTCGCTGACCGATGTAACTGCTCAGGTATCCGAGCCACACAACACAAGGAAGGGTTATTCATGCAAGTCGGAATCGTAGGCGTCGGCCTGATGGGTCACGGGATTGCGCGCAATGTGCGGCTCCGCGGCGATTATCCGCTCAAGTTCCTGAAGCATCCCGGGAACCGGCCTGTCGACGACCTCATCGCCCTGGGCGCGATACCCTGCGCGCGCGCCGACGAACTGGCCTCGACCGTTGATCTGATTATTCTCTGTGTCACCGGTTCGGCGCAGGTCGAAGACGTGCTCACCCGCGAGGACGGCGTACTGGCCGGTCTGCGGCCGGGCACGGTGATCGTCGATTGCACGACGGCGCTGCCGGAATCGACCCTGCGCATGGCTGAAAAGGTCGAACGCGCGGGCGGTGCCTTCATCGATGCCCCGATGACACGCCTCGCCACCCACGCCGAAGCCGGCACACTGAATCTCCTGGTAGGAGGCGACGCCGCCACGCTTGAGCGTGTGCGACCGGTACTGGCCTCCTTCACTGAGTCGATCCTGCATGTCGGCCCGGTCGGCTCCGGGCATCGCATGAAGCTTCTGCACAACTTCGTCTCGCTCGGATCGATGGCTCTGATCGCCGAGGCCGCTGCGCAGGCCGCCAACGCTGGTGTAGCCGCCAGTACGTTTATTGAGGTACTGGCCTCGGGCGGTGGCGCAGGTGCCGCGCTTGAACGCCTGCGCTCGTCCATTGTTGCGGGCGATCCCAGCGACGTGCCGTTCGCGCTCGGCAATGCGCAGAAAGATATCGATTACTACAGGATGATGGTCCAGGAAACGGGCGGCAGCCGCGCCATTGCCGACGGCGTGTCCAGCGCCCTCGACGCCGTCGTAGACGACGCCAGCCGCACGAGCTATATCCCTGAGCTCGTCCGCTTGTTCCGCTGAAGCGCGATCTCTCCCGGCAGCAACGCAGCCGCGCACCCGGACGTTCTTTCGCGACCATTGCCGGCAGGCAGCATAATCGGACAGGTCATCGGTCTGGCGGACTGTCCGCCCACAGCTCCGGTGTGACCGCGCCGGCTGTGCGTGCCCAGGCATTTGCGCCCCACACCAGGCTGTGCCCATTGGGAGAATACGGAAGGGTCAGATAGCCGACCGGCTCAATGCGGTTTTCGCTGCCAGGGCCGACAGCGAGAGGCCAGCCGGCAAGCCTCTGACGGATGCCGAACCCCGGCTCTCGCGTGCGCAAAAATACCGAACTGACCAGCGGTCGAGGCGTGCGTCAATACGACCTCGGCAGGCCGAGCCACCGCTCGCCCAGAAAGTTGGCGATCATGTTGTCGGTCAGCGGCGCGAAAGAGTAGAGACGGATATCGCGGTAGTAACGCTGCATCGGAAGACTTTGATCAAATGCCGCTGCACCGAGAACCTCCATGCCGAGTTCAGCTGCACGCTGCCCGGCACCGGACGTGGCCAGCTTCGCCATCGCGCTTTCTATGCTGACGTCGCGCCCCTCCTGTTCGAGACGCGCTGCGCCCACCGTCATCGTCCACGCCGCCTCCAGCTCCACACCGCTGTGGACGAGTTTGTGCTGCAGCGCCTGGAATTGACCGATCGGTCTCCCGAAGGCCTCGCGTTCCCTGGCATAGTCCAGCGCGAGCCGGTGCGCACCCCGCCCTATTCCTGCGGCAACCGCGGCCGCGTTCAGTCGCTCAGAGTTAAGCGTGCCGAGAACCTGCATGAACCCCTGATCGACTGTACCGAGGACAGCATCCTCTGGCAGCTCGACATCGCTGAAGTTGACTTCGCAGGTGTCGTATCCGTTGATCGCAAACGTATCGAGCGGACTCGCAGCAACCCCGGCCGCATCCGCCGGCACCAAAAACAGCGTGACGCCGCGCGAACGGTGTTCAGAGGTTCTCGCGACAACGATCAGCACATCCGACCGGGAAGCCCCGCTAATCCAGTACTTCGTCCCGTTGAGACGCCAGCCGCCGTCGATGCGCGTCGCGCGCGTTTTCATGCTCGCGAGAATGTCAGTCCCCCCGCCTGCCTCCGTCATGCAGAACGAAGCACGAATCCTGCCCTCGCAGAGAGACCCAAGCAGCCTCTGGCGCTGCTGCTCAGAGCCGTACTGATGAACCAGACGGGTTGCCATGTACTGAATAACACCGAACACGGCCATGGAAGTTGCATGGTGGCCGAGCAGCTCCAGAGTCAGCACCTGCAGCACCGGTCCGCCACCACTCCCGCCAAGTGCCTCATCAATGCCGATTCCCCAGGCACCCAGATCGGCTAATGCCTGATGCAGCTCAAAATCGAACGCCTTATCGTTATCAAGGCTCTGCACCCGCTGCACCGGCGCCGCCTCCGACAGGAGTTTCTTTAGAGCATCGCAATAGATGCCCTCATCTTCGTCTGTACTGAAGAACATCGTTGGTCCTCCTGCTGACCCCGTCTTCCGTTTGATCGATGCGTAACACAGCTCAGGCGCGGTTCCTGCTCGCAGCCCGGGGCCCGACACGCGTCGATCAGACCGCGGGTTCCCTGACGGAAACGCGCCCGTTGTGATGATGCGTCATGCAGAAAAGGTGCAAGCCACCTCTCCTTTTCTGCCTCTTTCAAACGCCGACCACGCGATCCTGCTCGTCACGTTTCACGCCGCCGTGTGGCGTTCCTCACAACTCCCCCGAAAAGGCTGTTTCCGTGCGCGGTCAGATGCGGTTCCTCAGCCTGGCCCACGGGGCCTTGCCCGGGCCTATCGATCTCCACTGCCCCACTCTGACAGCTGCGCGTTGTTGAAACTTACACGCCTCCTAGGGGCTCGCCCCAGCGCGAGCTCCGGGACCATGGGGTCGAATGCACCGGGCGGATTTTCCGGGTCGGAAAAATAGCCCAGCCCGTAGGTGCCCTGTGTGTAGCCCAGAAGTTCCTGCAGGGCTTCATCCAGATTTTTTGCGATATGCGGGGGGCAGGAAAGGTACTGGTTTTCCTGCTGCCGCAGCCATGCCAGACAGTAGGTCAGATTCAGCCCTGTGCGCGGGGCATCGGCCCGATTCTCGCCGCCGCCGTGCAGCACCGAGCCGGTGTAAAGCAGCACCGATCCGCTGCGCATCTCTACTTCCACTATCTCTTCCGGCCGCGCCGCACGATCCCATGCCCATCGCTGCGAGCCGGGGACGAACCGGGTCGCACCGTTATCCGAAGTAAAGTCCGAAATAGCCCACAGCGTGTTGAACTGCGGTTCGATCTGCGGCGGGATATGCGTTCCGAACGCCTCACGATCACGATGTATCGTCTGCGCGGTCTCGCCAGGATGGATCGTGGTGGCCTGCGTCAGGTGCACGGTTAATTTTTCCGTGTAGGGCGACAGAAAGCGATGAGCGAGCGTCAGAATCCGCGGGTCGGTCACCATCTTGTGACAGCTCGGCGTACGCGCAACCAGCGCTCCGGTGCGCTGCGTTTTGCGGCCGGAAAAATCATCACGCCCGAACGGCGCTAGGCGCAAATAGGGCGCCAGCTCGTTTTGGAAGTCCACAACCCCGGCGCGATCAAGGGCGCCCTCCAGCACGGCACCGCCGTCGGCCTCTATGGCTTGGAATACGGCGTCCGGGGAGGCGTCGCAATCGAAATATCGAAGTGTCATTGGCGGTCTCAGGTGCTTTTGATGGCCTTCCCGGCATCGAGTTGGCTGTAACCGCTATGTGCGATTGTTCATCAGCCTAGCGCGTGCGCTCAGCGCGCTTCAAATTCAGCTGCCGTATAAACCCTTTCCGTTGGCCGAACCCGGCGCCTCATGAGGTCGAGCGCCCGTAATCGGCGCGGCTCCATCGTGAGCACCGCGGCGGCCCACTGCGAACGGGGCACCGAGGCGCGGAAAGAGCTGCACCCCGTTGCAGGGTCATACCGTCGAACCGCCTGCATTCCGCACGAGCATACCGCTCAGACCGGACTGCCATTCTCCTGGATCCAGGACATCATCGGCTGCATGTGGACAGCCAGCGCACCCGTGCTGAGCGCCTCCCCGTTATCAAGACAGACGGCGCGATGGCGGATTTTCCACTCGCTGTCGTGAAGCTCTAGCCGGCTCTGGTAATAGCCGTTCGCGAAGACATAAACACTCTCCGGACGGCTGAGTGTGCCGCTCAGGGTGCATCGGTGGTCGGCTGAGGAT
>Ga0181582_10004620_pt1 | contig 11107 bp, 4 predicted proteins | sample 071ome_32_FD_132438 | JGI IMG/M metagenome (GOLD analysis project Ga0181582, IMG submission 132438) | Coastal salt marsh microbial communities from the Groves Creek Marsh, Skidaway Island, Georgia - 071405AT metaG (megahit assembly) | ecosystem: Environmental > Aquatic > Marine > Intertidal zone... | reverse complement strand
TCACGTGGATTCTGAAGTATTCGTGCGAGCGTCTCGAGCGTCCATGAGCTCGCTGAACGCGATGTCGACGGATGGCTCGATGTATGATCTCACTCGACGCATGGAGGGATTGGCGGGAAGCGCGGTGTTCGATCAGACGGGCGACGCGGGGGAGTTGGAGAGCACGCGCGTCGATCGGTTGTTGCGAGAGCGGGCGGAGCAGTTGAAGCGTACGCGCTCGCAGACGAATCTCACGGTGGACGGTCCGGATGGGTTGGAGAGTGAACACGAGGAACCGTCGTCGGCGCGAGTGCAGTCGCTGATCATCGCGGCGAATCGTTTGCCGGTGAGCGTGAAGAAGAAGCCGGACGGCACGTGGGACGTGCGCACGTCGGCGGGAGGACTCGTGAGCGCACTTCTGGGCGTGCGAAAATCGTACGATATGACTTGGATTGGATGGCCGGGAGTTTTCATCGAGCCTGGACCTCAGCGAGACTCCCTCACGGCGACACTGAGAAAGCAAAACTTGCTCCCGGTGTACCTTTCCAAGGCACACGTCGAGCTGTACTACAATGGGTACTGCAACAATGTGCTGTGGTCACTGTTCCACTACGTACCTCTCAATTTTGAGGCGCGATTGGGCGAGGAGACAAATATGAACGCACAATGGGTGGCGTACCAGGAGGCGAATCGACTGTTTCGTGATGCGATCATGAGCATCTATCGTGCAGGTGACATTGTCTGGGCACACGACTACCATCTCATGCTCGTCCCAGAAATGCTGAGAAAGATCGAAGAAGACATGAAGATAGGGTGGTTTTTGCACACCCCATTTCCCAGTTCGGAAATCTACCGCATGCTGCCGATGCGAGAAGCACTACTTCATGGTTGTTTAGCAGCCGATCTTGTTGGCTTTCACACCTACGATTACGCTCGGCATTTCGTCTCGGCAACATCTCGAATTCTCGGGTTGGAAGCGACGCCAGATGGTGTTGAGACCGCAGGAGGCTTCACTCGTGTTGCTGCATTTCCGATTGGCATCGACCCGGGTCGTTTCATTGCAGCTCTTCGTACGGAAGAGGTGCAAGAGCACGTCAAAGAGCTGCAAGAGCGCTTCCGAGGACGAAAAGTGATGCTTGGCGTTGATCGCTTAGACATGATCAAGGGCATCCCTCACAAGCTGCTGGCCTTCGAAAAGTTCCTCATCGAGAATCCGGAGTGGAAAGATAAGTGTTGTTTGATCCAAATAGCCGTGCCCACTCGTACTGACGTGCCAGAGTATCAGAGACTTGCATCGACAGTGCACGAAATTGTGGGACGCATCAACGGTCGATTCGGCAGCATCGGGAACGTTCCCATTCAGCACTTGGATTGCACGCTCCAATTTCCGGAGCTTTGTGCGCTGTACTCTGTGACTGATGTCATGCTAGTCACCTCTCAGCGTGACGGTATGAACCTGGTGTCGTATGAGTTTGTTTCGTGCCAGAACAAGAACAAACCCGGAGTATTGGTACTGTCTGAATTCTGCGGTGCGGCGCAATCCATCGGCGCCGGTGCTCTGCTGGTGAATCCGCACAATGTTACAGAGGTAGCAAGCGCTATCAAGGAAGCTTTGACCATGCCGGAGGCAGAAAAGATTGAGAGATTTCGCAGCAGTTTCTCCCATGTGAGTACTCACACCTCTCAAGCGTGGGCCGACACTTTCATCAGCGAACTAAACGATACGCACGTTGAAGCTGAATTGCGCCAGAAGCGCATTCCGCCGCATCTAGCACCGGATATGATGGTCAACTCATTCGCGTCCGGAAAGAAGCGACTCATCATTCTTGGTTATAACGCCACTCTCACTGACTCGATGGATAACAAGATCAAGAACCGTCCAAAGCTGGAATCGCAAAAGAATCGTCACAAGATTCATCCGATCGCGCAAGAGTGTCTCTCTCGCCTCTGTGATGATCCAAACACCACTGTGTGCATTTTCAGCGGCTCAGAGCGCAACAAGTTGGCTCAGATTTTCGCCATGTTGCCGAAGGTGTGGATTGCTGCTGAAAACGGCGTCTTTATCAGGCCTCCTTTGCAGGGCAAGAATGGAACAGAAACACCAAAGTGGATGACGATGATCGAGACGACAAACTTGGATTGGTTGGAGAGCGTTGAGGTTGTTTTCGAGTACTTCTGCGAGCGTACACCGAGAAGCCATGTGGAAACTAGGGAAACATCACTCGTTTGGAGTTACAAGTACGCCGACCCAGATTTTGGTAGGCAACAAGCTCGCGATTTGCTGCAACACCTGTGGACAGGCCCGATTTCGAATGCACCAGTGGACGTGGTCATGGGAGCGAAATCCGTTGAAGTGCGACCGGTGGGTTTGAGCAAGGGCACCGCTGTACAGCGCGTCGTTCAGATGATAGGAGGAATGGAAAACAAGGAGCTCATTGAGGTGGATTTCGTTGCTTGCTTCGGGCACTTCCTTGGGCGTGATGAAGACATTTTTTCATTTTTGGAACAGAAAGCATCCAACTCTCTTTCCCACAAGAGCAACACGAGCTCAACAACTTCGCCGACTGGTCTGAAGAAAAATCATTCGCGATCAGGATCGCTCAACAGCGAGTTGGCTGTTGTAGATGAAGAAGAACCGCTGAAGAAGAAACAGGAGGCCGAAATACGATTCCACGACATCTACACTTGCACGGTGGGGCGTAAGCTCTCGGCGGCGCGTTACTACGTCAACGATTCTGATGAAGTCGCTCAGTGCCTTGCCGCTTTGACGAACTCGCTGAACGATGGAAAGGGTTGCATTGAACTCCTCCAGTTCGAAGATTCACTCGCTTCGAGCATGTCCGCTAGTGCGTCACGGGGCAACCTCGGAGTACGAGCGACGAGCTTACCACTTGTGAACGATTCCGACGTGTACAGAAGCTCTAGTGGACATAGCATTTGATCATTCTTTTTCTCTTCATTCGTGAACGTAGTTATTAGGTCCCTTGATTGTACAGCAGTAAAAGAGTCATCAATTACACAAAAAAACATCTACAGCATCGGGATATAGTCTGGTCGTTTGTCAACTTTCGAGGAACTATTGCGAGTGAAATCCGATTCCGCTACGGGCAACGTCCGTTTGTGCTCGCGAAGGAGCTCTGTGAGACGCTCTTTGAGCTCAGGGATACCCCATTCCTCTTCGGCGCTTGTGGGCATGGCAGCTGGGATTTTTTCCATCGCTTGCTTTGCCTCCTCAACATCCTTCGCCGTCCAGAGCTCTTGCGCGACTGGATCTGTCTTGCCACCGAGAACTGGCACTAGCGCTGCCTTAGAGAATACGTCGATCCAAGGTCGACGATGGGCGAACTGCTCGTAAAGGCTCGCCCTGAGCTCAAGTTGGTCGGGAATGGACGTGCCTGATAGGCCAGACAAATCGGTCACAAATACGACGCACGTCGGCAAGTGTTCCAAGGTTGCGATCGTCAGTAACTCGATCTTATTACGCTCTTCCGCGGCCCGGTTGATTAAACCAGGAGTATCGGTGACGATATGACGTTCATCTTCGATGAAAAAGTGACCCATTTTGATACCTTTTGTTGTGAATGGGTAGTTGCACACCTCGGGCGTACCACTCGAGAGCACGCGAACAAGCGAACTCTTACCCACGTTCGGAGCGCCGACTAGCGCCACGGTCGGCGTCTCAAGCTCCGCCGTCGGAAGATTTCGAAGTAATTTGGCTATTGATTTCAAATCATCCACGCACCGAGCGTTCTTTCTGTAATATGTCTCCAGCTCTTCTAATCCCTTCTCCCGCACATCCTCCGCCTCCTTCACCCCGGGCGCCTTGGTCACCTGCGCGGCATACCCTTTGCCGATACCCAGCAGCCCCTTACGCATGACGTCCACGGCTTCCACCGTCGCGCGATACTTCTTGTCGCTCAACGTCAGCTCTAAAAGCGCGCGCTCAAACGGGTGAAAACGCTCTGGCGCCGGAAAACCCTTCACGTAAGTCTTCAGCGGCGTGCAAAATCCGGCGGTCATAGCGTCCAACCTCTTCACCCCCAAATTCCGTTCCCGCGCCGCATCCTTCAGCCCCCTCGTCGGCGTCGTCCTCGTCGCCTTCTTCCGCGCGCTCGCCGCGAGCTCCTCCGCCGCGGCCACGCTCGGGAGCCGTCCGAACGCTCCCGGTCGATACGTCCGCCTCACCGCCCCACCACCGCGCGCACCATCACCATCATCATCCCCAGACGCGTTCACGTCCGCGTCCACGTCCACCGCATCCACGCGCGCGCTCATCCACCGTCCTCGCCCGCTCACCCGTCCGCGTCGCGCCGCCGCCCTCTGCCCCCCTCCGTGTCGACGCCGCACCGCGCTCGACGCCGCGCTCGACGCCAGCCTCGTCACCGACGTCGCAACGCGCATCATCCACGTCCGAGCGCGTCCGAGCGACGTCCACTGACGCCCACGAGGTCGTCCGACACCGCGACGGGGACGCTTTTCACCGGCGGCGGATCGCGGCGATCGTTGGCCATTCGTCATTCCGCGGTCGTTCGCGTCGTCGATCGCGCGCGTGGCGTCGAACGCGCGCGTCGTGAACGAGCGTCGGAGCGTCGGACGCGTCGCGTGAGAGCGTCGGACGTGAACGCGTGAGCGCGCGCGGACGCGTCGATGTCGACGTCTCGATGCGGATGGATGGCGACGGGCCATCGGGCGCTCGAGGTGGGGACGCGCGTACGCGCGCGGGCGTTGCGATCGGGTGATGCGCGTGGGAATGATCGGGTGAGAATTGCGTCTCGCGGATGGGCGCGCGAGCGAGGGCGCGCGCGCGCGAGGTCGACGGCGGAGGACGCAAAGGTGGATCTCAGAGTGGCGAGCGCGGGCGCTATCTTGGTGCCGCATCCGGATAAGGCGGACAAAGGGGGTGAGGACGCGTGTTTCGTGCTGAAACAGAGCGGTGCGTTTGGTGTTTTTGACGGTGTTGGTGGATGGGCCGAGGAGGGGGTGGATCCGGCGGAGTATAGCGAGAAATTTGCGGAGAAGTCGGCGCAGAGCATCCTGCGCGGAACGCAAGACCCTGTGGAAGTGTTGCGGGACGCGCACGAGGAGACACAAGTCGTCGGATCGTGCACGGCATGCATCGCGATGTTGAAGGATGGAAATGTGCTTGATGTAGCGAATCTTGGTGACGCCGGCGCTCTCGTCGCGCGACAGGGAAGCGTGGTGTATAAAACTGTTCCTCAACAGCACGATTTCAACCTTCCGTATCAGCTTGGATGGGTGAAGGTTTACCCCGAGGGTGACCGTCCGGAGGCTGCTGATCGCTCGGAAACTCGAATGGAACCAGGAGACGCGCTGGTTCTCGGCTCGGACGGTCTTTGGGATAACGTGCCCCACGAAGAGGTGGCCAAGCTGTGCGCTCAGTACAGCGGTGACGCCGAGGAGTGTGCCGAAGCAATCGCGACTTTAGCGTTTGGATACTCGTGCGATCCGGAGTACGATTCGCCGTTCACGCAGCAAGCGCGAAAGGCAGCAGAAAATAGGCCGGAATGGGGGGACAGACGATCCATCATAGGAGGGAAAATGGATGACATCGCCGTAGTCGTCGCTTTTGTTGACAAGCAACGTTGATTTGTTTTAAAGCAACGTTGAGCGGCACGCGCAGCTTTAGTTAGAGATTTCATTTTCATCACTCGGATATCCAGCCGCCTAAACTAATGATTTTTTCTACTACTTTCCTCGCCACGAATCGCGAGGACCATCCAAAACGCCGAGGAAAATGACTTTTCCTTCACCGTCATCATGATTGCACCCGCGAGCACCGTTTTCACGAGCTGTGCGTCAAGTCCCTTGTACAATCCACGCACGCCCTCCTCACGATACACGCGTTCAAGCGTTCCTACGAGCGAACGAGCTTCCTCCTGGCGTGTACACGCCTTTTGTAACACCTTGGCGCGTACGAGAGGGTACGTGATCATGGTTGCCACGGCTTTCGACGCCGCGCCCATGAGGAAAGCATCAAACGTCGAGAGCTCTACAACACGCTTCGAATCTCCGCGTCCTTGCGCACGCGCGTTCAAGACTGTCATCAAACGTTGTCTGAGCTGCTCAAAAACCGTGTACTGGATCGCTGGATTGATTGTCAATACGAGAGAGGCGCCGAGACCGCTGTACAGCCCCGGCGTCGCTTGGCGTTCCGCGGCGACTTCGTTCTCTCGAAGCGCCCTCAATGTCTCCTTCAAACCCACGTCGTAACTCTGCTCACTTGACGTTGTCTCCTTCTTCGCATCATTCTCTAATTGTTTCCTCGTGACGTACGTGTCCAAAGGCTCCGTCACGAGCACGTTCAGGCATCCCGCCGCCGCCGCGACGAGAAGCGTTGCCCCAGTTCCAATTTTCCCGCCCGTCCGCTCCTCGTACCGCCGCTTCATCCCACTGAACGCCAGAAAATACAGAAACGAGCTCGATATCGAGTGCGCCGTTTTACTCCACGCCCCCACGTACAAGGACGCCGCCCCGTCCCGTCGCAGCGCCGCCGCCATGCGCTTCGTCCACCCTCGCGACGCGCGCGACGCGCGCGCGTCAGCACCGTTACTCAACCGCTCGAGCTCGCTTTTGAATTCGCCCCCGAGCGCGCTCTCCGCCTGGATGCGCGTCTTCACGACGTCGATCGGATACAACGCGAGCGTGGCGAACGCTCCGCCCAGGGCACCTGCGTGCGCGAGCGCGACGCGCGCGCGTCGTCGTCAGAAACGCGGAAAGAAATCGGGCGGCGACGAGCGGGACGCACCGGCGAGGGCCTCGACGAGAATCATATCGTTCGAGGCGAGCGTTCGGCGACGGGGCGCGATGGAGAGCGTGGGTGATGCGGGCGGCATGGGAGACGGGCGATGAGGCGACGGACGGGGCGCGCCACGTCGCGCAGTGGGGAGGCGGCGGTTGCGTAGTCGGGTCGCGTCGCCGTTACAAACGTATTATCGCTCTTAGCGGAGGAGCAGTTCGGCGCACTGGACGGCGTTGAGAGCCGCACCCTTCTTAATTTGATCACCGCACACCCAAAGGTCGAGACCCTTGTTACCGTCTTGGGAGATGTCTTGGCGAATGCGGCCGACGTAGACGTCGTCGTTGCCGGAAGCATCCGTGGGCATCGGGAAGCGGTTCTTCGAGCGGTCATCAATGATGGACACGCCCTGGGCCTTGGAGAGGATTTCCTTGGCCGCGTTCTCATCGAGAGGCTTACGCAAGGTGAGGTTGATGGACTCGGAGTGCGCGCGAAGCACCGGGACGCGAATGCACGTCGCGGTGACCTTCACATCCTTGTCGCCCCAAATCTTGTGCGTTTCCTTCACCATCTTCATCTCTTCCTCGTTGTAACCGTTCTCAGTCATCGGCGCGTTGTGAGAGAAGACGTTGAACGCATATTGCCACTTGAAGATTTCCATGGTCTTCACCGCACCGTCGTTCACGTACTCCTTCGTTTGCGTCTCCAACTCCTTCATGGCGAGCGCGCCCGCGCCGCTCGCCGCTTGGTACGTCGAGACGACCATGCGCTCGACACCAACAGCGCGGTGAATCGGCGTGACCGCCATCAGCGCGATAATCGTCGAGCAGTTCGGGTTAGCGATGATGCCAGCCTTACCCCCGAGCTTCAAGTGCGCCATCGCCTCCGGATTCACCTCCGGAACGACGAGCGGCACGCCCTCCGTCATGCGGAACGCCGACGAGTTGTCCACGACGAAGCAACCCTTCTCGACCGCGATCGGACCAAACTTCTTCGAGATGGAACCACCAGCGCTAAAAAGCGCAATATCTTGCCCTTCAAAAGACTTCTCCGTGAGCTCCTCGACGACGTACGTCTCACCCTCGAACTCAACCTTCGACCCCGCGCTTCGCGCGCTCGCGAGCATCTTCATGCTCGAGTACGGAAAGTTTCGCTCGTGGAGCACGCGCAGGAATTCCTGACCGACCGCACCGGTGATACCCGCGATGACAACCTTCGGTCCATCGGGCGTCTTCTTCGCCTCGACGCGCACCGCACCGCGCGCGCGTCGCGCGACGCGCGTCGACGTCCGCGTCACCGCCGCGCCCGCCGCGTAGGACGCGCGCGCGCGCATCGAGCACGCGTGGGACATGATGATGATCGGTCGTTCGAACGACTCGAGCTCGGACGATGACGCGCGCGAGAGCGCGAGGGCGTCGATCACGCACGCGCGCGTGCGAGCGACGCGTCGCGCGCGCGCGCGATCGCGCGCCGACGCGCGCGCGCGACGCGGGCGAGGGTTACGCGCGCGACGACGCGGCGGGGATGGCGTGTGTGATGAGTCAGGACTCGTCGTGAAGGGACTCGTGAGACGATGGATGTGTGTTACACACGGACCGTGACCGCGGGCGCGCGTCGGAGGCGATCTGAGGATTCGCGCGCGGCGCGACGTCAGTCGCGGGCGAGCGAGCGAGTGGTGCTCGTTCGTCGCGTGCGTTTGAGTGAGACGCGTGCGTTTGAGTATCGCGTGGGTTCTGGAGAGAGCGCGTGGACGCGCGCGCGGTGAAGGTGGCGCGCGATGCCGATGCGGTTGGACATCAAGCGCAAGCTCGTGCAGCGGAGCGACCGGGTGAAAGGGGTGGAGCTGCACCCGACGGAGCCGTGGATCCTGACGAGTTTGTACAGTGGTAATGTCGTGATATGGGACTACGAGACGAACGCGATGGTGAAGTCGTTCGAGGTGACGGAGCTGCCGGTGAGGACGGCGAAGTGGATCGCGCGCAAGCAGTGGATCGCGACGGGGTCGGACGATATGTTCCTTCGGGTGTACAACTATAACACCTCTGAGCTCGTCACCGGGTTCGAGGCGCACCAGGATTACATTCGCTCGATCGCCGTGCACCCGACACAGCCGTATGTCGTGACGTGCTCGGACGATATGTTGATTAAACTTTGGGACTGGGAGCGAGGGTGGGACTGCACCATGGTGTTCGAGGGACACTCGCACTACGTCATGCACGTTGTGTTCAATCCGAAAGACACGAACACGTTCGCAAGTGCATCGCTTGATCGAACGATCAAGGTTTGGAACGTGACGTCGCCGGTGTGCAACTTCACGCTTGAGGGACACGAAAAGGGGGTGAACTGCGTCGACTACTTCACCGGGGGTGACCGTCCGTATCTCATCTCCGGTGCGGACGACAAGTTGGCCAAAATTTGGGACTACCAGACGAAATCGTGCGTGCAAACGCTCGATGGTCATGCACATAATGTCTCCGCCGTGAGCTTCCATCCAGAGCTTCCAGTGATCATCACCGGGAGTGAAGACGGTACGCTACGCATCTGGAACCAGACTACGTACCGCCTGGAAAACACGTTGAACTACGGTTTAGAGCGAGTTTGGGCGATTGGTTGTCTGAAGAGTTCTAATTCAGTCGCGATTGGCTACGACGAAGGGACGGTGATGTTCAAAATTGGTCGCGATGAACCGATTGTGAGCATGGACTCCACCGGGAAGATCATTTGGTGCAAACACAATGAAGTTCAGACAACGAACGTGAAGGCTTTGCCGGTGGATTTCGAAGTCATCGATGGTGAGCGATTGCCGTTACCGGTGAAGGAGCTCGGCAACAGCGAACTCTACCCCCAGAGCTTGGCTCACAACCCGAATGGGCGCTTCGTCGCCGTTTGCGGCGATGGCGAGTACATCATCTACACCGCGCTCGCGTGGAGAAACAAGAGCTTCGGTAACGCGATTGAATTCGCTTGGAGCATCGATCCAAGCGAATATGCCGTTCGTGAGAGCTCGAGCAAGATCAAAGTGTTCAAGAATTTCACTGAGAAGAACTCCTTCCGTCCGAACTTCACCGCTGAAGGCTTACACGGTGGCGCTTTGCTTGGCTTGCGCTCGACAGACTTCATTTGCTTTTACGATTGGGACGAATGCCGCGTGATTCGACGATTGGACGTCGCTGTTAAGAATGTCATTTGGAGTGACTCTGGAGAAATGGTGACCATCGTCAGCGATACGAGCTTCTTCATCCTGCGATACAATCTTGAGGCGACCGCGGAGGCGTTCTCATCTGGACAAGTGGATGAGAGTGAGGGTATCGAAGAATCGTTCGAGTTGATTGCTGAAATAAACGAATCAGTCACCACGGGCATTTGGGTCGGAGACTGCTTTATTTACACGAATGTGGACAAGAGGTTGAACTACTGCGTCGGTGGTGAGGTGACCACGCTCACGCACCTCGACCGCTCCATGTTCATCCTGGGATACCTTGCGGCGCAAAATCGCGTCTTCTTGATGGATAAGAATTTCTCCGTCGTGTCCTTCACCTTGCTGTTGACCGTGGTTGAGTTCAAGACGTTGATTCTGCGTGGTGAACTCGAAGCGGCGGAGGAAGTGCTCGAGACGATTCCAGTGGACCAGCACAACTCCATAGCACGCTTTCTCGAGTCGAGGGGCCTCGTGAGCGACGCGTTGCGTATCGCCACTGATCCAGATTTCAAATTTGAGCTCGCCGTCCAGTTGGGTGAGCTTGACATCGCTAGAGAAATAGTGGAAACGCAGGGCGCAAGTGAATCGAAGTGGAAGCAATTAGGCGAGCTCGCCATGTCAAACGGAGACCTTGAACTGACAAGTAAGTGCTTGGAAAAATCAGATGACTTATCTGGTCAGCTCCTGCTCGCAACGTCTTCCGGATCGGCTGAGAAGTTGAATGATCTTGTCAAGCTTTCGATTGCGAAGGGTAAGAACAACGTGGCATTCATCTCGATGTTCATGCTGAAGAATATCGACGGTTGTATCGATTTGTTGATTGAGACAGGTCGCATTCCTGAAGCGGCATTCTTTGCTCGAACGTACGCACCTAGTCGAGTATCTGACATCATCGCGCTGTGGAAGGAGGATTTGAGCAAAGTCAACAAGAAGGCGGCCGAAGCTTTAGCGGATCCCGCAGGTCATCCTGAAATGTTCGAAGGTTTTGACGAAGCTATTTCCGAGGAACAGCGGGCTCGATCTTTCCAGGGAAGGTTGGAGGATGCTTGCACCTACGGAGTGGGCGTCGCTGTGGACGATCTCACTGAAGCCATTGAAAACGTTGCCGTCAATGAAGAAGAGATTTTAGATGAGTTAGTCGAAGAACACACGGTTGTTGAAGAGGCGGAACC
>Ga0181582_10004617_pt1 | contig 11109 bp, 10 predicted proteins | sample 071ome_32_FD_132438 | JGI IMG/M metagenome (GOLD analysis project Ga0181582, IMG submission 132438) | Coastal salt marsh microbial communities from the Groves Creek Marsh, Skidaway Island, Georgia - 071405AT metaG (megahit assembly) | ecosystem: Environmental > Aquatic > Marine > Intertidal... | reverse complement strand
CGCAAGAAGAGTATCAGATCACGGGGACGCTTAGAGATAGGGATAGCTATGATACCGGCGAATCGCTCAGCTACGGTTGCATCAGCATCTAGCCAGTTACCAAGGTTTTCTATCGCAGTCACCCTAGTGGTGGCAAGCCGATTGAGGCGTTGTACGAGTAGCTCGATGTCCTCCGAGCTGACTGGATCGCCAATCACCGAGCGTTCGCCTTCAATTGAGAGTACCAGTGAGTTGCACTCTATAAGTGATTTGATCTTGGGAGCGAATGCAGCGAGGTTAGTAAAGAGGGACTGGCTAGGGTCCAAGCCAGCCATCATCTGCATGTGTAATTTCTGTCCACCGCCCGTTCCGGTTGCTGCTTCTGAGTTGAGCGCGCTACGTAGTGCGAGCGCAAAGCTCTCAACGTAGAGCTCTGCGTGGGTTTTACAGGCCATTGAACATTCGCGCTTGGTGTAGTGATGGCAGGCGATTAACCCCCAGAGTTCACCATTAAGCAGAATGCTAATAGAGAGCGACGCTTGTACGCCCATATTGCGCAGGTACTCGATATGGATCGGAGAGACCGTTCTCAAAGTACTCAGCGACAGGTCTAAATTGGCATCGCGTGGAGTAATCTCAACGCCGGTGTCATCTAAGTCCGGTATGGTACGCAGCAGGGAGCGTTTGTAGAGGGCCCGAGCTTGAACCGGGATATCAGACGGTGGATAGCGCAGACCAATGAAGGAGTCGACTTCTGAATTTCGATGTTCTGCTACGACCTCACCGGAGCCATCCGGATGAAATTTGTAAACCATGACTCGGTCAAAGCTAATCATCTTCCCAACTGAAACGGCCGCTTGCTGGCAAAGCGCATTTGAACTATCGGCTTTACCAAGTTGGCGCAAGGCTGTTCGCAGATTATCTGTATGGGTTTCGGCAGCCACAGCATCGCAGGGGGCTAGCTCCAGAATGAGAAGTTCCTGACTGAAGTGAGCTGTTAGGTCGTAAAGCGTCTCGTCTGAGAAGAGTGCTATTCCCAAGAGGCGCTCTAGTTGGTCTTCATCCTCAAAGCGCTGAACCAGCTTCGTGATAGCGCTTACGGCTTCGACGCTGAGTATCTCACTGAGCTGGCAACCCAGTAGGTCTTCGTTAACCGAGCCGGCCAAACTAGGCAGGTTGTCTGAGTATGCGATAACAAGCCAATCGGCGCTTAAGGCCAGCAGAGCGCCGCCTGATTGAATCTTTCCAAGGCGATGAATTGGCTCCTTATCACAGGTGGAGAGATCATATTTCATCGCTTCAACAGAGGTGTTCATTTGTCTCTCCTTTGAGATGTATCGCTCAGAAAGCGGGCGAGGGCTTCTGACAACACAGGTATCCTTACGGGTTTGGTTAGAACGAGTTCGAAATCTTCATCTCGCGTTTCAGCTTTTAAGTCGGCTTCAGAGAGGGCGGTAACACCCAATATTGGGACGCGCGAGCCGTTGGCTCGGATCTCTCTGGCCGCTTCAGCGCCGTTTAGTTTAGGCATGTGAAAATCCATGAGCACGAGATCAACCTCGGGATGTTGCTGCATTACTCTCACCGCATCTTCACCATCAGTGGCACGTAATACTCTTTTGAAACCAAGTTTTGTGAGTGCGCCCACTAAAACGATCAGATTTGTCGGACTGTCATCTACGCAGAGCAGCGTAAAGGCCGATAGGTCATCTGGAAGCTGCGCCTGCTCATGTTCCACATTGGATGCTGTACTCACCGACGCCTCAATGAGCCCCGCACCTTCGCAGATGTCCAGCAGTTCACTGGGCAGGTAAGGGGAGTTCCACTGGTTACACCCTTTCGCTAACAAGGCTGTTGCGGGCTCAAATTCGGTCGAGAGCAGACATAAACTACCCGGCGGCGCGGTACTGGTTAATCGCCGAAAAACGGGCAAATTAGTAGCAGCAACGCGATAGTCAATCAGTGACAACGCGGACTCGCTGTGGACTGCCTCCGCTCTCAGACACTCTTCGGTGTTAACTCTGAGGCCCAGGTTGCGTAAGTTTGAGCAGATCAGCTCAATCTGCGCGCTCGCCGGTGCATAGATAGAGACGAGCTGCCCTGGGCGTTTCAGCTGGTAGAGCGTAGCAGTGCTATTTGACGCTGGTAAGTCGAGAACATAGCTCACCCGCGTACCGGCTTGATTGGATTGGATCTCAAGCTTTGAGGCCATCAGCTTGAGCAGGTTCGAGGCGATATAGAGGCCAGCTCCGCTACCCGGTGGTCTGCCTCGTATCGCTGACTCTATTTGATAGTTCGCTTGGGTAACCAGAGGTATTTCGTCATCGGGTATTCCAATGCCCGTATCGATTACCGTAAATAACACTTGTGAGGCGGCACTCTTCTCTTTGCGTAGCCCCACCACCACAGTGACACTGCCGCTATCCGTAAATTTGACCGCATTGGAGACAAGGGCAGAGAGTATCTGCAACAATCTTTCAGCATCACCAAGGAACGCTTTGCCCATAAGTCGAGGATCGAACTGCAGTGTTAATTCTACGCCCTTGCTCTCAGCCTCTGCTGCATAAAATTTCACACTGGATTCAGCGACCCGCAGCAGAGAGTATGGGCGCTGCGCAAATATCACCTTGTTAGCGGCTATACGCTGCACCTCTATAGCGTTGTTGAGCTGCTGATTCAGTGTTTCAGCGGAGAGTTCGATACGTTTCACGATGCTACGGGCTGAATCGGGGAGATGTTGATCCTCCAGCATCGAGAGTAAACCGATAATGCCGTTTAGTGGTGTTCGAATCTCGTGACTGAGTACGTGGATATCTGCTTGACGCCGGTGCGACTTGTCAGTCATTTTACTCACCTTGCGTACTCAATATTGCTTGTACTGGCTGTGGTAGACCTGCCTCAAATTGGTCTATCAGCGTTGTAAAGGCCCAACTAGCGCCTGCGCAGGCTCCTGCTATCGCGGTAGTATCAGCATAGTCACGGATTCCTAACCCCGGTTGCATCAACCGCCGCATAGGAGCAAGCGAATCAAGGCGAGTGTGTAGCGCCTGTGTCTCTCGCTTAAGATGCTCGTGTGGAGTTCCTTGCTGCAATTCAGCCACCATTTTTATCTATGCTATCTGTCTCTGACCATTACTGAAGCAATATTTGGGCCAAAAATAGAGGTGAATTAGCCCTAGCTCAGAATATTGGTAGATGGAACGTGCGCGCAAGGTAGTCAATTTTCGGGCGGGCGAACAGATAGCCTTGGAACAGGTCAATGCCTAAATTGCGAAGGTGGTTGTACTCTGCGACCGTCTCAACACCCTCCGCTAGCACCAGTATGCCCAGCGCGTCTGCAAAACTGAGTACGGATTTGATCAACACTTGGCGTACACCGCTCTCGTGTATGCTGCGCACCAAATGCATATCAAGCTTGATGATATCTGGGTTTACATCCACCAGGGAGTTGAGACCAGCAGAGCCTGCGCCGAAATCATCCAGTGCGATCACAAAGCCAGCACTCCTTAGCAGGTCCAAAGCACGGGACAGGGCTCTTATGTCGCGCTGCAGGCCGGACTCACTCAGCTCGATGACAATTTGAGTTGGGTCTACTTGATGCGGTTGGGATTTCCACAGATCAATTAGGTACTGCCCTTGATCAAGAAGTAGGGTCTCGGGTAAGACGTTAATGAACAGCAGTTTTTCGTTTCCGAGCAGATGCGAGTAAGTCAGCGCTGTCTCGTTAATCGTGTGTTCAAATTTGGCCTTGTCGCTTGGTGAAATACGTTCGAAGATGAACCAGGGAGGCTGCTCTTGTGGCCCTCTCAATAGAACTTCGTAGCCGAAGATTTCTCCAGATGAGGGGCGTATTATCGGCTGGAACGCGTGCCGATAATCTAAACCCTTGAAACGTCTGGGTGAATCCAACATTGCAAGGTTTTTCATAACCAAAGCCCGCGTTTGAATGCGTCGAGTATTCGGCTGCCTCTGCGACGCAGATCACCCGGTTCGAATATGTTTTCGAACGGTTGCTTATCAATGTCAAAGGTGGTCATCGCCCAGTTTGGAAACTCTCGCTCGGGTACGATTCTCTCTAACACCAATACGACCTCCCTGTGCTTTGGGTCGCGCAGGATGGAGGCGAATAGACGATTTACGCTATCGGCAGGCCCCTCAATAATTTGCATGACCTTTCCGCTGCGTGAAACAAGGGTACCAGTGATCTCTAATCGGCGATTCTTAGCTTGGATTTGTCTTACGAACTCTGGGGTAAGCAACGTCTGAATTGCGACATTTGGGATGCTGGTGTAGATCAGCTGCTTGAGTGGATCGATTGGCACAGTATGATTCCCGCGTTTACCCAGACTGAATTCTTCAGACCTAATAGTAGATGAAAAAAAACGTGTTGCTTCTATTTTGGTCTTTTTTTAAAACAAAAAAGCAGCCATCGGCTGCTTTTGCGTAAGTACATTTGCTCTTTCAGAGCGCGGGGCTTATGCGATGAGGCTTCAGTGGTGGTGACCGCCAGCGCCATGAACGTGACCATGATCGAGCTCTTCTGCCGACGCGTCACGAATCTCAACAACCTCAACGTCAAAGTTAAGCACCTGACCAGCTAGTGGATGGTTCCCATCTAAAGTAATGTTATCGCCTTCAACTTTGACGACAGTGACAGGCTGCTCGCCCCAGGGAGTCTGGGCCATAAATTGCATGCCGACGTCGATCTCATCAACGCCCTGAAACGCACTGCGGTCGACTTCCTGTACCAGTTCATCTCGAATTTCACCGTAGCCATCACCCGGTTCAACGTTCACCTGCAGGCTATCACCTACCGCTTTGCCCAATAGCGCAGCTTCCAAACCAGCGATTATATTGTTAGCACCGTGCAGGTAGACGAGCGGGTCTTGACCCACTGAGCTGTCCAGGGTTTCGCCATCGGCATTGGTTAGAGTGTAGTGGATTGAGACGACGGTTTTGTCCGCGATTTGCATCAGGTAGCTCCTGTGGGTGAATGTAGGGGGCCTATGCTAGAGATCACCTCGCCTAGGCGCAACTTTTGTGGCGAATTTATACCGCTGCGGGCTAATCGAGATGACGCCTCACAACGTACTACAGAGTAGAAAAATGAGGAATTTTACAATGCGCAGGTTAGTGGTTGGGTGTTTAATGATGGCTGGGTTTATGAGTGCAAATCAGGTCGCTGCACAGGGGCAGTCTCTACTAGACTACACTGTACGCAAACTCAACGACGACACAACGATAAACTTAGGACAGGAGTACAGAGGTAAGGTATTGCTAGTGGTGAATACCGCGAGCAAGTGCGCGTTCACCGGGCAGTATGAGGGGCTGGAGGCGCTGCATGCCAAGTACAAAGACCAAGGCTTTGCGGTGCTGGGTTTCCCTTCGGGCGATTTCGGTAATCAGGAGTACCGTGAGGAGGGTCAGGTGCAGGACTTTTGCCGCACAACCTACGGGGTGAAGTTTCCAATGTTTGCCAAATCCCATGTTAGAGGGGATTCGGCAGATCCATTCTGGAAGCACCTGATTAGCGAGAGTGGCACCTCGCCAAAGTGGAATTTCTATAAATATCTTATCGGTCGTGATGGCCAGGTCATTGATAGTTTTGCAAGTTATACCGGACCTGAGTCTAGTGGGATCATCAACCAGGTGGAGGCAGCTTTGGCGACAGAGCTGCCATCTAGCTGAGGAGCAGTATGCAGAGAATTGCAATAATTGGAGCGGGGCTATCCGGTGCCGTATTAACTGATCGGTTAGTTAAAGCGGGACGTGAAGTAACGCTATTTGAAAAGAGTCGAGGGACTGGCGGACGTTTGGCGTCTGCCCGTCTCGGAGATTTTAGTGCTGATTTAGGCGCGTCTTGTATCGATGCCTATAGCGAGAGCTTCACCGCGTGGTTGGCGCACCAAAAACAGTTGGGACGCGTCGACAGCTGGGCGCCTCGTACGATTAGTTTCAAAGGTAAACAGCTTGAGAGCCCTCCTGTATGGGTTGGTGTCGGGCGCAACTCGAGTCTTACACGCGAGCTGATTCAAGGAGCGACTCTCAGAACTGAGACGCGAATCGGTGTGGTCTGGCCTGATAAGGAGGGTGTGTTACTGCGAGATGAACACTCCAATAGCCTAGGGCACTTCGATGCGGTGATCTGCACCGCACCTGCACCGCAGGCGGTGTCGTTGCTTGAAGCAGTGCCGCGCTTTGCGAATCATGCAGAGGAGGCGGTTACTGACCCCTCTTGGGTCTATGTGGCTGTGTTGGAGCAGCTGCCGAGTAAATTGTCTGGTGTTGATCTGGTTATGGATGGTCTCTTGGGCATTGAACGTGTCTTTGTGGAGTCCAATAAACCCAACCGTGGCGGCGTGGTTATTAAGGTTGAGATGAGCCGTGATTGGTCGGAGGATAACATTAATCTGCACGCGGATACCGTGAAGGCGGAGGCGATCCAGCGACTTGAGGCTTGGTTAGATGAGCGTCTCATCGTGAAGGTTGACCGTATACATCGTTGGCTCTACAGCTCCTCACTGCAACCCTCACCCAACGAGCTTTCGCTATGGGATAAAGAGTGTGCGATTGGTGCCTGTGGTGATTGGATTGGTCCCGCTGGGCTGGAGGGGAGCTTCCTCAGCGCCAGCGATCTCGCTGATCGCTTACTCGACAGCGGTCAGAGCGCCGCCTGAGGTATAAGCTACACTGGGAGGGAGCCCGGAAGGAGGAACTCTGTGTCGCAGTCACTACACCAAGCTGCTGAGGATACGTTAACGTCTGTCGAGTCGCTGCTGCTCGGTAAGCGTGAGCAAGTTGAGCTGGCACTCATCAGTCTATTTGCTGGGGGGCATCTTCTACTCGAAGATCTCCCCGGAATGGGCAAAACCACACTGGCGCAGGCGCTGTCTGCTAGTCTTGGGCTGGAGCATCAGAGGATTCAGTTCACCAGCGATATGCTTCCGGCGGATATCCTCGGCGTCTCTATTTTTGATACCCAGAGGTCTGAATTTCGTTTTCATCGCGGCCCCGTTTTTACTCAACTTTTGTTGGCTGATGAGATAAATCGCACGACGCCAAAGACGCAATCGGCGCTGCTTGAAGTTATGGAGGAGCAGCGAGTATCGGTGGATGGCGAGGTGTACCGAGTTGACCAACCCTTCTTCGTTATCGCAACACAAAACCCTGAAACTCAGTACGGTACTTTTCCCCTACCAGAATCTCAGCTCGACCGTTTCCTTATGCGCGTTTCGCTGGGTTACCCAAGCGCCGAGGTGGAGCGGCGGATTCTAGAGTTGGGCGATAGCCGTTCACGTATGCCCAGCCTCAAGCCCAGTCTAGATCGGTCGCGTCTGTTGGAGATACAGGCTGCGTGTGGCGCTGTGCATGCGGCACCGGACCTAATCGATTATCTGCAGCGGCTATTGCAGTTTACGCGAGACTCCGAAGCGTTTCACACCGGTGTATCGCCAAGAGGGGGGTTGGCACTCTTGCGTGCAGCAAGAGCTCGCGCCTGGTTGAAGCAGCGTAAATATGTAGTTCCCGAGGATCTACAGGCGCTTCTACTGCCGGTTTTTGCTCATCGTATTCGTTCTGCTGATGAACGCACCAACTACAGCGCTGAGCGCCTCGTGCAACTGCTGTTGGAGGAGGTCGATGTTATTCGCTAGGCAGCGCTGCGCTCTGCAACAGCTCTTCAATCAGCGCCGAGAACGCTGGATTGCTCAACGCCACCCTGCTGCACAGTCACTAACAATCGATAAGCGACGGATCTACATTCTGCCCACGGCTGCCTGCGGCGGATTTGTTCTGTTGCTTCTGCTTCTTATGCTATTGGCCATCAACTATGAGAACAATCTGGTTTATGGCCTCACCTTTCTATTGATTGGTGTACTACTGGTATCAATGGTACACACGCACAATAACCTGCGGGGTATCACCCTAAGCGCTCGGGGCTCGGTCTCTGTATTTGCAGGTGAGAAGAGTCGCTACCGACTGCACCTTCGTGCGCCTGATCATCCTGTAGTGGGGGTCAGTATGGAGTACCCCGGTGGCGATGAGTTTATCCTCACACTTGAACCTCAGGCCGAGCGCACGCTAGAGCTCAGCGCTGCGGTTGGTAAGCGCGGTCTGCACCGTCCGGGTGTTCTGCGTTTGAGTTCGCGCTACCCCATGGGGCTGTTTGTCGCATGGAGCTATGTAAATCTGGGTCAGCACAGTTGGGTATACCCAAAGCCTGAAGCGGGTGGCAGCCTGCCTCAGTCTGCTCTGCAGAGCGACACGGGTGCTCAGCACGGGGAGGGAAATGAGGAGTTTAGCGGGTTGGAGGAGTATCGCGAGGGCATGTCTCTAGGTCGTGTTGCCTGGGCGACGCTGGCGCGTGGTCTGCCTCTGCAAGTAAAAGAGTTCACCGATATACAGGGCGATTCACGTTGGCTGCGTTGGAGTTTCTGGCCAGAGTTGGACACTGAGGCGCGCTTGAGTCGACTCTGCTATTGGGTGTTGAAGTTACAGAGCGAGAGTAAACCCTTTGGCATGGAGCTTCCCGGCAGTCGACTTGAGGTGGGCTCAGGGCGCGGACAAGTTGATGCGGCACTGCTGGCGCTGGCGAAGCTGGGGCAGGAGCCGCCAGAATGAACAATTGGCTCACCCCGCGTGCGCTAAATTGGCAGCTTGCTGGCCTTTGGGTAGCTGCCTTACCGCATCTGCTGATCATGCCGTTTTGGGTGGGGCTACTATTACTCGCCTGCACTGGGGTACGGATCCAGATCTATCGTGGAATCTGGGGTTTTCCGCACTGGGTTGTAAAACTTGCACTACTGGCTCTACTTGGCGCAGGTTTGGCTCTCAGTTTTGATCGCGCAACATTGATGCGAGGGACCTTGGCTCTGTTGATTGGCGGTTCAGCGTTCAAACTGCTGGAGATACACACGCGCCGCGACGCACTGGTACTGATCTACCTGAGCTACTTTATCATCGCCACCCAGTTTCTGTTTGAGCAGGGGATCCTAAGCGGCCTCTACGCCTTAGGGGCTTTCGCGATTGTATTGGCGGCTCAGGTGGCACTATTCGATCCACGCCTGCGTGCACCCTTACCGAATATCCGCAGTACGTTAAAGTTGATGTTGCCAGCGCTACCTATGATGGTGCTGCTGTTTATTCTGATCCCGCGTATCGGACCACTATGGAGTGTTCCCTTGGATTCGGGCGCAGCGCAGACCGGACTCTCAGATAGCGTATCCCCCGGTGATATCTCTTCTATGACGCGCTCGGATGAGCTCGCTTTTCGGGCTGTTTTTGACGGTGCTGTCCCACCAACGTCGCAGCGCTACTGGCGGGCTCTGGTCTACTCCGAGTTCGATGGTCGCAGTTGGAAGTTGGGCGAACCTCTGGTTCGACGCTTGGAGGAAGTTGTTGCCACCTCTGGATCGCTCTCCTATGAGGTGATCATGGAGCCGAGTAATCGCCCCTGGCTGCCGGTGCTAGATGTGCCGCTTAGTGTACAGGGCGCTGACCTTCGCGGTGCACGCCAAGCGGTAACGCGATCCCCAATGGATAAACGCCAGGCCTTCCAGGTAGTCTCAGCCTCGCGCTATCAATTAGCATCGCAATTGAGTGAGGCGGCGATAGCGCGCAACCTTGATTACCCACAAGCACAGAACCCGCGCACACAGGCACTCGCACAGCAGTGGTGGAGCGAGTCGGGGGCGGATCTGCCAAGTTTCGTCAGGCGCATCGCGCAACACTTCAATCAAAGTTTCGTCTACACCTTGCAGCCCCCGATCCTCGGTGGAGATTCAGTTGATCAGTTTATGTTTGATACCCAGCGCGGCTTCTGTGGACATTTTGCCAGCGCCACGGCGCTGCTGATGCGTGCAGCTGGCGTCCCGGCTCGGCTGGTTGGTGGGTATCAGGGGGGAGAGTTTAATGCTGGCGCTAACTACCTGACGGTGCGTCAGTGGGATGCACATGCTTGGGTGGAGTACTTTGACGAGGGACGTGGCTGGGTGCGCTTCGATCCCACCGCCGCGGTTGCTCCTGAGCGCATTGAGCAATCAGCTGAACAGCTCTTCTCGACGCAACCCGGATTCCTGGCTGATCGTCCGCTCTCTCCCCTGCGCTTCACCAATTCGGGTTGGCTATTGGATATGCGCCGCGCAGTTGATTCCCTTAATCTATCCTGGCACCGCTGGGTGCTCAATTATCAGAGCCAGCAAAGTGACCTGTTGCGCTCACTTATGGGCGAGATTACGCCGTTGAGGATGGCGCTAGCATTGCTGCTACCCGGAGCGCTGATCCTTGGGTTTGTCGGTTTTAACCTGCGGCCAAGACAGAGTCGTGATCCACTCATTCGAGCGCAGAGACGTTTTGAAGCTGCAGCTGCACGCCTGGGTTATGCGCGACAGGCAAAACAGACGCTTGCTCAGCTCGCACTAGAGGTAAAAACAGGTTACTCTGAAATGACAGAGTCTCTGACTGAGCTCGCGCTGATAGATGAGCAACTGCGTTACGCGCCCGAAGCGGTAGAGCGCAGTGAGCTTATTGCACTGCTCAACAGAAATTCGCGCGCTTTGCGCACCAAAAGGCCCCGACAGAGTCTAAAGAGAGCAGATGCAGGTTCAACTGGCTGACAACGCAGAATTCAGCTATCGCATAGAGCGCAGTGCTAAGCGACGCACTGTGAGCATTCAAATTGATGCAGGCGAAGTGATTGTTCGCGCCCCCAAAAATGCGGATGAGCTCTGGATCTCTGGTTGGGTTCACTCCAAAGCCGATTGGATCTACCCACGTCTATGTCGCCAGCGGGATCACCTTGATGCCCACCGAATTGACCTCAATAGCGGTCACATACGCCTCTTTGGTGAGGAGTATCGGTTAGAACACAGCGCTAAAGTTCTCACCCCCGTTGAGCGTATAGACCAACGGCGCAAAATAGTTTGGGTTGGTGGGCGAGATAGCTTTGCCGATGCCGAGCGTCTAGAGCTTCGCTTGAAACGTCTGCTGCGTGAAGCCGCAAAGCCTCTACTTACTGGTATGACCCGAGATATCGCCAATCAAATTGGTCTGGTACCCAAGTCCGTGAATGTGCGTCACTACAAGCGCAAGTGGGGCCAGTGCTCCTCTGCAAAGGAGGTGACGTTGAATTGG
>Ga0181582_10004612_pt1 | contig 11114 bp, 7 predicted proteins | sample 071ome_32_FD_132438 | JGI IMG/M metagenome (GOLD analysis project Ga0181582, IMG submission 132438) | Coastal salt marsh microbial communities from the Groves Creek Marsh, Skidaway Island, Georgia - 071405AT metaG (megahit assembly) | ecosystem: Environmental > Aquatic > Marine > Intertidal zone... | reverse complement strand
TTGAAATTGAGGTCTGATTGTTTCTTGAGATTGCCAATATCCATAACTGTATTATACAGTTAATTATTGGTAATAGCAATACCCTGAAAAAAAAATAATCGTGCTGTGTTAGTCCGCTACAGTGACAGTGTTGCTGGTCGCCGCGCTACCCGAGATCGATGCCACGCTGGCCAGACCCTGTGCAGTGGTCGGGTTGACCGTGTGCAGTGCCACATCCGTCACTCCGATGAAGTTCTCGTACTGGTCCACCTGTCCTGGTGCCACAGGAGATCCTGGTGCCGTGTACTCACCGTCCGACTGTGCGTCACTATTAGATTCTAGTGTGCCTGACTCCGCGTCGTCCAGGGTCACCCTCATGGTGATCGAAGTTGCGTCGCTGTAGTTGGTGTTGTTGCACTTGGCCTCGTACTTGATGCTCATGTTGCCCGAGTAACTGCCGTCGTCCTGTGTAAGGTGAAACAGCGTGGTGTAGGACGATGATAGGTCCGCCGCACCGTTGGTAAGGCCGTTCGTGGTTATGGACTCTCCCGATCCCGATCTCGCCGATGACTGTGCCCTGAGGTCGAAGTCGCCCATCGCGGTGATCAGTTGGTCCATCGACGTGTCCTTGCCCGTGTCTCCGCCGCCGTCCTGTCCGCCCGCTGTCCTGGTGATCTTGATCCTCATCTTGCCACCCGCGTTGAAGAAGTGTCTGAGGTCGTTGTTGTTGCTGAAACTAATGGTGTGCTCCACCGTGTGGTTCCCCGCCCATCTGGCCGGAGTGCCCGCGGCCGTGTTGGAAGGTGAGCTCTGCAGTTCTGATGATTGTGATAGTGCATCTGCGTTTGGTGATCCCGCCGCTACCGAAGCCGCCAACGTGGCTAAATCCGCTTCCACGGCCGCCTTGATGGCTATGGTGTCTCCCGCTGACACTTGTGATCTTGTGGTCAGTGTGTCGTTGGTGTGGTTGGCTATGTTGTCCATGGCAGTGAAAAGCGTGTTCCACTGTGATGCCGTGATCGTGGTCGATCCACCAGTGACTGTCGCTATGTGCGTCTGTCCAAGACCATATGATCCTGAACCGGTGCCCGCGAAATGGTTGTAGCCATATGGGCTAGAACTGTTGTTGACGAAAATGTTGTACTGATCACCTGTTATAGTGTCACCTGCTATGTATGCCATAAATTTATTTCACTCCTATTACACATTCAGTTAGTGTTGTTTCTTCGTTATATTTATGTTTAATGAGTCTACCCAAGGTGTTAAATGCGGTACATTCGTCTATGTTGGCCACCCGGGCCTCACCGTTTCCGGCTGAAACTATGCGGTCTCCCGCTCTGCCCGTGCCTTTTAACTTAACTAGAACACGTCCTTTTAACGCTATCATGGGGTGTGTGTCGTTGTTTCCGGCCTGCGCGTTCATTAGGAACGCTGGACTCTCAGATACAACGCCAAACACAGCATCGTCCAATTCCTTCTGGCACTTGGTTATCTCGGCGTGCCCGCCTAAAATTACCACGTCGCCCACTGATAACTCACAGTCGGCCTCGTATCTCTCCGCCAAGTCAGCGTACTGGGCCGAGGTTGAAGTTGCGTGTACTATGTTGGCCCTGATGTCCACCAACGTGGGTGCTTCCATTTCTGTGTCCGTCTGTGATGCTTTGAACGCCGTCCAGGCACCACCCGCGTTTCCGTACACGGTCGTGCCGTCATCCGCGAATGTCTCGTCCCAGACCCAGTAGAGATTCTGTTCCGTCGCCGATGACAGTTCTCCCCTGTTTACTTTCAAACCTGTGTAGTTGGGCATCGACGCCGCCGTTGATACGTTCCTGTTCAATTCTATGATGTTGTCCTCCACCGACAGTGTGGTTGTGTTCACGATCGTGTTGGTGCCGTCAACTGTGAGGTCGCCCACCCTCAGGTGTTCGATCCTGCCTGTTGATCCCGTGATCCTTAAGGCCTCTTTAGTCGTGCCTCCGTCATTGACCGTGAATATGATGTCCTTGTCCTGTGTGGTCTGTGCGATGGTGAAGTCGTCACTGCTCAAGGTCATCGTGATATCATTGCCTGCACCCATCCTCAAACCGTCGTCGGTCTGTATGGTGAGCTGTCCTGTTGTGGTGTCTGCTGTGTTGGACCTTAGGTAGTTGGCCGCGGCCACTCCACCCAGTGCGTCTGAGTCCGTCGCCGTTCCCCTGAACTTGGCGCTGGACACCGTTGACGAAAGTTGTATGCCCTGTGCTATCGTTGAGAATCCCCCAGATATCAGTGCGGCACCAAGAGTCTCTGTGGAACTTGGGGTGAATGCGAGGTTGGACACCACGCCCACCACCGTGTCATTAGCCACCAGTTTCAGTATTGACCTTTTCACACCGGTGTTGTCCTCTGGTGATTCCGATATGACCTGTGTCACGCCTGAACCCGCCACTGTGGTCGGTCCGATCAAGGTCCATGCTGATCCTGTGTACACATACAACTGTGTGTTGGATGTGTCGAACCACATGTCTCCCTGCACTGCGTTGTTCGGTGCTGTGGCAGAGTTGGTTGTTGACCCCACCGGTTTCCATTTTGATCCAGTGTAGACGTTGATCTGGTTGTTAGTCTTGTCATACCACATCTGACCCTGTACCTTATTAGTGGGTGCCGTGGTGTTATTGAAATTCTCTAATAATTTTACGAGGTTCTCATTCAACTTCTCACCGAAACCCGCATAACCTTTTCCGATCAGTGTGAGATCGGTGGTGGCCACGTCTATGGTGCCGTCCGCGAGTGTGACCAGTAGGGTTCCAAATGTGTTGTTGATCTTGTATGCCATGCTCTATTCGTTGTTCGAAGCGTTGTCCCTCACGTCAACCAAGAAACTGACATCTCCTAAGAGTTTTATCAGTATGGCCGCGACCTCAGGATTCATCTTCTGATCGATCTTGGCTATCTCTTCCGTTGTAAGGATGGATTCTGCGTTTGCGTTAATGTAATCTGCCACTTCTTGTTTTGTTGCCATCGTGTCTCCTTGCTTGTATTTAACGTATTTGCGGATCGTATATTTCCAACCATTTTGCGAATCTTTTCTCCACAAAAGGTCTCACAATAACACCCACAGTCCAGCAGAAACTCTCACCTATCAACCTGGTGATTATCCCTAGTGGATCCCTTGATTTCTTCACCCCCATGGCGTAACCCAGTTCATTGGCACGTGCTTGGGCCAGAGCCCTTATAACTTTTATTACCAATTTTCCAAATTTGCCGTTGTTTTCGTCTGCTTTGGTCATGTACTGAACAAGTGGAACCGCCCAGAACCAATATCCGATTTTGGTGTTCCTTGAGATGTACCTGACGCTGTACTCCGTGTCGACAGATAGGTCCTCCGCCGAGAACATTCCTCTCTCCTGTAACCATGTGCAGATCACACGTCCTCCACCACCACCGCCACCAGATCCTGGTGTGCCCGATGATGAATTTCCTGCCGCGTCTCCAAATCCTGCCGCCGTTTCCACAAAATCAACACCCGAGTTGAACAGTGCTTTCCATGATCCACCAACCTTTATGTATCCTGCTGTTATTCTTTTCCAGGCACCGGCCACTTTCACATATGCTGAGTTTATGGACTTCCAGGCACCACCGACTTTGGTCTGTGCCTGTACTCCAATGTTGAACACAACGACCGCTTTGCCATCCGCTCCTGCACTGCTTGGGTTTCCACCGACAGCCACTCCTGCTGTGTAATAGGCATCTCCCGTACCGCCTGGTGTCACGCCCGATCCATTTGATTCTGTTCCGCCTGCCGCGTAGTTTGATCCTGAGTATCCACCTGTACCACCAGCGTCTCCTGATCCACCGTTGCCACCTTTACCTCCATCAGTACCACCGCCACCAGCGCCTCCACCGGCTCCGTCGCCTGAGTGATCTGCTCCGTCCTCTCCCAGTGTGCCTGGCGATTCAGTTGTTGCTGAGTTTGTGTTTATTCCTGCTGTCCCGTTTGAATTCTTACCTGCTCCAGCACCGGCTCCTCCACCGCCTGCTACTGCTATCTCCTGTCCGTTTATGGAAACCACCGTGGCACCACCTCCACCACCTCCTGAACCGGAGTATGGGGTTGGTCCTGCATCACCTCCTTGTCCTCCTGAATATCCGGTTATGCTTTTGCCGTTCGTTCCACCAGCGGCTCCACCTCCTGATGATCCACCTGCTCCTCCGCCACCTACCGCGACCGTTATGGTCTGTCCGATCTGTGCTGAAGATATCGCTACCGATGTTGACGTGACGTAATGTCCGGCGGCACCATAACCTCCAGGTCCCCCTGCGTCTGATCCTCCGCCACCTCCTGCACCTCCCCAAAGGTGTACATCTATCGATGTCGTGCCCGCGGGTATGGTTGCCTGCTGTAGTGTGCCTGTGTAGTTGAATGTCTTGACGACTGCGACCATAAAGGATTATGCCTCCCTTACGAACCAGATGTCTCCGTTGGAACCTTGTCCTGATGTAGGTGCCACGGTCTCCACGTATCTATTTCCAGCGATGCTGTTGCTACCATCATCCGAGATGGTGGTACCACCCCAAAGTTGTAATGATTTGGCCACTTGTCCCGTTGTGGGCACAGCAACACTTGATGTGCTTGTTGATGTAGTGATGTCTGATCCAACCGCCGCTAAATTTATGTTTGTGACTGTTAACAAACCTGCCGCTGTTGTCTTTAAAACTTTTTCTTTGTTGGCGTTACCGTCCGCTACCGCGTCGGATAATCTGATCACCTGTGAATATGTTCCGTTCTCACCTGCTGTCCAGTAGTTCTCAGAAACGTCATAGAACATCCTGGCGTCGTCGGTGTCTGATGTTTCTACTATCAGTCCCGCATCCGCTTCGCTGTTACCAGAGTTTACCTTAATGAATGCATCATCGTAAGTCGAAATGTTTGAAACTGAGCTGTTGTACTCTCCGGAGATGTTTAGGTTACCTGTAATTGTAACATCACCTGTTATGGCCGTTGCACCAGTCATTGTTATGTTACCCGATGCTCCGGTAAATGCTAAAGGTGTCTTTGTGACACCACCGTCATTGATCGTGAAACTAAGATCTTTGTCCTGTGACGTCTGTGCTATGGTCACGTTGTTACTTGAAACCGATATGGTCAATTCCTGTGCATCACCTACTATGATACCTGTGTCGTTGTCTACGGTTAGTGCGCCTGTTGTCGTGTCTGACGCGTCAGCCCTTAGGAAGTTTCCTCCCGCTATCACTGTGGCTGAAGTGTTGGTAGTGCTGGAAACATCTATGTTTGCGGCCTGTGTGTTTGTTCCATCAAATACCGCACCTAAAGTTGAATTTAATGTAATGCCCGCTTTGATCTCCGCGAAGCCTGTCTGTGTCGCAGTCGGAGTGAATGTTTCTTTTGAAAGAATGGCCACTCGTGTGTTGCCCGCATACATAGAAGAAACCACTTTGTTTCCTCCCGAACTGGCCAGCGTCTCAATCAACCAACCCGATCGTGTTTGACCTGACGTGTAGACCGGTCCAACCAACAACCATGCCGATCCTGTGTACACATAGATCTGATCATTAGTGGAATCATGCCATAGATCGCCCGCTGATGGTGATGTTGGCTGTGTTGAACTCGATTTCGAACCACCTGTGGGTTTGAAACTGGTTCCATCGTACACCTTGATCTGGTTCGTGTTGGTATCGAACCACAACTCACCCCTTAGAGGTGCGCTGGGTGCCGATGTTGAAGCGGCGTTCTCTAACAGTTTGACAAGGTTCTCATTTAGACCCTCACCAAAACCCGAATATGATTTTCCAAACAACTGCAACGAGGTGGTGTTGTCCACCGTTCCGTCTGTGATCGTTGTTACTACTGTTCCGTCTGTTTTGTTAATTGTGTACGCCATTTGTGTGTATTTAGCACCTTCCCACTACAATGTTAATTGTGCCTATTTCCTCCGAATCGTGATCTTCCAACGCTTTTCCTATGATCGTTCCCGGTGCTGGATCGTGCGCTTTTTTGGCCACACCCTGGTGTTTCGCATGAGTCGACAGCATGTCGCCTTTTCTTATGTAACCCGAAACTTTACATTTCACTTTACCCATCAATGCCACGGGTAGACCTTCTGAACCTGAATTCATTAGGTAGGCAGGATTCTCGCTGATCACCCCCGCAACTCTAGTGTCGTTGCCCATTTTTGAAATCGTTATCTCTTTCTCGCCACCAAAGATCACCACCGTTCCCACTTCGTACTCCGCGTCTGATTCGTAGATCTCCGCCAAGTCAGCATACTGCGCCGATGTGGCCTTGGCGTACACCGTGTTGTAACCTTTTAGACTTGTGCCTATGTCATAACTGGCATCAGTGTCTGGCGCGATCGCCTTGGAAGTCAAAGTTCCACCCATGGTCAGCGTGGTCATTGAGTTGGCACCAGTGCTGGTGACGTTACCTGTCACATTTCCGGTCAGTGGTCCAGCGAATGCTGTGGCTGTGACTGTGCCTGACACCTGTAGTTTGGTACTTGGGGTCGTCGTGCCTATTCCCACCCTGGACTCTGACCCGTCTATGGTCATCACCGTTGTGGTCGTGCCACCGTCGTTCACTTTGAAAGTTATATCAGTGTCCTGTACCACGTTAGAAATTATCGACCCTGTGGCATCCACCGTCAGTGTTAGGTCACTGTCGGTCCCAACAATCAATCCACCGTCATTGGCTATCGATAAAGTTCCCGAAGTTGTGTCGTTGGCGTTTGATCTCAAGTAGTTGGCCGCCGCAACTCCTCCCAGTGCGTCCGCATCCGAGGCCGTGCCTTGAAATTTCGTGTCTGCTATGGCTGTTGTAAGCGTTATACCCTTCTTGATCGTGGCAAATCCTGATATGGAGACCTTTGGTGTGAAGGTGTCCTCTGATATTATGGCTATGAGGTTGCCATCATTGTACCACTTGGTGATGTTCTGGCTGGCGTCTGTTGAGTCTAGTATGGTGTCAAAGGTAAAACCATTCGTCGTTCCTGTTGAACTTGGCGGTCCCACCAATACCGAAGTGGTTCCGTTGTAGAAATAGAGCTGTCCTGTGTCAGAATCTATCCATAGATCACCCTGCGTCAGAGATCCTGGCGCTGTATCCTGGTAGGGAACATTACCTCCCGACGGGACGAATCCCGATCCTGAGTAGACCTTCAACCTGTTGGCTGAACTGTCATACCAAAGTTGTCCCGTGATGGGTTTGGTAGGTGCCGATGTATTGGCGAAATTCTCCAACAGGTGTAGGAAGTTCTCCGCTATCACTTCTCCGTAACCCGCATATCCCTTGCCTATGAATGATAGATCCGTCTGTGTGTTTACAACACCGTCCTGTACAGTGTACTGGTTCGGCGATGACGAACTATTTGTCTTGTTAACAGTGTATGCCATTAGTATCCTGTGTTAGCACCTGATGTGGTTCCACTCACTGTGTTAGAAGTCGACAGTGCCGTAGAACTGGTCTCGGTGAATGTTGTTAAACTCTGTATCCTTAATGTGTAATCTATCTGTATAAGTCTGTTCAATGACTTCTGCACCGGGTGGAATATCACGTGTGTCAACAGTTTGTTGGTTGATCCGTTCTCTGTTCCTTCCCAGCTCTTTAGTCCAAGTTCGTCAAACACATAGTCGCCGTTGAAGTCTGTAGTGTTGTCAAACGCGGCCTGTCCCGTTGGTTCGCCATAGTCAAGTGTACAGGTAACCACTATGTCTGTGTACTTGTTGCCCGCTGTGTGTCTAACTTCCATTTTGTTACGTGTGGTGTCCTTGTTTGTGGCCGAGTTGTTGTCGATCACTTTATAATATGTCTGATTGTAAAGTGATGCATTGGTTCCAGTTGAATTAGGAGTTAGATAAGTGATGATACCCGTTGGGTCCACACTAGTTCCACCGTTTCCGAATGCCATTTCGTGTACGAAACCTGTTGTTTTGTTTGCGAGAGAATTGGCCAATGCCTGAGACATGTTCTCGTAGTGTATCGCATTCCTCTTGTCAACGATCACCTCTCCGGTCTCTGGGTCGAAAATCTTTATGTGCCCCGTCATCATAACGCCCGTGTTATCCTGAGGCTTATTGTTCTCTTCTTTTGTTTCTGTTGGTTTGTTATCTTGCTGTGTCATCTAGTGTATTTATTCAGGTGCGTTTGTGGGCTCTTGCGCTATGAATCTAGCCTGTTGAGTCGTAGAAGCCTGTAATCCCTTGCCGTCCGCTGGATTACCATCTGCTCCTGTGTACCAGACCTGTCCTTTCTTGTGTAATATTTTAATTTGTGTTCCCGAAGCGGGTGTGGTGCTCAAAGTTACCGCGGTTGTGCTTCCATCCACAGAGTAGTTGATTGTGGATCCATCCTCGCTAGTGAGCAACAATCGTTGGCCACCAATGAATATGTCTAACTCACTAGCGTTTGATGGAGTTTGTGATAGAGCAAACGTTGCCGTACTTCCATCACCTGTGAAGGTGTTGGTGTACACTGTGTCTGCGTAAGGGATGGTTTGAGTACCAGACGCATCTACCACTTCCGTGCCTGCTCCATGCTCCTTAATTCCTGTTCCTAGGGTTCCACGCCTTAGTTGTCCCAACGTGTTACCTGATTTCGTAAAGTATTCTATCCTCTCCTTGTCTATGAAGATCACGCCCGGGGTGTTGCTGGCCACATCTGGTGTGCCCAACACTGAACCGTCCGCAACCGTTATGGTCTGTGTGCCTTCCGTCATGTCTTGTGTCAGCACAGTAGTTGAGTTCTTACTGATCCTCTTGTAGAAGGTCCTGTTCATCATGTCCTTGAATATCCTGAATCCTGTGGCTCCCACCGCGGAGTCCAGCGCAAAGTACATCACGTCCAACCTGTCCGCAGATGTGATGGTCCTACCCACGACCGTGATCTTGGTGTCGTCTGATGTGAAGTCAGTTCCCTGTGTGATCTGCTCCCCGTTCAACCAAACATACATGTATGTGGCATTGAGTGGTTTGAATCTCAAGTAGAACTCACCCGATAGTTGTCCTTCTAGAACTTCCCTTCTCTGTTTCATGCCCAGTGCGTTGTTGAACGTGGTCACTGATATAACATCTGATGCTGATAAAGAATACGGCGAAGTGATGGCACCAGGTATCAATATAATGTCCGTGCCTTCATTGTAGTAGTGATTGTCCACTAGTGTCGAGATGCATATCACATCCGTAGATGTTGGTACCGCACCAGAAACGAATTCCACGTTCTGATTTCCGATATCCACCGTGTAATCCGTGTTTAACAATTTTTGTACACCGTTCACAAAAACCTGTACCTGTGAGGCTGACGTGATTGTCTTGGCAGGATCAACGGTCGAATCTTCTCCCAATCCCGACACCACACCGTAGGTGTATGTGCTTCCGTCTCCTAGGTAGTAGGTGTTGTCTGGTCCCCTCAGCATCCTGCCGTTGACTTCCACCATGGTCAGGCCCGAGTATGGTCCTATCGATCCTGGAGGGTATGTCAATGTGTATCTATTGCTAGAACCATCATAAGTGATCGTTTGGTTCCTGATGCTGGCGTAACTTCTTGTAGATGTCGTTGACTTATTGAATCCTGCGATCTGTATGAACTCACCTGCGGCCGGTGCCGATGTGAATGTTATCGTTATGGTGTTGGCCGTTGTGGTCGTAGTATATGCAGTGGTAGGTACACCGTCTATGGTTATGTACATGTCACTTGACGTTGAGTCGAGATTAAACTCACCTCTGGTTGAAGTGGTATACACTGTCGTACTACTATCACCCGTAAAAGTGTCTAGTACCCTGTAGTTCTCACCTGATATCGCAAAAACTTTCGTGGATATAACACTTAGATTCGCTGGTGCAGACGTGAATGTTATGGTCTTGTTGGCCACATCCACTGTGTAGTCGGTCGTCAGTTTCTTGATCACTCCATCAACTGCCACTGTTACTGATCCCAGTGTTCCTGGGTAGTCTCCTATAGAATATGTTGTGGTCAAACCATCACCCCTGTAGTTCTTCTCACTTATGAATGGCACACCTGATTCCGGTGATGTATACACTTTGATGTCTAGTGTGTCGAACAACTGTCCTGGAACCACTTCCTCTGGTGCGTAACTGGTGTCTGGCGTGACGAACCCGTCGCCCTCTAGTAAGATATCACTTGGGGCGTAACCCAATGCCGATGTAAACAGTCCACCTTTGATTATGCTATCTAACGTCCTGTCATCTGTTGGAGTCAACACACCATCATCGTTAAACAGTATGAACTCCACCAATGTGCCATCGGCTGGGGCAGAAGTTAATGTGAATGTTGTTGTAGACCCGTCACCCCTGAAACTGTCCGTGGTCTTGGTCCTGATGCCAGCGCTGGTAGTGTACACCTGGTACACCTTGGTGCTGTCCGGTGCTGAATCGAAGGTGAACGACACCGTTGATCCGTCACCCCTGAAAGTTTTCACTGTTGATTCACCATAGTTGTCCCACGGGAAGTCGTACCATCCGGACCTGTCCCAACCCTGATCTTGATTGAATAGCAGTCCCGTGACCATGGTTCCACCGTAGTCCACGCCCAACATAACTTGGTCCAGTTCATTGCCCGGCATTCCCGTACCTGGTGTGTAGAATCCTTTTGTCCTGTCCGCCGCCGTCAATCCGGTCTCGTCACCATAAACTTTGTACACGCTTCCAATGTTGTCATCGAAGTCAGTGGTCGATGTGAATGCCTTCGTTACCTTGTACAGTTGGTTCTTGTGTCTCAGCAGATCGTTGTAGGCGTAACTGGTGCTCGCCGCCCAATCCACCACACGTGAAGTGCTTGATACCCTGTCAAATTTGATCGTGGTGTTGATGTCTCTCACCAGGTCATTGTTCAAGTTGGCGTAGGCCTTGGCTGTGTCACTTGGCGTTGTGCCATCGGACTTACCACCTGTCAACACAACAGTAGGTGTTGTTGTATAGTTCGCACCAACACCTGTCACATTTATTTTTGTAACCACTCCGCCTTGTATGATTGCTGTTGCTGTGGCGGCCGTGGTTGTTGGTGTCACATACATTTTTATGGCCTGTGATTTTTCACTGACTGATTCACTTGTGGACGATGCTGGACCATAGAAAGTGCCAGAGTAACCATCGAACGTGTATTCTTTAGTTGTACCCGAACCTCC
>Ga0181582_10004610_pt1 | contig 11115 bp, 11 predicted proteins | sample 071ome_32_FD_132438 | JGI IMG/M metagenome (GOLD analysis project Ga0181582, IMG submission 132438) | Coastal salt marsh microbial communities from the Groves Creek Marsh, Skidaway Island, Georgia - 071405AT metaG (megahit assembly) | ecosystem: Environmental > Aquatic > Marine > Intertidal... | reverse complement strand
GCAGCCCCCACAGATATTTGCTATGTTGGCCGAGGGCCGTCTTGATGTGGGCATCTTCACCCGCACCGGAGGAGAGTTCCTGTTGGGGCTGTCCGAAGACGCCCATATTGTCGCCAGTGAAACTCCTTTGGCTGTGCAAGAGCTGGTGATGTACTTTCACGCGTCCCACGCGGAACTGGTCCCTGTTTTCGACGCTTCTTTGCGCGAGATGAAGGAAGACGGCACCTACGATGAACTGCTAGTCCTTGCCACGGGGCAGTAATCTTTAATCGCGGTCGATTTTCCGGCTGAGATGGATCAGACTTTCAGATCCCTTCACGCCTTTGGCTGCGCAAATCGTATCAAGAATATTATCCAGCTCGTCCGTGCTTTGCGCCACCAGTTCAATCCGCATATCAAAACGCCCCGAGGTCGTGACGGCGGATCGCACTTCGGGGATCGCTTTGATGCGGGACAAAAGCGAGGGAGCCGAGTGTGGCTCGTACGAAATCAGGACCGTTGCGCGCAGTTTCGGCTGCTGGGCTTGCCCCAGTTTTATCGTATAGCCGCGTATCACGCCGCTTTGTTCCATCCGATCTATGCGCGATTGCACTGTTGTACGCGCAATGCCCAGTTTGCGCGCCAGATCGCTGGTCGAGATGCGCGCGTTCAACTCAAGTGCTGAAAGGATATTTCGATCTATTTCGTCCATATGACGAAAGTACCGGCAAATTCACGGAAATTTCAAGCGAATTGACGAAATAGATTGATGAATGTGGCATATTTCAAAGGCACCCTGATGACAGGACCATTTGGACAGCGCGCAATGACACAGATCAGCAATCCCGCCATCACGGCCCCGTCGTTTTTGAAATCGATCACGCCGGACCGGCCGGTTCTGTTTTTCACGCCTTCGGCCCTGCGCAGGACGGCCCAAAGGTTTCTTGCCGGTTTTCCGGGACTGGTCACCTATGCGGTTAAGGCCAACGATAGCGAAGAGGTTCTGGAAAACCTTGTATTGTCAGGCGTGTCGGCCTTTGACGTAGCCTCGCCCGAAGAGATGCTGCGGGTTCGCCGGGTGAAACCGGATGCGGTGCTGCACTACCACAACCCCGTTCGCAGCCGAGGCGAGATTGCGCGGGCCATTCAGTTCGGGATCACGTCCTGGTCAGTGGATGCGTCAAGCGAGCTGGAAAAGTTGAAGGATATCCCTGCGGGCAGCGAAATTGCCGTGCGGTTGCGATTGCCGGTCAAGGGCGCGGCCTATGATTTTGGAGCAAAGTTCGGGGCGGATCCGGCGCAGGCGGCAGATCTGCTACGTCGCGTGCAAGATATGGGGTTCAACCCGTCGATGACGTTTCATCCCGGAACCCAGTGTGCCGATCCATCTGCTTGGGTGCGCTATATTCATGCAAGCGCCGAAGTGGCGCGGACGGCAGGGGTAATACTGCACCGCTTGAACGTTGGTGGCGGGTTTGCCGCACATCGCACGGGGGCGGCTCCGGATCTTGAGGCGATCTTCGCGGCAATCGGCCATGCCTGTTATGAAGCGTTCGGGGCCAATTCCCCTGCGCTTGTATGCGAGCCTGGGCGCTCCATGGTTGCTGAAAGCTTTTCACTGGCCGCACGCGTGCGTGCAGTTTTTAATGATGGCCGCGTATTCCTAAACGACGGAATATATGGCGCGCTGTCTGAATGGCGGGATATCGGGAATATGGACCGGTTCCGCGTTGTTCGATCCAGCGGAGAGCATGTGTCGGGTCACCAAATAGAACGGATCGTATTTGGTCCGACTTGCGACAGTCTGGATCGTTTGCCAGGGACTTTGGCCCTGCCGGACACCCTGCAAGAGGATGACTATATCCTGTTTGAGGGCATGGGGGCCTATTCGGCTACGATTGCTACACGATTTAACGGATATGGTGATTTGCAGCGCATTACTTTGGGATAGCGCTGACTGATCCGAAAATGCCTGATAGGGTCGGATCAGCCAGTTGCGCGGCTATCTGATCAAAACAAGGCAGGGTATGCAGACAAACACATTACGCGACCGGTTCCTGCGATGGATCGGCAAGGCCCCCAGATCGGAGCATTCCACCCCTGCACGTGGAAAGGGGCCTGTAACCCATGTGATTATTCTGGATGGCACCATGTCTACGATGGTTCCCGGCTGGGAAACCAACGCCGGAATGACCTACCGCTTGCTGCAGGAAGTGGGCTTTCCCCTGTCGCTTTATTACGAGGCCGGGGTTCAGTTTCAATCCTGGCGTAGGGCGCATGATGTGCTGATGGGGCGGGGGATCAATCGGCAAATCCGGCGGGCCTATGGGTATTTGGCCAGTCGTTACCGGCCGGGGGATAAGATTTTCCTGATCGGCTATTCGCGCGGTGCTTATGCGGTAAGGTCTTTGGCGGGGGTCATCGACACGGTGGGGCTTCTGCGTGCCGATGCTGCCACAGTGCGCAATATCCGGCAGGCCTATCGCCTTTATCAGCAGGCCGAGCTTTCGGATGCGTCACGTGCGTTTTCGGACGCCTACTGTCATAGCAATGCTGGCATTGAGTTCATCGGGGTCTGGGACACAGTTAAAGCGCTCGGTATAAGGCTGCCGCTATTGTGGAAGCGTTCTGAGCGAAAGCACCAGTTTCACAACCACCAACTTGGCCGCTCGGTGCGAAAAGGCGTTCAGGCGCTGGCGCGGGATGAAACGCGGGAAGTATTTACGCCGGTGTTGTGGGATAGTACTGAAGAAACCAATGGGCGTGTTGTGCAGATGTGGTTTCGGGGAACCCATGGTGACATCGGGGGGATGCTGGGCGGCTTCATGCCTGCGCGGCTATTGTCGAATATTCCTTTGATCTGGGTGTTGGAGCAGGCCGAACAAAGCGGATTGCTCCTGCCAAGAAATTGGTCTGTGCGGTTTCCGACAGATCCAAATGCGCCATCTGTTGGAACCTGGCGCAGTTGGGGCAAGCTTTTTTTGTTGCGCAAGAAACGGATAATCGGGGCGGACCCGTCAGAGCGCATTCATCCGAGTGCCGTCACTGGTAGCGAAGAGATTGAACTGCTGCAAAAGCCGGATATGTCCAAATAACAGCGTGCGAATTCGCCCGAAGTGCTTAGTTACAGATGTACGGCATAGCCGCTTTGGCGATAAGTCATTTAGCGCGGTAGGTATATTGAACAGGGGATTTTGCCAGCAAAATGTTGGTTCCTTGGCGCGGGCCTATTTCACTAAAGAAGCACTGTGTTTTCAGAATATAGAGGCGGCTGCCAAATCTTTTGAGTTCTTTGAAGAGTGTATTTCCAAATCCGTCGGCGCAGTTGGCGAATAACCGACGCACATCATCAATGACAATCACTGTGTTTGCCGATGACAAAGCGCGCCTCAACGAGGTGAACAAAGCCGCGAGAACGTCGATGGATTCGATTTTCCGACAGGTATCTGCGATGGGTTGCCTGCAGTACTGACCGGCCGACGGGCGCTCTTTGATAACGTATGTTTGGTAAGATCGAAAATTTGATAACTGTTTGGACGCGGCAGGGTTCTCCAAAAGCGCAGCACCTTTGGAAGGACCAGAGGCAAGAAAAAAATAAGGGATGAGTTCCATATTTGATTGTGTCTTTTCCTGTTGGCGTCCGATCTACATATTCCAGCTAGAGAATGTGGGGCTGTTTGTCTATAATCACTTGGCTCTGTTGGTTGTCGAGAGCGATGCGCCACACGTTCAGCAACAATAATCTTAAAGGCAATCTTGCACTGAGTGATCGGCTTGCCTATTGATGCGCCGACGAATTTAAAAAAATGAGGGTTTCATGGCCGGCCATTCAAAATGGGCTAACATCCAGCACCGTAAAGGGCGGCAGGACGCGGCGCGTTCCAAGCTGTTTTCCAAGCTGTCCAAAGAAATTACCGTTGCGGCAAAAATGGGAGATCCCGATCCCGATAAGAACCCGCGTCTGCGTTTGGCTGTAAAAGAGGCCAAATCGAACTCGGTTCCCAAGGATGTGATCGAGCGCGCGATCAAAAAGTCTATGGCAGGGGATGGCGACGATTACGAAGAAATTCGCTACGAAGGTTATGGCCCGAATGGCGTGGCCGTGATCGTCGAGGCAATGACCGACAACCGCAACCGGACGGCTTCGAACGTACGTTCGACCTTTTCCAAGAACGGCGGCAATCTGGGCGAAACCGGCTCGGTCGGTTTTATGTTCGAGCGTAAGGGCGAAGTGTCATACTCCGCGGATGTGGGCGATGCGGACACCGTGATGATGGCTGCCATCGATGCCGGTGCGGAAGATGTGGAAAGCTCGGAAGATGGGCACATCATCTTTTGCGCGGATACAGATTTGAACGAGGTTGCTACGGCACTAGAGGGCGAGCTTGGTGAAAGTGAGTCGACCAAGCTTATCTGGAAACCGACCACCACCACCGAGCTTGATCTTGAAGGTATGCAGAAGCTGATGAAGCTAGTGGACGCGCTGGAAGATGACGATGACGTACAGCGTGTGACCACAAACTTCGAAGCCAGCGACGAGGTTATGGATCAGCTATAATCCGATCCGGTTTCTATCAAACACCAAGCCGCTCTGAAAAAATCGGGGCGGCTTTTTTGATGCGCAGACGGAAAAACACTCATAAATTGATTAATTTCGCCTTGATAATTTTCTATAGGTTGTAATAATCCTATGTAATTCAGATTTTTATCTATACCTACGATGATTCATTATACTATATAGAGAAATTATAGTACTAAAGTAGTTATCATGAGATGATCGCGCTGAAGAATTCATAGGACGTGGAAGGGACGCCACGTTTGGTTTCGGGCCTGTAATGTGGGAGTAAGTGTAAGGTGTCGGGTCAAGCATATTTAAGTGTAGCTCAGTTAAGATAGCTGCTCCTGGGAATGGAGCAGGAACTTGGAATCGGAGAGTTGTCGCAGAACGAAAAAGACGTTCTGTACGCTGTGCAGGTTGCCTATAACATGGGGAACGGTGTGGCGCGGTCGGATGATATCCGCAACCACATGCTGCTGAAGTCAATGACGCAGCCGACCTTCCACCGCAGTTTGAAATCATTGGTCCAAATAGGCTACGTGGGCCACGCGCCGAACACCAAAGCGGGCTCGTATATTCTGAAGGCAACGGAAGGACAGACAGTCTGATTTTTTCAGGTTGATTGTTTCGTAAGCCGCAGCGACATATTCGCTGCGGCTTTTGACTTGAGGGCACCATGGAAAATGCGTTTCCTGCCGGTTTTGCGCTTGGCCTTTCTCTTATTCTTGCGATTGGAGCGCAGAACGCATTTGTTTTGAAGCAGGGGCTGCGGCGCGCCCATGTGTTTGCTATCTGTTTGACCTGTGCACTCAGCGACGCGATTTTGATCGTTGTGGGCGTCACTGGATTTGGCTGGCTGTCCGCCTCGGTGGTTTGGCTGGCAGATGTTATGCGGTGGGGCGGAGCACTGTTTCTTTTGGGATATGGCGCGCTTTCATTCCGTGCGGCCTATAATGGGGGGCAGGTGCTTGAAGCAGACGGTCAAAGCGGGGCTTTGGCCAAGGCCTTGGGCACCTGTTTGGCACTGACGTGGCTGAACCCGCATGTCTATTTGGATACGGTCGCATTGCTTGGATCGGTTTCGGCGCAATATCAGGACCGGTTCGGTTTTGGCTTGGGGGCCATCACCGCCAGTTTTACGTTCTTCTTTTCGCTGGGTTACGGCGCTCGTTTTCTAGCCCCGCTGTTTGCACAACCCCAAGCGTGGCGCGTACTGGATGTTGTTATCGGCTGCGTGATGTGGGCCATCGCTTTTAGCTTGTTAACACATTAAGTAACTTGCGGTTCGCCCGAAAATAAGGCTTCGTGTCGTCATGAGACCCCCATCGCAGCAAAACCCCTTGATGGGTGTACTTTGGATGATCGTCACCGGCATTTTGTTTGTCGGGGTGACCGCGACTGTCAAAGTGGCAGGTACGGGCATACCGGCGGCGGAGTCAGCATTCATTCGCTATTGTGTCGGGACTGTCTTATTGCTCCCGATATTGGGAGCGCTGTTACGTACGCCTTTATCGCGCGGTCAGCTGGCTTTGTTCGGGCTGCGGGGGGTTGCGCATACAGGAGCGGTGATCCTGTGGTTCTTCGCCATGGCCCGCATTCCAATCGCGGATGTGACGGCGATGAACTATATGTCGCCAATCTATGTCACCATCGGCGCCGTGTTTGTACTGGGCGAGAAAATGGCGCTGCGACGTATTCTGGCGGTCTTCGCGTCCCTTGTCGGTGCGTTGATCATTCTGCGCCCGGGATTTCGGGAATTGTCCCTTGGTCATTTCGCCATGATCTTTGCAGCGATGGGATTCGGTGTGTCCTATCTGACGGCCAAGCGGGTTAGTGATCAGGTTTCGCCTTTGATTGTGGTGGTGATGCTGTCGCTGACAGTCACAATCGGACTAGCCCCGTTTGCCTTGGCCAATTGGGTGATGCCCACCCAGCGCGAGTTCCTTTTGCTGTCCGGCGTGGCTGTGCTGGCAACGGCTGCCCATTATACAATGTCGCTTGCGTTCCGCGCAGCCCCTGTTTCGGTGACGCAACCGGTGACATTCCTTCAGCTTGTTTGGGCCGTTTTGTTGGGCGTCGTGGTTTTTGGAGAGCCCTTGGACCCGTTTGTCATTCTAGGGGCGTTGGTGATTGTCGGGTCGATCAGCTATATTTCATGGCGTGAAGCCGTATTGCGCAAGCGCAGTGTGACTCCGCCTGTATCGGCCACCAAATAGCAACGCCAAAACATTCTTTTTTTCAATATGTATTGATCCACATCAAAGTGGCGGTTCGCTTTGAGGGCTAGGGTCATTCCCATCTCCCGAGTACATCGGGTTTCCTCCCTTGTGGGCGTTCCTTTTCAGGAACGCCTTTTTTTTATTTCAGAACTTCGTACGGCAAGGTTCCGCGGGCGTTCTCATCGATGCGCAGACGGCGTTCCAAGGGTGGAACGGAACGTTGGTGGCACTCTGTTCGTTCGCAGATGCGGCAGCTGATGCCGATGGGTTCGAACGTGCCTTTGGCGGATGTGTCCATGCCGTCAGCGTAAACCAGCGAATCCGCGTGGGTGACCTCGCACCCCAGACCGATTGCAAAGCGACGCACCGGTGCCCCGAACGAGCCGCCGGGTTTCGAGACATCCCGCGCCAGACAGAAGTATTTCACGCCATCGGGGGTCTCGGCTAACTGGCGCAGGAAACGGCCCGGAGTTTCAAACGCGCGGTGCACGTTCCAAAGCGGGCAGGCTCCACCAAAGCGCGCGAATTGCAGGCGCGTGGCCGAATGGCGTTTGGTGATGGTGCCGGCCTGATCGACGCGGACGAAGAAAAACGGCAAACCTTTGTTGCCGGGGCGCTGCATTGTAGACAGCCTGTGTGCGACTTGTTCGATCGATGCACCGAACTGATGGGCCAGAATCTCAAGATCATGGCGGCTGTCGCGTGCGGCTTGCAGGAAGGCACCATAGGGCATCAGGGCTGCGCCTGCGTAGTAATTGGCCAGTCCGATTTTGGCGATGGTGCGGGCTTCTTCGGTCTGGAAGCGTGCGAAATCCAAAGTGGCTTCGATCAGCTTGTCCTGAGTGATCAGCGCCAGTTGTAGCAAAATCTGGAAGGTTTGTGTTTCGCTGGTGGCCCGTGATGAAATGGTCAGAACACCGGCTTTGGCATCGAGAGTACGCAGGTTTGAAATGTCGTCGAACGTCACTTCGATCCGACGGGCCTTGAGGGCCTGAATGGCCACATCGCGCAGGGTTTGACCAGTTTCGCGGGTGTTGGCAAAGCTTTCCGCCGCTCTGTCCACCGCATCGATGTAGTTGTCGCAGTAGTGGAAGAAATCGCGGACTTCTTCCCACGGGCTTGATTGGACGCGGGCATCTTCGCGCCCGAGCGCCTCGTCAAGTGAGGCGAGGCGTTCATGCGTTTGGCGATATGCGCGGTGAAGTTCCAGAAAAGCACGGGCCAAAGTCGGGGCGTTTGAGGCCGCAAGTCTTAGATCGGCCAGCGGGGGTTGTGTGTCGGCAAAAACCGGATCGGCCAGAGCTTCACGCATATCGCTGACGATGCGCTCTCCGTCGCCGGATGACAGTTCGGTGACGTCAAAGCCGAATTCCTGCACCAACCCCAGCAGAACAGTGGACGACACAGGCCGGTTGTTATTCTCCATCTGGTTCAGATAGGGCAGAGAGACATTGAGTTTGGCCGCGAAGTCCTTTTGCGTCATGCTTAGGCGTTGACGCAGTTCGCGCAGCTTAACGCCCGCATAAAGTTTTTGTGTCGCCATACCGAAGCCTTTGCAGTTTTGCTTTTACAACTTCTAGCTTTTGCAAATCTACGTCTCAACAAAAATACACATTCACAACCGTTGATGTGAGGGGGGGTGACCGCTATGTATGCTGGGAAAGAGGAGGACCACCCATGACCCTGTTGAAGCCAACGCGCCGCGATCTGTTGAAATTGGCCGCTGCCGCGCCTGCCTTTGCCATGCCAGTGGCTGCGCGTGCCCAGCTTGGCGCACCCACTGCTGATAACCCTGCGCATTTCCGGTTTTCAATCGGGGATATTCGCCTGACCATTCTGTCGGACGGTTTCTTTTCCGCACCGACCAGTGGAATCGGTGTGAACGCTGACCCTACCGAGGTTCAGGCGTTTCTGTCTCAGCATTTCCTGTCGCCGACCGAAGGCTATTCACACACCAATCACCTGCTGATCGAAACCGGAGAAGCGACGATCTTGGTGGATGTCGGCTCGGGCAATCGTTGGCTGGAAAACACCGGACGCCTTTTGGACAACATGGATGCGGCGGGTGTTGATCCGGCTGATATCACTCATGTGGTCATCACACATGCCCACCCCGATCACATCTGGGGTATTCGGGATGACTTTGACGAAGCGATCTTTCCTGATGCGGAGTATATCGTCGGTCAAGACGAGCGCGCGTTCTGGCTACAGGATGGATTGGTGAACAAAGTCAGCGCCGCCGAGCAACAGTTTGTTGTGGGTGCGGTCAATTCGTTGAACGTGGACGGCGCGGAGTGGACACTGGCTGAGGACGGCCACGAAATTGTATCGGGTGTGCGGTTAATCGCAACGCCTGGCCATACGCCGGGGCATATGTCGGTGATGGTGGAAAGCGGTGACAAGTCCCTGATCGCGCTGGGCGATTCCATGAGCCATGCCTACACAAACTTTGCCCGTCCGGACTGGTTCAACAGCTTTGATATGGATGGGGAGCAGACGGTTTCGACCCGCCGGCGGTTGCTGGATATGGCAGCCACGGACCGGATTGCAATTGTTGGCTATCACTTCCCGTTCCCTGGTGTGGGGCATGTTCAGCGCGATGGCGATGCCTACCGCTTTATTCCGGCGCTTTGGCAATTCGAGGGTTGATCGGCGGCCAGTGGCCACCGAAACGGGCGGGGGGCTAGCCCCCCGCACCCCCCAGAGTATTTTCGGAAAGATGAAATTGTTGACGCCTGTGTCTATCAGTAACGTCAAAACGTCGTGCTTGGCCTAGTCTTTCCTGATTTGCTGGGGTATTTCGCGCGGAGTTGATAAAAGGAACCCGTGCATGTCCGATTTCAAATCCCCTGGTCCGGTCGAACAAAGCCTGTCGGACGCGATAAGCCCGATCGAGGATATTATCGCCGATGCCCGCGCGGGGAAGATGTATATTCTGGTCGATCACGAGGATCGTGAAAACGAAGGCGATCTGATCATTCCTGCAGAGTTTGCCGATGCGGACGCGATCAACTTTATGGCCACCTATGGGCGTGGGTTGATTTGTTTGCCTATGACCGCCGAGCGGATTGACGGTTTGGGGCTGCCTATGATGGCTGTGAACAACTCTTCGCGGCATGAGACGGCATTCACCGTGTCGATTGAGGCGCGGGAAGGTGTTAGTACGGGGATTTCGGCCGGCGATCGTGCTTTGACCGTGGCAACTGCGATCAATGAGCAAAACACGATGGCTCAGATCGCGACGCCGGGGCATATCTTTCCGCTTCGCGCGAAACGGGGCGGAGTTCTTGTCAGGGCAGGACACACCGAAGCCTCGGTCGATATCTCGCGTTTGGCTGGGCTGAACCCGTCGGCTGTGATCTGCGAGATCATGAACGATGACGGCACCATGTCGCGCCTGCCAGAACTGGTGGAATTCGGCAAAAAGCACGGGCTGAAGATCGGCACGATCAGCGACCTGATCAAGTACCGCGCGCGCAATGACAATCTGGTGGTGGAAACCTCGCGTTCTACCGTGTCGTCGGAGTTTGGTGGGGACTGGGAGATGATCCTGTTCACCGACCAGACGCATGGGGTCGAGCATGTTGTGATGATCAAAGGCGATATCACGACGCCTGAACCCGTGTTGACCCGCACGCACGCCCTGCATGAGGCGACGGATGTTCTGGGGCTGGGACCGAAATCATCGAAGCAACTGCCCCGCGCGATGGAGTTGATTGCCGAAGAGGGTCGCGGTGTCGTGTGCCTGTTCCGCCAGCCGCGCCATGCGCTTTATGCGCAGGATGAGGATAATGTGAAGACGATCAAGCAAATCGGCATCGGCGCGCAAATGCTGTCGAAACTTGGCGTGCGCGAGTTGGTCTTGCTGACCGATAGCCCGCGTACGAAATATGTTGGCCTTGATGCATTCGATCTGAGCATCGTCGGCACCCGCCCTATTCTGAAGGAAGATTGATATGGCCGGACATGAAAGCCACTACATCCTGCCACGCCCCGAGTTTGACGCGCCTGTCAAACTTCTGATCGTTGTGGCGCCATACTATAAAGATATCGCCGATCACATGATCGCGGGGGCCAAGGCCGAGATTGAGGCGGTTGGCGGTACTTGGGACATTGCCGAGGTTCCTGGTGCGCTGGAAGTGCCAACGGCCATCGGCATGGCCGAGCGTTTGAGCAATTATGACGGCTACGTCGCGCTGGGATGTGTGATCCGGGGCGAGACGACCCATTACGACACCGTCTGCAATGACAGTAGCCGAGCGTTGCAGCTTTTGGGCTTGCAGGGTCTTTGCATTGGCAATGGTATTCTGACCGTTGAAAACCGTAAGCAAGCCGAAGTGCGCGCCGATCCGGCCGATC
>Ga0181582_10004602_pt1 | contig 11121 bp, 8 predicted proteins | sample 071ome_32_FD_132438 | JGI IMG/M metagenome (GOLD analysis project Ga0181582, IMG submission 132438) | Coastal salt marsh microbial communities from the Groves Creek Marsh, Skidaway Island, Georgia - 071405AT metaG (megahit assembly) | ecosystem: Environmental > Aquatic > Marine > Intertidal zone... | reverse complement strand
TGCTACCGCTCAGCAGCAACTTCTTCCTACTGTTTATCGTTTTCCGTGCCGTGTACCTTCCAGTACAGCGGCTTTTGCTTCCTCATCCGGGCTCCATCTGTCTCGCAGCGGACATTTTCTGGTGCTCGAAGCGTGGTCACTGTGCACGAACGTACAGGGACAGGACACGACTGTATTCACCGCGTGCAGTGCGAATGGGTCGCGAGATTGGCGTTTTTATGCTCGTGATGCTAATCGGTTTGACCTTCGTCAATATTGCTCCCCTCATTCCGCTTGCTTGCGCTCTCTTTTACCTCACCAACTTCATCATCTGGCGGTATCATGTCCTGTACGTGTATGAGCGCGGGTACGAGTCCAATGGCTCTGTATGGTTCGCATTCACTCAGCTTGTCCTCCTCTCCCTCGTCATCGCACAGACGTTCCTATCGTGCGTGCTCTTCAGCAAGCAGGCGTACATTCAGGGCGGCATCCTTTACGTGATCGTTCCGTTCTACGTCTCCCGCATCTACAACCAACTTAAGACCGAATATGGCTCGGCGAGCGCGTGGAGCGTCCCGCTCAGTGAGGCCACCGCCGCGCCGCCCACAGATTTCGGAGGCGAAATCTACACCCACCCCGCCCTTCGACCCGCCGCCTCCGGTTGGTTTCCCGACATCGGCAAGATATGGAAGGGCTATCCCGGCGTGACTAGCAAGAATAACTCTTGAGCGTTTTGCCGTCGCCTCGTCGCCCGTGTGTAACAACAGCCCCCCCATGTGCATCACATCGCGACGCGTCCGTGCGCGATGCTCGCCCTCTCACCCCAGGCTCTCGCCCTATCGCGAGCGTCGCACGTCTCTCCGTCTCGCGCGTCGTCGAATCGGCGCGTCGTCGCCGCTGCGCGCGCACAGGACCGCGCGAACGCGGCGTCGCGTCAACGACCGCTCCGCGTCGAGCCACGCACACTGACGCATTTCTCGAGGACCATCGCTGCGCCGCGTGTGAATGGTCGCACGGACGCGCGCTTGGGCGCGTGCACGATCGTGCGCGCGACCAGTGGGTCCGAGTCCGGTCTGGAGGCGCAGGCAAAACTCGGTTTGAGTGCGGGCGCGCTCTTCGCGCTGGATAAAGCGCTCGAGCACGCGCTCAAGTCGGCGGGGGTGAAGTTTCCGAGCGCGCTGATCGGGATGTTCGCGCTGCTCGCCGCGCTTTTGATCGCGGAAAAAGTTGCGGGTGAGAAGGCGGCTGATGATTTCAAGATGGCGATGTCTCCGGCGCTGAATTGGATCACGTCGTGGTTGCCGGTGTTTTACGTGCCGAGCCTGGTGGTGACGCCGCTGGTGGTGACAAAGATCGCGCCAGCGGCTCTGGTGAAGGTGCTCGCGATCGTAGTCGTGGGATTTGTCGTGACCATCGCATTCAGCGCGTACAGCGCGGGGGCGATTCGGCGCTTGACGGGTACGGAGCTGTTGCCGGTAGCCCCGGCAAAGCCATTGCCGCCGACGCCCGAGTACGTGTACAAGCTGTGGGGCGGCATTCTAGTGGCGTCGACGGTCGCGGCGATCGCAACCGGGGCGACTTCGGCCAAGGTTATCACCATGCTTGCGGCGACTGTGTGTTCGTTCTTGGTCGGTAACGTTCCGGACGTCAAGGCGAAGATGAATCCTATCGTGACCACGTCTGTGCTGTCAAATGTCGCTGCTGCAATGCTCGGCGTGGTCACCGGTGACGGATGGATGGGCACGCTCGGTCTGTATCGTACCGGCGTGCCGTTTTCGCTCAACGCCGTCGGTCGCCTCGGTGCCGGTGACATCCTGATGCTCTTCCTCGGTAGTGTCATTCTGAGCTTTGCGTTCAAGGTATACGAGGCGCGAAAGATCATCGCTCGCCACGCCGTTGAGATTTTTGGTTGTCTCGTTTCCACGTCCATGTTCGCCATGTTTGCTACGGCCATTGCTGGTAAGGCGCTAGGATTAGCTCCAGCACTGTCCGCCGCGCTGGTCCCGCGCTCCGTGACCGTGGCGCTCGCCATTCCTGTCACGACTCTCCTTGGGTTTCCGGATATGGTGAGCGTGACCGCCGCAGGCGTCGTTCTCACAGGTCTCATTGGGAGCTCGCTGTGCATTCCGATCCTGAATAAACTCGGCGCTAAGGATCCGATCACGAGAGGCTTGGCCACCGCCGCTTCTGCGCACGGTCTCGGTACCGCCGCTCTCGTTGGTAGTGAGCCAGCCGCTTTGCCGTACTGCGCACTTGCGTACGCACTCAGCGGTATCATCTCCAGCGTCCTCGTCGCGATTCCGGTCGTGCAGATCGCGCTCCTCGCGATTATTTCATAATATGTAATAAATCTTGATAATCTAAAACAACATCAACGGTTCCTATGGTCTACTGATAAGCTACAACACGTGCAGCGGCGGCGCTTGCATGTCGCCGTCTGCGTGGGAAATGGCGTATAACTCGAGTGGCACGTCTTCGCATTCTTCCTCCATGCCAACGCAAATGATCGGACTCGTCACAGGATGCCGTACGACGCTCCACGATTCCTCGTCGAGCAACGTGCGAAATGTCTCGGCCCCTCCTCGCGAAGCCGGGATGGGATTGACGATGAGCGCGTATCCACCCGGCGCGAGATACCTGCGAAGCGCTCGCACGACACCCGGCGCCATGTGTTGCATGTGAACCACATCCGCGCCGAGGATGATATCGAACGAATTGCCATGCTGTTCAAAGAATTCATCGTCGTCATCCCAGTCGAGAATGCGCGCCGTCGTCGCGGATGCGTACTCATCCACCAAATATCTCGTTTGTTGTCTCCGGACATTGTACGCCGCATTTGAGACCGCGGCGGCGTCACGATCCGTCAGTATGACCTGCCAATCGTAATTGTGCGCTGCGAACGTCATACCGGCGATCATGTTCCCTCCTCCGATCTCCAGACACTTGCGCCCGCGCGTTTCGCCGAACGCGCGCGTCCACTCCCTCGTCTCGTCCCTGGACAAAAACCGTCCCAACGCCAAGCAACTCGGCCATATCATCCCAGGTACGCTCCGAGTCAATCCATTTTCTCGACACAATCGCAACCGCAGCGCCAACGGACGCGTCATAGATCCAACGTGCGCGACGACGCGCTCCGCGCTCTGCACCGCGCCAAACGCCGGAAACGCCCCTCCCCACGGACAATTCTCCGCGCACGCCTCGTACGTCGCACCCGCTCGCGCCGCGAGTTCCTCATCATCACCCTCCACCAATCGAAGCACCGCGCGATCGATCGCCCCGATCGCCGCGACCCACTCCTCGTCCTCGCGCGCCGCCGCCTCCATCTCCATCAGCGCCGCCGCGACGCCTCCTCGATCACCACCGCGCAGCACCCGGTCCCACGCCTCTACCCGCGCTCGCATCGCACGCTCTTCCACCTCCGCGTCTTCATCCGGCGGCAACGCGAGTCCCATCGTCGCGTCGCCGTCTACCGACCGTCGCGCGCGCGTCCCGCGCGTCCCGCGCGCCACATGCCACATGTCCGACATTTGGCGGCGGCGTCGCGCCCGCGCGGACGCGCGCGCGCGCAGACGACGCCGCGCGCAGACGACGCCGCGCGCGCGCGCGCACACGTGCTCTCTCGCGAGCGTTCCCTCTCTCTCGCGCGAGAACTCGATCACGCGGAGAACGAGCGAACGATCGGGACGCATCGCGGCCGAGGGAAGACGCCATGTCGATGAATGAAGTCATGGAGAAGATCGCGACGATCGAGCTGGAGATCTCGCGAACGCAGAAGAATAAAGCCACGGCCACGCACCTTGGATCGTTGCGGTCGAAGCTCGCGAAACTGCAGCGGGAGTTGATCGAGGCGAGTGGACCGAAGGGCGGACCGAAAGGCGAGGGCTTCGACGTCACGAAAACCGGGGACTGTCGGGTGGGATTGGTCGGTTTTCCGTCGGTCGGCAAATCGACGCTGCTGACGAAGTTGACGGGTGTATTTTCGGAGGCGGCGGCGTATGAGTTCACGACGCTGACGTGTGTTCCGGGTGTGGTACGTGTTTGAGCGACGCGACGACGCGCGACGGTGGACTGACGACGACGTCTCGTTTCGGGTATTCGTAGATCAAATACAGAGGCGCGCGCATTCAGCTGCTCGATCTTCCGGGTATTATTGAGGGTGCGAAAGATAATAAGGGTCGTGGTAGGCAGGTCATATCGACCGCGCGCACGTGTGACGTGATCATCATTGTGCTCGACGCGCTCAAGCCGTTTACGCATCGCAAACTCATCGAACACGAACTCGAGGGCGTTGGGATTCGTTTGAACAAGAAGCCACCCGCGATCGTGTTCAACAAGAAAGAGAAGGGTGGGATTGCGTTCACGCCCAATCCTAACGGTGAGACGACGTATCTGGATGAAGAAACGGTCAAGGCGATTCTCGCAGAGTACAAGATTCACAACGCTGACGTCAAGCTGTACGACGACTGCACGGATGAGGATTTGATCGACGTTATCGAGGGTAACCGCATCTACACGCCGGCTGTGTACGCGGTGAATAAGATGGACTCTGTGTCGCTCGAAGAACTCGCGCTCATGGAAGACATGAAGCACTATGTGATGACTTCTTCTGAAAAGGAATGGAACTTGGACGGTTTGCTCGAGAAGGTGTGGGAATACCTCGATTTGATTCGCGTGTACACCATGCCGCGCGGTACGGTACCGAACTTCGACGAACCAATTATTCTGCACAAGAAAGCGTGTACGGTCGAAGATTTCTGCAACAAATTGCACAAGACAATCATGCGAACCTTCAAGCACGCGCTCGTGTGGGGCACTAGCTCAAAGCACCGACCTCAGCGCGTTGGGAAAGAGCACGTGCTAGAGGACGAAGACGTCGTGCAAATTGTCAAGGCGCACGGCACTTAGGAACCTAGTCTATTTGTTTGCTATCACAAATTCCCGTTGTCTACCAACTCCACGACGCGAACACTGCCTCCGCTCGTTCTTGGATAGTTGAGAGTCGTCGCGCCTCATCGATCTCCGACTTGGTCGGCATAGAGTACGTGCTAGCACCATTCGATGGAGACCTTGGTTGATCGAAAACGAGCTGCTTCGTGATTGGAGATATTTGCGAGATCGGAGGGGTCCTCGACTCAAAGAGAACTTTACCGTTGCTTGTCGGTATTTTATTTGCTTGCTCTTCAAACGTCACTCTTGAGTTGTTCGCTCGTCCTGGTGTCGTCATCGTCATGGGTGACTTGGTTTCGACATCGTCGCTTTGACGCACGGTGGATGACGGTGATTTTATCGCTGCTCTCAGAGGTCTCTCCGGCGACCCTGGAGCTCGGTGGTGTGCAGCTTCTGCTTCTAACATAGCCGCAAGTTTGCGAGCTTCCTCTGCCTCAAGAGACTTCTCTACATGCTTCTTGGGTGACAGTACGTGGCGGACCTCGTGGTTATCCTGGACCTCTGCCTTGCTATCGTCGCTGACAGCGGGTACCTCAACAGCGGGTACCTCAAGAGACTTCTCTACATGCTTCTTGGGTGACAGTACGTGGCGGACCTCGTGGAGATCTTGCACTTCTGCCTGGCTATCGTCGCTGACAGCAGGTACCGGTTCTTCAGCGCGACGATGCGACGTTTGAGGTGGCGGCGACACGATAACGATATCCTCCATGGAGTCCTCCGCCCAAATCTGTGACATCCTGGCATCTGGCTCCACCGGTTTGGAGTTCTCTTTCTCGTCCTCGCCCGCGACCGCAGATCCGCTATCGCGCTCGGTCTTTCTCGATGGTCGCAATGCAGTAACCCACTCGTCCTCTTCCTCTTCCTCTTCCAGCACTTCGTCCTCTGCCTCTCTCGCGTCCTCGGTGTCCTCGTTCGATAAAGATTTGTGCATCATCGTGTCCGAACCGTTCACGCGCACGTTCGCATCAGAATCTTCCATTTTCACCGGTGTCATCTCCGTCAAAACGACCATTCTATCATCCTCGCTCATCGTCTCCACCTCCGCCTCCGCCTCCGTCTCTGCCTCGGTCTCCGTGACCACAGCTGCCTCCGTCTCCGTGACCGCCTCCGCCTCCGCCTCCGTAACCGCCTCCACCGCGCGCGCCGCCGCGCTCGTCTCCTCCCCGCTCAGCCCACGCGTCCACGTCGCTCGCATCCGCACCGTCCCACACCCACCACCCACCCCACTTAACTCGAGATCGATCCACTCCTCCGATCCGATCGCCTCACTCGCCAGCGCCAACGTCCCGCTCCCGCGACACTCCACCGCTCCGCGCGCGCGCGCGTCCCACACGCTCACCCGCACGCGCTCGTCCGCCGCCGGCGCGCGGGCGAACTCCACGTACCCGTGCGCGTTCCAATCGGGATTCGATCGGCACCGACGCGATCGAGTGCGGAAGCGCGCGTCGCAGCACTCGACGACGGCGATGAGTTTGGAAAGACCGAATGCATTCGGGGATTTTATACCGCGGGCGCGCGCGATCTCGACGTCGAGACGCCCGTGCGCGGACGTCGATGGGTCTGACATCGGATCGTGTGCGCGCGGGTGCCGTTCTGGGGGAGAGACGGGAGGACGTGTGCGGCGAGAGGTGACGTCTCGAGCGGAACGCGCGGATGAATGTTGGGCAAAGTTAGAGACGAGTTATTGAATAATGTTACAACGCTCAGGACCACGTGGTTGCGTGATAGCAGTTGAGGATAGGTTTTGAGCCCGGGGGCATGAACTGCGTTTCCCCGAGACCACGCATGTTCCAGTCCTTATCCTTGCCGACGACGCACATTTTGCCGATGAGCCAGGCGTCCACCATGTCCGCACCCTTGTGCGCCATGAACTCTTGCACCTTGCGAACGAAGGAGTCGGTGATGACGTACGCCTGTAAACCAGCCACTGGAGTGAATTCGTTCCATCTGTACATGTGCACGGGGACGGGGGTGCCGTCGTCGCCGTGACCCGGCCACGTGTCGATCAACTCCCCCCCGTGAAAGTTGCCAAACGACGTGAAGAGCACATCCGCGTCGGCGGGCATGCGATCTATCGCGCGCTGGAGCTCGACGAACGGCAAATCACTCGATCCAGGTCCGTCCGATTCGAAAATAATCGCCTTCTTCAACCCTTTCTCCTTCGCGAGCTGCCACTGAAACATGTGGGCGTACAGGCAACCCACGTGGTGCGCCAGACGACGCCACTCTGGAGGCAGCGTTCCATCCGGTTGCTGCTTCGCTAAATCGATAATTTGCACCCACGGAAGCTGCATGAGCGTCCCACCGAGCTTTTCTCGCATCTTTCTCACGTCCTTCACCGCGTACTCCGCCAAGTTTGCGTTATGCGGCCACGCCGTGGCGTCGATGCCCTTTGACACCGTCACCAATCTCTTAATTTCCTCCGGTGTCAGCCCGCTTCGCGTTTGAAACTTCTGCAAACTCTCCGCCACGTGATCATCATCCGACTTCGTGCCCAGGGATACCATCAAGATTGGCGTGTGCAGCGCCGGCGCGTCCGCCGCGAACGCCTTTTGCCCTCCCAGTCGCGGCAACAGCCCCGATCGTCGCGCGCCCGCCTCTCGCGTCCGCGCATCGCTCGCGATCGCTCCCAACGCCGCCGCGCGAATTCCGCCCACGTCCACGCTTCGTATCATGAACGCGGCGAGCGCGGTGAAGCCGACGGTGAGCGTCAGGACGACGGCACGAAAGCGCGAGGCGGAGAGCTCGCGGCCGACCGAGGTGTTGGCGCGAATGAGATCGTCTCCGGCGCGCGCGCGACGGATGCCCTGGACGAAAGAGTCCATGGGACGCGCGTGCAGAGTGTGTGTGAGGTCTCCGGCGCCGCGGTGCGCTGTGCGGTACGGCGCGCGAGAGAGTGAGGATGAGATGCGCGCGCGGGGGGCGAATAGTGTTGAGCCGTTGGCGTTTCTTTACAGGCGCGAGAGCGGTGGCTCTCCGCGCGGAGCGATCGGTGTATCAAGCGGCGGCGAGAGCGTCGCGCTCGAGATTTTCACGCGCGCGTTTGTCTTTCATCTCGATGTTGCGCCACTTATCCTTGAGATCGACCTGGGTGCGATTATTCTGGGAGAAGACGGAGTGCTTGGCGAAGAGAATTTGCGCCCACGAGCCCTTGCCGTACTCGCGGACGCCTTCGCGGAGCGCTCGCTCCTCCTCTGCGGTGAAACGAGTCACTCTTCGACGGATGTTTGCAAAGTGCGGAGCTCTGGGAATGACCGGTGCTGGTGCGGGCGAGGCCAGAGCCTTCACGGCGGCGAGTAAAGGAGCGGCGATGCGCGGCGAACCGGCGGCTCTGGCTGCCGGCGTCGACGGCATCGTGGGGGCCTCTTCACCGTTGGTTTCTTGGGCGCGCTCTTGGTCAACCGCATATCGTTTCTTCGCCGGTTGCGCCGCCGGTTCAATCGTCGCCTTGGACTTTGGCGCCGCTTCCTCAGTCCTTTGCTTCTTGGGTTGACCCCGCGTCGGCGAAGGCGGCGCCTCTTGCGTCGGCATGATCAACTGGTCGTACTCGTCGTCGGAATCTTGGTCGCGCTGATCAAAAGCAGGGCGCTTCTTGGGTCGACCTCGACCCCTTTTCACTGGTCCCTCGGCGTCAACCGATTTCTTGGGCTGATTCGGACCCTTTTTGGTGGGTCGCTCATCCTCCATCTCAGCCTTTCTCTTTGGCGGCGAAGCAACTTGTGTGGGCATCACGTCGTCGAAGACATCATCTTCCGGCATCTCTGGATCCGGCCACGACTCATGCTCTCGCTGAGACGATACCGGATCGCGATTCGGCGACGTGACGTTCGTCGCCGCCGGCAATGGATCGACCGTCTTGCGCTTCAGCGACAGCGAGCGCGTGACAAATGAAACGACGTTGCCCAGCAGGCGACGTGTCGGAGAGACGTACTCCGGCTCCTCGGCCACCGCCACCGCCTTGGAGGGTGTTACTGAGCGCGCCGCCGGCGCGGGTGATTTGATCGACGAATCAGCAGCCGGGGATCTTGAGATGAGTGAGGTGACTCTACCCAGCAATCGTCGCGTCGGCGAAACGACTTCGGGCGCCTTGGTGGGAGTTGCCGCCTTCACCGTCGCCTTCGATGCGGCCCGCTTCTGCGTGCGCTTACCCACGTCCGTCCGTTCTTTCGGCGCATCCGCGAGATTCTCTTTCCCCGGCAACCTCGTCGGCGTCGACGGCGGCGCGTTCGTCGGTCGATAGTACGTCGTCGCCATGTTCTCCTGCACCACCATCAGACTCGTCGTCTTCGAGCGCAACTCCTCGAGCAGAGCCTCAACCACGTCGGAAACATCCTTCGAGTCCTTCTGTGTCCACGGCGCCGCGCCCTTGGTCCACCGTTGTCCGCTCTCGCTTCCCGGCAACAGCTCCGCCCGCAACGCATTCGCCCGCTCCGCGTCAGCCGCCGCCCGACCCTTTCCCTTCGTCGGGCTCGCCTTCGTCGCGCTCACGAACAAATTCGCACAAATAAACCGTTCACACACCGCCGCGTGCGCGCGTCGCGCCCGTCCATCCCGAGCGAACAACTCTCCGTCCTCGTCGCATCGGATCGACCGCGCGCACGCCTCCAGCGCCCCCCGCGCGCGCTCGAGCCCGTCGTCTTCCATCGACGCCGCATCCGCACGCGCGCGCAGAAGATAAAAGTACGCCCGCACTTTCCCGTGCGTCGCTCGCTCGCTCGCGTCCGCGTCACCGAGAAGTCCCTCCAACGCGCGCGCGTCCGCCCCTCGTCGCGCGAGCTCCTCGATCGCCCACGTCATCGCATCCGGCGCATCTCGCGCCGCGCTCGCGCGCATGCGCATGCGCACCGCACCGCTCGATCGCGTCACCGCGCGCGCCGCGGTCTCGACGTCGCGACGCGCTCTGACGCGAGCTCGTTCGTCGTTCCCGCGTGCGATGATTGGCGCTGGATGCGTCGTATTCCACGTCCCACGGACCCATGAGACGATCCCGTTCGCGCGCGTGAATGGAGAAACGTCATTACACTACGGTGCCGTATTCCACGTCACGTGCGCCCGTCGAGATACGTCGTCGCGTCCACGGTCGTAGTGAAGCGTCGAAACGGCCGTATCGGTACATTCGTCGCGACGTCGCGGCGTCTCGGCGAGACGAACCGTCGCGCGGGCGACGAGCGATCGGCATCGCGCGACGATGATCGCGCGGTGCGCGCGAGTGGCGCGCGCGGCGCCGCGCGTGACGCTGGGCGTGACGCTGGCGTGCGCGACGGCGTGCGCGGTGATCGCGCGCGCGGTCGGCGGGTTCGGATGGGACGCGACGACGCCGAGGGAGTGGGTGCTGGCGCGGGACGGGACGACGGCGACGGCGGACGCGGCGGAGGCGGCGATGGCGATCGGAGCGAGGTGCGGTGACGCGATGTGATGCGTGTGGAAGCCGTGGGGGTGGGTTGTAGGGTGATTCGCGCGCGGTTGGGGTGGTGGACGGCGTCTGACGCGCGCGGCGCGCGCAGGTACGCCTCGCGGGCGCGTGAGCGGAGCGATGAGAGCGCGTTGGGGACGTTTGTGTATCAGTGGGAAGCGGCTCGAGCGGGTGAGAGCGTGTTCACGAAGGAGAATCTGCTCGCGATGCGGGAGGTTGAGGGACTTGTCTTGGGATCGTCGTACGATGACTTTTGTCGCCTCGAGTACGACGCGGCGGGCGCGCCCGTGGGATGCGTCGCGCATTCGTCGCCGTTATTGTATTTTTTCCCTTCGTACGATGCGAGCGGGAACCCGGTGTACGACGGCGGTGGGGATCTCGTCGATGATCCAGACGCCGTCGTGCGCGACGTCTTCGCTCGAAACGTCAGCAGATTTCGATATTTTTTGGGAAATTTCGATCCGAGCACGAATGTGGTCGGGATCACGCGCGCGAAGTATCCCATCGGCTCGCCGTTAAACGCGGCGTCCACGGGCGCGAGCGAGGAAGAGGTGCTCGGAGCGTTTCTTGACCCCATCGAAGCTGCCCTGTTTCGCCGCTACGACATGCGCGGCAATTTTGTGAGCTCACCGTACATGCGGCCAACGCGCGACAAACCTCCGGCAAGTTTAATCACGAGATGGGATAACGAGTTATTGCGCCAGCGCGACTCTGCGCGCGTGATATCGAGCGATCTCGCGTGGTCTATCGGTTCGATTGTGGGGGTTTGGGTTTTTATGGTT
>Ga0181582_10004593_pt1 | contig 11138 bp, 7 predicted proteins | sample 071ome_32_FD_132438 | JGI IMG/M metagenome (GOLD analysis project Ga0181582, IMG submission 132438) | Coastal salt marsh microbial communities from the Groves Creek Marsh, Skidaway Island, Georgia - 071405AT metaG (megahit assembly) | ecosystem: Environmental > Aquatic > Marine > Intertidal zone... | reverse complement strand
GTTGGCTACGGGCAAGATGATTACAGTGCGCGAGTTCTGCCATCAAGCATTCAAGGCTGCTGGTATTGAGTTGGTCTTCGAAGGGAGTGGGCCAGATGAAGTTGGACGTGATGCCAAGACGGGTAGGGCGATGATCGAAGTTGATCCACGCTACTACCGACCTGCCGAAGTGGAGCAGTTGCTGGGTGACCCTTCCAGGGCTCGGGAAGAGCTTGGCTGGGAGCCCTCCTATACGCTGGAGCAGATGGTCGAGGAGATGGTTGAGTCGGATCTTAACAAAGCGAAGGCAACACGGTAGAACAAAGACTGTTCTACTTCGCTGGGAGCCGAGTTAGCAGGCTTGATAATCACAAGGGTAGTTGAATGCGTATTGCCATTGTTGGAACAGGATATGTTGGCCTCGTTACGGGCACTTGCTTTGCTGAAATGGGATTCGATGTCCTTTGCGTGGACATCGATGAATGCAAGGTGGAGCAGTTGAAGCGCGGTGTTCCGACCATTTATGAGACGGGCCTTGAGATGCTGCTGCAGCGCAATATCAAGGAAAAGCGCCTGAATTTCACGACGGAGTTAAGAACCGCCGCTTTGACCGCAGATGTGTTGTTTCTGGCGCTTCCAACTCCGCCCGGAGGAGATGGCGCAGCAGACCTGTCTTATGTCAAGAAAGCCGCAGCGGATTTGGGTGAGATCTGGTCAGTAGAGGACGATCCTGGGTATCACGTGGTCGTAAATAAGTCTACCGTACCCGTCGGAACAGCGGACGCTGTACGAGAGATACTTGAATCAGCTGGACTTCAGGCTGGTACGCATTTCGATGTGGTATCCAACCCGGAATTTCTTCGGGAGGGGGTGGCCGTTTCTGATTTCATGAAACCGGAGCGCGTCGTAATCGGAACAAGGTCAGAGCGCGCTGCGGACATCTTGAAGACGATTTACGAGCCTTTTGTCAGGCAGGGTAATCCGATTCTGGTCATGGACGAGCGTTCCTCAGAAATGACCAAGTACGCGGCTAACTCGTTCTTGGCCACAAAAATATCTTTCATCAACGAAGTGGCCAATCTGTGCGAGCAGGTAGGGGCCAACGTCGATCAGGTTCGACAGGGAATAGGCATGGATAGTCGTATTGGCAACCTTTTTCTTTATCCTGGCATCGGTTTTGGCGGAAGTTGCTTCCCCAAAGATGTGCAGGCGCTCAAGAAGACAGCCGATGAAACCGGGTACGACTTCAAGATCTTGGATGCCGTCTTGAAAGTGAATGACCGTCAGCGCAAGCAAATGGCGGATCGAATCATCCAGCGTTTCCGCGGTTCATTGGAAGGGAAGCGAATAGCAGTGTGGGGGTTAGCATTCAAAGCCAGGACCGACGACGTCCGTGAGTCTCCAGCGCACTATGTCATCCGCGGTTTACTCGAAAAGGGGGCAGAAGTCGTTGCCTTTGATCCGGAAGCGGTGGAGACTACCCGCACTGTTTTTGGTGCGTCGATCAAGTATGGCTCAGAGCCATATGAGGTATTGGAAGGGGCGGATGCTCTGGCTGTGTTGACGGAATGGCACGAATTCCGCAGGCCGGATTTTGAAAAGGTTCGTTCGCTTTTGAAGGAGGCTGTCGTTTTCGACGGGCGAAATTTGTTCAAACCAGCTCGCATGAAGGAAATGGGCTTTGAGTACCACTCAGTGGGCCGTCCGAATTAAAGTAGATAACACTTAAGGTTTTAGACTTAGGAATAGCAATGAGTTCTCTCGCAGTAGTAGGGATGGGATACGTTGGTCTACCCTTGGCGGTGACCTTTGCAGAGTCTGGTGTCAAGGTTTGTGGCCTTGATCTCAGCTCCGAGAAAATGGGCATGTTGAACGAGGGAGAATCGTATATCGAGGATATACCTACCCCTCGGTTAGCGCCCTTAGTCTCGAAAGGATTGGTTCGAGGCTCTACGGATTTTGATGATCTGGCTGACGCAGATTGTATTTCCATCTGTGTCCCAACTCCGCTAAGCAAGACGCGGGACCCCGAGATGTCCTATGTCTTGGCGGCAACCAAGGAGATTGCACCGCGCCTGCGAAAGGGACAGGTCGTTATCTTGGAGAGCACGACGTATCCTGGTACAACCCGCGAAGTTATTCTGCCTCTCCTTGAGGAAACGGGCTTGAAGGTGGGAGAAGACTTTTTTCTAGCTTTCAGCCCAGAGCGCGTAGATCCCGGTCGCGAAGATTACACTACCAAAAATACACCGAAGGTCATTGGAGGAATTACTCCTGCTTGTGTAGAAAAGGCAACGGCTTTCTACTGTCAGGCAATTGATCACGTGGTGCCGGTAAGTAGTCCAGAAGTGGCGGAAATGGTCAAGCTCCTTGAAAACACTTTTCGAGCGGTCAACATTGGGCTTGTGAACGAAGTCCTATTGATGTGTGAGAAGCTTGGTGTGGACGCCTGGGAAGTGATAGATGCGGCTGCTACGAAGCCTTTCGGATTCATGAAGTTCACGCCGGGTCCAGGTCTGGGCGGCCACTGCATTCCGATCGATCCGCATTATCTGTCCTGGAAGCTCAAGACGCTCAACTACACGGCACGTTTTATTGAATTGGCCAGTGAGGTCAATACCGGCATGCCGGAGCATTGGGTGCAGAAAGCTCAGGACCTATTGAATGAAGACGGAAAGGCAGTAAAGGGCAGCAAAGTTCTTGTTGTTGGCGTTGCTTACAAAAAGGACATTTCTGACGTTCGAGAAAGTCCTGCAATCGATATTATTTCGCTCCTCAAGAGAAAAGGTGCTCAGGTTCTCTATCATGACCCTCATGTTCCTGCGTTCTCTGAGCATGGAATAGTTATGGATTCGGTCAAGGATTTGAACCAAGAAGTGAAAGAAGCCGACTGTGTTGTTATCGTGACAGACCATAGTATCTATGAGTGGGAATCCATATCAGAGATGTCCAAGCTGCTGGTGGACACGCGAAACGTGATAAAGTCGTGACCGAGAAGCTGGACGTATCGCTTAGAACGGCGAGAATCCTACTGCTCAGTTTCTATTATCCCCCTGACTTAGGGCCAGGACCTCTTCGTGCCAAGTCGATTATAGATGCGCTGGTTGATGATGCCGTGATTCGTCGTGGGGTCGTCCATCCATTGCTGTAGGACGGAGAGCTGGCTTGCTGACCATTCGACAATGCGAGATCCCGTATCGGCGGACTCGATGAGCCCCAGTCGCGTAGATTCTCGGTCGAGTTCACCTTCAGCGCCAGGGATTTCCCAGGAGTCTCCAGTGGATGGCTCATTCCAGGTCGCTTCTGCTTCATTCCAAGAGCGGGACATCGGGCGGAGTTGGGCACCGTGCTGTACACGCACGATCGCCGATTGAGGGCAAAATGTCCGGAATGGACGCGGCAACCGGAAGAGTGCGGCGAGTGATGGACGCCGACGGTCGAACTATTGGACGTTCAATACGGCTTCGTCGGCCGCGTCCACGGCCCGTCTTCCTCGGGCGGGATCCAGTAGGTGCTCGCTTTCGGGTCGAATCGTTTGCCAAGCAGGTCCTTTCGGAGCAGCTTGAAGATCAGCCCGATTGGGGTGACCGCCAGGAAGTACACCAGCGTCAGCAGGACCCGCGTCATCACGTAGTTCAGGACCATGGCCAGCTTCATCCAGGCCCATTCGAGGGGCGCGAGGGCGTTGGGCCAGACGATGGAAAAGGCCAGGAACAGCGCCGCCGTGATGCCGAGCCCTTCCACCCACGGGGTCTGCGACCAGCCCGAGCGCCACAACACAACCAGTGTTACGACAGCCAAGGCGCCGGCCATGACGCGGCCGAACTTGCGGAGGTCGTTCACGTCACGGATGATCTTTATGTCGGGTTGGAGGACCACTTTTTACGGGCTTTGTGGTTATAAACGGTGGTTTTAGGTCGCGGTGTTCGGATACGATGTGCCGGATTCAATCGGTGAACGTCGCTTTCCAGTCGACGCTGTCTTCGAAGGCCGGCTGTTCATCTTTCAGGAACAGCATGTTGCCGAGTACGAGCGCATCCATCTCCGTTCGCATAAAGCACGTGTAGGCCTCTTCCGGCGAGCAGACGATGGGCTCACCGCGTACGTTGAACGAGGTGTTGACCAGCACGCCGTAGCCCGTTTTCTCCTTGAATCGGTCCAGGAGCGCCTTGAAACGTGGATTGTACTCCCCATCGATAGTTTGCACGCGCGCCGAGTAGTCGACATGTGTGATGGCGGGGACATCGGAGCGCGGGACCTTCAGCTTCTCAATGCCGAACAGGTCGTCTTCGGGCATCGGGAGACGGCGGTCTTCCCGCACGGGCGCGACGAGCAGCATGTACGGACTCGGGCGATCCAGTTCGAACAGCTCGTTTACATCTTCCACGCGACAGGCAGGAGCAAACGGGCGAAATGACTCGCGGAATTTGATCTTCAAGTTCAGCGTGGTCTGCATGTCCGTGTTGCGCGCATCCCCCAGGATGGTTCGTCCGCCCAGGGCACGCGGCCCGAACTCCATGCGGCCCTGAAACCAGCCAACGACCTGACCATAGTCCAGCAGCTCAGACGTGCGCTCCAACAGCAGATCATCGTCGAGCATCACACCCACGGCACCTTGTTGATCGGCCCACTCCTGGATGTCCTCGCTGCTCCACGCAGGGCCCAGATAGGAGCCCGCCTGAGAGTCGGCCGCAGAGGCGGATACCCTGCGAGGATGGTCCAGGTGCTGATGCCATGCAAAGAGCGCGGCGCCGAGGGAGCCACCGGCATCGCCCGCTGCGGGCTGGATCCAGATGTCGTCGAAAATGCCTTCGCGCAGCAGCTTGCCGTTGGCCACGCAGTTGAGCGCGACTCCTCCTGCGAGGCACAGGTAGCGTTCGCCCGACTCGCGCCGGATATGCCGCGCCATGCGCAGGACCACTTCCTCAACGACTTCTTGGACCGAGCGGGCCAGATCCATTTCGCGCTGCGTAAGTCGGGATTCGGGCTTTCGAGGCGGTCCGCCGAAGAGCTTGTCGAACCGCTTGTTCGTCATGGTCAGCCCCTGGCAGTAATTGAAATACCGCATGTCCATGCGGAAGGAGCCGTCCTCGCGCAGATCCATCAGCTCGTTCAGGATCAGGTCCTTGTAGACCGGCTCACCATATGGCGCGAGGCCCATCACCTTGTATTCGCCCGAATTAACCCGGAAGCCCGTGTAATACGTGAAGGCCGAATAGAGCAGACCGATGGAATGCGGGAAGCGAATTTCACCACGGGGTTCGATGCGGTTGCCGTTGCCAATTCCCCAGGAGGTGGTGGCCCATTCGCCGACACCATCCAGCGTCAGGACAGCCGCTCGTTCGAACGGAGAAGGGAAGAAGGCCGACGCTGCATGAGACTGATGATGCTCGGGAAAGAGCACGTCGCTATCGTAGCCCGTGTCGCGCTTGATAGCATCCTCCATCCAGAGCTTTTCCTTCAACCAGAGCGGCATGGCCTTGATGAAGGAGGGAAGGCCCGCCGGGGCGAAAGCGACGTAGGTCTCGAGCAACCGCTCGAATTTCAGCCAGGGCTTGTCGTAGAACGCGACATGGTCCAGCTCATCCGCTGTGATGCCCGCCTCCCGCAAGCAATATTCCACGGCATGGTGCGGGAAGCGATGGTCGTGCTTGATGCGAGAGAAGCGCTCTTCCTGGGCGGCCGCAACGATTTCCCCGTCGCGCACGATGCACGCGGCGGAATCGTGATAATAGGCCGATATGCCGAGGATGTGGGTGGGCATGGGGAAGGAGGCAAATGTGAGGCGTGATACGACAGTGGAGACAGCAGGTGCCGGGTCAGGGTTATTCCGTTCCGGTCGGGGTGTCAATCAGGTGGATACATGATCCAAACGGTTAAGGAGGATTCACCCATGAGACAGTGGACCTTCTTGGAATTATGTCAAATAAGACATATTATAAGTGTCTGAAAGTGCGCCAAAGCTACTTATTTGGATGAAGGGACAGGTCAAGTCTCCACCTTTTTCCTCTTCAGCGAGGCTGGAGGCGGGATTCCTGCTTCGTCGACTGCAAAGGGGAGAATCCCTTTCGCTTCCGCACTCTCGTCCCATTCCGATAGTCGACGGACACTGTCACGAACTACGCATTCGGGACCAGAATCAAACATGGCGGATCGTCTACGCGATTGAACCTGACGCGATTATCATTCTGGAGGTCTTTTCCAAGAAGACCCGCGCCATGCCGAGGAGCGTGATTCATAGCGCCAGGAGGCGTCTTATGCTGTACAGAACCCTTTCTTGATTTTCGAGGAAACCAGTGGATCGACAAAAAGCCAAGCGATTGAGATCGGCCGGATGGAGCGTCGGAAATGCGTCTGACTTCCTGGAGCTGTCGCCGGAAGAATCAGAGTTTATCGAGTTCAAACTAGCGCTCGCTCAAAAGGTCAAGGCGCTTCGGCTCGCAAAGGGCTTGACCCAAGTGGAGATGGCAGAGGCGATTGGCTCCAGTCAATCGCGCGTCGCGAAGTTGGAGGCTGGTGATGCCTCCGTAAGTACGGACCTTATGCTCAGGACGTTCTTTTCGCTCGGAGCAAAGCGGAAAGACCTTCCCCGTGAGTCTGGACGACTAACTACCCTAGGCAGATCAGCTGATCAACCTGCGTCGTAGCCCATCCACCCAACGGTGTACGTGCATTCCTCGTCGGGAATCGGACGCGTGTCCTCGGGCACCTGCAACTCTTCGCGCAGTTCGCTGAGGCGCGTCTCGAGGCCGGCTCGGATCTCGGCGTGATCAGCGGAGGCGTAGATATTGTTCAGCTCATCCGGGTCTTCCTGCAGGTCGAACATCTCCCATTCGTCGATCCCGTAGAAGTAGATGAGTTTGTACCGATCCGTGCGTACCCCGTAGTGGCGACGTACGCAGTGGGCGCCGGGGTACTCGTAGTACTGATAGTAGAACGCATCGCGGAAATCCGGATCGGTGCCGCTTTTAAGCGTTCCAACGATAGACCGACCCTGCATGTCAGATGGAATCTCGGCACCGGCCATGTCGAGGAAGGTTGGCGCAAAGTCCACATTCGATACAATGGACTCGTTCACCTGTCCCGCGTCCGTGCCATCGGGCCAGCGCACGATGAACGGCGTCTTGAGCGACGGTTCGTACATCCAGCGCTTGTCATACCAGCCGTGTTCGCCCAGGTACCAGCCCTGATCCGATGCATAGACTACGACCGTGTTGTCGGCGAGGCCGTTTTCATCCAGGTAGTCCAGCAAGCGGCCAATATTGTCGTCGACAGACTGCACAGAGCGCAGGTAGTCTTTCAGGTAGCGATTGAATTTCCACTCGTCGAGCTCATCGTCCTGCCATCCCGTTTCGCGAAGGGCGTCGTTTTTTGGCCCGTAGGCAGCCATCCATGTCTCCATCTGCTCGTCGGTCAGATTTCGTGGCGGCGTGATCTTGAGGTCGTTGGCATTCAGGTGATCGTCCACGCGCATGATGGCTTGGGGCGCCGCGGCTGAGCGGGTGGCGTAATCATCGTAGAAGGTCGGCGGAAGGGCGAACGTGGTGTCATCGAACATGGTCAGATGATCCGGGCCCGGCTGCCAGTTGCGATGCGGCGCCTTGTGCTGATACATCAGCAGGAATGGCTTGTCTTCGGATCGCCCATCATCGAGCCAGTTGAGAGCCAGATCCGTGATGATGTCCGTCGTGTAGCCCTCGATGATGGTGGTATCCGTGGCGGTGCGGATGGGCGGATTGTAGTACGGTCCCTGGCCAATAAGTACCTGGAAGTGATCGAAGCCAGTGGGCTCAGAGCGCAGGTGCCATTTTCCGATCATGGCCGTCTCATATCCGGCTTCTTGCAGCAGTTTGGGCATGGTCTGCTGGGTGCCATCAAAAAGCTGCCCGTTGGTAAGCTGCCCATTCAGGTGGGAGTACTTGCCGGTGAGGACCGTGGCGCGCGAGGGCGCGCAAATGGAGTTGGTCACCAGGCAATTGTCGAAGCGCACGCCCTCGCGCGCCAACCGATCAATGTTCGGCGTCTCGTGATAGGGCGAGCCGTAGGCACTGATGGCAGCCTGGGCATGGTCATCCGTGAAGATGAATACAATGTTGGGCGGGGTGTCCGGCGCAGGTGCGCAGCCTCCGAACAGAATCAGGATGCGGACGCCGATGAAAGCGGCCAGGGCCCAAAGGAGAATGCGCTTGGTGCGGGGAGAAATAGTCATCGGATCGCCTAGTTGGTTGCCGCGCGGGCTACATCGGAAACATGGTTCATGGCCTCTGCGAGGGTACGGAATCGCGCAGCCAAACGGGCATGCTGACGATCAAACTCGTCCCATTCTTCCTGTTCGATGGCCTCACGGACACCGGGAAGCGTTTTGACGCCGTATCCCGTGTAATAACCCGGGGCGTAGATCTGATGGCGGAACCACGGGCGCTTCGGGAGTCCGTCCAGGTCCGTCATGGCACGCTCTACGCGCTCAAGTGCGCTGTTCAGGGCCGCGCTGGGCGAGGCCTGGGCGACGGCTTCATCGGCGTGACGAGCGGCAGCGGAGAGCTCAACGAAGGCGTTGCGTGCTTCGTCCAGGCTGACGAATGGGATAGCGGGCTTGGCCTCAGGTGGCATCAGGTCACCCTTTGGATCGAGTGCGAGAGCATACGTGCCTTTGGCGACGTGATGGTTATAGGTCTCGCGCTCCGAGCGCATCGAAGAAGCCAGGTTTTCAACTTCATCAAGGTATTGACTCACATGGCCGGTAAACGTGGTGAAGTGATACGGCAGGACGTCCGCATTGGCCAAACGCATCGTGGTGCGGCCAGCCACCTGGGCCAGCGCCTCACCGTACGCGAAATCCGGATCGCCAAATCGGGTGTAGTGCTCGTAGGTGTCAAAGGCCGAGTGATAGGATCCGCCCCCACCTTCGCCTCCGAAGCCGATGTTGAGCGAGGAAATACCCATGTGTTGAAGGAACGGCGTATAGTCCGAACCCGATCCCAGTGGCGAAATCGGCAGGTCGCCGCTCTCCGGCGTGGTTGATGATCCGGTGGCAAGGTCCCTGGCGCGTCGACGCTCCAGCACGGTCGCGCCGGTCTGTGGATCAATCACATCGCGCGCCACCTGGTTGATGAACGGCTGCAGGGTGTGGGAGCCGCCCATGCCCAGAAAGCCGCGGGCGTTGCTATCGGTGTTGATGTAGACCGCCAGTTTTTCGTTCAGTTCTTCGCGGTGATACTCCACCCATTCGGTGGATCCCAACAGTCCGGGTTCTTCTGCGTCCCAGGATCCGTAGACAATGGTGCGGCGCGGCCGGTGTCCCTGTTTGGCGAGCTCGCCGATGGCTTTCATTTCGGCCATCATGGCCACCGTGCCACTTGTGGGATCCTGCGCACCAAAGACCCACGCATCGCGGTGATTGCCACGCATGATCCACTCATCCGGAAATTCAGAGCCCTCCATTTTGGCGATGACGTTGTAGGCCGGTTTGACATCCCAATTGAAGGCCAATTTTACCCGTACGGTGGCTGGGCCGGGGCCGATGTGGTAGGTAATCGGCAAGGCACCGCGCCAGGAGGCCGGTGCGACCGGACCGCCGATGGCTTCCAGCAGCGGGAGGGCATCCGCGTACGAAATAGGCAGAACGGGGATTTTCATCAGCGTGGGCGCCTCCTCGAGCGTTAGGCGCTCCGTGTCCTCTTTCGCACCGACGAACGGAGTAAGGGGGTCACCCGGGAATTGCGGCATATCGGCCACGGACCCTCGTTGGGTCCCATGCTCCATCTTGTATGGCCCCTCCGGGTAGACATCCCCTTGGAAGTACCCGTCGTCACGCGGGTCGGAGTAGAGGATGCAGGCGATGGCGCCGTGCTCGAACGCCACCTTGGGTTTGATGCCGCGCCAGGATCCGCCGTAACGGGCGATCACGATTTTGCCCTCGACTGATATGCCTCGCTTGGCCAATTCCTCGTAGTCGCGCGGGATACCTTGATTGACATACACCAGCTCGCCCGTAACATCGCCGTCCGCGGAATAGGCATTGAACGGCGGCAACATGTGTTCGCGGTTGCTACTGGAGGCATCGCCCTCGATTTCCGGTTCTTCGAGCCTCGCCGTATAGCCCGGTGGGCTTAGCAGCTGCACCGCGCGCTCTTTTGGCGTGGGGAAGAGCACATGGAAGACCTCGATTTCAGCATCGAATCCCCAGGATTCGGCCAGGTCTCGCAGGATCTCTGCGTTCTCCTTGGCTCCCGGGCTACCCACGTGCTGCGCCTTCGAAGTGAACTCTTTCATCCACGCATTGAGGTCGTCGGCGCTGATCATGGCATCGTACAGGTCTTCCATGGCCTCCTGCGCGGTCGAGCCAGAGGAAGAAAAGCCGATCAGCTGATCCTGAGCGCTGGCGGTCAGCGCGAATGCAAGCAGGAAAGTCAGGGAAAGCAGGGAGGAAAAAGAGCGAAGCATGGGCGTCATGGTTTGGGTGCGCGCCCAAGGTAGCAGGTTCGCCTCGTAGGGTCAAAACACGCCGGGCGGGCGATCGGCGATTTTATATCGCCAAGATCGCCCGCCCGGGGAAGCCTAATAATCGATCCAATCGGCACGTCTACAAGACGGGACCAGAAAGGCAGGGTTGCTGCTTAAACGCTGAATTTTTCAGACAACAGGAGAGTCTGCAGCCCCCGTCTCCTCATCGTCCCGAAAATTTGGGAGTACCCCGATGGTGTCCAACGTTTCTTCCAACCGCGCCTGATTGGCTGGCGTCAAAGGCATGAGCGGTGGACGCATCGCACGCCATGCTGGCTCATCGAATGAATCTGCGAGAATGCGCTTCAGAGCCGGAATGAGGGGTAGTGCTTCTATCGCTTTGCGGGTGCGGATCATGCGATCTGCTGCAGCCCTGTCTCCGTCATAAACAGCGCGGGCGAGGCGCGAGGTTACGTTCGCCGTTGCCGAGATACACCCTACGCCACCTTCATCCAGGACGTACGGAAGCAAAGCCTCAGAGCCCGCGAACACAGAGACGCCATCCAACTCGCGGCAATACTGCGTCAGGTTGTCGGTATCTCCGCTCGAATCCTTGATGCCGACGATTGCATCCGGCCATGCATCCATCAGACGGTGAATCACAGGAACGGAATAGCCGACACCAGCCATCCGGGGATAGTGGTAAAGAACGATGG
>Ga0181582_10004590_pt1 | contig 11141 bp, 12 predicted proteins | sample 071ome_32_FD_132438 | JGI IMG/M metagenome (GOLD analysis project Ga0181582, IMG submission 132438) | Coastal salt marsh microbial communities from the Groves Creek Marsh, Skidaway Island, Georgia - 071405AT metaG (megahit assembly) | ecosystem: Environmental > Aquatic > Marine > Intertidal... | reverse complement strand
CTTTATCAAGACCGCCAAACCCAAGCCGAAGAGTGGTTTCGGTCGCTTCGCGATGCGATCTGCGCGGCGTTTGAAGCCATTGAGCAAGATTATGTTGCTCAGCATCCAAACGCAGGACCGGCTGGCCGGTTTGAACAAACCCCATGGCAAAGAGATGGCGGCGGCGGCGGTGTGATGTCGGTGATGCGGGGTCAGGTGTTTGAAAAAGTCGGGGTTAATATTTCCACGGTTAATGGCGAGTTCAGCGAGGCGTTTCGTGGTCAAATCCCCGGAACTGAAAAGACACCTCATTTTTGGGCTAGTGGCATTTCTTTGGTGGCGCATATGCAGAACCCCTATGTTCCTGCCGTTCATATGAATACCCGTTATTTGAACACAGGCAGTCTTTCAGAGGGTAAGCGTTGGTTTGGTGGCGGCGCTGATTTGACCCCTATCAAATGGCAGGACGAGGATGTCGCGGATTTTCATGCCAGCATGAAAACCTGTTGTGATGCCTATCACCCTAATTATTATCCCGAATATCGCGCATGGTGTGATGAGTATTTCACCCTCAAGCATCGTAACGAAAAACGCGGCGCTGGCGGCATTTTCTATGATTACTTGGATGAAGGGGACTTCGCGAATGAGTTCGCCTTTACTCAAGATGTTGGCCGCGCTTTTTTGGATATTTATCCTAAACTGGTTCGCCGCCGCATGGATACCGCTTTCACCCCTGAAGACAGGGAGTTTCAACTGATCCGTCGTGGCCGTTATGTGGAGTTTAATTTGCTCTATGATCGAGGCACAATTTTTGGCCTGAACACAGGGGGGAATGTTGAGGCTATTCTGATGTCGATGCCGCCAGAGGTGCGCTGGCCTTGATCGAGGCGGTTGCATTGGATGGGACGGCATTTTTTCAACCCATGGCCACGCTAATTAGGGCAATTGGTCGCAGAAACGGCGGATCATGAGGCCAGATGCAATTATTCACTTGGTCAGGATTATCGACATGGTTATAGTAGCGCTATATTAGCAATATGAGTATCACAAGCACTCATGTGATGCGCCCCAACCTGAAATCAGATGGGGATATTGAGGGGGAGTTATGAGCGAAACTGTTGAAAATCAGGGGCGGCGCGATTTTATCGTTGTTGCCACTAACGCCATGTTGGCGGTTGGTGCTGCGGCTGTTGCCTATCCTTTAATCAATCAAATGAATCCAGCGGCAGATACCCTTGCCCTTTCCACGATTGAGGTTGATGTGTCAGCCATCGAAGAAGGTCAGGCCATTACGGTAAAATGGCGCGGACGTCCGGTCTTTATTCGGCATCGTACCGCAGAAGAAATCAAAGTGGCCGAAGCGGTGAAACTGGATGATCTGCGTGACCCACAGGATGATGCTAGCCGCGTGGAAAACCCAAAATATTTGATCATTCAAGGCATTTGCACGCATCTAGGTTGCGTGCCTTTGGGTCAAAAAATTGGTGAGGTAAAGGGCGATTTTAATGGCTGGTTCTGCCCATGCCATGGTTCGCATTATGATACTTCTGGGCGTATTCGCAAAGGCCCTGCGCCTTCTAACCTCGAAGTGCCACCTTATGTATTTTTATCTGATAGCGTCATTAAGATTGGTTAATAGGAGTAACGATAATGGCATCTCCTGAGTTCAAAAATCCAGTTGTTAAATGGATTGACCACCGGCTTCCGGTGTTTAGTTTCATGCATCACGAATTGCATGAATATCCAACCCCTAAAAATCTATCCTACCTTTGGAATCTCGGTTCTCTTGCTGGGCTTGCTTTGGTGACAATGATTGTCACTGGCATTATTTTAGCCATGCATTACACGCCTCATGTGGATCATGCTTTTGCGTCGGTTGAACGCATCATGCGTGATGTCAATCATGGTTGGTTGATCCGCTATATCCATATGAATGGCGCCAGTTTCTTTTTTATTGTCGTCTATATTCATATTTTCCGAGGGCTATATTATGGCTCATATAAAGCCCCGCGAGAGATTCTCTGGATGTTGGGGGTCGTCATCCTTCTGTTAATGATGGCAACAGCCTTCATGGGTTATGTTTTGCCTTGGGGGCAAATGAGCTTCTGGGGCGCAACCGTGATCACCAATCTGTTTTCGGCAATTCCCTTGGTCGGTGACAGCATTGTCACTTGGCTCTGGGGCGGATTTTCGGTTGATAACCCCACGCTAAGCCGTTTCTTTGCGTTGCATTATCTGATGCCATTTTTGATTGTTGGCGTGGTGATCTTGCATATTATCGCCTTGCACCGTTTTGGTTCAAACAATCCCCTTGGGATTGATGTCAGTGGAAAGCAAGATACCATTCCTTTCCATCCCTATTATACCAGTAAAGATTTGTTTGGTGCGATGGTGTTCTTGACCATTTTTGCCTCAGCGATTTTCTTTTATCCTAACTATTTGGGGCATCCGGATAACTACATTCCTGCTAATCCTTTGCAGACGCCTGCTCATATCGTGCCGGAATGGTACTTCTTGCCATTCTATGCCATTTTAAGAGCGATCCCTGATAAGCTTGGCGGCGTGTTGTTTATGTTTGGCGCGATTGCGGTGCTGTTTGTTCTGCCATGGCTTGATCGGTCTCCTGTGCGAAGTGGCCGTTTCCGCCCGCTCTTTAAGGTCTTCTTTTGGCTTCTGCTAGCAGATTGTGTTCTGCTTGGCTATCTTGGGGGTAAGCCTGCTGAGGGCATTTATGTGACCTTGTCGCGTTTGGCCACGGCTTATTACTTCATCCATTTTCTGGTCATCCTGCCGCTTCTGTCGGTAGTAGAAAAAACCAGACCATTGCCGCAATCGATTTCAATGCCGATTTCCGGCGGAGGTATGGGCGCGGCGGCGGCGGCGAAAAGGGGGAAAGCCGATGCGTAAATTGATGCGTGTAGTTTCTGTTGCAACGGGGATCGTTGCGGCGGCTGTGGTGTCCATCTCTGCGCCAGCAATGGCCGCAGGCGGTGGCGGTGAGATCAAACAGCACGAATGGACTTTTGATGGCCCGTTTGGCCATTTTGATAAGGCGTCATTGCAACGCGGCTTTCAAGTCTATCGTGAGGTATGCTCATCTTGTCATGGGATTGAGTTTATTTCTTTTCGCAACTTTGCTGATCTCGGCTACTCAGAGGCAGAGATCAAAGCCATTGCCGCTGAATATGAAGTGACCGATGGGCCAAACGACGAAGGGGAGATGTTCCAGCGTGCGGCTATTCCTGCTGACCGTGTTCCTGGCCCATTCCCTAACGAAAACGCCGCGCGCGCGGCCAATGGTGGGGCTTATCCGGTGGATCTGTCCTTGATTGTTAAGGCGCGTCCAGATGGTGCGAATTATGTTTATAGCCTTTTGACCAGCTATGCCGAGGCACCGAGCCATATGAATGTGCCAGATGGTATGTACTATAACAAAGCGTATAGCGGCAACCTGATCGCGATGCCTCAACCGCTTTATGGTGATGATATTACCCTTGCCAATGGTGGTGATACCTCACCCGAAGCCTTGGCGGCGGATGTGGTATCATTCCTAGCATGGGCATCAGAGCCTGAAATGGAAACGCGCAAGCGGACAGGGATTGCAGTGATGCTGTTCTTGTTTGTGATGTGCTTTGTTTCTTATGGTTCTATGCGCTATATTTGGGCGGATGTGAAAAAATCCAAGGCATAAGCCTGTTGCTATTACCCTTAAGGGTTAAGACATATTACGCTGGCCAGATCATAAGATGCTGATCTGGCCAGTTTTTTTTGCGTTGGAATTTGCCTTGACAGCAAACGGAGTGAAGTTCACCTTTCTAGGGCAAATCCATCCAACCATGAGGAGCCATCATCATGGCAGAAGTCGATCAAGTGAAAAAGCTGATCTGTGAAGAATGTGGGACTAGCTTTAATTGCGGATCAACGAAGGATCATAGCTGTTGGTGCATGAATCTGCCTAATATGCGGAACACTTTTGATCTGGCTGGCGCGTGTTTATGCCCAGATTGTTTGACGCTTGGTCAAGCAAAGGCCATCACAAAACAAAGAAAAACGCGCCAGAAAGTCAGGCAGAATAACGCTATCCGGTAACGCTATACATTAAAGCGGAAATGAAACACATCGCCATCACGCACCCGATAATCTGCGCCTTCTATGCGTAATTTACCAGCCTCTTTGGCGCCGCTTTCACCATTGCATTGGATATAGTCAGCATAGGCAATCGTTTCTGCGCGAATAAAACCGCGCTCAAAATCAGTATGAATCACACCTGCGGCCTGAGGCGCTTTAGCGCCATTGGCAACGGTCCATGCTCTTGCTTCCTTTGGGCCAACTGTGAAGAAAGTAATCAGATCAAGCAGACGATAGCCTGCCTTAATCATGCGCGCTAATCCGGGTTCGGTCAGGTTAAGGTCGGACAGAAACTCCATCTTTTCATCATCGTCTAATGAAATGATTTCTGATTCAATCGCCGCGGAAACAATCACCATATCCGCGCCTTCGGCTGTTGCTTTTTCTGCCACCCTAGCGGTAAGGGCATTTCCACTGGCCGCGTCATCCTCGCTGACATTACAGACATAAAGCACAGGTTTGCCAGTAAGCAGTTGCAGGGCTGGCAGTTGCCGCCGTTCATCTTCGCTTAGGGTAGTGAGGCTTCGCGCAGGTAGGCCTTCTGCCAAACCATCGCGGATTTTTTCCATCGTTGCCATCAAAGCGATAGCATCTTTATCTTGTCCGCGTGCCTTTTTGACCAGATTAGCCAAACGGCGTTCAACCGATTCAAGATCAGAAAGCATCAATTCGGTTTCAACCGTTTCGGCATCACGAATAGGATCAACACTGTCATCAACATGGGTGATATTGCTATCTTCAAAACAGCGCAAGACATGGGCAATGGCATCAACCTCACGGATATTGGCAAGAAATTGATTGCCTAGGCCTTCGCCTTTGCTGGCACCGCGTACCAATCCGGCAATATCCACAAACTCCAACTGGGTTGGCAGAATCTGAGCCGATTTGGCAATACCAGCCAATTGATCCAACCGATCATCTGGAACAGCAACGCGTCCGGTGTTGGGCTCAATCGTGCAAAAAGGGTAATTGGCGGCATCGGCGGCCGCGCTTTCGGTTAAGGCATTAAAGAGGGTTGATTTACCAACATTGGGCAAGCCCACAATACCACAATTAAAGCCCATTGGTTTTCTCCTTACCCGAACTGGTGTCATCACTGTTGCCAGCAGTAGTGTTAGTGTTTTGAGGTGGCGGCGCTTTTTGAGACACCGCAGTCATAAAGGCTTCATGCCCTTTTGTCTGCCAACAAGGCCAGAGATCAGACAAAGCCCCGAGCAGAGGGTCAAGCCAAGCTCTGTCATGCTTATCAAAATCAGACAGCACATGCTGATCAACCTCAGCGTTAAACCGCGATCTACCAACACCAATCCGCAACCGCCAATACGCCGAGCCAATATGCCGATCAATATCGCGAAGTCCGTTGTGACCGCCATGACCACCGTCAATTTTCACCCTTATCTTTCCTGCAGCGAGATCAATTTCATCATGAACAACGATCAAATCATCAGCGGTCAGGCGATAAAAATGAAGTAAGGTTTCGACGGGCAGGCCGGATTTATTCATATAGGATTGGGGTTTGAAAAGAACAACCTTTTCGCTATCAATGCGGCCTTCGGCAAGCAATCCACCGTGTTTTACCTTCCAAGAGGAAAAGCCGTAATCAGAGGCCAACTGATCCACCAGCATGAAGCCGACATTATGGCGGTGTGATGCATAGCGGTCGCCGGGATTACCTAAACCAGCTACGATACGCATCACATCCCCCTACTGCCACTGGTGGCAGAGTATGCCTATTCTTCTTTTTCTTCTGCTTTGCTGTCACCATCACCGTCTTGATCTTGTTCGCCTGTGTCTTCAACCTCAACTTCGACGGTTGGGGCGGCGATAGTGGCGATAGTGAAGTCACGATCGGTAATGGTCGGCTGTGTGTTTTCTGGCAAGGAAACCGAGCTAATGTGAACAGAATCACCGATTTCTGTTCCGCTAAGATCAACGGTTAAACTTTCTGGAATGCTGGTCGCAGAACATGACATTTCAATTTCATGGCGCACAACATTAAGCACGCCGCCACTCTTGAGGCCAGGTGATGCGTCTTCGTTCGTGAAGACAACAGGAATCATAACCGTGACTGTGGATGAGGCGGTAACGCGCAGAAAATCAACATGAAGCGGAATATCCGTGACAGGGTGAAACTGAATATCTCTGGTCAAAACATTCGTTGTTTTGCCGCCAACTTCAAGTGCGATCACATGGCTCATGATGCCGGGTTGGCTCATCAGTTTGCGAAAGCTGTTGTCGTTAATATTGATCGTTTCAGGGGCTGTTTTGCCGCCATAAATGACAGCAGGAATGAGACCAGATCGACGAGCCGCCCGGGCGGACCCCTTACCAGCCCGGTCGCGCTTAGTCGCGCTCATTTGGATTGTGTCTGACATGTGATTTCTCCATCGATTTGTCAAAACTTGCCATGCCTCCAGGGGTGCATGGTCTTTCATGATGGGCATACTTAGCCCGAATCGTCAGGATCAGCAAGCGGAATATCTGTTTAATTAAAGAGTGAAGATACAGAACGCTCTTCGTTAATGCGAAGGATGGCCTCACCCAAGAGAGGAGCGACCGAAAGCTGACGAACATTATGGGCAACGCGCATAGCCTCAGTCGCTAAAATTGTGTCTGTGGTGACCAAAGCATTGAGAGGTGATGATGCAATCCGCGATACCGCGCCGCCTGATAATACCCCATGCGTCACATAGGCATCCACAGAAATCGCTCCGCTTTCTATCAGGGCGCCAGCCGCATTGCAAAGCGTGCCGCCCGAATCCACAATATCATCAACCATAATGCAATGGCGGTTGCTGACATCGCCAATGATATTCATCACTTCGGATACCCCAGCCTTTTCCCGGCGTTTATCAATGATTGCCAGATCAGCATCAAGGCGCCGCGCAAGCGCACGCGCACGAACCACACCACCAACATCAGGTGAGACAATCATCAGATTGCCGTTAGTGTAACGCGATTTGATATCTTCTAACAAAACAGGGGCAGCAAACAAATTATCCGTAGGAATATCAAAAAAGCCCTGAATCTGATCCGCGTGAAGATCAATGGTCAATACCCGATCAGCACCAGCAGAAGTAATCAGATTGGCAACAAGCTTGGCAGATATAGGCGTTCTTGGGCCAGATTTGCGATCTTGTCTAGCATAGCCATAATAAGGAATAACAGCGGTGATCCGCCGCGCCGACCCACGCCGTAAGGCATCAAGCGTTACCAGCAATTCCATCAGATTGTCATTAGCAGGATATGAGGTGGACTGCACCACAAAGACATCCTCGCCGCGGACATTTTCCTGAATTTCAGCAAATACTTCCATATCGGCAAAGCGGCGAACATCAGCTTTAACAAGAGGAAGATTCAAATAGGTGGCAATGGCTTCGGCAAGAGGACGATTGGAATTACAGGCCAGAATTTTCATTGCTTAAAACCACCTTATGAGAGTGTTTTGATACCAAGTGTTTCTCTTTGCCGCAACATAAAACACATAAAAAAATGGGTTTTCATCACATGATAACACATGAGGCCACGAGACCAAGAAAGCAAAGCATGAGAAAAATCAAAAGATGCGGCATGGGATTTGTCCCTATTCTAGTCCAATGATGGTCATCAGCCGTCCGGTATCGGGTTCACCCTGATGAGTTCGGCGCCGGTGGCTAAAAAAATACTCGGGTTCAGCGTAAGTATCACGCCCTAGCGTCAGATGCGTGATCTTGGCCTGATCCAGTCGCCGCCCCACATATCCTGTCAGATCAAAATAAAACTTCCCCGATTGTCTCTGATCAGGTGCAAAGCATGCCTCCGCCCCAGAATCATAGGATAGCGCGGCATCACGGACATCATCCCCAACCTGATAGGATGGCTGCTGAATGGCTGGCCCGATCACTGCGGTGATATGGTGGAGGTCTGCGCCTTTTGCCAGCATGGCTTCAAGGGTGGCTTCGAGCACCCCACCAACCGCGCCGCGCCAACCTGCATGGGCGGCGGCCACGGTTTTTGTCGTAGGGTCAGCAAAAATCACTGGCACGCAATCTGCGGTAAGAATCATTAGCGCAAGCCCGGGGGTTTGCGTGATCAAGGCATCCGCCTCAACCGAGGGGGTAAGTGGCGCGTCTACGGTGATAGCGATAGAGGAATGCACCTGATAAAGAGAGCAGATATTTTCCCCATCAAAGCCAAGGGATTCGGCCGCAAGTTTCCGGTTCTGTTGCACCAATGCACGGTCATCATCAGATCCAAGCCCGCCATTAAGGCTATCGTAAAGCCCTTGGCTAACCCCGCCTTTGCGAGAAAAAAACCCATAACGAATGCCAGCAGGATGAAAGCCATCATGGGTAAAATATAATGCGGTGGCAGAGGTCATGCGGTTATTCCCATCCGGGTTGCGGCGTCTTGGCATAGGCATCAGGCAAAATAGCCATAACTTTGAAAGCTTGACCCATTTGCGCCGGATTGACAAGCCGATCCACCTCAGAGACCAGCCGGCGGCGCAAGTCAGGTGCTGCATTGTTGCCTAGCTGTTCTGCTCGTTCCAGCAAGCCAAGGGATTTGAGAAATTGACCTTGTGGAACAGGGTCAAGCGCAGTGCAATGCTGTTGTTCGGCAAGGTGAGAAAGATGGGAAAAATCAACCCATGCGGTGATATCCGCCTCACCCGGATGTGACAAAGGATCAACAGGGTGATGTTTCATGACCGCTTGCAGGCTATCACCAAAACAATCGGATTTGCCATAATCAATGATCAGCCCTGCGCCGCCATAATTGCCGATGCGCTGGCTGATCACCTTTGCGATAGGGGCGAGTTGAGGGGCATAAGTCATGATCTGATCTTTATCGTCTTGAGCGGCCCTAGCATGATCAGATAGGAAATCAGGCAATGGATTGGCGGTATCCAAGTCCAGCCAATCCAAAATCCAGTTGCCATCCTTATCTAAGCGAATGCCGCGTTCCCACCATTGGTTATGATGAAAACGATATTGCCGGATTGCTAAGGCGTCAAAAAACTCATTCGCTATCATCAGTAAGGGTTGATCAGGCAGGGTGTCCACTTGATCATGCCAATGTATCTCGGCAAGATCGGCTAGCCTCTGTTGCTGGATTGAACGCAAAGACGCGCTAGTTTCCACCAGATGGATAGGCGGCAGGGGCAGGGGCGTCTGACGCCACGCGCGAATAAGGTCTGCCATCAGCGTACCGCGCCCGGGGCCAAGTTCAACCAATATGGCATTGTTTTGAAGTTGCTGGGACTGGAATTGATGCGCTAACCATAAGCCGGTTAGCTCACCAAACATCTGCGAGATTTCTGGCGCGGTGATAAAATCACCATCTTTGCCGATCACCTGATCTTGATGATAATAGCCATGCTGTGGATGGTAGAGCGACAACGCCATAAAATCATGCAAAGTCATAGCGCCATTGGCGGAAAGTTGGGCATGAATAATGGCCTTTAATGCGCTCATCCCTGATCCCGAAAACGGTGAGAGCGGATCACCAAATACGCACCCAAAAAAATCATCGGCAGGCTAAGCAATTGCCCCATGGTCAAGTCAATGGTGAGGGTGCCGATATGGCTATCGGGTTCGCGGAACACCTCAACCAAGATACGCGATAACCCATATCCTGCCAGAAATAAGCCTGATAATAACCCTTGGCGTGAGCGTCCGCCCAAGCGCAGAACCAAAATCAAAACAAGGAAAAGCACTGCCCCTTCTAGGAGGGCTTCGTAAATCTGACTAGGATGACGCGGCAAATCGCCTGCTGGGGCAACGCCACCAGAAGCAAGGCAAGTGCCCTGATTAAACATGACCCCCCACGGCATTTCTGTGATGCGGCCATAAAGTTCACAATTGATAAAGTTTGCTATTCGTCCCAACAACAGACCAATAGGGGCAGCGACAGCGACCAGATCCATCAGCTTGAAAAATCCAGTGCCATGGCGGCGGCTAACATAAAAGACAGCCCCTATCATCCCCATCATGCCGCCGTGAAAGGACATGCCGCCCTGCCAGATATAAAGCGCCTCAATAGGGTGGCTGGCATAATAGGCAAAGTTATAAAACAACACATAGGCAAGACGACCGCCAACAATGATGCCAATGATGCCTGCGTTGATAAGATGCTCAAGAGGAGGGTGACCAACCGGATCATCCGGGGCGCGTGTCAATCGCCGCAACAATAGCCACCCCAGCAGAATGCCAACGATATAAGACAACGCATACCACCGCACCGCTAGCGGCCCAATATGAAATAGCGTTTCGTCTGTAAATGGAAAAGACAAAGCCGACATACTGATCCCATCAGGCACAGTTGCGGCCATGGCGTAAAGATCAAAAGAGGGGCTGGCGAACTCCGTCATGCCTAACGGTATAGCATGAGAAGACGCCCTGCCAAACCACTATAAACAGTGGTCTAAATCTTTATTTATACTAGATCTTGTTTTTTATGAGAATCAAATCTATAATCATCACAAGATATCGCGTGATAAGGCATAGCCAAAAAATGATGATCAGAACCCCCAAATCCTCCCCCATTCTTGATCATCCTATTGTCATCATGAAAAGTCTGGTTGAGGCGAATGATTGGCAAACGCATCACCACTCTTTGGATGAAATCTCTGTTGATATTTCTGGATACTGGTCTGACTATTACATCAGCGTAAAATGGCAAGAAGAACATTCCGCCATTCATATCACCGCACTGTTGGATATCTATGTCATTGATCAGCAACGCACCGAGATGATGGATTTAATTTGCCGTCTGAATGAGAGGGTTTGGATGGGTCATTTCAATCTGACAAGGGAAGAAGGCTGTTTAATGTTCCGGCACACCACACCGCTTCGTGGGACGGGTGGGGCAACGCTTGAACAGGTGATTGATCTGATTGAGGTGACGGTCGCAGAATGCGAAAAATATTATCCTGCCTTGTTCCAGCTGGCTATCGGCAGTGCCTCTGCCTCTAGCGCAACCGAAACCGTTTTAATGGAAACGGTTGGCCACGCCTGATTTCGCCTGATATAAGGTGTGAAACAGTTACGGTT
>Ga0181582_10004588_pt1 | contig 11145 bp, 6 predicted proteins | sample 071ome_32_FD_132438 | JGI IMG/M metagenome (GOLD analysis project Ga0181582, IMG submission 132438) | Coastal salt marsh microbial communities from the Groves Creek Marsh, Skidaway Island, Georgia - 071405AT metaG (megahit assembly) | ecosystem: Environmental > Aquatic > Marine > Intertidal zone... | reverse complement strand
GAGCGCATCGCCTCGTAGAGATCGCGAGTCTGATAACCAACGGAGCGCAACGCAGCACGCGCCAGATCAGCAAAACCGGTATCGCGGGTTAGACCGAAAATCGCACCGCGACACTCGCTATCCCAGTAGGGCGCACCTAGTCCGGTAAAGGCAGGCACGAGATAGACACGGTTCTCAGGCTTGGCGCCACTTGCCAGCGCTTCGGTTTCGCTCGCGTGGCGGATAATCTGCAAACCGTCACGTAGCCACTGCACCACCGCACCAGCGATGAAAATTGAGCCCTCCAGTGCATAGGTCGGCTTGCCATCAAGTTGGTAAGCGATTGTTGATAAAAGACGGTTTTTCGAGTGTACGCACTTATCTCCGGTATTGAGCAGCGCAAAACAGCCTGTACCGTAAGTTGATTTAAACATCCCGGGCTCAAAGCAAGCCTGCCCTAAAGTTGCGGCTTGTTGATCACCCGCAACGCCATAGATAGGGAGAGCGTGACCGCCAAACAACTCTTTGCGCGCTGTACCGAAATGGGCCGCACAATCCTTCACCTCCGGCAGCATCGAGGCCGGCACACCCAATAGATCGAGTAGCTCCTGGTCCCAATACCCATCGCGAATGTTGTACATCAGTGTGCGAGAGGCGTTGGTAGCATCCGTAACGAAGGACTCGCCACCCGTTAGCTTCCAAATTAGGTAGGTATCCACAGTCCCGAAGAGAAGCTCTCCGCGCTCTGCACGCTCACGCGCCCCCTCGATGTTATTGAGTATCCAGCTCACCTTTGTGCCAGAAAAGTAGGGGTCTAGCAGCAAGCCCGTGCGTTCGTTAAATAGAGCCTCATGCCCCTGAGCTTTTAGACCCTCACAAAAATCGGCTGTGCGGCGATCTTGCCAGACTATTGCGTTGTAGACCGGTTCGCCGGTGGTCTTATCCCAGACCAAGGTAGTTTCACGCTGGTTGGTAATACCTATAGCGGCGATATCAGCAGCAGAAATACCCGCTTTCTCAATGGCTGCGCTACACACCCCTACGGTTGAAGCCCAAATCTCATCCGGGTTGTGCTCTACCCAGCCCGAGTGCGGGAATATCTGCTCAAACTCCTGTTGCCCGGTCGCGACGGGCTTTAGGTGCTGATCAAATACTATTGCTCGGCTAGAGGTCGTGCCCTGATCAATCGCGAGAATGTAGGATGCCATCATCTTTTCCTGTTTGATTTTTGCTTCGCTGAAATGCTTTCTGCACTCAACAGCTTGATAGACGGATGTTCGCAAAGCAGAATGGTAGTTTCAATAGAAAATAAACGAACAAGAGAATTTTCTATTCGATTCGATAACGCTTTGCCAATACGCTCAGGCAGAACTTGAGGACAACCCAATGCGCCAACACCAACGCCAGGAATTTATCATTGAGAGGGTGAACACTGACGGCTTTATCACCATTGATGAACTGGTCGACTCGCTCAAGGTGACGCCTCAAACAATCCGCCGCGATCTAAATCAACTGGCGGATCAACAGCTTATCAGCCGCTACCATGGAGGTGCAGGCCCCGTTGAGTCGTCAACTGAGAACGCTGAATACTCTACCCGCGTACGCTACGGCTCCGCAGCCAAGCAACGCATAGCCAAACGGCTGGTCGACGATATCCCTGATGGTGCCTCCATCTTCATCAATATCGGTACAACGACAGAAGCAGTGGCTCGAGAACTTCTACGACGCAAGAACCTCAGCGTAATCACCAACAACCTACATGTTGCTGCCACACTCTCTGAGCGCGAGGACTACCGCATCATCGTTGCTGGCGGAGAGATTCGTGCTAAGGATGGCGGTATTATCGGTGAAGCTACCGTAGACCTCATCAGCCAGTTCCAGACAGACTACGCGATCATTGGGGTTAGCGGTATTCACGAAGATGGCACCCTGCTCGACTTCGACTACCGAGAGGTTCGCGTCTCTCAAGCAATCATTGAGAACGCTCGAAAGGTAGTTCTCTGTGCCGATAAGAGCAAATTTGGTCGCAACGCCCTGGTGCGTCTCGGACACCTAGCTGATCTGGATATGATCTATACCGATGTACGCCCTACCGAGAGCTTCGTTGAACTCATGGATGACAATGGCGTTACCTTAGTGGTTGCCTGATCTCTATCGACAATAAAAACTTTCACTTTCCTTGCGCAGAGATGTTCGGTATTGTTCGTTTAAATTCCTTATCGAACAACTTTAGATCATGAACGACATCCCAAACAAACTAGAAACCTTTGACATCCTCGTCGTCGGTGGCGGTGTTAATGGCGCAGGGATCGCTATGGACGCCGCTGGGCGCGGTTTGAAAACCGCGCTCGTTGAGATGCACGACCTAGGCGCTGCCACATCGTCAAACTCCAGCAAGCTGATACACGGTGGCCTTCGATATCTTGAACATTACGAGTTCCGTTTGGTGAGAGAGGCGCTTGCGGAGCGCGAATCCTTACTGTGCAACTCACCACACATCATGTGGCCTCTGCGCTTTATCTTGCCACACCGGCCTCACCTGCGCCCCGCATGGATGATTAGGATTGGACTTTTCCTCTATGACAACTTAGCAAAGCGCGAGACTCTGCGAGCCTCCGAGGGCGTTAAGTTTGGTCCGAACTCTGAGCTTAAGAGCGAAATTACCAAAGGTTTCAAATACTCAGACGGCTGGGTTGATGATGCCCGTTTAGTCATCTTCTGTGCACTGGAGGCTCAGCGCAAAGGCGCTGAGATAATGGCTCGAAACAAGGTCACCTCCGCTCAACGAAATGGAAACCATTGGGTTGTTGTAGTTGAGGATCAACTTACAGGCACAACTAAAACCCTCACCGCAAAGGCTCTGGTAAATGCTGCGGGGCCTTGGGTCAGCAAGCTCTTCGGTGATGCACTTAAAACTAAAGCGCCAAAAGAGATACGCATGGTGAAGGGCAGCCATATGGTCGTTCCAAAGATCTATGACCATAATGACGCCTACATCCTTCAAAACGAAGATAACCGAATCGTGTTCGTGATTCCGTATGAGGATGACTTCTCACTCATTGGTACAACCGATGTCGATTACACTGGCGATCCAAAGCTCGCGACTATCTCCGACGAAGAGGTGGACTACTTACTCGGCGTAGTGAACGCCCACTTCAAAAAGCAACTAACGCCGGCCGATATGGTCTGGAGCTACTCCGGCGTTCGCCCACTTATGGACGATGAGGGCGGCTCAGCGCAAAAAGCGTCGCGAGATTACACTTTCGAAGTGGATGCGCCGGCTGGCAGTGCACCGCTTCTCTCAGTATTTGGTGGTAAAATCACGACCTACCGCAAGCTTGCGGAAGCAGCAACTAATGCTATCTGTAAGTACTTCCCGCACGCTGGCACGCCTTGGACAAAGAGCGCGACTATGCCGGGAGGCGATTTCGAAAACCATGCAAGCTTAGATAAGCTGTTAAAGGCCGATTATCCTTGGCTACCTGAGGATGTGCGCAAGCGTTACGTGCGTACCTACGGCACCCGCAGCCATGAAATTCTGAGCGGGCTCGACGGTGTTGAAAGCCTAGGAGCCTATTTCGGAGGAACCCTCTACGCCAGTGAAGTTGACTACCTAGTCAAGCAGGAGTGGGCCGTAACAGCAGAAGATATTTTGTGGCGCCGCACTAAACAGGGCTTGCGCCTGAGACCGACAGATGTAGAGGCTCTTGAGGCTTATCTGAATTCGTCATCAGATAGCGATCAGCGCGTCGCGAGGGCCTGCTAATTCCCGGACGTGTTATTACAGGGCGTTTCTGGGGAGTGGTGAAAGTGATCACGCACCATCGCTTGAATGGTGTAGATGGTCATCGAGGCTAATCCCCAGGTCAGTCCAAATACGACGCCTGCATCGATGATGCCGCGCCAAGGCTGCGGAATGTAGTGCACCAGGATGATCAACAGAACAATGCCGGTAGTCAGGCTAAATGCGACGATTTTGCGCTTGCGGGTAGTGTAGAAAAAGCCCATGCAGAATATGGGTGCCAGTAGCGTACGCACTAACGTTGGATGGTGTCTGAGATAGCGTATTCTCGCGGCCACACGCGGGGAAAAGTTCTTCTGAAAACCTTTGTAGCCCTCAGAGTAGCCCATCATCATTACCCAGAGAATCAACACAGCCCAGTGAAACAGACCAATCTGCGCAAAGGGTATATCCATAGCCATAGGTGCGAGGCGATAAATCGCACTTGAGAGGAGCATAAAGATCCCTACAAAACCCCAGATAGCGGCAACTGTACCCACCGAAAAACCCTCAAAAAATTGGCCGGCGCGCAGTATATCAATAGCGGCAAAGGAGTAGAAATTTGATCGAGGACAATAGATCGAATAATTGACCCCTTTGGTATTTAGCAATCCGCACTTAAAAGTCTACACTTCAAGGAGTTATATACACTAGGGGGTGGTGTGGGGAACCTATCAATTCAAGCGAGAATCAATATCTCGCTTATTTTCGTCTTTTTGATTGTACTTCTCGGCTCGTTAACCGCCATCTATCGCAGCGAAGCTCGGTTAACTCGGGACGTAGCGGAACTGACCACCGTTAATACCGCTGATAGCTATTTCGACTCCATAAACATCCTTATGCTTAGCGGAGCTATGGCTAACCGCGGAGCGCTACAGCAAAAGCTTCTGTCAGTTGAGGGGATCGCCGAAGCTCGCATTATTCGCGGCAAGGGCGTCAGCGATATGTATGGCCCCGGCTCGGAAGACTCCGTCGTTATGGATGAGTTGGACCAACGCGCTATGAACGGCGAATCAATCGTTGTCGAACTCGATGATGATGCGGGGCACCGCCTCACTGTAATTCGACCTATGCTCGCAGTAGAGGACTACAAGGGCACCAACTGTTTGGCTTGTCACCCCGTGGAGCCCAACTCCGTTCTCGGTGCCGTACGAGTTACCTATGATTTCGCGGTGATGGATCAACAGATCAGATCGAACGTGATTGGCGTCGCTCTCGTCGAGCTTGTACTCTTTATCGCCGGTCTACTCTTAGTGGGCTGGTTGATGCGTCGTATAGTCGGTCAGCCACTGGCACAGGTGGCTCACACCCTCGAAGATCTCACTAACAGTAACGACCTCAGTATGCGACTTCCAGTGAATCGACATGATGAGGTCGGCACTCTTTCGGCGGCGGTCAACAAGATGCTTGGCAGCTTTCAGAGTAGCCTGAAGCAGGTGCATACGACTCTCAATCATCTCGGTACAGCGAGCAATCAGATTAACGATATTGCTCAACGCGCGGTCACCTCATCAGGCAGCCAGATTCAGATGAGCGACAATGTAACAAGCGCCATGAGCCATATGCAGGCCGCCGCAGATAGTGTTAACGGTGTAGCCAACCAAACTCTAAGTGCATCCCAAACTGCTCTAATGGAGAGTGATCGCGGACACCAGATTACAGCTGAAACTCAAGCGTCCATCGATCAGCTTAAACAGCGCATCTCGGGTGCTAGCAGGGTAATTCAGGAACTCGATAGCCAGAGCCAGAATGTGGCAACTGTGCTCAGTGTCATCCAACAGATTGCTGAGCAGACCAACCTCTTGGCACTCAACGCCGCGATAGAGGCGGCCCGTGCAGGCGAGCAAGGTAGAGGCTTTGCGGTCGTCGCGGATGAGGTGCGTGAGCTTGCAAAACGTACACACCAATCGACTGAGGAGATTCAAAAAATCATCGAAGCGCTTCAGGTTGATGCGAAGAACGCGGTGGGGGCTATGGATATGGCCCAGTCCTCAGCCGAGAGCAGCGTTGAGCAGGTTGAACGTGCTACCGAGGTGCTAGAGACCATCCGCCGAGAGGTTCAAGAGATCAATCAGACCAATCTGCAGGTGGTTGAGGCAGTCAATGCGCAGCTGCATACAGTGGGCGAAGTCGAATCTCATGTTGGTGAAATTAGCGCTAGTGCCAATAACACGGTAGAGCGAGCTAACGATCTGGGCAGTGTTGCCGGTCAGCTACAGAGACTTTCTGATGAGTTGAAGGTACTTGTGGAGCAGTTTAAGCTTTAAGCTAGACCGGGGTAAACACCAAGAGGCACGGCCGCTTCAGGCTTTTTCCCACAAGCCATGTGCCTATCATGGGAACCGCCGCACAGCGCTGGCGCTCCGCCTGGCTAGCGGGCTGACCTACTTATAGTCCGCCTTGTCCAGACCGTACTTTTTCATCTTGTCGTAGAGCGTCTTGCGCGGCACATCTAGTGTCGCGAGCGTCTCTTTTATAGACCCTGCGTGGCGCTCAAGTTCATTCTGGATCAGCATCTTCTCAAAGTTCTCAACCCGCTGAGGCAGGCTCAGCTGCGCCGTTGATGGACTCTCGGCAGCGACCGTATCAAAGTCAAAATTACACGCCTCACCTAACAAAACGTAGCGTTCTGCTAAGTTACGCAGCTCACGCACGTTACCTGGCCAGTTGTGCAGCATAAGTGACTGCATACGCTCGCTCGGAAGTGGGGCGACCTCCCGTCCATATTGACCTGAGGCGACCAACGAGAAGTGTTTAAACAGTAGAGGAATATCGTCACGGCGTTCGCGAAGAGGTGGTATATCTAGGCGCACTACATTCAATCGGTAGTAGAGATCCTCACGGAAATCGCCCTCTTCAGCTAGCGCGCGTAGGTCGCTCTTACTGGCGGCAATTACGCGTATATCCAATGCTATCGATTGGTTAGAACCGAGCCGCTCAAGCGCTCGCTCCTCGAGAACGCGCAGCAGCTTGATCTGCATCGCCATCGACATACTCTCAATCTCGTCGAGGAAAAGCGTCCCACCATTGGCGTGCTCAAACTTGCCGATACGACGGCTCTTAGCATCGGTAAAGGCCCCCGCCTCATGGCCGAATAGCTCGCTCTCTATTAGATTCTCCGGCACAGCACCGCAGTTAATCGCCACGAAGTTTGCTCCGCGCCGATTGGAGTTCTCGTGAATATAGCGCGCCAGCAGATCTTTACCTGAGCCGGTCTCAGCGTTAATCAGAATATCTGCTGGGGTGTCGGCAACACTGCGCACTAGACTACGTAGCGTTGCCATCGCCTGGGTTGCACCTATTAACCGTGGACCCGCCGCATTGTGTGTGGCGATCTCCTCTTTCAGAGCGCGGTTTTCAAGCGTCAGACGGCGCTTCTCCGTAGCGCGACGCACCACATCAAGAAGCAGATCTGACGGGAAGGGCTTCTCTATGAAATCGTAGGCACCGCTGCGGATAGCGCTTACCGCCATGGAGATGTCGCCATGCCCTGTAATCAGGATAACCGGCAGCTCCGCATCACGCCGCTGTAGCTGATCGAGAAGCTCCAGACCACTCATACCTGGAAGGCTGATATCGGTTACCACCACACCGCACCAACCCTCGGGAAGCTGTTCAAGCAGTGAATCTGCCTGCCCGAAAGTTGCAACCTCATACCCCTCCAATTCAAGCGTTTGGGATGAAGAGTCCCGAATGTAGGGATCATCATCGATGAGGATGAGATTAGTCTTCGGACTCAGTCTATTCACGCCTGATCTACTCCTGTTAGCTGTGGCTCTTTTGTGGGAATGCGACGCAGCTTCAGTAAAAATTCGGCGCCACCTGCAGCGCCCGAGCGCAAGCTCAACTCACCCTGCAGTGATTGGACGATACGCTGCGAGATGGAGAGTCCCAACCCCAAACCAAGTCCCTGCGATTTGGTGGTAAAAAAGGGCTCAAACACCCTAGCTGCAACTTCGGGCGTCACACCAGGGCCAGTATCTTCGAAGCCCATCACCAAGAGATCACCCTGATCCTCGTAGAGGTGAACTTGGATCTCTCTTTTGTCACTCTCACTCATCGCCTGTATGGCGTTGTTGAGCAGATTAACGACAACCTGTTCTAATCGCAGCTGATCGCCTTCTACCCAGTGCTTTTCGAGCTTCTCAGGCCAGCTAACGCTGACACCGGCCCTCTCTAGCTGACCGTAAAGAATAGACATTGCACCGTCACGTAGATTTCTCAAACAGACACGGCTAGTCTCACCGTCCCGTTTGCGCGCAAACTCTTTGAGCGGGTGAAGAATTCTTGCCATACGTTCGGTGAGCGCTGCTATTGCACCCAGGTTACTCTGCGCTTTATCAGCCATATCGCGCTCAAGAAAACGTTGCGCATTATCGGCGTAGTTACGGATCGCTGTAAGTGGCTGATTCAGCTCATGGTTGATACCTGCAGACATCTGCCCCAGAACCGCTAATTTTGCCGCCTGCACCAACTCATTTTGAGTCTGATTGTGCTGTTCAACCTCTGAGCGCAGGCGCTGGTTCGCAGCCTGCAGATCCGCCGTACGCGAACGTACGCGCTCCTCTAGTTCGCCTTGAATCCGCTCGAGCTCTTGCAAATGACGGATACGCTCGGTGATATCAACAAGCGTTACGATGAGGTGATAGCGCCCCGCTAGCAGCATATTATTGAGCGTTAGCTCCACCGGGAATGGGTTGCCATCTGCAGCGACCGCATCAACCTCTAACCTCAGGTTCTGCTCACGTGTACTGATTTCGCGCATAATATATTGCTGCATGATGGTCTGGTCTTGCTCGGCTAGCAGCTTATAAAGAGGCTCGCCCATCATCTGCTCGGGCCGATAACCGAATAGCCGTTGCAGGACCGGATTGAAGTACTCAATGCGCCCCTCTGTATCGATAAGTGCCAAGCCAGCGTGTGTATTATTCAGGATGCCCGTAATGCGCGCTTCGTTCTCTTGCCGCACCTGCTCCTCGCGCTGTTTGAAAAGTTCACGGTCGCGAAGATTTCGGCGGCGCTGCCAGGTTAGTGAGATGATCAATACGACCAGCAGAAAGATCACGGCAGAGAGTGCCTGCGCCAAAAACAGGCGCTCTTCCAGGGGTTTTAGACTCACCAACATTAGGATTTCGAGATCCGTGCCCGGAAGTTCACTGCTAATGGTAAAGTACTGGCGTGCCTCAACCTCTTGGAGCGTCTCATCAGTCAGGCTATTTCGGGTCAGTAGTGTAATGCGTTCCAACCCCTGAGGGTCTCTATTGCGTCGAACAATATCCAGAGACTCCAGCGGTTGATCGCCGTAACGCAAACTGTCCACAATTCTCTGCATCTGCTCGTTAGTCAAAGGCCTTAGCGTCTGGAACATCCACTCTGGCTCTGTACTAATGACCACCACACCGTCCTCGTCGGCAACTAGAATATCGGTATTGGGGTCACTCCAGCGCTCTTCGATCTGGTCCAGATCGATCTTTACCACCACAGCGCCCGTCTTGATATCGCCCTCCTCGATAGGAAAGCTAAAGTAGTAGCCGCGCTTCTTGGTGGTGCTACCAAGGGCGAAATAACGGCCCGCCTGGCCAGCCATTGCATCGGTAAAGTAGGGACGAAAACTGAAGTTACGCCCGACAAAGCTGGTCTCTTTTTGCCAATTACTCGCTGCGGTCGTGGTACCGTCAGCCGCCATTACGTATATATCTAGCGCATGCACAAGCTCAGCTGCACGCTCTAGATAGGCGTTAGCCCGATTCACCAAGTCTTGAGAGGGCGCGGGGCTGACCACAGCTCGCAACAGGTCAGAGTTAGCCAGCAGTTGCGGCAAACTTTGGTAACGCTCCAGGCGCTGCTGCAAGCTGGCACGGTACTGTGCCAAATCGCTCTCAGCTTTCTGCTGCAGCTCTAGCAACACCTGCTGCCGAGTAATAAGACTGACATAGATAACCACCGCGGCGAAAAGGAACACGGTCACGACCAATAGTAAAGGTCTGTATGCTTTGGAAGAGGAGGATGTTGGCGTCATTGCTACACTCAGAGTATCTGAGCATGATTCTTTCTCAGTCAGATGCAGCATGCAAGCCTAAGTTCATCGGCTTTATGCTAACAACCTCTAAATGAGTGGTTTATACTGCGCCCACTCTACATAAAGGATGCCGCTTGTGTCACAGAATCTGCACGCCAACCTCGAGCTACTGATTAAATCTGGCCACGCTGGGCTGCTTGGGTCACTCCAGCATGGACTTGAAAAAGAGGGGCTGAGAGTTGATGCCAAAGGTCAGATTGCACAGACCGACCATCCCGCCAGCCTTGGCTCCACGCTGACCCATCAACAGATAACGACTGACTACTCCGAGGCGCTCTTGGAGTTCATTACACCAGTGCACTCCGATATCGATGCCATGCTGGATGAGCTCAAAGCGCTGCATCAGTTTAGCTATGAAAACCTTGGCGCTGAGGAGCTATGGAACGCGAGTATGCCGTGCCACATCCCCTCCGAAGAGGCGATTCGAATCGCGGAGTATGGCACCTCAAACATTGGCAAGCTCAAGCATATCTATCGAGTTGGGTTGCAGTATCGCTACGGAAAAATGATGCAGTGTATCGCTGGGATCCACTACAACTTCTCGCTACCCGAGACATTCTGGCCAGTCTGGCGCGACCTAAAAGGTAGCAGCTTGAGCGAGAAACACTTAGCGAGTGCCAGTTACTTCGCGCTGATTCGCAATTTCCGCCGCTCCTCTTGGCTGCTGCTCTACCTTTTCGGCGCATCACCCGCGCTGGGTAAGGACTTTATGCAAGGGAGCCAACATCAGTTGCAGGAGTTTGATAAGGACTCCCTCTACCTTCCCTATGCAACATCGCTGCGTATGTCAGATTTAGGCTACTCAAATCGCGCGCAGGAGGGGCTAAATGTCTGCTTTAACCAGCTCTCGACTTACGCTACCTCGCTACAGCAAGCTATCAACACTGTTCACCCACCGTACAAAGCCCTGGGTATACAGGTGGATGGACATTACCGTCAGTTGAATGCCAATGTGTTACAGATCGAAAATGAGTACTACTCAGACGTGCGTCCCAAGCGCGTAACGCTGAGTGGTGAAAAGCCGGTTCATGCACTGATAGATCGAGGCGTGCAGTACATCGAGGTGCGCAACACCGATATCAACCCGCTATTGCCTGTCGGCATAGATGCAGAGCAGGCTCGCTTCCTCGATGCCTATCTGCTCAGTTGCCTCTTTGGGTCAGACAACCAGCTCAGTGATCGTGAGTGCTCATTGCTAAACCTCAATAAGAGCATCATCGTGAAAGAGGGTCGCAAACCCGGCCTGCGCATGAATCTGCTGGATGGCGAAACTTCGCGCGAGCAGCTCGGCACGGAGATCCTCGAT
>Ga0181582_10004587_pt1 | contig 11146 bp, 7 predicted proteins | sample 071ome_32_FD_132438 | JGI IMG/M metagenome (GOLD analysis project Ga0181582, IMG submission 132438) | Coastal salt marsh microbial communities from the Groves Creek Marsh, Skidaway Island, Georgia - 071405AT metaG (megahit assembly) | ecosystem: Environmental > Aquatic > Marine > Intertidal zone... | reverse complement strand
GCTTCGTGCGTTCGTTGCGATGCGTGTCGAGGGTGGGGACGATGGACGCGCGCGAGACGTCGACGCGAGGGAGCACGAGATGGCGGAGATCGAGACGACGTATCAAGTCATCAAATACGAGGTGCGTACTCGCGCAGACGTCGGGGAGAGCGCGATGGGGGACGATGGGTGCATGGCTGGTTGAATGCGAGCGGGAGTTGATGAATGAGTGATGACGTTTGGATGGTGAAGACGCGTGGCGGACGAACGCGGGGCTGGAGAGACTGACGATACCGCGCGACTGCTCGCTTGCACCGTCGCAGGACTGTAACGTGAACGATTACGTCATCATCGAGAGCGGGGAAGAGGAGAAATGGCAGGGACAGGTGAGCGGCGAACCGACGCGCTCGAGACGCTCGGACGCGACGCACCGCGAGCGCGCGAAGACTGACCGATCGCATCGTCCGCACAGATCAAGGCAAAGATAAACGGCAAGCTTCGCGTGCGATGGCTTCGTCCGTGGGAACCAAAAACGGATGAGGAGGTACGTGCGTCGCCGTCTCGCCGCGCTTCGCCGTCGTCTGTTCAAACGCGAAGAGTAGTCCACTGACCGATGCAATCGTCCACCTTCTTCCGACGCGACAGGATTGCGGACAAACGGGTCTGTATGATTGGGATCCATACGATCCGTGCGATATCGACGTTGAAACCTTGATTGAAATCGGTCCCAAACTTTTTCACAAGGTGCGAAGAAAAAGCATATGGTAGTGTGACTCGCGAATCGATGAGCGAGACGGGAGCAAGAATCGCGTCGACGAATGATGACTGACACAGGATTACATGAGTAATAGGCGCGCCGTCCCAATTTCGAACCCATCGGGAAAGTGTACTGCTTGAGCGCGACGTGTGACGGTCGGTGCGTGGCACCTTCGGAGAAGCGGAAAGTCGCAGTCAAGACAGAACCCAGGGTCGCTATCAAGAAGTCGCGTGGCCCCGCGGCGGTGCCGCCCGACGCCGTCGAATGGGAAACGAACGTTGTGGGAGAATGCAAGCCATGCGACATCGAAAACCATCCTTTCGAGTACGTCACCAAGGTATGTTTTTGGCCCAGAGCGATTCGACGACTGTCCTCACTCATACTTCGATCACCAGAGAATCATGGAGGACGAAACGGAGATGCGACCGGAATCCGTGGGAGAGTGCTATTGTTCGCTGATATACAAAGCAATCAAGGTATGTGACGAATGCGAGATTGTTTCTTTGACGACACAAACTAATTAATTAATTCACAGCACCGGGTACCAGGCATCACGAAAGCGCCCCACGTCGTAAACGCCGGGGATTGTCCAGGCGAAGCTATGCTGGTGCGCAAAATAATTTATCTCAGAGATGTGCGCGTTTGACATTCGTAAAATCGACGTAGACTGGCAGAATCATTCACGCACTTACCGTGAAAAATATTCCAAATAAAGGCTACGGTATTTTCGCGTGTGACAAGATTTCGAAGGGGGGTTTCATCTGCGAATACATCGGGTATGCACTTAACATAGCTACTCGCACCTCGGAATGATTTGACGTTTCTTTCAGGGAGATCATCGATAAAAACGAGGCGAACAAGAGGGAGGAAGGCTACATCCAAAAAAGGTTCGAATTAATTAATTGTTTGCGAATGTTGAATTTATTAACTTGGCACCTTTTCTTTTGGGAATTTACAGCCAGTTCTTTTTGCACGACGTTCACGGTAAGTTTGAATGAGAACGCTCTCGGCACATCGTGGGAAGAGATACTTTCAACGAGTTACAAATATTTATTTACAAATTAATTTGTGCAGGATTGAGGAACCACGAGTCGTTCGGTGCATACACGTTAGACACAACACACTACGGAAACGTCGCGAGAATGATCAATCACAGTTGTGAACCGAACGCGTCCACGATTGAACTACTCACCCCAGTGGAATTCACACCGGTACGTCTTCTAACCTGGCGAATTATTTTTTTCTGAGCATCAATTATTTCAAATTTGTAGATTATGCAGCAGCACTTCCAAGTTGTCCCCCGAATCGTGTTTATAGCCATCACTGACATCGAGGTACGTGAAGGCTTCGAAGCGAGCGATTCTTTCTGCTTGATCGCTGCGAGTCAACGAAGACTCACCTTGCGTGCACGAAATTAAATTTATTAACTGCGTTCTTTGTAGGCGGGAGAGGAGATTTGCATAGACTACTGCCCGCGACGGGAGCCAGACCAAATGCGCAAAAAGCTCAAATGCTTCTGCGGAAAGCCAACGTGCCGGGTACAACGATTCTTTGTTTTCACGCTGCAGCATCGCCTGACTGACTCTTTCTCGCAGGGCTGGGTATTCTGAAAACACCGTCGCCCGACGGTGTTCTCTCAAGAGGCGGGCAAAGCATCCCACGACTGCGATAGAGCAATTGTAAACAAAAAAGCTGGAACGATCCCACGCCTCGTGCGCTGTCTGCTCGACGCTCTCCATCTTCCGCCATGCTCACGCGCTGGTCGGCTTCGGTCGGCAGTTGAAGGTTGGACAGTGAGTGGTGAGGTGAGAGCGAGCACGACTCGAACGGCACAGCTCGGCGCCACAGGGCTCGCGCGTCGCGCCTTCTCTCGTCGTGCGTGGAGAATTACGCATGGACGAGATCGCAGCAGAGCGCGCAGAGCGCCTGCGAGCCATGCGTGAGGAGGCGTCGTCCGGCAAGACGCAGGAGAACGCGACGAAATCCTCGAGCGCAGCAACTCTCCCGCAACCTTTCGCGGATTCGGAGGACGGCAAGACCAGAGCTCCTGGGTTTTACACCGGAGCCGGAACCCAAGCGAGCGCGAGTGATGCGCGCGCGGACTTCGACGCGCGGAAGGCGCGCCCTCCGCCGCCCCCTCCACCACCAACGCGCTGGTTACAAGACCAGCGCCCACCGTCCCAAGGCGGCGTCTCTCGCGGGCGTAAAGCTCCGCGAGTGGGAGGCGTTCGCCACGACAAAAAACCTTTCAACGCGAGTGATTACTACAAGGTATGCTCGCGCTCTCGAGCGGCGCCTTCGTTCGACTCAATGCGCAGATTCAAAGGATGCAACCGACTGACTGCCCGCGCGCGTCGCCACTTTCGCAGCCGACGATGTGCGTCGACCCGTGGATAGCGCTCGAAAGAAACTCTTAGTCACAGCCGCACCGGCGATAGAACGTAGCGATGTAGCGTTAGAATCGATAAATCGTACCCGATCGACGACCCACGTCGCCCTGAGTGAATTCGAGTGTGTATTGGTTGTGTACCGCGAGTGAATAGTAAATTACACGTCAACATCATCACTCATCTCGAGGACGCCACAGGTCGACCACGCGTCATGGGCGCCGCCGCGGCGGCCGACGACGAGCCAGTCGTCGACTTCAACGAGGCGCTCCGTCGAGCCGTCGAGCTCAAGGCGCGACGACTCGCCGAGACTCGCGCCGAGTACGAAGCCGCGCCTCGCTTCGTCAAGGACACGCTCACCACCGACCGCGACGAAAAATACGTCGCACTTCGCGCGGACACCGTCGACGCGCGCGTGGCGTTCGCTGAAGACGTTATCGAGCGAGCGAACGAGGCCGCTCGCGGTGGATTGTACGACGAAGCGCTCGAGGGGTGCACGGATGCCTTGGCGGCGTTTTGTTACTTTGAGCGACCGCCCGGCGTGGAGAGCACGGGAGAGGTGACGTACGTCGATCATCTGAGTCAGGGATCGATCGAGGGTGCGAAAATGGTGAAAAGAATCATGCTGAATGCCTCGGCGTGTTTGATGAACGCAGACTTGGGGAAGAACGCGAGCGAAATTGAGTGGGCGACGACACAGGCGCTGCGCGCGGACAACGCGAGCGCGGTGGCACACTACCGTCGAGGATGCGCGCGAGCCACGATGGTCGATGAACACGCGATGGAGAAAGCTTTAGATGATTTTAGACGCGCGGTCGCGCTCGACCCGGACGAAAAACGGTATGCACGCGCATTATCGGAGTGCGCGAGACGAGTCGCGGCGGCGAAATTGGCAAGTCGGGCAATGTTTGGGAAGATTTTCTCGAGCGACACGGGCATTTACGACGACATCGACGGGCCCGAGGATGCGAGCATGTTGAACAAACGAAAGAGCGACGCGGACGATGAGGTCGCGCGTGTGCTTCGCGACGAATCCCTGAAATCGAAAGCTCGAGAGTTGGGCTTTGACGTCGACAGCGAGGCGTTTCAGAGCGAATTCGCGGCGCTCATTCGGAAAGAAATCGACTCCAATACTCGACATGAAACGACGTCATTCGGTCTGAAATCGTGTGTCGAGTGGCTCTCGCGCGCGTTCGGGTTCATCAACGTCGGTTCGAGGTCCGAGTCGAGCGACGTCCGCTCGTCGCCTTCGCGAATCGTCGTCTACGCGTCGGCGACCATATTCCTCGCTCGCTTGACGTACGTCGTCTACGTCCTGTTGACGAAACAATCGCCCGAGAGCGTTCGAGTGAGTGCGTGAGCGCATAGATGTATGTATAGAAACCGCCGCCGCCGCGTCCGCCCGCCCACCTCTGTCGCGTTATCGGCCATTTCTCGACGCGCGACGTCCATGTCGCCTCCCTCCGTCGCGACGTCCGGTCGCGCGTCCACCATCACGCGCGCCGCTCCAGCCTCCGGCGCGTCGTCGGGCCGTAAACAACGTCGACGCAAATCGCCGAAAACGACGCGCCGGGACAGAATCACCAAAGGGACCGAGGCACTCCTGCAAAACGAACGAGAAGATGGGCGAGGTTTGCGCGAACCGGGCCCGAGCGTGGACCCGAAAACCTTACCCGGACTCGTCGTGTACGATTTAGACGACACCGTGTGGTTTCCCGAGCTGTACATGATCGCGGGCGCCCCGTTCACCAAGATCCACGGGAACGCCGTCGAGGATGTCATGGGGGACGTCGTGCGCGTGTACGCGGCGGCGAGACGGTCCATCGCGCAGGTGTACACACACGACGCCTTCAGACGACGAGGAACGAAAATAGCCGTCGCGTCTCGAACGCATCGAGGTAAATGGGCGCGGGAACTCATGCAGATGTTTGAGATTATCGAAGACGAAGACGGTGTGAGCGTCTCGCTCGCCGACTGCGCCCCTCTGGTGGATATCGCGGCGGGGACGAAGACGAAACATTTTCAAAGATTACGCGAACGCACGGGCGTCGCGTACGGTGATATGTTATTTTTTGATAACGAGCGCGTGAACGTCGACGAAGTCGCTCGCATGGGCGTGCGGTGCGTCCACTGTCCCGGCGGCGTATCGGCCGAGGCGCACAACCGAGGCTTGCGCTTATTCGTCGAGGACACCGTCCCGGAGCGTCTCGACGAGGCGTCGAGCGAGCGGTCAAAGTAGGAGGAAGACGAAGCTGAACGGTATTGATGGTAGTATTGATGTTATGTATTCTTTGTAATCATAGTAGCATGTGGTTGTTACATAAATAGTCGCGGAGTCGAAAGACACACTCTCTCTCTCTCTCACAAATAAATGACCGCAGTGGTCGGCCCGCGGCCCGACGCCGCTGGCGAACCGTCATGCTTCGCATGTTCACGCGCAAGGGGAAGGAGAACCGGGATTTGGACGGAGCGGGAAAACGTTCATCCGGGAGGCGGGGCAAAGGGCGTCGAGGCGGCGACGGCGACGAGGATTACGACGACGATTTCGACGACGATTTTAACGACGATGGATTCGGTGATGACTTTGATGGGGGTGGTGACGACGGCGCGGCGACGCGATTCGATCAGTACGACGAGCAGACGTTTGAAGACATCGGTGTCACCGCGTGGGCGCGCGAAAAGTACGGACGACGCACGTTTGCCCCGGAATCGGGAGTGGTGAAATCGGCGACGGAGGGATTTTTAGCGAGAAAAGCGTGCGGAGATGATTTACACGCACCGACCGCGCACGCGACGGGATTTAACGCCCACATGACGCCAGAAAATGATTTACAGTTGGACTTTGCGTACGGGTATCGCGGACACGACACGTGGTCGAACGGCGTGTACAACGTAGATGGGAAGATTGTGTACGCGACGGCGGCGACGGGCGTCGTGTACGACGGAGACGAGCACGTCCAAGATTTTTTCACGTTTCACAGCGACGATATACTCTGTATGTCTTTACATCCGGACATGGACTTGATCGCCACGGGGCAGGCGGGACGGGATCCAGTCGTGTGCGTTTGGAGCACGAAGACGCATGAAATGATGTCAGAATTGAGAGGTTTCCATCAGCGCGCGGTGACGAGCCTCAGCTTTGATGCGACGGGAAAATTTTTGGTAACAGTGGGTTTGGATGACGAGCACTCCATCGCTGTGTACGATTGGGAAAACAAAAAGGTGCTCGCAAACTCAAAAGGTGATACGCGCAGAATCTTTGGGTGTGCATTCAATCCGCACGACGGTCGAATAGTGACGGTCGGTCAAAGCCATATCAAGTTTTGGATAATGGAAAACGGATATTTGAACGGTAAGAACGGTGTCTACGGGCGAGTGGGAAAACGTTCGTCCTTCTTATCGATTGCTTTTGGAGAAGATGGCAGCACCTTCACCGGAACGCAAACAGGGAGCGTGTATCAATGGGCCGACGGTGGCGAAGAGTGCATACAAAAGATTGAAGGGGTGCATCAGGGTCCGATTTATGATATGTTCGTCACCGAGGATTACATCATCACCGGGGGCAAAGATGGAAAAATCCAATTCTTCACGCAGTACATGGAGACTGTGTTCACGATTGATATGTGTAAAGTAGCGGAAAGCATTGTAGACGAGCAGGGTAAGCCAGTGTGTTATTACGATGGGGGCGCCCCGTGTGTCAAATCACTCTTTTTGTCTGGCGTTCAACTCTTAGTCGGTACGGCGACTGGAGAATTGTACGAATTCGATCTTAGCACTGAAGATGCATGGAAGAGAAATAGGCGCATCATCACCCAAGGTCACGCCAGCGCGGTGGATGAATCGACGAAGATTCACAGCGCTGAACTCTGGGGATTGGATTGCCATCCATCAAAGGCAAAGTTCATCACAGCCGGTGACGATAAGACGGTACGTACGTACGATATGTACCTTAGAAGGCAATTGGGTGTTCGAAACGTTTCCAGCCGAGCGCGCTCTTGCGCTTACAGCCCAGATGGTAAGCTGATTGCTGTCGGTTTTTACGGTGGTGGTTTCCTGGTTTACGATGAAAAGTCAGGATGTGAAATCGTCGCTAAGAAGCACCGTCGCTCGATTATCAGTGATGTGAAGTTCAGTCCAGATGGTAGGTGGTTAGCGGTGGCAAGCCACGACTTTTTCATAGACATCTACGACGCCTCTTGCGATTTCAAGCGAGCTGGTGTGTGTAAGGGACACGGTGCACCGGTGACACACATAGATTGGAGCGAGGACAGCAAATACTTGCAAAGCAATTCGCAGGATTTTGAACTTCTGTTTTGGGAAATTCCAACGTGCGAATTGATTGAGTTTTCGGCGGCTTTGAAAGATGTTCAATGGGCAACCTGGACGTGCATAGCGGGCTGGCCCGTGCAAGGTGTTTGGCCGAAGCATAGTGACGGCACCGACGTGAACAGTTGTGCGAGAACTCGTGATGGAAGGGCCGTCGCTACGGCGAATGAAGACGGCATTGTTCGTTTTTTCAGATATCCCTGCGACGTTGGTCGAGCGGATCACCGCACTTATGTGGGCCATAGCCTTCACGTGACGAAATGTTGCTTTAGTTACAATGATGAATTTTTGATCACAATCGGTGGTGAAGATCGAACTATTCTCCAGTGGAGGCACTATGAACCTGATGAAGGGGACGAAGAAATGACGAGTGACGTCGAAGAAGAAGTGTTCTCAGCCGTGGACGATTATGAAGAAGCGAATCAGTCGAACGTTATGACCCAAATGGTTTTCATCGGTCACGTGCACGGAATTCCTCAGTATATGCCCGCAAGTGTGCAGAATATGGTTCCGTCAAGGGACATTCCAGCGAATTCTGGATTGGATCCCGGAAGCCGTTCCGCCTTCCTCCCGTGCGCCGGAAGTGTTTTTGCCCCCGACGATTACGTTCGTGACGTGGATATTCTCAAAGCGCCCATGGAGTCTGTGATACTCGAGTGTGCGCATGGTTACCGCGCTCACGACTCGAGACGCAATTTATTCTACACTGCGCTCGGCGATGTTGTCTATCCCACCGCGGGCTTGGGCGTGGTTTACAATAGACAAGCTCACTCGCAGCTCTTCATGACGACGAATCCGGCGGCGAACCGAATTCAGGGACACACGGATGACATTACGTGCATAGCCAGGCATCCAAACGGTCTCGTCTTTGCTAGTGGTGAAGTTGGTAAAAATCCAAAAATAATCGTATGGAGCGCCAACGCTTTGTCAAAACCCGTCACAGTCATTCAAGGTTACTTCAAGAAGGCTGTCGTCGCGGCCACCTTTTCCCGCGATGGGTCAAAATTGTGTGCGGTGGACTGTGATGTTGACCACAAGATCGGGTTGTATAACTGGCAAACTGGGGAGCTTCTCTCTCGTTGCAGCGGGAGTCCAGAAAAAATTGTCGCCATAGAGTGGTCTCCGTTCCAGGATTACATGGTCACCATGGGGGTGAAACATTGCATGTTTTGGTCCACAGAGCCTTTGAAAGGACGAAAAGCGGTCTTTTCAGAGCGCGGGACGATTCAAACGAGTCTATGCTGTGGGTTCCCCGGCGCCGATACAACCGTTGTGGGAACTCAGGATGGATCTCTGTACTTGTTTCGCGGATACCAACTCGGCACGAATGCGCATAGAGTTCACAAAGTGACACATTCCGTGGTCGCCACGCGCGATTCCTTAATTTCCGCCGGCTCGGAGGGTGTCGTGAAATTCTGGACGGCGGACTTGCGGATGTTACTTAGAAGCGTGGATGTCAAGTATCCCAACGTGAAGTCCACATGCATCAAGTCGATGCACTTACTCGGTAAAATGTTGCTACTCGGCGCGAGATCGGGCGAAGTGTACGAAATGAACACCACGTCGTATTCGTACAATTTACTCTTCCAAGGTCACGGTTACGGTGCAATCTGGGGCCTCGATGCGCACCCTAGCGACCACCGAATATGCACCGTCGGGGACGACGGAACGATTAGACTCTGGGACATTCCTTCGAGACGGATGATCATGTCTCGCGATCTCGGTGCGCAAGGGCGGTCGGTCGCCTATCATCCAGACGGTACACAAGTCTCCGTCGGTCTTGCCGGTGGAGGAATCGTCGTCCTGAGCTCTGATTCGTTGGACACCGTGCACCTGCGTAAAGATCGCGACCAACCAGTCGGCGTGTTGAAATACAGTCCGGATGGACAGTACCTCGCCGTCGGTTCCGATGAAAACGCCATCGATATCTACGATATTTCAAAGCAATACGCGCGGATCGGTGTCTGCAAGGGTCACAGCGCCAAGGTGGCCCAGTTGGACTGGTCCACCGACAGCGTGTTGTTACAATCCGCGAGTTCAAACCATGAGCTCTTGTTTTGGGAAATGCCGACGGGCACGCAGGCAAAATTCCCTCACGACTTGCGAAACGTCGATTGGTTCACGTGGTCCTCTGTCGTCGGATGGCCCGTCCAAGGAATCATCCCTCCAACGTCCGCGCCCGCCGATGTGACGTGCTGCGACCGCTCGCACACGCGCACCGCTGTCGCCGCAGGCGACGCGCGCGGCGTCCTCCGCGTCTACCAATACCCGTGCCACCACGGCGCCACGTCCCGCTGCTTCGGCGCGCACACAGGCGCCATCACCCAGTGCAAATTCCTCTTCGACGATTCCTATCTCATCACCATCGGCGCCGACATGACGATTTGTCAATGGAGAGTCGTCCTCGGCGTCGGCGCCGTCGACGACGCGTCTCGCCAACCGGCGCCCCGCGCAGACTTTGCGCGACTCTCCCTCGGCCAACGATGATGCGTTGCAAAAAAGTGTATCATTCATTCTGTATCACACGATTCTCTCTCCCATCGTTCGCCCCCATCGCGCTCGTCTCGTTCGAGCGCCCGCCGTCTCGCGCGACCTCTTGACCTAGGGTTGGGAGAAGGCCCCACGACGACACACCCCCTCGCGCGATGGGGGATCACGCGTACGCGTTGTGCGCGGCGTTCCCGTCGACGAGCGAGACGAGAGAGACGCGCGAGACGGGAAATCCCGCAGCCGTCGTCGTCGTCGTCGACGACGACGATCGAGACGCGGACGAGGTTGATTTTTGTCGCGACGATGCGTCGACGGATGAATATCAACGCGTGGCGACGTCGCTCAACCTGAGCGAGACGGCGTTCGTGCGTCGCGGACGCGAGACGGTGGAGGATACAAACAACGGTACGGTGCACTACTTTATACGTTGGTTCACGCCGACGTGTGAGATTGGGTTGTGTGGACACGCGAGCGTGGCGAGCGCGGCGACGGTGTTGACGAAACCGGAGCACGCCGACGCGCGCGCGGCCCGATTTACCTACGCCGCGGGGTCGTTGACGATCTCGAGAGACGATGAGGACGACGGGAGGTTCATCATGGAGATGGATGCGAGCGCGCCGAGCGCGTTCGAGGGGTGCGAGGACGTCGTGAACGAGATACGAGACGCGTTTGAGATGAATCGAGAGACGGTTCGCGGTGCCAAGTTTACGTGTACGAGGAATTCAATCGGGGATACGTTTTTATTGATTGAGAAAAAGGACGAGGGCGATGGGAAAGACGACGATGGTTTTCGTACCGTCGTGCAGACGTATACGTCGCGCGCGCCGGATTTGAAGCGCATCGCTCGAGTGGGAGGTCGAGGAGTGTGCGTGGTGATTCCCCGCGCCGGCGGCGTCGAACTGTCCGAGTCTTCGCCGGATTACGCCGTGCGCTGGTTCGGGCCGAACGTGGGAATCGATGAGGATCCCGTGACGGGAAGTGCGTGCTGCGGTGTGACGCCGCTGCTCTCGGCGAGAAGAAGCGACACGGATTCTTTCATGTTTGGCGAGCAACTGTCCGCACGGACGGGGCATCTCTGGAGTCGAATGAAACCCGGCGACGCGGGCAAGGTGCAAGTCGCCGGTCGGGTCATCTTCACCGGTGAAGGTATCGCTCGTCATCCGTATACCAAGTAGAGAAGTACTTTTTCTTACATGTAATTTGCGCT
>Ga0181582_10004581_pt1 | contig 11154 bp, 22 predicted proteins | sample 071ome_32_FD_132438 | JGI IMG/M metagenome (GOLD analysis project Ga0181582, IMG submission 132438) | Coastal salt marsh microbial communities from the Groves Creek Marsh, Skidaway Island, Georgia - 071405AT metaG (megahit assembly) | ecosystem: Environmental > Aquatic > Marine > Intertidal... | reverse complement strand
TAGAAGAATGTGAGTTTGAAAACATTGACAGTGTTCCGGAAGAAGCACAGTTCTTACACGACAAGGATGATGACAACTACAAGCGTCCATGGTACGAATCTCATACAGAGTTTGAACACTCATACGGCGGCACATATGATAGTTGTTATCTTAGTGTTGACGAAGTGGCAGACGAAGAATACAATTCTCAAGTTATTGCAGAAGTTATTGATCGCGAAGATGTGACAGCATTTAACGAACGGTTAGGTGAAGAAACAGAATGGACTCACGAAGCAGTTGAAATGGGCTCTTGTGACGATGATCCTGAAGGTGTTGAATATATCGCACAACTTTACTCATCAGAGAAAGGTTGTTTCTTTGATGGTATTATTGAAACTGTCGGAGAGTTTGATCCTAAGAAACTAAAGTTCTACACTACAGAGTTTCTCAACGGCGAAGATACTATTACTAGTATTGAATACGATGGTGTTGAAGTTGATAATAATGGCGGTGATACTAACGGTAAAGGTTACTATGCAAGTGTTTGGAAAAATTAATGTCTGGAATTAGAAAACAAGCATTTATGCATTATAACGAACAGCCTTATAAAGATCTAATCGAAAAGACATATGAGCTTGCTCCGACTGTAGACGTTGCTCAAAGTTCACAGAATGATCCAATGAATGAACGAAAAAGTGATGTAAGCTGGATTGTTCCAGGTGATGACACTAATGAGCTTTTTGAATTTTTGTTTGGAATAGCATCTTCTGCAAATGAAATGGCTGATTGGAAATTTGACACTCCAATTTTAGAGCCCTTACAATTTACAGAATATAAAGTAGGGCAAAAATACGATTGGCATGTTGACCAATATATGGGTGAACTAGAAGATACTATCCGAAAAATCAGTTTCAGTGTTTTACTTAACGATGATTTTGAAGGTGGAGAACTACAATTAGAAGCAGGTAGTCCTGCTAATCCAAATAGAATACATACTATTGAAATGAAAAAAGGAGACATTTGTTTCTTTCCTAGTCATCTTTGGCATAGAGTAACACCTGTAACAACTGGCATTAGACATAGCCTTGTTGGATGGCTCCGCGGACCGCAATGGAGGTAAATATTACACATGAAAAGTTATATCTATAAAGCAGAAGAAATATTTAAAGACATTGAAGGAGATACTGACAATGTCAATATGATCATTCCACCTGAAATCCTTGAAAGCCAAGGATGGAAGATAGGCGACAAACTACGTTTCGAAATTGGTGATAAAGGAACTATTATCATCACCAAACCAGAAGAAGACAAGGACGAAGATAGAAACGTTGTAGTAATCCAAAAAACAGAAGATGAGTAAAAACAAAGACCTATTTGAATTAGAAGGTAGTATTACTGAAGTATTACCTAATCAAATGTTCAAAGTCCAATTGGACAATGGACATAATGTAATAGCATATACTGGCGGGAAAATGCGTCAATTTAAGATTAGATTAGTGTCAGGAGACAGGGTAAAAATTGAAATGACACCATATGATCTAGATAAAGGACGAATAATTTACCGTTTTTAACCAAAAGACTTGACAAGTACCCTAGTTTTTGCTATACTATAATAGTTAAATAACTAAGGAGGTTGGTACATGATCGAAGTAATTGGTGGTTCAGCAAGTCAAAAGAAACACATTCCTACTGTTGTTAACTTTTGTATCCAAAAATTAATGCCTCGTTTGAAGGATCTTGAAATTACAGTTAAACTGACAGATCTAAAAGGCGATGCATATGGTTATTGTATGTCAGATCCAGATGGAGATTCTGAACGTGCTGATCGTCCTAGACATTTTGAATTAGAAATCGACAAAAAATTGCCATTGCGTAAGTTGTTAGAAACTATTTGTCACGAAATGGTGCATGTTAAGCAGTACGCTCGTGGCGAACTGTATGAAGGCAGTCGTGTAAGTAAGCACAGGTGGCAAGGTAAATGGTTAGACAAAGATCCTGACTACTGGGATCAGCCTTGGGAAATCGAAGCACACGGTCGAGAAGCAGGATTGTTTATTCGCTGGTGTGAAGATCAAAAACTAGGCAATAAAAAGTGGACACACGATAAGTAAATTTATACATTGCGAAAATTGGTTAAGGAGGAATTAACATGCCGCAAAAAATCACAGCTGAAATCTCAGCAGAACAATTTATAGAAAATTTTGGTTTTGAAGAAACTAGTGGACTATACAAAGATCCGCTATTTCGTCTTGTTGTAAACAAGTTTGGTCGTTGTTATTGGCTACTTGCACATGACAATCTACAAGGTCCACGTTTCAGTGGCAACAATGTTTATTATCAAGGAAACAACTCAAGACTAATTCGTACAATTTATCCTAATGCAAGACGCATTATTGATGTTGGTGCGAACGTAGGCAATAACACCATTGCATATAGTGAATGGGCACAAAACGTAGAATCGTTTGAACCTACACCAACTACACTTAAAATGTTAAAAGCAAACATTGCTATTGCAAAACAACAAAAACTAAAAGGTGTGTACTGGAAAGGTACAGATGTTGTTGGTAGTTTGTATCGTGACAAAACAGCAGAGGCTGGTTGGTATACTTATAAAGGCATCCATCAAAGCATGGATGTTGTTGCGAACATCACTGTACACGAAGTTGCGGCAACCAATCGTAACGAAGGCACAATTAATATTTTAGATCATACTGATCATGGAGGACACAATCATGTTGTGTTTGACACTGACTTTGATCTAAGAGCAAGTCAACAACTTGTAGAAGTGCCTGCTCGTACAATTGACAGTTACAACTTTGAAGATGTTGATTGTATTAAGATTGATGTTGAAGGTAGTGAATTGTATGTAATGCAAGGTGCAAAAGATACAATCGAACGCTGTCGTCCTAGTGTACAAGTTGAAATCGTTCCTAAGCAATGTGCATTGTTTGGTTACGAACCACAAGAGTTATATGACTTCTTCCAAGACTTAGATTATGTTTGTGTAAGTGCAGTGCGCCGACCTGCAAATGCAGATCAACGAGGATTATTCTTTGGCAAAGACATTGGTATGAAACATAGACAAATTAAAAAGTATATGGACAGACTGTTTGTTCCACGTGAAGTACATGAAGCAACTGATTATGGTGCAATGGAACAGGCAAACAATAATTTTGGTGAACTATTTGCTTGACAACTAGCAAAACATATAGTATAGTAATAACATAATGAATAGGCAACTAACGGAGGCACATATGTCACAACGCTTTTATCACGAAGATCTACTAGACGAGTTTGGTGATGATCTTGAACGCATCTTTGGTCCAGTTGAAGAACGGACAAAAGGTATTACTAGTCTAGCAGGACAACCCGATGGTGATCTTAAAGCACTAGTCCGTGGACTTAAAACTAAAGTAATTGACTGTTCAGGCTTTATGCCTAAGCGTCAACCCTTCCTTAATGTAGTCAAAGAAGTTCTACGTGTAATGCGTGACAGTATTGATACAGAAACAGGCAAGAGCGTTTTCCACGGATACAACCTTCCATACTTTATCGAAGAAGAACGGGTACAGGGTGCAGAAGAATTTGATTGGGAAAATGTTTACATTGACTATAATGTCCAGCGTAACATTGACGTTGCACACATTATCAAAGACATTCTTGTAGAATGGGATACAAAACTTTGTGATCCTGCACATGGTCGTAAGCAGTCAGACGGAACGCTTGATGTAAACGATTCGCAACACGCAACTTGTTCTCGTGCGCTTGTCGGTGCTCGTGTTTGTCCTGCAACTTATATTTTAAGTGATGCAAAGTCAGACAACGCTAACCAGTTCGGTGCTCGTAACATTTCGAACAAAACGACTGAATGGTTTGATGATTACAAGGTTCGTGTTTACCGAGCGCAAGCAATGGAACGTGAAGGCTTCCCTGCAAAAGCAGGAGATGCACCTTACCTAAGTTTGTTTAATGAACTAAAAGAGTTTGAAGCATTTGGTATTGCAACTCAAGGAACTCCAAAGAGTGCAGGTAGTTGTAACCGTATTGAAAAACTGTATGACTATCGTGGACAGTACGGTGAAGATATTTTCAAACGTGCAGTGCGTACAGTGCGTACAGCATGGGGTAATGGCGAACTAGATCACGCAACTGTTTGGGGTGTATGTACACTTATGTGGTATTACACAAAGAACTACAACTTTGGATCAAGTGAATTGCGTAAACTTGAAACAGAACTTGTAAATGCAATCCAAGCATACTATCCTGACAAAACTACAACACCTAATCGTAGTTCAGGACGCAATACATTGTGGGGTGATGTTCGTAAGATGATTGGCAACTTGTATCCACGAGATGCAGATGACTTCCGCGGACGGCAAGAAAGTTTTCCGTTTATGATTGCTAGTGCATTGCGTAGCATGATCCTAAACTATGACTTCTATCGCACACATCCAGAAGGTTTGAACAGCAAGAGCCAATTAAAAATTGACTTACCTGCTGTTGTTCGTAAAACAACTGTAAACAATATGGTTGACAGTGACGCATTGAGCAATGGAGAAGGCATTAAGATGCTTCCTACGTTCGTAGACGAACAAGAATATAAGATCAATCCTGTTCTTATTATGGACAACCGTCAATGGGATCGTCTAGATGCAGAAGAATATAATCAACAAGATTTTGATGATTCAGACTTTGCATTTGAGGACGATAATGAAACAGTCGCAGTTTAAAGAACTTATCGATATGTTAGGGGAGAACCTTAGTGTCCTCCCTGACACTATTCCTGTTCGCGATATCGCTAATATTGAAGAACAAATTCTAAGTAAGAAAACTTTCTTACAATATGATCCTGCTACACACGGAGGGTCATATAAATTATACGAACATTTTTTAGAACACAAAGACCTAAAATGGATTTGGTGTCATAGCGGAGATCGCTACGGTGCTGATCCTGTTGAACTTTATCACAAAGCACCAGACCGTTGTCCTGTGTACGGAACACTTTTAGACTACGGATTAGGCAATAACGCAAGTACTAATCATCCATTATTTCGTCCAAGCATTGATCATAATGAACAACAAAGTAGAGGCGGAACAAAACGTAATGATATTAACAATTTAGACGTTATGAGCCTGCAGGCAAATACTCACAGAAACAACCAAACATTGATGCATATGATGTATTTGTTAAAATATGAGTTGACAAAAAACTAAGTCGGTGCTATACTATAATCATACATTAGGCGAACTAGTAGAGGAAATCTCAACAATGGAATTCAAAACACAAGATGTACTAGCAGTAGCGTATGCCGCACATAGAATAAACAAAGGTTACATTAAAGATACCTATCGATTTTCTGAACCTAACAACAACACAGTATTTTCAAACAAGGATCTTTTGAAGTTTCAGTTCCGTCCTGAATTCCGTCCTGATGACTTTAAGCCTTTGCACACAACTGATGAAGACTATGCATCAGTCAACGATGCACTAAAACATTTCCGCCGTTATACGCTAGGCATCATTGGAGACACTCTAAATGAATTCCAAAGGAGTGTAATTGAAGCAGTTAGTCTTGAAACTGTAAACTATAATCAACTAGGTCTTATTGCCTATGTTCCAGAACTTGTAATACGTGAAATTACAGAAAACGGTTTGAAGAAAACTATTCGTACCGAGTTCCGTGAAAGTAAATACATTGGAGGTGTAGGTGAAAGTGTCGAAGGTGTTTGTCAAATCCTACACTGTCACTACAGCAGTCATTATGAACGTTATGCGTACACTGCCGATTATATGGGCAATCTAATTAGTTTTTGGAATAAATTTGAAATACCTGTAAATGAACACAGACGTTTTAAAGCAAAAGTAAAAGCCCATACAAAGAATAGACTGTTTGACGTATCAGAGACTGCTCTTAATTATGTAAAGGTATACAAAGTATGAGCGAACAAATGACATTTGAAGATTCATTAGATGAAGGTGACTGGGGCCTTATTATTGGTAGCGACGGTAGTCTTAAAGGACTTTTTATTCCAGAAGGACACGATGATGACGAAGTACCTGAAGCTATCATAGAAATTTGTACAAAGTTTTTCGGAGTTGATCCTACCGAAGAGGTAACACTACATTGATAACTTTCACTGATAAACTAAACATGACTCCGCAGGAAATTTTTGAATATAAAAACCGCTGGAAACCAGGATATGTGGTTGACGTACACAGCGACTTGGATGTACAATGTAAAGACTGGTGTAGGAAGAATCTAAACCGTTGGGAGTGGAGTATGGACACATACACATATGTTTATGCACACACGTTTTATTTTGAACTTGAAGAAAGTGCAAATCAATTTAAAACAAAATTTAAAGACTGGATTGACAAAGGTAAGAGATGAATATACAGCATGATCCACTGTTTGACACAGCAAAAGTAGAAGCTCACTACACAGAGAAAGACGGAGTAGAAGTACGATATGTTTGCACTACAGATCTTACTGCTAGTGATTGCCCTGTTGATGTGTATTATAGAGCAACGCCACATCCTGAATTTGGTAATCATTATTTCGGCCTGTATTACGATAACATTAGAAATCATATGATGATCTGTAATGCAGACAAAGTAGAGTCACTTGAGTTTGGTATGATTCTAGTTGATGGCAAGTACTATTACAGTCAATCACATCACGATTATAAAGTTGTAGGCGACAAGATGATTGACGGTGGTCGATCCTATATCCGTTCAAACGGTGGTGCTGTTGCTATGTATATTAACAACGGCAAGTTTTACATTAAAGAGCTAGAAGATATGATTGAATATTATCAACCAGGGCAGGATTGTCAAGTATGAAAATTGGATTAAGTTTATCTCGTTGTATGCGTGATATTCTCGAAGGAAAGGTAGATATTAATGACGTGCTGGTTATTGTAGCACGTACAGATGTAGATCCTAATAATGATGAACATTGGCGTGGTATTTGGGATGGTTATATCTACGGTGGCATGAGTCATCCTGAATGGGCAGGACTAGAAGACAGAGAAAGAGAAATGCACGAACTGTTGGTAGAGTTGTATAAAAGTGGCAAACTACATCAGCCTCGTCAGTTCGGTGCTCATCCTCAGCGTATGCCATACTTTTGGCTAGAGTGTTTTGTACCGTCCGATGAAATGAATCCTGCACAACAGAAAGCGTGGGATCACTATAAACTTATAACGGACTTAGCATAATGACATTACCAATTGAACGCACAAATGCGGTGCTAAATGTAGAACGATTCCTAATGGACTTGCAAGATCCTAAAAAGTATCCACGGGTACCGCGAGCAGTAAGAGAAGAAGCAGGTAGACTGTTAAAACACTATCCTTCAAAATATAATATGGCATATATTAAAGACAGTTTTGAAGAGGTAGATTACTAATGTACGCAATAATGGTATGCTTAGATGAACAAGAAGATGATTGGATCTTTATTACAGAACGCTCAGAGCACTGTTGGGATTTAAAACCTTTGCTGTTTGAAGATGAAGAAACAGCATTTGAATATGCACAGCCTTGGATTAAACCTGGCAAAGAACATAATGTATTGGTAGTGAGCTATGAAGGTTAATATTGAAAATTATACAGATGACGGTGAAGACCAGGTAGTAGAAGTACAAATTGATCCTTGGGATACATGGAGTATGGATCATACCCTTGCTTACATTGTATTGCCTATGCTCAAGCAACTAAAGGAAATCAAGCACGGTGCTCCTTATGTAGATGAAAAAGATGTTCCGGAAGAACTGTGGCCACCAAAAGAACAGATTAGTGCAATGTATCAAGGTCAAACAGATGACAATCATTTTAAGCGTTGGGATTGGGTTCTTGATGAAATGATCTATGCTTTCGACTGTAAAGCAAACAAAGACGAAGTGTATATGCGTTTTGAAGATCGAGAAGAAATAAAAAAAGAACAAGACCGCATTTCAAATGGTTTCCGACTGTTCGGCAAGTACTACGAAAATTTATGGGATTAATTTATGAGTGACATGTTTGAAGTGACTAATGAAGCAGTGGCCAATCTAGTAGCACTTGCTAAAGAAGGTGCGGAGATGGATCCTATTGATTGGGGTGATCTAAACATTACAGAAGACCAAGCCTATATTATAATGGCTACACACGTTCTTGAAATGGAAAGAAATCACTTGACAGATGGCGCAATTATTGTTAAACTACTAGTAGAAAACTTTGTACTAAACTTGAAACTGTTAGGAAAACAATGAGAACAATAATTGACAACAAAGCGATGCTTACAAACACACGTAGTGAAGTAAGTGTCGAAGCAGAAGTTGATAACTTTAGAGAGCATGTAAGTTTTAATGCTTTCTTGGCAACAAACAAAATTCCTATGAAATGGAATGGAAAAGTATATGTAGGTAATGCACACGGCATGGAGTTTACTTCCCAAGGACCAACAGTGCGTTACATTAAGGAAGGACGATAATGGCTGAACCAGTAGACGTAAGCAAAAAACACTTTTATATTAGTTTAGTTAAAAGTGTTGTTAGAATAGCCGCAGGTGGTGCATTAGTTTATGCAGGTTACATGGGCGGTTTTGCATATGCACCTTTGTTATGGGCAGGATGGCTGTTGATTGGTGCTGAAATTTTAGGAATTGCGGAGGAACTATAATGCCAATGATCCCAATGGTAGTAGAACAAGAACAACGTGGAGAACGTGCATACGACATTTATAGTCGTTTGATGAAAGATCGAATCGTCATGCTACAAGGTGTAGTTGAAGATTACAGTGCAAATTTAATTGTAGCACAGTTGTTGTATCTTGAAAGTGTAAATGCAGACAAGCCTATTAAAATGTTTATTAATAGTCCAGGCGGTAGTGTAACAGCAGGTCTAGCAATTTATGACACAATGCAGTTTATTAAATGTCCTGTGCATACCTATGTAATGGGTCAGGCATGTTCTATGGGCTCGTTCTTAGCACAGGCGGGCGAGCCAGGTAAACGTTTTGTATTGCCAGAAAGCCGTACAATGATTCACCGTGTTAGCTCAGGCACACGCGGTACTAGTGGATCAATCCATGTACAAGAACTAGAGTTTGAAGATGCAAAACGACACTTTGAAGAATCTAAAAAGATCAACAAGCGTTTGACAGAGCTGTATGTAAAACACAATACAGCAGGCAAGACCTACGAAGAACTGTTTGAAACTATGAAGTTTGACACATTCTTAAATTCACAAGAAGCAGTAGAAGCAGGTCTCGCAGACAAAGTAGTTGAGAATCGTTAATGGGTACTAGAGCAGAGTTTTCAGTTCCGGTATATGTTGCTGATGTAGAAGATGACGAAAGAATTGCTATTGAATCTGAAATTAGTAATTTAGATGTTAAGTTTCTCGGCGGCGAAGAATATGGACTTGAAAGTGATGCTCTACTAACCGACATTGGTAAAAATTTATTATCTTCTGGGTCGGTTGAAAAACTTAAAAGTGTGTTTCTAAAACATTTAGATCAATACTTAACAGATGTAAACAGTGAAGTTACAGATGTAGAAGTAATTGCATCATGGTTAACAAAGACTCATAAAGGACAAAGCATTGAACCGCATTCACATGTTGACAAAGATATCTCGGGAGTGTATTATATAAACACAAACGGAGACGACGGCGACTTAATACTTTATAGTCCTAATCCTGCTGTTGATACAACAAGATTTATTAACAGTGGAAATATGTTGTCAATCAAACCTAAAGCAGGCCAAATAGTATTTTTTCCTAGTTGGCTTTTACATTCAACAACTAAGAACAGAACAGACAATGAAAGAATTAGTCTAGCAGTAGATATGGTGGTAAAATGAGTACAGTACAAGACACAGTGGCGGCGCTTAAAGGTATCCCTACAAAGGAAGAACTTTATGAGTTGCTTAAGAAAGAAGTTGTTAAGGTAACGTTTACTAAACTAAATGGTGACGAACGTGTTATGCCTTGCACACTGATTGAAAGTTTTCTTCCTCCTGCAAAGAAGGATGATCCAATTACACAAAAGAAAGTTCGTGAAATTTCCGATGCAGTAATCGCCGTATGGGCTATTGAATCAAATGCATTTCGTAGTTTCCGTTATGACAGAGTAAAGGCTGTTGAAGTAATTGAATACGGAAATGGTACAGAAAATACCGCAAATTATTAAAAAGTGGTTGACAATTCACAATAAATAGTCTACTATGTAATTATGATAGTTAGGAAAGGGAACATGAAAAAACTACTAATCACAACAGGTCTTGTTTTAGCGATGGCGTCACCCGCTCTTGCCGAAACAAGTAAAGCAACCGTTCAGGACCATTACAAATGGGTATCTAAAAGAGTTCCGCATACACATGATATTTGCGAAATTCAAAATGTACCTATCTATGGCAACCAAGGTATGAATACTGAAGGTGCTATTATTGGTGGAATCATCGGCGGTGTTATTGGAAATAATATCGGCAAAGGTGGCGGTAAGGATACTGCAACTGGCGTCGGCGCACTAACAGGCGCAATCATTGGCGGCGGATCTGGCAAAAAACAAATTGTAGGCTATGAACAAGTTGAAAAGTGTAAAACTGTTACAGAGTATACAGTTACCAATCAAGAAGTTTACAGTCATAGTACAGTTACATTCTGGCATGGTGGTAAAAAAGTAACCCTTTCATTCCAGAAATAAAATTTACAAATTAGGAGAGTTGGCCGAGTGGTTGAAGGCACCCGTCTACTAAACGGACAGACGTTGATAGCGTCTCGTGGGTTCGAATCCCACACTCTCCGCCATATAGACTAAGCGGCATTTCTCCTGGGAGAGGACTTTGCCTTCCAAGCAAATGAACTCGGTTCGAATCCGGGATGCCGCTCCAAGTCTATAAATAAAAGGTCATTTAACGCCCCTATAGTTAAACGGTATAACAGTTGATTTGTAATCATCAGTTCGCAGTTCGATTCTGTGTGGGAGCACCATAAAAGGATACATTTATGTGGGTATTAGTGACTATTCAATTGATATGGGGTTCAACGAACCCTACTGTAGATACTGAAGTTTATGGTAAGTATTACAGTATGAATGAATGTATGTTAAAACGAGAAAAAATTATAAGGGATATGGGAAGAACAAACGGTTTTCCTAAACCAAATAATCAAGTGGTTTGTATAAAGGCAC
>Ga0181582_10004579_pt1 | contig 11155 bp, 13 predicted proteins | sample 071ome_32_FD_132438 | JGI IMG/M metagenome (GOLD analysis project Ga0181582, IMG submission 132438) | Coastal salt marsh microbial communities from the Groves Creek Marsh, Skidaway Island, Georgia - 071405AT metaG (megahit assembly) | ecosystem: Environmental > Aquatic > Marine > Intertidal... | reverse complement strand
GCAATCCATTGAAAACAAGGAGGGATCTTTATGTGTAGATCTTATTTCAAGGTGGTGTTCTGCGTGTTACTGCCGGGAATTGTTCTGGCACAGGAGCCTGATTTTGATGAGATCGCCCAAAACATCGTTATTCGTTCGGCAAAAATTCAACCTTGAGAGAAAGTTCTGATTCGAGCATCAGAGGATGCTTTGGAAATAGTGGAATCACTTGTAGCCCAGACGCTTATTGCTGGTGGTCAACCCATACCTTACTTTGAATTTTCAGAGGCAAATGATAAAGCACTTCGTGAGGCTCCTCTGGAATATTTGCGGCAGGAACATACTGCTGAATTGTCGCTTCTGAATGATCTGGATGTATATATTGAAGCCAGACCTGGATTCAACCCGGTTGAATTCCTGGCATCGGGTATTCCAAGAGAGCGGCTGATAGCCGCTCAGGAAGGCAGGTCATCAATATATGAGGCGTTCTCAGCTGGCACATGGCGTGAAGTATATGTTGGACAGTCGAGCGGCATACCTACTGAAAGCTATGCCGAATACAGTAATGCCTACTTCAGCGACATGAGCAGGAATTTTTGGGCAGCAGTATCTGTCACGCCAGCGGAACTGAATACCATTGCCAGCCGGCTTACGATGTCCTTGATGCCAGGATCGCATATCCATCTCAATGGTCCAAAAAATACTGATTTGAGATTTACGCTTTCCGATGATCCGGTAAAAATTACTACTGGTACACATCCTGAGCAGTCCCCGGGTGAAGAGCCGGCAAAAGTCTTTCTGCCAGCAGGGGAAATCGCTGCTTGTGTCGATCCATCAAGTGCCAATGGCAGTCTCTATATTCCCGTTTATGCTTTCCGGGATGAGTTCGTAACGGGTATGACACTTCAGTTTGAGAATGGGGTGGTGACCCGGTTCAGCGCTGAAAGTGGAATTGAATCGTTCGGTGAGTTCATGGATACGCAAGATGAGGCGACACGTGCCTTGTCGCTGGTAAATATCGGCTTCAACCCTCACAGTAAATTCAGTGAAGGATCCCGGTATCGTTCTTGGGAAATGAATGGGGTCATAACCGCATTTTTGGGGGATAACACCCTTTATCAATGTGGTCATGAGGCTGGAAACAGGTTACATCCGCACATTGAAGGGCTGACCATGACTGCAGATGGAACAGCCGTGGTTCTGGATGGACAGGTTCAGTAGGCCTCTTCTGAAACCAATCACGCAGACTTGTCCCGGCAGGTCATTTCATCCACCCAATGAACTGTTGAAATGCAGTAAACAAGTTACTCTGCCCCCTGTATTTACTATAATGACTGCTCGATCAGCCAGTACTTTCCATTGAATCTATGCAGCCCAAACTAGCGTTATATATCACCCCGCTCTGCGGTTTCTGCCACTATGTCATGTCCGCCATTGATCAGCTTGGGCTGGATGTTGAAATACGGGATATCACCACCAATCGCGCTGACATGATGGCGCTGTTCCAGGCCCGTCAACGCACCACGGTGCCGGTCTTGCGGATTACCACGGATGAGGAGGATCGCTGGATGCCGGAGTCCAGGGATATCGTGCAGTACCTGCAGGGATTGAAGGCAGCGCCTGGGCAACAGGGATAAATCAGGGGCAGTGATTTTTCCTGCAGGAAGGTCATATTCCCCAGCATTCAATCTTTATTCATTTCCGGCGATTGCATGAGCATCGACTGGTTCTTCACAGCGCTTTAATGGCGCTTTCCTGTTTCTGAACTAGAGTGTCTTTCAGGAGATCAGAGATTCTGATTTCAGGCATTCATGAGTTTTTCAGTAATCTTCCCAAAAATGCTGTCATTGATGATATGTACCAAATATAGTACATTTCGTTTTCCGGATTCCCTGTGTCTGTTTTAAAGAAATTGCCAGCTAGCTTTTTTGCTACCTCTACGGGGAAAGAGCCCGTCAGGGAATGGCTCAGGGATATGGCCATTGCAGACCGCTAGGAAATCGGGATTGCCATTGCAACAGCTGAATATGGGTGGCCAATAGGTATGCCGTTGGCCCGGTCGATGGGGAGAGGACTTTTTGAAATCAGGGTGGATTTGGCAGGGAAGCGGACTGCACGAGTGTTAGTCGCAGTGGCTGACAATGACATGATCCTGCTGCATGGGTTTATCAAAAAAAGCCGTAAGACTCCCCGTGCTGATATGGAGCTGGCACTGAAACGGTTGCGTGAATTTACCGGGAGGTCATAGAGGATGATCAGGAAAAGCCAGAACAGAGGTTCATCCTTTGAAGAATTTCTGGACTCGGAAGGTATGGCTGACGAAGTCAATGCGGCAGCCATTAAAAGGGTGCTGGCCTGGCAGCTCCAGGAAGCTATGGAGCAAGAGAAAATCAGCAAGAACCAGATGGCAAAAGCCATGCAGACCAGTCGCAGCCAACTGGATCGAATTCTTGATCCTGATAACAGTGGGATTCAGTTGGACACGCTGATCAAGGCTGCCCATGTTCTGGGGAGAGGGTTGCGAATCGAGCTGGTTTAACCGCAGAAAATCAGGGGCAGCGATTTTATAAATGAAAAAGTCACTGCCCCGAGTGTTTCTAGGCGACTTTCCTGCCGGTAAAAAAGCCTTTCAGCTTTGCAATAGTCGACGGCCTTTTCCCGGGCGCCGCACTGGCGCTTTCCTGGCGATTGCCGTTTCCGGCATGGTGATTCCTCTGTGTATTTTTCCCCTGACTGTTTTGGCTCTTGCCGCGTGAACGACGACGGCGTTTCGGGCGGGCTTCCTGGTTGTCGCCTTCCCGGTTGCCGGTAGTTGCACGACGCTGGCGCTGTTGTCCGCTGCCGGCAGCGGCAGAACTGCTGTTTGCCTTGCTGGCAGATGAGCGGGTCCTGCGTCGTTTTGCCGGTTGGCTGTCGTTAACGGATTGCTCACGGTTTTCACTTTTTTCTGGCCTGTCCTCAAGGACAGCTTTATCTGACACGGTGAAGGCCGGCAGTTCGGCAACATCAATCTTGCGCTTGATCAGCCGTTCGATATCCCGCAGCAGGGTCTTTTCTTCCGGGCTGACCAGTGACAACGCCTTGCCTGAGGCGCCGGCACGGCCGGTGCGACCGATCCGGTGGACATAGTCTTCAGAGACATTGGGCAGATCGAAGTTGATGACCTGGGCAAGGTCGTCAATGTCGATGCCGCGGGCAGCAATGTCCGTGGCAACCAGTACCTGAGTGCGATTGGCCTTGAAATCATCGAGCGCCTTGGTGCGCTGGTTCTGGCTCTTGTTGCCGTGAATGGCGGCGGCTGATACGCCATCCCTGTGCAGTTTTTTCACCAGCGCATTGGCGCCGTGCTTGGTGCGACTGAAGACCAGGGTCTGGTCAGCATTGGTTCGCAGCAGGGTGCTGAGCAGGGCGAACTTGTCATTCTTGGTGACGTGATAAACCTGTTGGGTAATGGTGTCTACGGTGGAATTGCGCGGCGCGACATCGATCTCGACAGGCTTGTGGCAGATGGTTTTGGCCAGGGTGCGGATCTCGTCGGAAAACGTCGCGGAAAACATCAGGTTCTGACGCTGTTTCGGCAACAGTTTGAGAATGCGGCGGATATCGTGGATGAAGCCCATGTCGAGCATGCGGTCTGCTTCGTCCAGTACCAGAATTTCGAGGTTGTCGAACCTGACAGCGTTCTGGCTGTACAGGTCCAGCAGACGGCCGGGTGTGGCTACCAGGATGTCAGCACCCTTGCGCATGTTCATCAGCTGGGGGTTGATTTTGACGCCGCCGAAGACGACAACAGAACGCAGGTTTTCATGGCTGCCATAGGTGCGAACACTGTCTTCCACCTGGGCGGCCAGTTCACGGGTGGGGACCAGAACAAGGGCGCGCGCCTGGTTGGAGGCGGCACGTTCGCCAGCGCCCAGCAGTTGCAAAAGCGGGAGGGTAAAGCCGGCGGTTTTGCCGGTGCCAGTCTGGGCAGCTGCCATGACATCCTTGCCGGACAAGATGGCGGGAATGGACTGGGCCTGAATGGGGGTGGGGTGGGTATAACCGACGCCATGAACGGCGCGCAACAGGGAATCCTGTAAACCTAAGGTATTAAAACTCATTGTATTACTCATGTGTGGCCATCACGGATTAGCGGATGGCAAATAGTTAAATCAGTCCTGTGGCGATCAACTGTCGCAGCAACAGGTTACTGTGTTCAGTGTGGCATTTCGCTGTATGAATCAAGCTGAAAGCTGCACGGGTGTGCATGGTCGATAGAAACTGTTGGAAGGGGTGCCCGGTAAATATCGGGCTTGTCTTGCAAGAGTCGGGCTTCGAAAAACCCTGCTATGGAGTCTGCACTGGCGGCCTGGATTGTAAGTTCAACAGGCAACCGCGCGGGCACTGTAACACAATTACAGAATAAAGAAACCTGTACCTGCTGAATTTCCCCTGGCTGGACGTTCAGGACGTATCGGCAAGGGAGTGATTGCGGTACTGTGCATAAAATGAGGATATTGCTGAAATACAGGATAATCCGGAATAACAGGTAAAAAATGGGGCTGAATTTTAAACTTTTTTGTGTCTTTCTACGTCCCAGTATCTAAACAATAACTGGCAAGCTTCCGGCTGTTACCCGGAAGTCCTGATCACATGATGGAAAACACTTTTCGGAATAACCTCGCACTTGTATTTAGCAGACTCGCCTGTTGCTCATTGTCAGCGCCTGTTTTTGGGCAGGATGATGTTAGCGGTGCAGATGGGGAACAGGTGATACAGTCTGTCACCAGCAACGCCGGAATCTATACCATGGATGACTTCACCCGATTCACACCCAGAAATGCCCAGGACATGCTGGAACGGGTACCGGGTTTTTCCATCAACAGCGGTAGCCAGGGGCGTGGTCTGGGGTCTGCAAACACCAATGTGCTGATCAACAGTCAGCGCCTGTCCAGCAAATCGCAGGACGTGTTCGATCAGTTGCGTCGAATTACCGCTGAAAATGTCGAGCGCATCGAGATTGTCGATGGTGCCACCCTGGATATGCCGGGCTTGTCAGGACAGGTGGCCAATGTGATTACCCGTAATTCCGGCATCAGCGGCAGTTATGAATACCGAACCATACATCGTCCCAAATATGCCCAGGCCAGCTGGTTTGGGGGGCGTTTGTCGTCCAGTGGTACGCTCGGGAACTGGGAATGGAATGCTGCCTATACCCATGGCACAGGACGAGGTGGCGCAGGTGGGCCTGGCATCATCACCGATGGCGCGGGCAACATTACCGAAATGCGTGATATCCATCTGCATTTTGAAGGAGAGTTTCCCCGGGTCTCCAGCAGCCTGAAGTGGAATGGTCCCAATGACATAGTGGCCAATATCAACACGGTGTACAGTCGGGCATTCACTGAATTTTCCAACGACGAAGATCGCAATCTGATCACCGGCATTGACCAGTTTCGGGACTTTGACGACACAGGGCGTGACAGAGGCTTTGAACTCGGCGGGGATATAGAATTTCCACTGGGTTCGGGAACGCTGAAACTCATTGGTTTGTATCGGCATGATGACGGGCACGGGGTTTCGGATTCCACACTGCTGTTTGCCGATGCTTCACCTGCCACGGGCAACCGTTTTGCCAGTGAGTTTGATTCCGGGGAGCGTATCGCCCGATCCGAGTACCGGTGGGACATGCTGGGTGGCAACTGGGAAGTGGATATGGAGGCCGTTTTCAATTTTCGCGACCAGGACTCGCAGTTTTTCAACCTGGAACACGACGGCCTCCTGCGGGAAGTCGTACTGCCCAACAGCAGTGGCAAGGTCACCGAAGATCGCTATGAAGTCATCGTTACCCATGGGCGTACCCTGGCTGAAAACCTGACCATGCAGTTGGGTGCCGGCGGGGAAAATTCCACGCTGGCCCAAACCGGCCCCGGTGGACTGACTCGCGAGTTCTGGCGGCCCAAGGGATCAATGTCCCTGGCCTGGACGCCGGGTGAGGACTGGGATGTGTCCCTGAATATTGCGCGTACGGTGGGTCAGTTGTCCTTTGGTCAGTTCCTGGCGCAGGTTGACCTGGTGCAGGGTAATGCCAATGCCGGTAATGTTGAGCTCAAGCCCACGCTGAGCTGGGATACCAATATCCAGGTAAAGCGTAATTTCGGCGACTGGGGCTCCACCACGCTACAGTTGTACCGGAATGATTACGATGACTATATCGACATCATCCCTCTGCCAGGCGGTGGTGAATCCCAGGGCAACATTCCCAGTGCCAAACTCTACGGCCTTAACTGGAACAGCACCATCAATCTGGACCCCTGGGCTGGGAAGGTGTGAGGATAGATACCAATGTGAAAATCGAGGAAAGCCGTATTCAGGATCCGCTGACCGGCCTCACCCGGTCCTTCAGCAACCACTATGATCGGACTGGCGATATTTCACTGCGTCACGATATCGCTGGCACCCAATGGGCCTGGGGACTGGGCATTCAGTACAACCATGTTCTGCCATCCTACCGGCTCTCGCAGGTTGATCTGAACTACGAGGGGCCTTCATACACCTGGGCCTTCATTGAACACAAGGATGTTTTCGGTCTGACCGTCAACCTGCAGGTGTTCAACCTCACCGACGGGCGGGCCATCTTTGAACGCAGTGTCTATACCGGTCTGAGAACCGACAGTCCGGTGCTGTTCAACGAGTACCGTGATCTGAGCGTGCAGCCCATTGCCCGTCTGCAGTTTACCGGTAATTTCTAACCCTCTGCTCTCCGCTATTGATCTGTTCTTTTGCTGCTGGACCCAATCCGCGTGGCCTTTTATGCTGTGTACCGGAAAAATGAATCTGCAGCATGGGGGAACAAGATGGACGATATCACCAGACATTCCACAAGTCGGATTTCCCGGCTTAAGGTACCTGAAGCCCACGAATTGGATGCTGACATCGCTGGCATCTATGCACAAAACGAGCGACAGCACGGTTACGTGGAAAACTGGCTGCAATCCCTGGCCCTGAATCCCGCCACGCTCAAGCGCAGCATGGCGTTTTTTGAATCCATGTTTAATCCGGCCAACAGTACTATCGCTGCTTCAGAGCGGGAAATGATCGCCGTGGTGGTGTCAGCGGACAATGGCTGTACCTACTGTGAGGCTCACCATACCAAAGGTCTGGCCACGGAACTGAAGGATTCCCTGAAGGCACGGCGTATCGCCCTTGGCTGGGATCATGTGCCGGATCTGAGTCTGCGTGAACAGGGGATAGCCGAGATGGCAATCAAGGTGACCCGGCAGCCAAAAGCCGTGAACGATCAGGATATGCAGAAATTGCGTGACTTGGGGCTGCGTGATGAGGAAATACTCGAAGTGATAGAAACGGCCGCCTTTTTCAACTTCACCAATCGCCTGGCCATCTCGCTGGGTAATGTGCCTGAAGATGCCCTGTTTGATCTATAGGGTAAAACAGGCTTAAGACAAAGATAGACCCGGATGACCGCCGCAGGTATTCTCCGGGTGTTCCCAATCTGGAGAAAATGCCATGTTCAATGTAATCAAGAATGCTATCAAGAAAGTGTCCGTATTCCTGCTGGTTTCAACCCTGGCAGGACTGTCTTTCCAGACAGTGACTGCCGCTGAGGCGATGAAATCTTCACGTGCTGATGATTACGCTGCCATCCAGTCCCTGATCATGAAATATGCTCATGTCTATGATTCGCGCGATATTGAAGGTTATGTGAGTATTTTTACCGATGATGCCCATTTCACCTTTGGCGGCGGCGAGATGAATGGCAGCAAGGAAATCCGGGAATTCATTACCCGGGTGGCCAACGGTCCGGCGCCAACTACCATCACCCATCATGTCATCACCAATACCCTGATCGAGTTTGTCAGTGATACCGAGGCCCATCACAAATCATACTGGGAAATGGTATCCGGCCCCCAGGGCGGTCCGTTCACCGTGAACGGTATCGGTATCTATGATGATGTGGTGGTCAAACAGAACGGCGAGTGGCGGATCAAGACCCGCAATATTCCGAACTGATTGAACAGGGCTGGAGTCCATTGTGAACGTCCGGGTCCAGCCCCTGTATATCTTTGGTATTTATTCGTGATAGCCGGTTTTTTTCTGTTCTTCTGACAATTGTTCCAGATAGAGCGCTTCCAGTCGTTCCACATCACGAACCAGTCCATCGGGATCAACAAAAGTGTCCGGGCTGTAGGGCTGTCCTGGCTTGTACTTGTCATGCAGGTGATATTGCGCGGCGTGAGCGGCCACCCAGACATCCACCTCCAGGGTTTTCTGGCTGGCATAGGTGTAGGCAAAGTCTTTTGCCACGCCTGGATAGGTGGGTTCATCCACCATGCGTTTGCCGGCATTGATGGTGCCCATGTTGAGGATGGCGACCTTGTAGTCCTTGCCGTTTTCATTGACAACAAAGGTGTAGCTGGAGCTGCCCTCGGTATGGCCTGGATGTTCGTGGACGGTCAGACGGACATCGCCCAGTTCAATCACATCCCCTTCCTTGATGATCTGATCCACCTTGATCGGGGTGAAACTTACCTCGCCCCCAAAATGCGGGTCGCTTAAACCGCCGTCCTCCAGAACCCGGCCATCCAGTTCGGTGGCCAGCATGCGGGCACCGGAGATGGCCTTGATATCTGCCAGTTCGGCGGTGTGATCAAAATGGGCCTGCTGGGCTAGCAGAATACGGATATCCTCCAGTCGAAATCCCAGGGAGGCCATGTTGTCGCGTATCTGCGCAAGCGAGCCGTCTATGCCTGTGTTGATGAGTATATGGCCCTCATCCGTGGTAATCAGGAAGGCCTGCAGATCCTCGGTACCCACGCCATAAAGCGGACCGATAATGCGGAATGCCGGAAACGGATTGGTCCAGGCTGGTGGATAATTCTGGGCATTTACCTGTAAGGTTAGCGACATCAACATGATACTGGTGAGTAAAAGGCCAGTCTTTGTTTTGATTGTTTTCATTTTCTCTCCCCGGGATTCTTGTTCCTGACGCCTTTATATATTAATTTTCCGTCACTATGAATGCTCCGATAGAAATTCCGACCTCTTCACGACTTCGCTTTCGCCTGATGGATGAGGGCGATGCCGACCTGTTATTTGAACTGGACCAGGATCCCGACGTCATGCGCTTCATGACGGGTGGCAAACCTACGCCTCGTGACGAAATAGAAAATTATTTCGTCCCGCGCATGCTGGATTTTACTGATCCGGTTGCCGGCACAGGTATCTGGGCTGCCATCGAAAAGGACAGTGACGAATTTCTCGGCTGGATTCTGGTACGTGAATACGGATTCGGCAATGATTACCTCGAACCTGACAATCTGGAACTGGGCTGGCGCTTCAAGCGGCACTGCTGGGGGAAGGGCATTGCCACCGAGGCAGCAGGAGCTGTTCTGGAGGCCTTGAAACAGCGTACGGATATCAGGCGTTTTTGTGCCATCGCTGACCGGGAAAATGTGGCCTCCACGCGTGTCATGGAAAAACTCGGCATGCAGTTTGGCAAGGCTACGGTCCACGTCACCCCGAAAGGTAACTTTAACGTGGACTACTACGACATGCCGGTCGGATAACGTAAGACACGATGCCGGGCATTTTATTGCCCCTGCGGCTTGTACCAGAATTCACCGTGACAGCCCTGGCAGGCATTGTTGATCACGCCGCTTTTCTCCATAAAGGCCAGGACATCACGTCGTTCGATTGTCTCCAGGGTTTCCCGGGTTGAAAACTGCATCTGTTCGACATAATAGGACCAGCCCTCGGGCGCTGAATCCTTCAGGGTCTGGATTTCCTCCGGTGTGTACTGCCAGTCAGGATAGTCCGCAGGTGCTGGTTCATGGTCGACCACTCTGCCTGGCAGCAACAGGGCGTTGCCGGCTTCAAGCAGGGTGATAGCGCTTTCCCGTAGTCTGGCCCAGTCGTCATCAGTCACGGGTACAACGTCTTCTGCAACATTGTCTTCAGTCAGTACATAGCGAACCGCTTTCCATAAACGCTGGGCATTGGTTTCCAGCATGTTGTTCATGAGCATGCGCACACTGCTGGAGGTGTCAGCGTGGCTGGCAGATTGGGTCGCTTTTTCAGTCAGCGCTGCCGGTTGCTCCTGAATCATTGCCGTCGTATTTGTGCCAGGAGAAACTGGTTGTCCTGGTTGTTCGTGGTCAGCCGAGCAGGCGCCTAACAAACAGAGTATTCCCAGTACTGCCGGAAATCTGGACATGATCAATCAGCTCTCAGGGTTGCTGAATCATTTCGAGCAGGTTGCCAGCCGGGTCAACGGCAATCGCAATTTTGAGGAAGCCGTTGCCGGCCGGGATGGTAATGGGCTCGGCTGTCTGCATGCGGCCTCCGGTGGCCTGGATGTCGCTCATGGCCTGCATAACATCATCCACGTGAAAGATCAGGTGAGGAATTTCATCCTTCACCTCATCGCTTGGACGTGGAAACAGCACGATTTCCGGTTGGCGGCTGGCCTGGAATTCGGCCACGGTTTTTGCGAAGCCAAGCATCACTTCAATGCCGCCGTCAGGAAAAGTAAAGCGGTTGACCTCAATAACTCCAAACACCTCCTTGTAGAACTCTGCCAGGGCAGGAGGGTCCATGGCCCCGACACGGGCACCAAGAAGCGAAGGTTCTGCCTGCAGGTTTCCGGAAAAAAGAGCACTCATGCCGAGGGCAATAATGAGGTGTGACAGTTTTCTGACAGCCATGGTGAGACTCCTTGTGGTTATTCAGGAAAGAGGGGGGTATCCGTTTCAGCGTCCAGTTCGGCTTCAAGTGCCGGGGACAGTTCCTGTACCGTTGGATGGCTCGCAGTAAATTCATAGCGGGCTTCAAGGGGCATCAGCCCGGCACGAATGACTGCTCCCCAGATCAGGTTGCCCAGTTCGTTGAAGTGCAGGTTGTCGTCAATAAACAGGTCATCCATCACGCTGCCGTCTGTGTTCAGGAACGGGGTAGCCGTATCGATGTAATGGACCAGTGGATCCTGCGCGGCGATCCCACGGTAGCCGGCATTGACCCGTTGTGCCATGTCCCAGATCTCCGCTCGCAGGATGCTGGGCTTGACCGCCAGGACATAAATGCGGGTGTCAGGCAGAGCCTCATGAATTCTGGCCACGGCCTCGCGGAACTGATTGAGGATGGCAAACACCGGCACGTTGTAGGCGGTATCGTTGTC
>Ga0181582_10004577_pt1 | contig 11158 bp, 4 predicted proteins | sample 071ome_32_FD_132438 | JGI IMG/M metagenome (GOLD analysis project Ga0181582, IMG submission 132438) | Coastal salt marsh microbial communities from the Groves Creek Marsh, Skidaway Island, Georgia - 071405AT metaG (megahit assembly) | ecosystem: Environmental > Aquatic > Marine > Intertidal zone... | reverse complement strand
TTCGAGATCACGCCGTGGGGGAGCGGGTCCATGACCGTGGACGTCCGGCTCGAGGGCAGCTCGGACCGCGTGGCCCAGTCCCCGACGCTGGTGTACATCGAGTCCGCGGCCGATGTGTCGGCTGCGCTGATTGTTGGGCCCGTAGTGGGGGGGGTGCTCTTCTGTATCGTGCTGATCCTCGCCGGCCTGCTGTACTACCGGTTCCGCCGCGAGAGCTTCCGTATCGACGCCTCGGAGCTCCACTTCCACCCCGACGGCGTCGCCCTCGGCTACGGCTACTTCGGCGTCGTCTACCTGGCCACGTACCGCGGCACTCCCGTGGCCGTCAAGATGCTGGGGCGCACGCAGCAGCCACCCAAGCCCAAGCCGCCAAAGCTCAAGCCGTCCACGTCCGGGTCCGTTTACCCGATGCAAGACGCGAATGGGTCCGCAGAACCGAGCGTGCACTCGGTGGCGGGCAGGGCCTCGAAGAGAGAGAGCGAGTCGAGCAAGAAGGAGGGCGCCCCCGGCAAGATGCCCATGACGGCGGAGGAGAAGAGGCTGCTGCTCAAGGGCCTGCGGGACATGAAGCGGGAGATTTGGCTGCTCACCCGGCTTCGGCACCCAAACATCGTGACCATCATGGGCGCCGTGCTTGGCAAGACGGAGCCGCCCATGCTCGTCCTCGAGTACATGGACGCCGGATCCCTCTACCACCTGGCAAACAACCGCTCCGTCGTCTTCGACTTCGACCTCATCCTCGACATCCTCACCGACGTCGCGGCGGGCATGTCCTTCCTGCACCACTCGGACGTCCTGCACAACGACCTCAAGTCGCGCAACGTGCTGGTCGACTCGCGCTTCCGGTGCAAGGTGGCCGACTTCGGGCTCTCCTCCGTGGGGCTCAAGGGGCCCGTCAACCTCGGCACGCCCCTGTGGATGGCTCCTGAGGTTCTGCGGGGCACCCCAGCCACCAAGCCCTCGGACGTCTACTCGTTCGGGATCGTCATGTGGGAGGTGTGCACGCGGCAGGAGCCCTACGCGGACGTGCAGGACCTGGAGGGGCTCCTCGACGACATCGCCGACGAGAAGCTGGCGGTGCCGCGCCGGCCCGATATCCCCGATGAGGTCCCGACGGACCTCAAGGCGCTCATGCGCGACTGCTGGGACCCGAACCCGGACCAACGCCCCACCTTCGACGAGATCCAGGCCCGCCTGCAGCGCATCAAGTACGGCGCGGCGGCCGGGAGGGGCTCGAACTGGGGCGGGGCCACGCTCCTCCGGGACTCGGCGACCGGGGCGGCGCTTCTGCCCGAGAACGTGGCGCGGGCGCTGTCGGGGGGGCAGCAGGCGGCGGGCGCGGGGCCCTCGGCCAAGGCACGGGGGCACTCCTCCGGCCGGGAGCCGTCGACGCGGCACACCCTGGACCACGCGACGGTCGCGCTGGTGGACGTCCTGCCGGCGGCGGGGGGGCGGGGCGCCCTGGCGGAGGAAACGCTGGAGCTGATGGACGAGGTGGCGGGCAAGCTCTCGCTGCTGCCCGTGACGCCGGCCGGGGGCGGCTACCTGGTGCTCAGCGGGCTCCGGGGGGAGGACGGGCCGTCGCAGGCGCGCGCGGTGGCGTCGTTCGCGCTGCAGGCGTCGGAGCTCGCCGGCGTGACGCTCGGGATCGGGGTGCACGCAGGGCCCGTCGACGTCAGGGTGATGGACTCGGCCGCCGACGGCAGCACGCTGTCCCTCTTCGGGGACACGGTGGTCTTCGCCGAGGCCCTTCAGCGCGCCACCACCCAGGCGGGCAGCATCTGCCTCTCGGCAACCGCCGCGGCGCTGGCGCGGGAGGGGGCGGGGGGCGCGTTCAAGCTGCGCGCGGGCGAGGTGGTCACCGTCGCGGGCAAGGGGTATCTGGAGGTCGAGCTCCTGGCCCGGGGCAGGGCCGCGGGGGCGCCGTCCGCGGGGGGGGCGAGCAAGCCCACGGAGCGGAACGGGGGGATGACCGCGTCGTACAGCTCCCAGCTGCACAGCCACGAGTCGCGGCCGCGCAGCGACGAGACGGGCGAGAGCCCCGAAGTCGGGTTGGGGCGCGGAGACCCCTGACCCTCCCTCGGGCCCGAGGCAGGGCCCCGGTCGTTCGGGGGCCCCGGACGGAGCGCCCGAGCCTATAGAGCACCCCGCTGCCCACGTAGTCGGGCGCGGCCGCGGTTTAGCACCTATTTTAAGTCCCTGTTGTGACGCGAGTGGATTCGCGCGCCCGTCAGAGGAGCCCGCCGGGCGCGGCGTGCGCGCGGGCCGCGGAGAGCCCCGCCGCGCGGGCGGGGTCACACCTCGTCCAGGCCGTAGGAGTAGGCGTTGGCCAGCGCGAGCGCGAGCCGGTCCCTCAGCACCGCCACGAGCTCCCCCCGCCGCTCCTCCTCGCCCAGCTCGGGCCGGCACCGGGCCAGCGCGCCCGCGTAGTCGGGGAGCTCGAGGGTGTTGGAGCACGTGTGGCTCTGGGGGGCCATGCCGAGCTGGCGCCGCCACTCGTCGGGCCCGAGGGGGGTGAAGGGCACCTCCACCTTGATCTGCTCGGACCGCGGCGCCGGCAGGCGGTCCGACCCGGTGACGAACTTGAGGAACTGGCGCTTGCCGTCCGCCGGGAGCCCCCCGACCACCTCCCACAGCGCGTCGCGGAGGGCCGCCCCGGGGCCCGCCATGAGCTCGGCGTCGTGGACCACGCGGAAGGCCTCCCGGAAGTCGAAGTCCTCGCTCTCCAGGGGGCCCTCCCCGCCGGCCACGCGCGCCAGGTCCGAGCACACGACGCTCCACTCGCCCAGGCGCCCCAGCCCCGCCTCCCCCCCGAGGGCCGACACCAGGGCCGCCCCTGCGGCGCCGACGAGCGCCTCCCCCCCCGGCAGGAGCTGCGAGGCCAGGGACTGCGCCACGTACTCCTCCGCCGTCGTCCCCGGGTCCAGGTCCTCCATGCTCAGCACCGCCGCCAGGTCCTCCCGGCCCAGGGCCAGGGTCCCCGCCACCCCCTCCGCCAGGGCCGGGTCAAAGTCCCGGAGCTGGGGCACCGAGAGCGCCGCGACCACGCCGGGCCCGTTGACCAGCACGTCGAGCGCCAGGGCGGGGAGCGCCACCCCCACGGGGCACCGGTTGTGCAGCGACAGGCCCAGCATGAGCCCCAGCAGCGCCGCCGGGTCCCCGGCCGCGGGGGGCGCCTCCGACGCGCCCCGCTCCCACGACGGGGCCGACCCCAGGCTCGGGGCGGCGTCGAGCTCCCCGGCCGTGGGGCCCCGGCAGGCGCGCCCGCGCCGCACCCGGTCCACGAACCAGCACGCCCCCGCCCCCGGGTGCCACTGGAGCACCTTGGCGGCCTCCCCGCCCCCGCCCCCGACGGCGGACGCCAGCAGCTGCGTCGCCGCCATCGACTGCAGGGCCGTGCGGACCTCCACCCCGGCCCCCAGCGTCACGGCCTCCCCGTACAGCCCGAACATCTCCTTCCGCGGCCCGTGGCCCTCCCCCGCGTCCATCACCGCCCCCTCCCGCACCGCCGCCCCCCCGGCCTCGCGCTCGACCATGCTCTTTTTCGCCGCCCCGTGCCCCCCCGTGCCCCCCGCCGGCCCCCCTCCCCCCGCCATCAGCTCCCGCACCAGGTCCCCCTGCGTCGCCGCCGCCTGCCGCGACGTCTCCACGTAGTCGTCGACGAAGCAGGGGAAGAGCAGCACGCGCCCCGCGGAGGCCCGGGCGGCCAGGTCCGCCGCGGCCCCGAGCAGGCCGTGGGGCACGCGCTCCCGGGCGAGGCTGACCTTGGCCCGGCCGTCCCCGCCCCGCGCCCCCTCGGCCAGGAACCACAGGAAGAGGCGCCCGGCGTGGTCGAGGGCGACGGCGGCCTCGCGGGGGGTGACCCCGAGCGCCGCCGTGACCGCCCCCACGTGGCCCAGGCGCTCCTCGTACCAGCCCCGGGCCCGCGCCGTCACGTCCCGCAGGCACACCACGTGCGCCATGGCGATCACCTGCGTCAGCCGCACCGACACGAACGAGTCGCGGACCGGGCTCGGGGGGTTGGGCACCCGCCGCGCCGGGGCGCCCCCGTCGGCCACCAGGCGCCCCCAGAGCCGGCCCAGGGCCCGCACGCCGTCCGTCACGCCCCGCCGGAGCCCCGGGCCCTGCGCGTCGACCGCGTCCCGGGCCGTCCGCGCCAGCGTCTCGACCGTCCCTGACGCAAACCCGCCCCCCGCTGTCATCTCCGCCTCCACTTGCGCCACCGCGGGGCCCAGGGCCACGTCCAGGCACGCCACGAGCTCCCTGGCCCGGGCCACCAGCAGCCGCGTGGGGTCCCCCGGGCCCGCCGCCTCGGCGAGGCCCCCGGCCACCGCCGAGATGACCGCCGCGCACTCGGCCGGCCCCAGGTCGGCCGCCTCGCGCAGCTGGGCGCACGCCCCGTCGAGGTCCGGGTCGGGGCCGGGGCCGGGACCGCCGCGCGCGCCCCCCCCGCCCCGCCCCGGCACCTCCGCCTGCTGCTTGTGGCTACCCCCTCCCGCCCCCGGGTGCTTCTGCGGGGAGGGGACCGGGGGGCGTGGCCTCCCCCGTTGTGGTGCGGCGGGGGGGGGGGGACGATGGGGCGCGCGGTCCCCGGCTCCCGCCCTCCCGCGGCCCCCGGCCCCGCCCAGAACGCGGGGGAACGAGTGTCCGGAGGCGGCGGGTCACCTTCTCTACGTTCCTCTGCGTGGCGTTGCTGACTCGCGCGTCGCCAGCCTTGCTCCCGCTGCAGCCCATCCTTCCCGCGCCCGCTCCCGTCAGGGCACGACGTCCAGGTGTGCTGGTGCCGCGGGACGTAGACGGGACGAATTCGGCTCCCTAGAGACCGACCCCGCCCAACTCCGAATCCTGCCGGGGGGAATCGCGCGGTCGCATGCAAAAATAGTCAACGGGACGGGGCTGCCCCATGCGCAACGTCGGCCGGCCGGGTAAGCGCCTTCAGTCCATGGTCGGCGGCGGAGGGAGGCGCCGGCCCAAAGTGGCGAGGGCGGGGGCCGGCCCCGGCCGGCGCGCGTCGGTCAGGGGGCGCCAGTCCTGAGGGCGACCCCGGCGCGCGCGGCGACGGGGCCCCTGGGCAGGCGGGTCCTCTCGGGGCGCGCCGGGACCCGCGGCGGGCGCACCGCCCGGGGCACCGACGAGCGCTCCGGGGACGACCGCGGCGGGCGCAGGCCGGGCACCCTTCCGACCGTCGCGTCGCCCCGGCGATCGCGGGGCACCCCCCGCCAGCGTGGGGGGCACGGGGCGCGATGAGCGAATCCCCGGCCGCCCTCGGGGTGGACGAGGAGGCGGCGGGGCTGGACCGGTCGAGCCTGCCCTACACCAGCTGCTACTGCGAGGAGAACGCCTACTTTGTCGCCGAGAGGCTCGAGGGGCTCCTCGCGGAGGGAGGGCGCAGAGTCTTCGTCGTCTTCCTCAGCACCGCGGACCGGAGGCTCCCCCTCTTCTTCCAGCGCGCCGGCGGCCCCGCGGGGTCCCCCGGGCTCGTCGTGTGGGACTACCACGTGATCGCGATGACGGTGGGCGGGGGGGCCCCGGGGGCGGTGTGGGACCTGGACTCGACGCTGCCCTTCCCGTGCCCCGCGGCCGACTACGCGCGCCTCGCGCTGCGGGACCCGGGCCCAGGCCGGCACTGGGGCCGGCGGTTCCGGGTCGTCGACGCGCGGGGGTATCTGGACGGGCTCGGGAGCGACCGGAGCCACATGGTCGGGGACGACGGGGCGTGGCTCGCGGAGCCGCCGGGGTACGCGCCCCTCGTGGCGGCGGACGGGGAGCGGTCCAACCTGGCGCGCTACGTGGACGTCGGGGGGGAGGCGGCGCGGCCGGAGGACCTGGGGGCCCTGCTGGCGTCGCTGCGCGAGGCCGGCCGGTTCGGGGTGGTGCTGGACGAGGGCGACTTTGTGCGGCTGCTCTGCCGTTGAAGGGGCCCCGGGGGCCCGCGGCCCGCCCCTCAGTCCGAGGCCTCCTCGAGCCGGACGGCCTTCCTCCTGCGCTGCCTCTCCCGCTCCTGGACCTGATCCCGCTCCCTGACCCGCTCCTCCAGCTGCGTGGCGGCCGACAGGGCGTCGCTCCCCGAGAGGGCGATCCTCCGCCACTTGCCCTTGATGCGCGCCGCCAGGGACTGCAGGGCGGGCCGGCGGGCGTCCTTGGCCATCCGCGAGACGGGCTTCCCGATGCCCGTCGACCGGAGCACGTCCAGCGTCACCTGCATGCTGTCGAGCTGCCGGAGCGCCCCGATGACGGCCTCCTCCGTCGACGCCCCCGCCTCGAGCACGCCCCTCAGGCGCGCCACGTCGGCCTCCCGGAAGTTGGCCGCGCTGTGCTCCATGCGCACGACCTTCCCCATCGACTCGATGGTCACCTGCCGGGCCTGCCTCCTGGGCGCCGGCGCGGGCGCCATGTCCTCCTCGTCCTCGGGCCTCCGCCACCCCATCAGGGTCCGGAGGTCCGCCTGTCCCCGGTCCCCCTTGTTCCGGGCCCCCTTCCCATGCCCGCCCTTGGGCCGCGGGGGCATCCCGGCCCGGGACCGGTCAGGGAGAGACGCGGGACAGGGATCTCAGATTCGGGGACGCCCAATACTGGCAGTTTTGGGCCGGCGCGCCCCGAGGAGGAGGGGAACGTCCCCCAGAGGCAAAGGGGGAGGAGCCCGGAGGAGAAAAAAGCGGGAGGGACGATGCCGGGGGGAGCTCTGGCGAAGGGAAGCAGCGCTTGTGGGGAGAACAGACAGTTCTGTCTCCCAAGGGCGGAACAGCGGGGCAGCTCTGGTCCCGTGCGTGGAGCTTTTTCTTTTCCTTGGGGGTGGCAAAAACGGGCGCGGGCACCTTGTTCGTGCACGCCCTCCGAGGACCCGCCCCGCTCACACCGCTGATAAACCCCTCGCGCGATTGCCTTCTACGAAACTAGGAAGTCGTCATGGATAGAGTAGGCGAGGTGAGGGACACATCCCGCGCGCCCCCCGCCGCGCGCATTTCTCCCCGACACGTGGGGACGAAAAGGAGCGGTCGCGGCTCCCTGGGGGATGATCGGGACGCTCTCCGTCGCCCAGAGCGAAATTATCGCCGAACATCCCCCGGACCCCGGACTAGCGCGGTTCTAATCCCCCGCGCTGCCCAGTGGCGCGCGGTTTGGCGCTCCCGAGGAGGCGAGGGGGTTCCCCCACAGAATCGCTCCGCCCGGCCCTCGAGCGGACGTTCTGCGGAAGCGGCGACCACCGCACAGAATTATTTCCACTGATTTGTCGTAAAATCGGTCGCGGCGCCCCCTTCTGCCCCCCCGCCCCCATAGCCGACGACCCCGTGGGTGCCCCCGGGAGCCAAGGGACGAGCCCCTCCCCCAGTCGTCGCCCGCAGTCTGCCGAGAGCCTACCGCTGAGCCCGGGGGTCAAGGGGGAGGCCGGTCGCCTCGCCCGGGAGATCGGGCACCAGGAGGTCCACGTGGCCATCGGGGACGGGCGCGGGGCGCCGTCCCCCGTCGCCGCGGGGCGCGGGTCCCCGGCCGAGACGCTGGGGGTCAGCGAGGAGCTGATGAGCGGGGAGGTCTGGGTGGGCGGGACGCTGTGCGACGCGACGCTCTTCGACTCGGGGCTGTCCCTCCAGTCCCGGGACACGCGGTGCCGGAGCCTGCTCCCCTCGGTCCTGGGCCTCTGCTCCCGCCGCCCCCCGAGCACCGTCCACGTCTTCCTGCCCGCCGAGGAGCTGGTGGCCGCGCGGACGGGCGAGGGCGCGGCGGGCAGGCCGTGCGTGAGCGTGTACCACATGACCACGTGCCACCGCAACGTCAACGACTGGTCCTGCTCCTTCGTCGCCCTCGAGTGCCTCAACCGCGCCGAGGCCGACGCCTGGGCCGCTGCCATCCGGGACCACGTCCTCGCCCCCGAGCGCCAGCCCTGGCGCCCCCGCCGCGTCCAGGTGTACGTGAACCCAGTGGGCGGGCGCCGGAACGCCCTCGAGGTCTGGGAGCGCAAGTGCCGCCCCCTCCTGGACCTCGCCGGCGTCGAGCACGGCGTCGTGGTGACCAAGGCGCAGAGCCACGCCCAGCTGCACCTGGAGACGATGGCGCTGGAGGACGTGGAGGCGCTGGACGGGGTGCTGGTGGTGGGGGGGGACGGGTTCTTCCTGGAGGCGGTCACGGGGCTGATGAACCTGCGGCGGCGGGGGGCCGACCTGGACGCGGCGGGGGCCCGCGTGCGCCTGGGGCACGTCCCGGCGGGGTCGACGGACGCCACGGCCTACTCGATATACGGGAGCCGGTCGCCCGAGACGGCCACGCTGCACTGCGTGCTCGGGGACCGCTCGAGCATCGACGTGATGAAGGTCACCACGGAGGACGCCGCCGGCCGCGTCCGCCAGCGCTACAGCATCGCCCTCCTGAGCTGCGGCTTCCTCGGGGACGTCGGCCACCTCAGCGAGCGCTTCCGCTTCCTGGGGCCGCGGCGCTACGACCTGGCGGGGTTCCTCAAGTTCCTCCAGAGCCGCAACTACCACGTGCGCGTCGCGTTCCGGCAGCCCCGGGACCGCGCGGGGGACCACCCGTGCACGACGGACTGCCCCGAGTGCGTCCCGGGGCCCGGGGACCAGCCCCCGCGCCGCGCCCCGGGCGAGGCCCGGTCCAGCCCGCCCTCGGCGGCCAGCTCCCGCGGCCCGGACCCGGCCGAGGGGGCGGGGCCCGCCAGCCCGCCCCGGGCGGGCGCCGAGCCGGCCTGGACGCTCCTCGGCGACTCGGTCCCCCCGACGCCGCGCGACGGGGAGGGGGGCGCGGGCGCGGGGGTTCCCGCGGGCTCCGGGGCGGCCCCGCACTTCTCGATGCTGGAGCGGGCGGCGGCGGCGGCGGGGACCCCCCGGGCCCCCCCGGGGAAGGGCCGGCGGTGGGCCCTGCCGCCGGACGGCGGGGGGGCGGCCCCGGGGGACGGCGGGGCGCGGGCGCCCGGCGCCGCGGAGCGGGAGGACCAGGTGCGCAAGCGCCGGGGGCTCCTGGGCGCCCTGCGCCGGGCCGTCTCGGGCCACGCCGACGGGGGCCCCCGGGGCGGGGGGGGCCCCGCGGAGGAGTGGGCCTGGGAGGGCCGCATCAAGTCGGTCATGGTGGCCAACCTCCCCTGCCGCAGCGACAAGTCGAAGCGGGGGCTGCTGCCCACCACGCACCTGCGCGACGGCCGGATGAAGCTGGCCGTCATCCGGGACGTGAACTTCTTCGTGCACATGCACTACATGGCGCGCATGGCGGCGCGGGGGGTGGTGCGGTCGCGCCCGCGCTTCACCCTGGAGCAGGTGACGGACGTGGAGGTCGAGGCGCTGGGGGAGGGGGGGCGGGCCGTGTCCTCGTGGAACGTGGACGGGGAGGTCGTCGTGGCCCGGAGGCTCCGGGCCCAGGTCCTCCCGGGCCTCGTCCAGGTCTTTGGGCGCGGGCTGGACGAGGGGTCGAGAAAGGTCCGCACCGTCCTGGTCGACCGCGCCAAGCCGCGGCACGGGCTCTTCGAGCGCGGGTTCACGTACGCCCCCGGGGGCTTCCTCAGCTGACGCCCCCGGGGCGGACCCGGGCGCTGGCGCCGTCGGGGACGGAGCGCCGGCGCCCCCTCCCGGCGGGGCGCCGGGCGCTAGCCCCGCGGGGTGTTGAACGCCGCAGCCCCGCCCGGCTCGAGGCCCAGCTCGCGGAGCACGCGCCGCACGCCGCCGTGGACGAAGTACATGCCGGCCGCCCGGAGCACGGCCACGTGGCGGGCCACGTCCGGGATCGGGCACACGTCCCCGGCGCCCGGCGGGGGCCCCCCCGGGGCCGCGGGGCCCGGGCACGCGACCCACGACCCGGGGACCAGGGCGTGGCGGGACCACCAGAGCCGGCGCGCGGCCTCCCCGCCCCGGGCGGCCGCCTCGAAGGCGGCGCGGTCGGCCTCCAGGAAGAAGCAGCGCTCCCAGCCCTCCCAGAGCACGGGCGGCCCGGCCCCGCCCGCCCCGACCCCGCCCGGGGCGGCCGCGCCCGGGGCGGCCGCGCCCGGGGCGGCCCCCCCGGGGTCCACCCCCCCCCCGGGCGGGCACGAGACGCGGGCCTTGGCGGCCACGTCCGCCGGCGACTGGTACGGGTAGTGCAGGACCACGTACCCCCCGTGCGTGTACGTCTCGAACCCCCCCCCGGGGTTCCGCGCGGTGGCCCACCGTCGGGACGCCCGGCCGGTGAAGAAGTGGGGCCCGAACTCCGACACCCCGGGGGCGTCCGTCCGGGCGGCGCTCTTGCCGTTCGCGTACAGCTGCAGGAACCCCGCCGAGTCCCCCAGCGCCAGGCCGGGGCGCGCCGCCCGCGCGCCGGCCGGCGTGTGCTCCCGGTTGGCCCGGAACAGGGCCGGGGAGAAGCGGCGGTGGGGCGCGCCGTCGCCGCGGGTGGCCTGCGCCTCGGCGTTGAGGAACCGGGCCGCGGGGAAGGCCGCCGGGACGCTGCCCAGGGCCCGCGGGAGCATCCACCGCGGGTCCTCCCCGCCGTCCGCCTCCCCCGCCGCCGCGGCGGGCGGCAGCGCCGGGGACCCGTCCCCGCCCGGGTGCCGCGCCGCCCACCCCGCGCCCTCCAGCCCGGCCACCATCTCGTCCCCGTCCAGGTGCAGCAGCCACTCGACCCCGCCCGCCCGCGCCGCCCCGAGCGCCCGGTCCACCGCCCCCAGCTGCTTGAGCACCAGCTCGGCGTTCCCGGGCAGGCCCGCCCACTGCGGCCAGCGCCGGGCCTTGGCGGGGAGGTCCCGGCGGACGAACTCCTCCGCCGCGGCGCCCAGGCCGGGCCGGACCGGGGTCACGTCGGCGCAGGCCAGCGCCCCGAGGGCCTCGAGCGCCGCGGGGTCGGGGCCGTCGTAGAAGACGTAGAACCGCGAGGCCCCGAGGCGCAGGTGGTACGCCATCCACACGAGGAGCGGGCCCAGGTCGGCCGCGCCCGCCGCGGTCACCGTGACGATGCCGACGGTCGGGAGCCGCGCGGGGAGGCCCCCGGCCCCGGCCGAGGCGCCCGCGCCCCCCCCGGCGCCGGGGAGGCCGAGGGCGCGGGCCCGCTCGTTGTCCCGGTGGAGGTCGTCGACGAGGGCGGCGAGCGCCGGGACGGGGGGGAGGGGGGGGGGGGGCGGGCGGCCCTCCCCGCACCGCACCCGCGCCGCCTCGGCCCGGGCCCGGGGCCCCGGGTTCGCGGGGATCCCCCC
>Ga0181582_10004569_pt1 | contig 11173 bp, 15 predicted proteins | sample 071ome_32_FD_132438 | JGI IMG/M metagenome (GOLD analysis project Ga0181582, IMG submission 132438) | Coastal salt marsh microbial communities from the Groves Creek Marsh, Skidaway Island, Georgia - 071405AT metaG (megahit assembly) | ecosystem: Environmental > Aquatic > Marine > Intertidal... | reverse complement strand
GGAAGATTGGCTGAGGTGGCTTCGATGCTCTATGCTAAGAACTTGCTCAACTTCCTAAGCAATCTGTGGGATGCTGAAGGTAAGATGCTAAAAATGGACAGCGATGATGAAATTATCACCAGCAGTCTGATCACCAAAGGCAAGGCCGCGGCGAAACCATCGGCCAAGGCCCAAAAGGAAGAAGCGGATAAGAAAGAAGAAGAGGAAACAAATCATGGCGAGTGATGTTCTGCTTTCGCAAGCAAAAACCCTGTCTGGTCAGGCTGAGGCACTTTTGGCAGAAAGCCAAGCCTTGGAACAATCCCTTTTGACTTTAAGTCATGAGACTGCGGCTAGTGGTCATGCTGGGGTGGAGCCACTTTATTTTGGGATCACGGTGCTGATCTTAGCGTGTTTTGTCGGCTATTATGTGGTTTGGCGCGTAACTCCTGCCTTGCACTCACCTCTTATGGGTGTAACCAACGCGATTTCATCCGTGATTATTGTTGGGGCGTTGATCGCAGCTGGCCCAGCTGATCTTGGATTTGCCCAGATCATGGGTTTCCTTGGAATTGTCCTCGCCTCAATTAATATTTTTGGCGGTTTTATTGTCACCCAGCGGATGCTGGCTATGTTTAAGCGTAAAGGGAGATAGAGATGGGCGCTTCAATTTCGGCATATCTTTATCTGGTCGCGGCGGTCATGTTTATTATGGCCTTGCGCGGCTTATCATCACCAGAAACCGCACGAATGGGGAATTTCTATGGCATGGGGGGAATGGCTATTGCCATTATCACAACCATTTCTATGCCAGATGTGGTTAATTATGGCCTTATCCTTGCCGGTATTGTGATTGGTGGCGGGATAGGCAGTTTTATTGCCATGCGGATTCAAATGACCGCCTTACCGCAATTGGTGGCGGCGTTTCACTCGCTTGTTGGTCTGGCGGCTTGTGCGGTCGCAGCGGCGGCGTTTTATAACCCCACCCCTTACGGAATTGGTGTGCCTGGGAATATTGCTTTTGGCAGTTTGATTGAAATGTCCCTTGGTTTGGCCATTGGTGCGATCACCTTTACGGGGTCAATCATCGCCTTTGGCAAACTGCAAGGGCTTATCAGTGGCAAACCTGTGACCTTCCCAGGGCAACATTTTCTCAATGCTGGCCTTGGTATTCTGTTGATTTTGCTGGTGGCATGGCTAGCGGCAAGCAATAGCACTCTAGCTTTCTGGCTGGTATTTCTGGTGGCACTGATCGGCGGAGTGTTGATCATTATTCCAATTGGTGGCGCAGATATGCCAGTAGTGATTTCCATGCTTAATTCCTATTCAGGATGGGCGGCAGCAGGCATCGGATTTACCCTAGGTAATCCGCTTTTGATCATCACCGGTTCACTGGTTGGGGCAAGTGGGGCGATCCTTTCGTATATCATGTGTAAGGGGATGAACCGTTCCTTTTTCAATGTCATTCTTGGGGGTTTCGGCGGTGAGGCCACAGGCATAGCTGGGGCAGATAACGGAGATAAAGTTGTCAAACAGGGCAGTGCAGATGATGCCAGCTTTATTATGGGCAATGCTTCTTCTGTTATTATTGTTCCGGGTTACGGTATGGCGGTTGCGCAGGCTCAGCACGCTCTGCGTGAGATGGGTGATCTGCTCAAAGCTGAAGGGGTGCAGGTGCGCTATGCTATTCACCCGGTGGCTGGACGGATGCCAGGGCATATGAATGTTCTGCTAGCAGAAGCTAATGTCCCTTATGATGAGGTGATGGAATTAGATGAAATTAACCGTGATTTTGCCCAAACGGATGTGGCCTTTGTTATTGGCGCGAATGATGTGACGAACCCATTGGCAAAAACGGATCCGACCTCACCCATTTATGGAATGCCTATTCTTGATGTGGAAAGAGCTAAGACCGTGCTGTTTGTGAAACGGTCGATGGCCTCTGGCTATGCTGGTGTCGACAATCCACTGTTTTTCAATGACAACACTATGATGCTGTTTGGCGATGCAAAGAAAGTCTGTGAAGAAGTTATACAGGCTATGTCAGGCGGTCACTAAAACAAAAGGATCAGGCGCCTTATAAGGTGGCCTGATCATCAAGGGCATGACGAAGTATCAAAGCTAAAACATGCTCAAAAATAAAGCCACCTTCAGTTGAGGTGGCTTTTCTTTTGATATCGCCAATTCAGGCAAAAGGGTTTTGGACTAAAAGCCCTCACGCTCCATGCGCTTACGCATCAGTTTGCGTACCCGGCGTGTAGATTCAGCATTTTCACGAGCCCGCCGTTCCGATGGCTTTTCATAGCTACGGCGGTTCTTCATTTCACGAAACAGGCCTTCACGCTGCATCTTCTTTTTGAGGACGCGCAGAGCCTGATCAACATTATTATCCCTGACAGTTACAAACACTTTATCATGTTTCCTTTCAGAACGGTTTTCTTGACTTGCAAAGGGGTTTGCCGATGCAAGAAGATGAGCGTATAACACACTTCCGTGGTGGTGAAAAGCCCAAAGACGGATATCATGCCCTAAATGGTGATTTTCATCGGCAGGGGCTTTGCTTATGGCAAAATCTTGCCTATATAAGAGGAAAGGAAACGCCATGACCAATGATATCGATAAAAATGATGTGATCCGTGCCATGCTTGTCCATGTTCCTTTTGATGGCTGGACAGAACAGGCTATGGACTCTGCCGCTGATGATCTGGGGATTGATCGTGCGTCTGTATCTGCGCTTTTCCCTCAGGGTGTGGCGAGTGCTATTGATGCATTTGTTGCGCTGAGCGATGAGGATATGGTTCGTGCCTTTGCTGAACTTGAAACGCGTCCCGAAGGCGTGACGGCAACGATCAAAGCTTTGATCATGATCAGATTAGACGGCGCCACCCCTTATCGTGAAGCCGTTTCAATGGCGCTTAAGACATTAGGCCGTCCCCAACACGCGGCTTTGGCGGTTCGTATCCTCTATCGGACAGTTGACCGGATGTGGCGACTAGCAGGTGATCGGTCAGTCGATTTCAATTTTTATTCAAAGCGTGCGCTTTTAGCTGGGGTTTATAGTGCAACCCTTGCGTATTGGGTAGCAAACCCATCGGCAGGCCGCGAAAAATATGAACGCTTTGTTTCTCAACGTCTTCGTGAAGTGACTATCCTTCCAAAGGTGACAGCACCGGCACGTAAAGCTGCCACCGTAGGGGTTCAGATGGTTGGACGAATGATTGGGCGGCTATCGCCGCCTTGGGTTCGCCCGTCCTGATCATCACCCCTGTTATTAGTAGCATCAAAGGAATAATGCCGTGCCAATTAAGATTCAATCAGATCTTCCAGCCCGTGAGGTTCTGGAAAAGGAAAATGTAGATTTGATTCTTAGCGACCGCGCTCAGACTCAAGATATTCGTCCTATTCGTCTTTTGTTTCTCAATCTCATGCCAAAGAAAAAGGAAACAGAGATTCAGTTTGCTCGTCTTCTGGGGAACAGCCCTCTCCAGATTGAGCTGACGCTGATGACAACCGCTAGTTATACCCCCCGAAACACGGAACCAGGCTATCTGCGGCGGTTCTATCGGAACCTTTCTGATGTCAAAGATGACTATTTTGATGGTTTGATTATTACGGGCGCCCCAGTGGAGACCTTACCCTTTGCTGAGGTGGATTACTGGCCTGAGCTGGTGGAAATTATGGAATGGTCGCGCCAACATTGTTTTCGCCGGATGGGGATATGTTGGGGTGGTCAGGCGATGCTTTATCATTTCCATCAGATTGAAAAGCACAAGATCGGCGCAAAGCGCTTTGGTATCTATAATCACCAGCTTAATGATTACCACACGCGATTGATGAATGGATTTACAGATTCTTTCCCCATGCCGGTATCGCGCTATACTGAAAATCTTTCTAACGAAATCCGCAATGCCCCCATGCTTCAGGTGCTAGCAGAGAGCGCGGAAACAGGACCTGGTATTGTTCGGCATAGCGAGACTGGTGATCTATATGTTCTTAATCATCTGGAATATGATGCAGAAACATTAGCGGCGGAATATGCCCGCGATCAAGAAGCAGGGCTTAACACATCACTTCCAGCCAATTATTTCCCTGATAATGATCCCAGCAAAATGCCCATGAATTACTGGAGACCTTTTGCCTTTCTCTTTATCACCAACTGGATCCATGATTTGTATCAAAGCACCCCATTTGATCTTTCAGAATTAGGCAAATAAGCCCAAGCGGAATGAAAAGGGTTAGGTGATGCGTTGATTGAGATGCGCCATTTTGCGACCTGTTCGGGCTTCGGCCTTTCCATAACGGTGGATATAAACCCCTGGTTCAGCCATCGCAGCATCCAGCAATGGCATATCCTCACCCAGAATATTGGTCATGCGCCAACGGCCAGTGGCATCAACGCGCCCCATAGGCAAACCTGCTGCCACCCGAATAAGCTGGCTAAATTGGCTGGTTTCTGAGCCTTCAATGGTCCAGTGAAAGGAATTATGTGGTCTTGGGGCAATTTCATTAAAAAGCAGATTGCCATCACGGGTGATAAACATTTCTGCTGCTAATACCCCTGTTAGCTCTAAATCCTCTGCTAGTGCAATAACGGCGGCTTTGCCCGCATCCCACAAGGCTGGGGTAAGAACATCTGATAGGGCTGGGGCCTCAGAGAAATGGAGAATACCATCGCGATGCTGGTTGATGCTAGCAGGCCATACCTCAATTTCACCTTGATGGTCTCTAGCCACCAAAAAGCTGGCCTCTGCGGTAAAATCCACCATTTCTTCCAAGATCAGATCATCACTGCCAAGTTGGGCAAAGGCAGTATCGGGATTAGTATCCGCGGTAAGTCGCATCTGTCCTTTGCCATCATATCCCATACGGCAGGTTTTGAGGATGCCGCCGCCAAACCGAATTAAAGCCTCAGCCAGACTGGCGCTGTCCTTCACCGCGGCGTAGCGTGGGGTAGCGATGCCAAGGGCGCGAGCTTTGTCTTTTTCGGAAAGGCGATGCTGTGCAACACGAAGAGCTTTACTGCCAGGGCAAACCGGAACATGTTGTGCCAACATATCCATCGCTTCAACAGGAACGTTTTCAAACTCGCAAACCACGCTTTCAACGCTATTGGCAAAGGCTTTAAGGGCAGTGGTGTCGGTGTAATTCGCGCGCGTAGAAGCTGCGGCAATATTGGTTGCTGGGGCGTCACCATCAGGGGCAAAAACATGGCAACGATAGCCAAGGGCAGAGGCTGCCTCAATTGCCATGCGGCCTAACTGGCCTCCACCTAAGACTCCGATCATGGCCTTTTCTGGAAGGATTTTCATGGTCAATCTTTCGGAGCTTCTGCCACATTATCAGTGATATTCTGGCGCCAATCTTTCAGCCGCTTTGCTAATTCTGGGTCAGATAACGCCAGAATAGCAGCTGCCATTAATCCCGCATTACTAGCCCCAGCCTTGCCAATAGCAAGAGTACCCACAGGGATACCTGCTGGCATCTGAACAATAGAAAGGAGAGAGTCCATTCCCTTAAGCGCCTGGCTTTCCACAGGCACGCCAAGCACAGGCAAAATGGTGTTTGCAGCCAGCATTCCTGGCAAATGTGCGGCACCGCCTGCCCCAGCAATGATAACCTTAACACCGCGAGATTGGGCCGTATCACCATATTCCTTTAGCCTATCCGGCGTTCGGTGCGCGGATACAATCCGGCTTTCATAGGGGATGCCCAATTGATCCAATATCTCTGCCGCATGGGTCATCGTAGGCCAATCGGACTGACTGCCCATACAAATCCCAACAACCGGTGCTTGTGAATGGGATTGGGAGTTCATGTGTTTGGTCCTTTGTTATGCGCGCTTAGCAGCGATCAGGCGATAATATCGGGAAGCAGTTTTTGATGAATAACCCTTATTTCATCTTTTATGGCCAATTTACGCTTTTTAAAGCGTTGAAGACGAAGTGCATCCACTAAAGGTTCACTCCCCATCTGGAAAATCACTTCATCCAAATCTCTGTGTTCGAGGGTCAACTGTTCCAGCCTTTTCACGAGCTGGGATTGTTCCTCTTCTGTATCGTCCTTATCCCTGCCGCTCATTTTCTATACCCAATAGATCAATCGAGTCTGGATGGTCTGCTTTGCGAAACCTGTTAAGTTACGCATCAGGGCAGTTCAGACAGACCTTGAACCTGTTCTGATGGAGATTTCACATCATCACCAGTTTTAGTAATAGCTTCATCAAGCGCCATTTGGGTGCAAAGCCCCAGCATAACCGGATGCTTGGCATTAATATTAGCAATATTTCAATGCGACCGTTCACGAATCTTTGTGATGGTGTCGCGCGTGGTTCCAACCAATTTTGAAATTACACTGTCTTTCATATTGGGGTGATGTTTTACCAGCCATGCAATTCCATCTGGCTTATCGCCGCGCTTCGCCAGAGGGATATAAGTAGGCCCTTTGGTGCGGTTGGTAGGTTCAGGCAAAACCGAGGTTGAGCGAACCAGTGATGCGGTTTCATCAGCTTCACAACGCTGAATTTCTTCCTGTGTTAGCTGCTTGTTGAGGACGGGATCATAGCCACGAATGCCACTGCTAACATCACCGTCAGCGATGGCCTGCACCTCAAGGTCATGCAAGGAACAAAAGTCAGCAATCTGGGAAAAGGTCAGGGCCGTGTTGTCGATCAGCCATACGGCGGTCGCTTTGGGCATCAGTAAATCGGTCATCTTGCCTCCAGATTACAAGTCAGAATAGAAAACAGTTCAACCCTTCACCAAAACAGGTGATAGGCGAAAGATTTCCAGTATCCGTTAACGGCAACCATAACATCTTCATTATGCTTGCTATCCCCCTTCCTACGCCGAAACTGCGTTGAAATCAAGCCTTTATGGTAGCTGTTTGGGGGATAATAGGGTGATGGTCGTGTCTGCTGCTATTAGGGGTTTGCCGCTTTCAGCAGCATCAAGCCGGATATTCGCAAGTCCGACCCAGCCATCTTGATCTTTGGCTAGTCCCAGCACTTCACCCACAAGCCTTCCATCACAAATAATATCTGTAGGAATAGGAAACGGTGCCGCGGTCTTGATGGCCATATAACGGCGTTTTAATAACCCTCGGTAACGGGTCCTAGCGGTGACTTCCTGACCAATAAAACAGCCTTTATCAAAACTAATTGCGCCGAGATCATCAAGTCGTGCTTCTAGCGGCAGGGCTTTTTGTGTGGGCAACTCCCTAGCTCCCTCCGCGATAGCGAGCTGATAGCGTGCCGCCTGATAGGCTTCAACCCATTTGTCATGTTCTGGGGTCCCTTGGGCGTCACTTTGTGCTGGTGTGTCATCATAACTACGCCAAGCTTTATATTCTGCCCCAGCAGAAGAAAATCGGGTATCAGCGAGCCAATTTGGGCCATCAACCGTACCAAAGGCGGCGATAACATTGCTCTCTGAGAGCGTAATCTCAACCTGACGCCGCATCCGATAAAGGCGTAGTTTCTGAATGAGATCAGGCATGAGATCACTATCACATTCCAAGCGATAGCCTTGGGCAGTCTGGCTGATTAACAGATCAAAGAGCATACGGCCTTGCGGCGTTAATAATGCCGCGGGCATCACCTGATACGGGTCAATAGTGGTTATGTTGAGGGTTAGCAGATCATTCAAGAAATCACATGCCTCTTCACCTGTGACTATAAGTGTTGCGCGGTGGTGAAGGGAGACGATCAAAGAATGGTTGTTATCTGGGATGTTTGGCATGGTTTGATCACTTGTTTTGGGGCATCATCCCCATATTAAGGGATATCCATTGATATGGCAGTTTGAAATCTGTTCTTCAAGGGAGCTTATCTGCAAATGATCAGGCATTTCAAGATGGCTGTGTTTTGGGGCGTGACGGCCTTGTGCCAATAATCCCCAAAAGACCGGCCAAAATCGGAAACGCCCCTAAGACCAAAAGCGTCTGACCTAGAGAATATCCAGCGTCAATCATCAACCCAATCACCGCTGGGGATAATGCAGATGCAGACACCATCATAGCGTGCATGATTGCTTTGATGCTGCCAAGATGGCGACTGCCGTAAAGTTCCGCCCAGATTGGTGTGACAACAGCATAAACAGTCCCTTGAGCCAACCCAAAGACAGCAAAATAAACCCATATCAAATGGGCAGGTGCGATCCAACCTAGCAACAAAACAGGTAAGCTTAACGCCATAACAGCAGGTGAAGCCAATCGAATAGCGCTAAAACGATCAACCATTATGCCGCCAATGAGGCTGCCAAAGATACTGCAAATGGCATAAACTGGATAACCGCTGGTCCAGATTAGTAACGATATGCCCTTTGTTTGTGCAAAATAAATCTGATGGAAAAATAATCCGGTTGAGGTAAACGCAGGGGCTAAGACTAGTCCGGCTAATAAAATAAACCGCCATTGCAGAACCACTTCGGAACTGGTCCAGTGTTGTCCATCTCTGCCCGTGGCAAGATCTGTAACGCCTCCGCCATCCTGGCCCTCTTGGCGACCTGATAACAAAAGACAAGCTGGCACCATAATTACCAAAACAAGCAAAGAAGTGATTTGCCAAGCCTGCCGCCATTCAACGCTAAGCAAAAGAAATAAGATCAGCGCAGGCATAATCACCTCAGACAGGGGGTGGCCTTGGGTCGCAATAGCAACCGCACGCCCACGTTCAGCGATATAGCGGCGGCTCATGGCTGTGGTATAAAGGTGGCTCATCATTCCTTGCCCGGTGAGGCGCAGAAAGAAAATGCCCAACGCTAATGTTAACATCGATGAAATCAAGGAAAAAAAGGCAGCGGCCATAGCCAGACTAACAACAATAATCAGTGAAATAGTCTTTAGTTTAATAACATCCACCAAGCGGCCAAGAAAGATAATCACAGCGGCACTAACCAAGGTGCCAGCGGCATAGATCATGCCAAAATCGCCATGGCTTAATTGTAACTCTGACCGGATCTGTGCCGAAAATAAGGAAATAAAAAAGGTCTGCCCAGGGGATGAAAAAAACGCCAGCAATAAGCCAAACAACAGAAAACGCCATTGGCTTTTAACAAAGGTGATATTAGCACGGATGCTTAACGAAGACATAGGTGAGACTCAGATCACAAAAAAGATGCCTATCTTGGCCTCAACACAAGTTTTGTCAATCACATGATCCCAAAATAAACCACAAAAAAAAATATCCCCGGAAAACCGGGGATATTTGAATGTTTATCTGGGGCTTAATATTTAAGCTGACATATCCTGTTTGGGTGCGGCCATAACAGCAAGAATGCCACCAATAATGCCAAGGATAATGCCGATAATACCAACAAGACCTGCCATAAGGAATGAAATAACAACACAAACCAACATAATGATACCGGCCAAGCGTGCGCTATTCATCACCAGAGCCATGATGCCTGAGCCAATCATTGCGACAGATACTAACAAATAGATCAAAAGATAAGTTACAGCGGCACCAGCGCCACTATCGCTTGTAAAAGAAGCGATTTCAGCAGATGAAGCTCCAGCTTCAGCTGCAATTTCTTGTCCAACGGCAACTAAAGCAGACGCAGCAGCCCAAGCAACATACGCAAAAATGGTATTAATTGCGCCGCCAATAATTCCTAATACTCCACCAGCAACTTTCATCGTTATCTCCTAGTTAATGAAAATTTAATATATAAAAACTATTAATATTAAATATAGATTTATGCAATTATTAATTTGATTTTCGTCATTTTCCTATTCTTTCATTCTTCACCCTTCCACTTTAGGTAAAGAGAAATAGCAAAGCTTAATTTTTTGTTAAATCTTCATTGGCAGTGTAAGTGAAGTCGTTAATAAACTTGATAAAAATAGCAGGCATATGGCTAGGGCCATTTCAATTTGAACAGAAGATTTGAAACGCTTACGCCCTCTACAGGGTTTGTTTCTATGAACGGAACAAGGATGCGTTTGTTAATTGCCCCTAAGGATAATAATAGCGCCACAAACATTAATTTTGCTAACAGCACATTTCCATAAGTTGTTGTAAGGAGATACATCAGATCACCTAGCAAGATATAGGCATATGTTATTCCAGCGATGAGCAGGCATCCGACATAACCCAAAGCCAGTGACCCAAACCGGTGTGCAACAAGATATAGATTGGAGGTGTCAGGCTGATTGCACATCCACTGAAAAGGAAGAAAAGAGCCTAGCCAAAAAGCAATGCCCAAAAGATGCACAAACAAAACAATTTGTGCTTTCAGACCGCCGATGAGGGCATGCCCAGCTAATAAAAACGACAGCAGAATTAAACCTGCCCCTAGGTAAGTGAGTGCTAATGGCAGAAAAGTTCTCTGCTTGGATGTAAGGAACAGGATTAAAAAGCCAAATGCGCTCATCAAATATGCTATCCCGGCCTTAGATTCTAGGGCTAGTTGTAACATTAAAATGTCAATGGCACTGCTGATATCGGCCTGCAGGTATGGTGCCGTAGGCACGATGGCAATGTGGCTCATATTGATTTTGAGGGCAATGCGTTGCAAACTGACTTTAGATGTCTGGAGAAGAAAAATAGTTGGAGTTTAATATGCGCATCATCCTAGCCTCTATCGCTTTTGTTCTGCCTAAACAGGGAGATGCTAATGCATAACTCTTGTGACGATGCTACCCCTGAAGACATAGACAACCCGTCTGACACTTACCTCGCTGGGCTTAATGACGCCTATCAGGGTGAGGTATATGGGATCACCATGTATGAGCGTATTGGCTCGTCTCGGTCGTCTGATAAGGAGAGAGCCAAATGGAAAGTGTTGGTTGATCTTGAAAAAACAACTAAGGCGGTACTTACCCCAATCATAAAACAACGTGGCTTAAGCACTGAAAGTTTACCGACAAGTATGTCGGCGGGCTGGCAAGATGCTGGACGTTATCTCAATCTATCTTGGGATGCCTTAATGAGGCGTTTTAGTGATGAGCTAAACGAGGATATCATCACTTACCAAAACTTACTTGACCAATGTCCCTCAAGTGATGAGAAAGCTATCAAATTCGTTCTTGATCACGAATATGCCACGAAAGAGTTTTGTGAATTGGAACTGGCAAACATTCCAAACGCGCTGTATTTGCAGCCTGTGCATGACTTGATTGCATCTGCTGATTATTTTTTCACTGGCACCACATCTGATTGATGATTAATGGAATGCGTAAAAGATTGATAATTGTC
>Ga0181582_10004557_pt1 | contig 11196 bp, 9 predicted proteins | sample 071ome_32_FD_132438 | JGI IMG/M metagenome (GOLD analysis project Ga0181582, IMG submission 132438) | Coastal salt marsh microbial communities from the Groves Creek Marsh, Skidaway Island, Georgia - 071405AT metaG (megahit assembly) | ecosystem: Environmental > Aquatic > Marine > Intertidal zone... | reverse complement strand
TTAAATCGGTGCACTTCATCCACGAACAAAACTGTCTTTCTGCCTTGGGTCTTCATCTGTCTCGCTTCGTCGACCGCTGAGCGGATCTCCTTGACCCCACTCAACACAGCCGAAAGGCTAATCCAGTGAGCATCGCTCGAGCGTGCGACCATTCGAGCGAGCGTGGTCTTTCCAGTACCCGGCGGCCCCCAGAAAATAAGCGAATGCAATTGACCGCTCTCAATCATCTGCCGCAGCGGTTTACCTTTTCCTAAAAGATGCCCTTGCCCAGCAACGTCAACCAGCTGCTCAGGTCTGATCCGGGCAGCCAAGGGCACATAGGGCGCCGGATCCTGAAATAAGCCTGCCCGCTCAACGGCCATCAATCATTCCCACGGATTCCGTTCTTTGGTCAATCACATCAAACGATTCAAAACTGGGCTTCAGAAAGGGACTGGGATCCGCTTCAGACATCGGAGTGACGCGCCTGAATCGAAAAAGGACGGACTCCCCGCCCACCATCATCACCCTGAGCGATTCCGGCGCTGACGAACGAAACCTCAGTTCGGCATGATCGATAAGCCCCTGCGAGGGGTCGAGCGGCGTCAACGTGAAAATTTCGATCATCTCTGAACCTTCATAGGACTCGGCTTGGCCGAATGGGGCCTTGGTTTCAATCGCCTGATCAATATTGAATTTGGTCAGCGACGCATTCGGCTCTAAAAACAACCACAGGGGACTGGTCTCAGGTTGATCGGTGAGCGATCGCAAGGTGACTTGTTCGAGCATTCGGTCAACCTCGTAGACCACCTCACCATCGGAGATCACCAGCAGATCCTCTGGCTGCAAGGCCAAACGAAACCGATTTGGCCCTGCCAGTGTGAGCTGTCCTTGGCTGACCGCGGTCTGACCAGCAACTTGTTGGTCAAAATTCAAAATGGTTTGATCGAGCGATTTAAGCAGGCTGACCAAGCGAACTTGCTCTGCTGTGGGGCTTTGCTGGCCCGGGGTTTCTATCTGCGCTGAGGGCTCTTCTTGGGCTGAAGGCTCTTCTTGGGCTGAGGGCTCTTTTTGGGCTGAGGGCTCCTCTCGGACTGAGGGCTCTTTTTGGGCTGAGGGCTCCACTCGGGCTGAGGGCTCTGCCATCAAGAACGTGGGCCCCACCGTTAGCAAGCACGCCAGGATAGGTTGCAGCCCAAGAGCTCGCCGCAACGGCTTAACACTACTCGGGTGGCGCATGAGCCAGGACTTCTCTCGAACCGTTGGAATTCATTGGGCTCACAACACCGGCTCGCTCCATTTCCTCGACCATCCGCGCAGCCCGGTTGTAGCCGATTCGGAATTTTCTCTGAACAGCGGAGATCGACGCTCGCCCAGATTCAGTCACGAAGGCCACAGCCTCATCGTAGAGCGCATCCTCTTCACCGGCGTCCTCATCTTCCTGTCCCCCGGCCTGACCCGGTAACAGCTCAGCATCAGTCCTGGCGTCGAGAATGGTATCGAGGTAGTTGGGCTCACCTAGCGACTTCCAACTTTCAACCACCCGGTGGACCTCATCATCGTCTACAAAGGCTCCATGCACTCGAACCGGGATCGGAGAACCCGTGGGCAAATAAAGCATGTCGCCGTGTCCCAGAAGTTGCTCCGCGCCGCCCTGGTCCAAAATCGTTCTGGAGTCCACCTTGCTTGAAACTTGAAAGGCAATACGCGTGGGCACGTTGGCTTTGATCAGCCCGGTAATGACATCCACCGAAGGCCGCTGCGTTGCCAAGATCAGGTGAATCCCCGCTGCCCTGGCCTTCTGCGCGATACGCGCAATCAATTCCTCGACCTTTTTGCCGACGATCATCATCATGTCTGCAAATTCATCAATGACCACAACGATGTAAGGCAAGGGCTCGAGCGCCGGTGCGGGCTCTGGCTCCTCGAGCAGAGGATCGCTCACCCATAACGGGTCTGTAATGGGCTCCCCCGCTTTGGCTGCGTCCTTCACCTTTCGATTGAAACCACTCATGTTTCGAACGCCCAATGCGGCCATCAACCGATACCGCCGCTCCATTTCTGCCACACACCACCTGAGCGCATTGGCGGCGTCCTTCATATCGGTTACCACAGGCGTCAGCAGGTGGGGAATGCCTTCGTATACCGCAAGCTCAAGCATTTTGGGATCGACCATAATGAGTCGAACCTCCTCAGGCGAAGCTTTAAAGAGCAACGACAACAACATGGCATTCAATCCCACGGACTTACCACTGCCGGTGGTCCCTGCAACCAGAAGGTGGGGCATCCTCGCAAGATCGGCGACCACCGGTGAGCCGGCAATATCGTGCCCAAGCGCGAGGGTTAACGCAGAGCTTGAATCATCGTAAACCTTCGAGGACAGCACCTGGCTCAATCGAACCATCTCTCGGTCCTCATTGGGAATCTCAATCCCGACAACTGGCTTACCAGGGATGACTTCCACCACTCGAACGCTGATCACGGCAAGCGAGCGGGCGAGATCCTTGGCCAAACCCGAAATCCGACTCACCTTAACGCCAGCTGCAGGCAAGATTTCAAACCGAGTGATGACCGGCCCTGGGAATACAGCCACAACCTCAGCGTCGATGCCGTAGTCCTTCAACTTCAGTTCGAGGAGCCTCGACATCGCCTCGAGGTTATCCTCAGAGAGCCCCCGTCGGTCCGCATCACTGGTTTCATCCAGCAAGCTGAGGGCTGGCAGCCCCTCGATGGTTTCCGTTTTAAATAGATTGCCCTGCTTCTCCCTGGCGGCACGCTGGCTGATTTCAGGCTTTTTCTCTTCACGCTTCTGAATCACCAACGGCGCTCGCGCTTTCTCATGCTCAACTTGACGCTCGATGGCCTCTTTGCGTACCTGAGAGACCTCCTCTTTGCGGTGTTGGGCTTTCCTGGCTTCGAACCACTTTCGCCAAGCGACCTTCGTCTTGTAAACGAGCGTCACGGTGAATTCGCCCGTACGATCAAGCACTGACAACCAAGAAATCTCGATAATTAACGTCAGACCAAACAACGCGAGCGCGAGGGCGCTGATCGTGGTGCCAACATAGCTCAACGCGGGGAGCAAAAGTTGCGACAACAATTGCCCCAATATGCCACCACTTTGTTCCCTTAGGCCGTCTGCGTATTCATAAAAATGCAGATCAAAGAGGAGGCAAAACGACACGATGGTAAACGCCAGGCCGATCGCTTGAACAGCGAGAAGCGGAGCGTTCAGCTCTTCCTCGCGCCGAAACATTAACTGCTTCACCACGGGTACAAGGATCAATAAGGGGAACCCGTAGGCTGCCAGACCAAACAGGACGAACAGGACGTCCGCCATCCATGCGCCGGCAGAACCCACCGCATTGCTGACCACCATCGTCGTTCCCGTATAAGTCCAACCGGGATCTTCTGGATGGTAAGTGAGCAGTGCGGAAGCAAGCAGGAGTGCCAGTAAAACCTGGAAAATAATCGCAGCTTCTCTGAGTCGTGGCAGCAAAACATCCAGGAACGCATTGCGCTCGCTCGCTTGCAACGGTTTTTTGGCGTTTCTCGAAGTCAATGAAAAACCTCTACACCTGACCCCGCTATTGTACCCCGATTCACTCGAAAATCACCGTCTCAACATAGCCGAAAGGATTGAGCGATGTCATCCGATGCCGCCTAGGGATGGTGCCTATCGAGCAAGCCCCCCGCCGGGCCCCTGGCCAAACGCCGCTCGCTTATTCGTATACAGTGTCTTCATAAGGTTCGGTCACGACCCGCTATCAACGTCTCTCGCCCTACCGATGAACCTGAATTTCAAGTACCATTTCGCGCGTCGCGCGGACAGCGCCTGGGTCCGCATTCTCGATGTCGAACAGCACGTATTTGCTGAGTACGTCTCGAAAGCGAGCATCAAGAAACGGGACGAGCCACCCATCAGCACCAATCGTTTGAACGGGATCAACACTTTTTTATGGATATTCGACACCAAAAATTACTCATCCTTGGCTCGGGCCCTGCCGGATTTACCGCCGCGGTCTACGCTGCTCGCGCCAACCTCAACCCTGTGGTGATCACGGGCATCGAAACCGGTGGTCAGCTCACCACCACCACAGATGTGGATAACTGGCCTGGTGACGTCGAAGGGTTGCAAGGTCCCGATCTGATGGTGCGGATGCAGCAACATGCCGAGCGTTTCGAAAGTGAGATCATCTATGATCACATTCACACCTGTGACCTCTCTGTTCGCCCTTTTAAATTCGAGGGTGATCAAGCGACGTACACCTGCGACGCGGCCATCATTGCGACGGGTGCCTCCGCGAAGTATCTCGGACTACCGTCCGAAGAGGCATTCAAGGGCAAAGGCGTCAGTGCCTGTGCCACTTGCGATGGATTCTTCTACCGGGGCCAGAAAGTCGCGGTCATTGGGGGTGGCAATACGGCTCTTGAGGAAGCGCTCTACCTCGCCAACCTGGCAAGCGATGTCTATCTCGTCCATCGACGCGATCAGTTTCGAGGAGAAAAGATCCTTCGCGACCGAGTCATGGCGAAAGACAATATCCACATTTTGTGGAATCAGACCCTCTCTGAGGTCCTGGGGGATGACATGGGCGTGACTGGGATTCAAATCTCATCTACGGAAACCGGCGACCAACAGACGCTGGACGTCACTGGGGTCTTTATCGCTATCGGTCACTCACCCAATACTGGTCTCTTTGATGGCCAGCTCGCTATGAACAATGGCTATTTGACGATCCAAAGCGGCCTTGAGGGCGGCGCCACCTCAACGAGCGTTCCCGGGATCTTCGCTGCAGGCGATGTCGCTGATCAGGTATATCGTCAAGCAGTTACCTCCGCAGGTTTTGGCTGCATGGCGGCGCTCGACGCAGAAAAATTCCTCGATGCCCTTGAGCAGTCTGCATAAGGCCAATGACTTCGCCGGTAGGCTCGAATAGCAGCTTCCCAGACCCATGCAGCGCACTGGAGGACCCGCCCGGCCTCCTAGCCATGGGCGGAGACTTATCTGTTAGCCGCCTTATCGATGCTTATAGACACGGCATATTCCCCTGGTTTGAAGATCATCAGCCCATCATGTGGTGGAGCCCTCCCGAACGCGCAGTCATTTGGCCTCAGCAATTCAAGCCGTCGCGCAGCCTTTTGAAGACCCTACGGCGTGGCGACTTCCAGGTTGAATTGAACACTGCGTTCGATGCTGTGATGAAACTGTGTCGCGAGCACCGGCTTACTCAACACCAAGGGACTTGGATTACCGACGCGATGTGCGATGCCTATCTCGGTCTACACAATCAAGGTCTCGCTCACGCGATTGGCTGTTATAGGGATGGCCGTCTTGTGGGGGGGCTATACGGCGTATCTGTCGGTCAACTATTTTGTGGCGAATCGATGGTGTCGGTTGAGCGCGATGCGTCCAAAGTTGCCCTCGCCTTTCTCATGAAGGCATGCACTCGGCTCAGTATCGATCTCGTTGACTGCCAAATGCCTAATCCACACTTGATGTCACTTGGCGCGGAACCCATAGATCGCGACCAGTTTCTGAGCTATTTGATTGCTCGTCGAGACAAAGCTGATCACCTTCAGGGTCAGAAAGGGGTTTTCTTGAGTTACGATAGCGACTCATTGTTCACCAGCCCATCGTAAGCCGTGCGCGACATTCGACTGTTTCAAATCCCGGAGCATGCATGCAGCTATTTGGAAGACCAAACGGCAAGCACGGTATTTATTGATCCAGAGCTACCGCTCGACCGCGGGCTGATCTCGGCACTTTCACGTATTGGATTCAGACGCAGTGGCGAGCATGTCTACCGTCCCCATTGCGGTAATTGCAACGCGTGTGTGCCAACCCGCATCGTTGCCTCTGCCTTCAAGCCGAGTCGAGGTCAGCGGCGAATACTCGCGAAAAATCAAGGGCTATCAATGCACATCGAGATGCCCTCCAATTCAGATGAGATTTATTCTCTCTATGCGCAGTACATCAACGTGCGTCACCAGGATGGCGACATGTTCCCCCCTACTCGGTCGCAGTTTGAATCTTTCCTTCTAGCCCCAGCGCCAACGGTTCGATTCATCTCTTTTCGTCGAGACCACAAACTTCTTGGTGTGATGGTGGGCGATGAACTCGATGATGGTTGGTCCGCCGTTTATTCGTTCTTCGATCCGGAAGAAGCCGGTCGATCACTCGGAACCTACATGATTCTCAAACTCATTGAGATCACTGCGCGAAGTGACGCAGGCTATGTCTACCTGGGTTACCACATCGAGGGGTGTAACAAGATGAACTACAAGCTGAATTTCAGTCCCAGTGAGCAACTGATCGATAATCGATGGATCACCGCCGCCAGGACATGATCACTTTGCGCCATGAGGCGCTTTCGGGCAAAATGCGTGCTCTCAATTAGGCACTCCAAGACTTTATGGCGAAGGAAGATCAAATCCAACTCTCTGGCACGGTGGTCGACACCCTGCCGAATACGATGTTCAGAGTAGAGCTCGAAAATGGCCATGTGATCATGGCGCATATCTCGGGGAAAATGCGTAAGAATTACATCCGTATTCTGACGGGAGACAAAGTCAAGGTTGAGCTTTCCCCGTACGACTTATCCAAAGGGCGTATTACCTTCAGAGAATGAAGCGCTGCGCCTCAATCAGTGAACAAGTGCCTCCTCAATTCGCAGCACCAACTCACCTTCTTCTTCATCCACGACCACGGCACCGCCACCCTCTGATAACCGGCCGAACAGAATATCCTCGGCCAGCGGCTTTTTGATCCGATCCTGAATGAGTCGCTGCATTGGCCTTGCGCCCATAAGCTCATCGTAACCATTCAATGCAAGCCAATCACGGGCTGCGTCGGTGACCTCCAGCTGGACTTTCTTGTCATCCAGCTGCACCTGGATCGCCACCAGAAACTTATCTACCACAGTCTTAATCACGTCCCGACTGAGCGGCCCGAAGGGAATAATCGCATCCAAACGATTTCGGAACTCAGGCGTAAACATCTTCTTCAGCACTTCCATGCCATCAAGCGCATGATCCTGAATTTGAAAACCAATAGACGACCGGGACATCTCTGCCGCACCGGCGTTCGTGGTCATCACCAGGATGACATTTCTAAAGTCCGCGCCCCTCCCGTTGTTGTCTGTGAGCCGGCCATGATCCATCACTTGGAGTAACAAGTTGTATACATCCGGGTGCGCCTTCTCAATTTCGTCGAGGAGCAGCACGCAATGGGGATGCTTGGTAATGGCTTCGGTCAACAGTCCCCCCTGATCAAAACCCACATAACCTGGCGGTGCACCAATTAAGCGTGACACTGTGTGTCGCTCCATGTATTCGGACATGTCGAATCGAATCAACTCAACGCCCATGATCGTGGCCAGCTGACGACACACTTCGGTCTTGCCAACACCTGTGGGGCCGGAGAATAAAAACGAGCCGATGGGCTTCTCGCCCTCACGCAACCCTGCCCTCGCAAGCTTAATGGCGCTGGAAAGCGAGGAAATCGCTTCGTCTTGGCCGAAGATCACCATTTTCAGGTTAGTCTCAAGATCTTTGAGCGATTCCTTCTCATTGGAATTGATGCTGGCCGAAGGTATGCGGGCGATCTTGGCAACCATCTTTTCCACATCGGAAACGTTAATCATCTTCTTGCGACGACTGGCAGGCTGCAGCTGCTGATACGCGCCCACCTCATCGATCACGTCAATCGCTTTATCGGGCATAAAGCGATCATTGATATAACGACTGGCGAGTTCCGCCGCGACTCGGAGACTGCGGTCGGTGTATTTGAGCTGATGATGCTCCTCGAACTTAGACTTCAACCCTTTCAAAATATGATAGGTGTCTTCGACGCTGGGCTCAGTAACGTCGATCTTTTGAAACCGCCTAGAGAGGGCACGATCCTTATCAAAGATGCCTCGATACTCCTGGTAGGTCGTAGAACCCAGGCAACGAATCTCGCCTGACGCCAAGAGCGGCTTCAATAAGTTCGAGGCGTCCATGACTCCACCAGAAGCTGCACCGGCGCCAATAATTGTGTGGATCTCATCGATAAACAAAATCTGATTGGGCGTGCGTTTTAGTTCATTGAGAAGCCCCTTCAGGCGCTTTTCAAAGTCCCCACGGTACTTGGTGCCTGCAAGTAGCGCTCCAAGATCAAGGGCAAACACCGTGCTGTCTTGAATGACTTCAGGCACCTGACCATCCACGATGAGACGCGCTAGACCCTCCGCAATCGCTGTTTTACCAACGCCACTCTCCCCCACCAAGAGAGGGTTATTTTTGCGCCTGCGAGATAAAGTTTGAATGACTCGTTCGATCTCCTCACTGCGCCCGATCAATGGATCGATTTTCCCGGCTTTCGCTTGTTCATTGAGGTTTGTGGCGTAACTTTCAAGCGGACTGGGCTTGCGCTCTTCCTCCCCCTCAACTGCATCGCTTGCATCAGCGTCTGCAGGCTCTTCTTGTCCATCCTTGCGAACCCCGTGAGAGATGTAGTTCACCACGTCGATTCGCTGGATATCCTGATCTTTAAGCAAATAGACCGCGTGACTCTCCCCTTCAGCAAATAACGCAACGAGAAGATGCGCACCCGTCACTTCTTTTTTGCCGGACGATTGAACGTGGAAGACCGCCCGCTGAAGAACCCTCTGAAAACCAAGCGTTGGCTGCGTTTCACGGTCATCCTGCTGCTCAGGAATCAGTGGCGTGGTCTCATTGATAAAGCTCTCGAGCTCCGCACGAAGCTTGTCGATATTAGCTGCGCACGCATTCAGCACCGTGACAGCCGCGGTGTTATCCAAGAGCGACAGAAGCAAGTGTTCCACCGTCATCATTTCGTGGCGCTTAGTTCGCGCGTCTTTGAATGCCAGATTCAACGACACCTCTAGTTCTCGACTTAGCATAATATTTCCCTGTTTCTGTGCTCGTCTGTTGCCGTATCTACTCGACCCATCAGGATCATCTCACTTCCCTCTCGACCCGCAACTTTAAGGTCACTGTTGCTGGCTCCATTAACCGTTCGATCGCTCTCAATGCCAAGGGGGCTCATTTCTCCAGCGGGTCTTTTATTTCATCCAAGCGCGACAATTGACCATCCAGGATGGTTGTCGTGCGCATGATTCTCCCAGGTTACATCAAAGCAACTCCCATCACTCTGCCTTTGATTTCCCTTGAGTAGCCTAAGTGCTACCGCTCGCTACCTGCCTTTTTCTCTGCCCTGCCGAGCCTTCAGCTCTATCGCGCTTGAGCATCCCTGACCTCGACTCTCTAGCTTTTTATCTCTTCAGTTCTTGCGTTCTTCAGCTCTTCAGCTCTTCAGCTCTTCAGCTCTTCAGCTCTTCAGCTCTTCAGCTCTTCAGCTCTTCAGCTCTTCAGCTCTTCAGCTCTTCAGCTCTTCAGCTCTTCAGCTCTTCAGCTCAGGTTCCCATCTTTTGCCCTGTTTAGGCGAATGTTTCGGATATTTCTTACGTTTTGCTGCTTGGCCCTTTCGGCCGCTCAATCAATCGATCACTTGGACAAGAAGTCATCTCGAGCCCTCTATAGAACGATCGCCCCCCAAATTCAGCTTTCGTCATCCGCCGGTTCGATCTCCGACACCAGTGGGTGCTGGTTTTCCTGCGCGTACTGGTTCACCTGTGCACACTTCGTTTCGGCAATATCCTTGGGATAAATGCCACAAGTGCCTTTACCTGTGCGATGGACCATCAACATGATCTGTGTGGCTTTCTCGCCATTCATGCCAAAAAACGTCTGCAGCACCTCGACCACAAATTCCATGGGTGTGTAGTCATCGTTCAGCATCACGACCTTCCAGAGTGGCGGCTTGGCAAGTTTGGGCTTCTCTGGCGCTACAATAAGGCCAGTATCCCCTTGACGCTCGCTCGGGTCGTCGTCGTGATCCGCGAGCCTCGGGGCCTCGGTCGCCCTTGTCCACATAGGGACATCAGACCCACTGAGCGAGGCGTCGCCCGTTGGCGAGTTATAGGATCGCCCCTGGCTCGAAATCAGTTGTTCTCTTGGCTTTGCTTGAAACGACATGCGGTCTCTGTCTTTTAATTCTACGTTTTCACTTTGCTTTATCGGTGCCTGCATCAAGCCACCCTCCCACAGCGCGCGGCTCCATCGCCTTGTTTTGATTGTACGCAAAACGATGCCAAGTCGATGCGCCCTAAACGGCGTGCCCAAAGGCATCGCATCGTCTCGTCGTGATCAACTCGCAGGCTACACCAAAACGTAAATGCGCACGCACCCACTCCCTAAGCGACCCGGTCCAATATTAAAAATTCTCGAACGCCTCTAACCCTACCTACTCACTATGTGGCTGAGCGGATCAATTTCCAAGCCCTTGGCGGCGATTAAGCACGATAACCCTTCCTCCAGAAGGGTATGATCAAGATTCTCCGAGGCTCCGTGTCTAGAAATCCGAGGACACGCTTGCTCGATTCAAAGACGATCAGGCAGGCTCAAGGATGCTATGAGCTGATCCCGAAAACTAGATCCACTCTGAGATCACATGAGACTCTCACCGTTGCCATGAAAGAAAACCTTATCCTCTTCAATAAACCCTACGGCGTGGTCAGCCAGTTCACAGGCGAAGATAGAAACCTCAGCGCGTATGGCTTACCACCGCATTTCTACGTCGCAGGTCGCTTGGACAAAGACAGCGAAGGATTACTGCTCCTAACTAACTCTGGATCGCTCCAAGCACGCATCAGTCATCCGCGGTACAAAATGGAAAAAACCTATTGGACCCAGGTTGAAGGTCTGCCGTCAGAGGCAACACTGGATCGATTACGCAAGGGCGTACAGCTCAAGGATGGGATGACGGCACCGGCCAAAGCCCGCCTCATCCAGCCCTCCGTATTGGTTCGCGATCCACCGATTCGAGTTCGGCCTTCGATTCCTGATCAATGGGTCGAGCTAACGCTGAGAGAGGGCAAAAATCGCCAGGTGCGGCGAATGACCGCAGCTGTTGGTCACCCGACCCTTAGACTGATTCGTGTAAAGATTGGTGATTGGACGCTGGGAGATTTATCGCCGGGCAACTGGGTGGCTATCACGGTGAATCTACCCGTCACCCCCAACGGAAAGAAACCCTTTCACCAGCGCTAATCTTTTGTGTCGCGTACGGTCTCCCAAACCGCTTGCGCGGCTTGATCAGACCCTCGCATAGCAAGCCACTGCTCACCTCCGGATCCGCGCTGTTCACGCTTC
>Ga0181582_10004554_pt1 | contig 11197 bp, 4 predicted proteins | sample 071ome_32_FD_132438 | JGI IMG/M metagenome (GOLD analysis project Ga0181582, IMG submission 132438) | Coastal salt marsh microbial communities from the Groves Creek Marsh, Skidaway Island, Georgia - 071405AT metaG (megahit assembly) | ecosystem: Environmental > Aquatic > Marine > Intertidal zone... | reverse complement strand
TTGAAGTATCCCAGCGCACTCGCCCGCGCCCGACGCGCGCTCTCGCGCATCGCGTACGTCGTGGCGTTCACGTGTAGAGCGCTCGAAGACGCGCCCAGCGCGGGTGCAGACGCGCGCGCGCGAGCACCCATACCGGACACACCGACCAGCGCCAGAATCGCGAGCGCCGCCGACGCGTGACCGACGAAGCGGCGATCCACCGCGTTCGAGCGCCCTAACAACGGTGTCGTGGAGTCCGCGCGCATGTCGAACGCGCGAACGCGCGAACGCGCGCGCCGCGCGCACGCGGCGTGTGCCGTCTTCGCGCCGACGCGGGAACGGCTCAGATCGGGTGTTACGGCGCGCAACACCCACCCCCGCGGGGTGATGAAAAGTTTTCAGTGAAAACGGCGAGCCGCGCGCGCCGCGCGCGCCGCGTTCGTCCCGTGCGACAGTCGTGCGACGCGGTGAAGAATGTTGACGCACGACGAGACGACGCCGCTCGTGGGACGCGGTGACGCGTCTCGCGCGCATCGCACGCGCGTGTTCGTGTTCGGTGCGATCGCGCTGTGCGTCGGCGCGCTCGCCTCATCGAGGGTGTTGAACGCGACGAGCGCGTGGGGAAGCTCGCTCGGCATCTACGGCGTCGTCGAGAGGAAGGCCAGTGGTGAACTCATCCTCCACCCTCCCAAGGCAGACGAATGCTCGGCCGCGTGCGACGTCAGCGCGGAGAAACACAAGGGGACGTATGCGTACTACGACACCGAGTGTCACATGGGTGGCTTCGGTTGCAACTTTGGACAAAGCGTCCAGTGCCGTGCGTGCCAAACGGAGCCTTACGTAAAGCACGGTCAAATGAAGTGGCATTACGTGCAATGTCCGCAGTGCGTGTGCAACAAACACAACACTACGGGTTGTAACGTCTGCGTCTCCAAGTACAAGTACTACCGATTTCAAGTCCAAACGACGAGATTTAAGGATGGCTATCAAAAAGATAGAGCACACTGCCAACCGCACATCACGCAGTTCGCGGAGATTAAGATGTACACAAATGACGGCAAAGATAAAATTCCTCTCGACGCCTCGCAGTCAAAAGTTCTGAATGGTCAACTCTGCCAAACTTGGCAGGGCCCAGACGCGGCGTCAGATGAGAACCTCGAAACAAAGATGTGCGAACTCGGCGGTGCGATCGATAGCGCTGATGGTCTGAACTTTGTGTTCGCCGCCAAGCAACCGACGCAGTTCACGCATTACGAAATTTTCACTGCAGAGGACTGCGAAGGCCGCGATCCCACGAGCTGGACCCTGTACGGCTCCACGGTGTCCAACGAAGGCCCGTGGGCAGAGCTGGCGCAGAGAAGAGTAGATCCACCAACGGCGCGCAAAACGTCATACGGTAAGCTTCAAGTGTGCTAAAAGGTCAGTTTTACATTCGTGCGAGACGACGTACGACTTTTCAACGCGTTCGTCCACGACGCGACTTCACTATTTTCCGTTTTTGTAACTTCGGATACCAAATACGCGTGACTCCTCGTGCGCTTCACTTTGCATTTGCCGTGAACATCCCAGCACCCTCTAGAGCCGCTAAATAGGCGCCAGATAGGCACAAAGATAAGCACATGACGGGGAATCCGATGCGAAAGAAGGCATTGAAGGTGATTGGAAAACCTGCCTCCGCTGAAATGCCGGCAATCACGATGTTCGCGCTGGAACCGATCAGTGTACCGATCCCTCCGAAGTCTGCGCCGAAGCAGAGTGACCAAGCGAGCGCTTCGATCGCAATACCTTCCACGCTTTCGCTTAGTCGTACAATGACCGGAAGCATTGTGGTAGTAAAGGGGATGTTGTCCACGAAGGCGCTTGCGAAACCGGCAACGAGCTGAACAATTAGCATGGCTCCTATCTGGCGCTGACCAGCGGGAAAGGTGGCGACGAGTTTCGACAGCGCATCCGCAATCGTCCGCAGGAGTCCAAGTTGTGCGATGCCCTCGGTGAAAACGAAAAGCCCCGCGAAGAAGAGCAAAGAGTCCCACTCGACCTTTTCGAGCGCGTACTCAAACTCGTCATGGTCTCCTGTTAATAAGATGGCGATCGCCCCGAACGATGCGACGTACGCGGGCTCCATGTGCACGACAGGATGCAAGAAGAAGAGGATAACGACAAATGCCAAAATTGCGCCGCTTCGGATGAGCAAGTTCATGTCGCGAATAGGGTACTTTTTCTGCAACTCACCAATGTCCACGTCGATGGTTTTGTTGAAGAGTGTGTCCTTATAGTACCACCTCAAGTATACAAAAATGCACGGCATGGTGAGAAGTACTCCCGGACCGAGCACGCGCAAAAAGTCGACAAATCCAATGTGCTCTTCGAGGGCGTTTCCAATGATGATGTTCGGCGGATCACCGATGAGCGTAGCGCAACCGCCGATGTTGCCAAAAATCGCCATCGAAATCAGAAGCGGCCTCGGATCAATTTTCAACGCCTTGCACAGAGAAAGCGCCACCGGAGCGAGCAAAAGCATCGTCGTCACGTTGTCGAGAAACGCGGAAAGAATCGCATCAAACATCATGAGCATCAAAAAGAGCCGCCACATGGACCCCTTCGAATGAAAAACGATAAGAACTGAGAAATACTCAAACACCCCGGATCGGCTGAGCAAGGCGACGATGACCATCATACCGAAGAGAAGCGCTAGCGTTCCGTGATCCATCCACGTAAGAATCGTCGCAATAGGGGGCAAACGATGCTGCAACGCAAGAATAAATAACACCGCAGCCGCTCCGATGAATGCGACCAGCGTTCGGTGGATGATCTCGATCATGATGAGCCCAAAGACACCGACGAGAAGCACGGCCCCGAGCCACACTCCCACAACACCGACCACGCCAGTGTCGACGGCGGTGAATGAAATAGCAACAGGGTCTGGACAATCTGTTTGGAACTGCATCCAAGCGCTCCCATGCTTTGATTCGAAATCACGAAGGATAAATGTGGAAAAGTCCGCTTTCAGATGTTCGCTGACGTCGCCCCCACCACCTCCTAGGAGTTTGCGGCGATGAGAGGACGCCGAGGCGCCGCTCCAGTGCGGCGTGACGATGCGTTTTGATCTCCCCAGCTCGTAAGTGTGCCCAGAGTGCTCTTGATATATCGTGTAAGACACGTGGTAATCGCTGGCGTTGTGAATGCACGGTCCGAGGAGAAGGTTCACCTCCAGCTGCCCCAAGCTTGCGTGATCAAGTTTTACCTCGCCTGGTTCCGCAGAGTCGCAAGCAGTGTGGTGCTCATGAATTTCATATTGAGTCACGATGAACGGCGTCAGGAGCAAAAGAAAAAATACGAGGCCCACGACGAGCATCTTCAGTCCCAGAACACGATAATCTCGCATTCTTTGAACGGGCTTGTCGCTTTCGTGCGTTGGAATGTTGCGCGTATCCTGTTGATCAAGGTGCAGAGCTCCGCGGAGGAGATCGACCTTTCTGGCTGCCTTCAAGGCGCCCTTTTTACGTTGGCGCAGACCCTCGTAAGAGAGAATATCGTGATAGCTCTCCTTGATGGTGTTCAAACGTTCGCGCATGCGTTCAGCGAGACCCGGTAGTTCCTTTGCCTCGACAGCGTCTGCCAGAAACAACAGTGCGTCGGTTTGTGTCCTGAGCAGTTTGATCGCGCGACGAGTCTTCTCCTCCGCCCCTTCGAGGACGTTCGACGATCCCGTCACGTCGAAACTTAAACGCTGAGACTCTCCGGACGAGTTGCGCGCTATCTGCGCAACCTTGTCTTCGTCTTTGTTTGAGCGCACACGTTTCAGTTCCGCAGCAAGCTCCTTGCCAGACATTGCGTTCAGCGTGGTCGACACAGGATCCGCGCCTGCAATGAACTTTTTTTCTTTGGTTGACAGCGATGGGGACGTTCTCGCCTCACCGACGCGCGCGCTGCCGCTCGAGTCGATGACCTCTTGAATGGTGGCAAAAGAGACCCGAGCGTCACGCCGTTTACCGCCATCCACGGATTGGCGGCGCGTAGCGCTTCGATCCGCCACAGCGATATCCTGTCGAATCGCAGCCCCAAGGTTCTCTGCCTCGGTTGTGCCGAGCGTCGTGTCCGGCGACGATATCAGCCCCACGTCTAGGTCAGCGCCGCCAGCCGCGTGCAACTGATGTCGCGACAACTCCCTCCGCAGCGCTCGACCCTCGGCGAGCGTGAGCGTGTGATGCAACCGATCGTACTCTTCTTCCTCGGACGCGACCTCGATCATTCGTCGATCACCACCGTCGCCGTCCGCGGACCCCATCGCCCCGGTGGTCCCGCCGCGCGCTCAACGGTTTCGCGTCGACGGTGCGCGAACGCGACGCGCTCGAACGCGCTCGAAGCGCTCAACGGATGCGCTCGAACGCGATCGTTCGACGAAAGATGTTTTCCGACGCCGCGATCGTCACGGCGCGACCGCGCGCGCGCGCTGTGACGATCGCGGCGCGCGCGATCGCGCGTTCGGGTGTCCGCGCGACGGTTGGCGCGCGTCCTCGACACCGAACCGTCGTTGACTCGAGCGCACTCGACGCCGCGCGCGATTTCCCGTCGACGCGACGCGACACCGCGTGGCATGCGAGAGCGCGAGCGTAACGGCGACGCCCTCGTCGCCGCGTGCGCGGCGCTCGAGCGCGCCGTCACGAAACTCGCGAACGAAGTGCGCCGGCCCGCCGTCGACGGTCAATCGAACGAGGAGCGGGCGCTGCACGGCGCCGAGGTGGAGAGCGTGGACACGAATCCGTCGTGGTTGGGGGGTGACTTCGACGAAACGTTCTTCGTGGACGATGCGGTCGAGACGCGCGAGGCGACGGTGACGACGGCGGAGACGCGGCGACTCGCCGCAAAGTGCTCGCGGCTCGAGGCGACGGTGTCGCAGCTTCGAGAGACGCTCACGTGTCCGACGCGCACGAGTGATGTCGCGCGCGACGTTCTGGCAAGAGAAATCGTTGCTCTCAGGAGACGGCTGACGAGCGCAAAGAGCGAGCGAGAGCGACTTTTAGAAATTAGTAACGATTTGCGTGCGGCGCTCAGACGAAAGGAGAATATAGCTACCAAAGCGAGTCCTTCGTCAGCGCCTGTCATCGAGGCGACGCCGGCCGCCGCAAAGGAGCTCGCGTGCGTGCTCGGATGCACCTCTACGGAAAGAGAAACACAGAGTCAGCGGCTAAAACTAAAGAGCGCCATGCGTCGTGCGAAGGCACAACGAAGCGCTGCGTTTTCACGAAGCGTTCGACACTGGGGTCCCGACCACGACGGTTCCGAGCTACGTTCCATTTGATTTTCACAGAGGATGCCGTTGTAGTGGATGAAGTTTCGTGAAATAAGGCGAGCACATTCATTCAGTCTGACCCGTTCTTCCGATAGCTGTATTGGTATCGACTCGCGGCTTCGCTTGACCATCTGCGGCGCGTTGTCACCTCATCACTCGCGAGCGCTTGGAGACCGTTATTACGCGCCAAATTTCAAAGAGGCTTGCCAAAAAGGACGATTTGACTGCGACGTTTCTGACCTAGTGTTCTAACTAACAAACTACACACGACACACAATGAATTACTAATGTCCCTCCGAGGCTAGCAGTTCTAATAGTGCTCGGACAACGGGCGTTGACGCCAAGGCTGCGGTGGGATGGTTGATACGATCGAGTAAAAGCTGGTCCACGCGAGCGCGCAACTCCTTCACTAAAACGCCAATCCGAGCGGGGGCCTGGAACGTCGCCCAATCGTCTACAGACACGAGACCTTTCTCATGCTGAACCTTCAAGTCGCCACCGAAAAGTAAGAGTGAGTAGGCGCCGACCATGGTGTTGTCGCGAATGTATACTTTGGCCGTCTCGACGCGCTCGCTATACACAAGCCAGCGTGACTCGTACTTACCGCAATGAAAGTTAACCGACGTCGGATGCAAGAACACGCGGCCGAGGTCTTTGGAGTAATATTTGAGCTCGCGACTGTCCGCAATTTTTGCGACAGCCCCTGCAGTCGTTTGCGCGTACTTTGTTTCTGGATGCTTGACGCGCACGACGTGCGGATAGAAACCCGCGACGAGAGCAGCCTTCACGACACGTGCGATCTCCGAGTTTGAATCAGCCTCGGTTCCACCCACACCGTAACGCCGCATGTTACTCAAGTATTCGCGCCGAACGAACCCCAAATCGGCGAGAATTGTGGCGAAATCCTGGCGGCTCGCCTGCACTGCCTCGAGTGCCTGCTGACTGAGAAAATATTCGTCGCAATAACGACGCTCGAACGGCTTGCCCTTCGAGCGGGCCTTGGCCCAGCCGTTGTACGCGGCAACCATTGTCAAGTGATCACTCTTACTCACCGAAAGACTCCGTTTCGCTCGTTCTGCCGCATCTCGATTATCCTTCGGCGAAAAGAAGAGTGGCCTACCACTCATCGAGCCGGCGATGGTAAGAATGGGATCGAGGCAACCGAGCAAAGCGCCGAACAAAAGCATTTTTCCGATGCGAGCGTCCACGGGCATTTGTGCGAGATGTTGTCCGAGCGGCGTCAACATCTCATCTGAGTCTAGCGCACGAAGGGCACGAAGTTCATCAAGAGCTGCGAGGACAGCTCGGGAATCAGGCGGGGAGAGAGCTGCGCTTAATGTCTGCGACACGAGGTCGTTGCTCATCGCTTTGATCGATAAACACAGCTGCTGCAACGGCGTGCGCAACATCTCTGGTGGCTGTTGCGGCGACATATTCGCAAACTGAGCCCGAGAGAACATGGCAAATCGAGCGCCCGGTGCAGTGCGGCCCGCTCTCCCGCGACGCTGCTTTGAAGCTGCTTGCGATATCCACGTGTCCGCCAAAACAGACAGACCGCGCAAACTGTCGTACTGCATCTCCTTCGCGCGTCCAGTGTCGATCACATATCTCACGTCGTCAATGGTCACTGACGTTTCAGCGATATTTGTCGCAACTACGATTTTGCGTATACCTTCCGGTGGCCTCTCGAAAATTCGTCGCTGCTCCTTCGAAGACAGCGACCCGTAGAGAGGGAGAATGCGGAGCTCTCCGACATCGCTCGATTCCAGCAGTCGGGAATGCTCGAGCTTACGAATCAGGCGCATGATTTCAAACTGTCCGGGCATGAAAATGAGGATAGCACCGAGACCCAACTCCTTCGGTTTTGTGCCCGCGATTGGAGGAGGCACGAGCGCGCTCGGCCCCTCTTCCAATTCAGTACGAATGATAGTCGCTATAAGCTGCTCGATGGCGTCGTAATTCAGTATCGATTCATCGACATTCTGAATGCTCCTCTGCGTTGGTTGTGAGTATCGGCTGAGAGAGCGAGAGGCTTCCGCGAGCAAATCAGCTTTGCGTCGCTCGTCCTCAAGTTGTGTCGCCGTTTTAACAGGATTAGCGTCAACAGTCGACTCTTCGACGTCGTGCGCCTGCTTCACTTCGTACGCGTGCTCGTCGTCCACAAGATCCCAGTCATCCGGAACGTCATGCGCATCGTCCTCCTCCTCTTCCTCCTCGTCGTCGTCGTTCTCGAGCCCGAGCGCGGCACGTTCAGCTTTCCGTTTGGTCGCTTTTTCTGCCAATAATGCCTCAACTTGTTCGTTCGACTTAACACGCTTGACTTGTTTACGCTTTGCATAAGGTCCTCCTCTGCCAACGGTATGACCGGTCAACTCAAAAACATCTTCCAGGAAGTATTCTCGCACTGGATGCGTGAAACCGGCGATGTGCACTTGCATCGTGGTCACGCCGTTGACTGCAGCGATTGGAGAGGGATGTTTGAAGTAATGGTCGAACAAGTCGGCGTCGGCGGTAGCTGACATGAGAACAATTCGAATTTTTGGATTCTTCGAAATGACGCGTCGCAAAAGAAGCAGCAGTAAATCTGAATCCAACGATCGCTCGTGCACTTCGTCAAGAATGACGTGCGTCGTATTTTCTAGCAACGGATCGGAAAGCAAACGGCGAAGAAGAATACCTGTCGTGCAGAATAATAATCGAGTTCTTGCAGACTGCTTGGATTCAAGACGGACAGAGTAGCCAACGACATCCCCGCATTTTTCACATCGTTCTGCAGCGACGCGTTCAGCGAGCCCGATGGCAGAAATCCTTCTCGGTTGCGTCACGATTATATTAGTCTGTCCTCCGCGACCGGCAGCGATCTCGGCCTCCAGAACAAACTGGGGCACTTGTGTGGATTTCCCACAACCAGTCTCACCGCTCAATATGACGACCGACGCTTTGTTTACCGCGCGCGTCACTTCTTCTCTGCTGCCACTCGCTGGTAAATTCGCTCGCACTTTCATCATGGCGTAGGCCTCTCCCTTGCCAGACTTTGCCATATCGAGATACTCGTTGAATGCGATGCGCAAACGTTCTGTCTCGGCCACCATTTCAGCATCAGAAAGGCCTCGGCGTTCGCGTAGACGCTTCGCCGACGGTTGCACCGTTTTCATCTCTGTCCCATCTTGCGCGATAGTTTTCGAGGTGACCTTCGGCGTCGGAATACGCGACTTGCTTGTCGTCGCAATCGCCGCCGTTGGTACGTCGCCGGTGCCTGCGATTTTCGTTCGAATCGTTGACGATCGCGCACCAATCAAAGAGGAAGCAGAGTCAATGAGAGTGTGCACGCATGGCGCTCCGCACGACTGAATGGCTATGCGAGCCAATTCTCGCGTCGCTTGCATAAACTCGCTTCGCGATTCACCGTTCGCGTGATAAGCAATCAGCGGCGGGTCAAATCCAGGGTACCTGCATCCACTCGGACGTCGCACTTCAAGAAAACCTCTTATGCCAGCGTTCGTATCGATGCATACCTGAATTCCTCCATCGATCGTGGTCACTTTATCGTCGCCGTAGATGGCCTCGATGGCAATCAACTCATCCTCCCAATCTTCCTTGCTCGCATTCGAATCGCCACACAGCCAAGATGAGCGCTCGGATTCGATTTCCGAAAGAAGTTTTCTGAATAGATACTCGTGCGCCGCTTCTCGAGTAGCGCAAGTCTTCAGGGACTCCTCGACTGAATGTTGGGAGTACCCACGGTCCCAAAGGAATGCAGCATCCAAATTTTCCGGGCGCTCGTCAATGTTTTCTGACTCCGAAACTTGAGCCTTTCTGAGTACAACGAGACCACCATCGTTCAACGATTTCGGGGCGTAAAGTACCGGCAAACGACTTTCCGGAACGTGCACGCATAGCCAGGTGATTGCGGAATCGAGCGAACTCGCCTGCTTGGACTTTGTCGCCTTTGAAGCCGCGAGCGCATCGTCCCGCGCGAAACCGAGGCTTTCCAGCTTGTCGCACAGCTCGTTTATACCTTCTTGTTGCGTCTGTTCGACATCGTCCTCTTCGTCGGATGACACCATAACGTAGTTCTCCTTCAAGATGGTCTCTACGAGTAGCCGCTTTTCCTCGCTCATCGTCAAAACCTGCGCCGACTCCCGCTTCGCCGCCTGCTTCATTCGAGAGATGCGCTCCTCTTCCTTTTGAGCGCGTTCCTTGGCGTTCTCTTGCCTTTTTTTCTCCAAAAGCTCGCACTTGATGAAGGTCTCCTTGTACTCTGCCGGGAGCAAACGTTGGAGCGGCAGTGAGTTCGCAATCTTTGCGAGGGCAACGACAGCCGCCCTGTGCTCAGCCTCCGCTTTGGTCTCGCATCGCTCCTTCCAGAAGAAAACGGCATCTTTATCCGGCTTGTGCTTATCCTGAAGCACAACCTTGCACGTCCATCCGCCGCCATTCTCCGCCGTTTCTTCTCGAGCTCTGAACATGGGCGTTTTCCACTCCTTCTGCTTCTGCACAAACTCCCTCAAGATGACGCTCGGAAGTTTACAGCTCATGCGCACAAACGGTGTCGGGTCGTGCTTTGCCTCCGGATTGCTCGCTCGTTCTTTCGCCGCCGCCTCCTTCGCTCGCTCGCGCTCTGCGATGATGAGCGCCGCCTTCGCCGAGACCTTTTTCGTCGTCTCCGCGACAGCCGCACTTGCGTCGCCCTCCGAGCTCGACGCCACGTCCGCGTGCTGTTTCTGCACGTGCATGCGCAAACGGTCGATCTGCTTGAACGTCCGCTCGCAGTGCGGGCACGGGAGCTCTTTTGGTTTCAGCTGAGACTCGTCGAAACCGCTCTTGCTCGACATGGCGCCCGAGCTCACGATCCCGCGCTTCGCCTTGGCGAGCGCCTTCTTCTGCGCATTCGTGGGAGCCATGGATGCGAACCAAACCGCTGCGTGACGAGCGCTAGATCTCCGCGGATGACACGCGCGCGCGGCGCGCGCGCGAGTGCGAGCCTCCGCCGAGCAGTGGGGCGCGCGCGCGAGAGCGAGAGCGGACGAGGCGGTCAGCGCGCAAAAGGGATTCATCGCTGCTTGCCTGCAGTTATGTTACAAGAGAAGCCAGCCGACTGCGACGGCAAGGAGTGCGAACGCACCACCTCCCCAGAACGCACCCGCTGAGCCGAGCTGATCGCAGAGGTATCCGGCCATGTAGTTGCCAAACCCGAGAGACAGGCCTTGCGACATGGCAGCAATTGCGAAACCCGTACCGCGCACGTTCGGCGGCATCGTCGCGCTGAGCACCGCTTTCATGTTGCCTTGGGTCATGGACATGTGGATGCCCACGACGAGATAGCCCACAAAAACCATGGACGGCACCTTCGCCATTATGAGAATGATGTCGGCAACCACCATGAAGGCGAAGCCCACGAGAAGCATCGTCTTTCGCCCGTCGTTCTCTTTCTGATCCACGTTATCGGCGTAGACTCCCAAGGGATACGTCAGCGCAGATTGCATGATGTTTGTCGCGAACATGAGCACGGGAAGATACGCCACCTGCATGCCGACCGCCTTGGCGTGCAGCGTCACGAATGCTTCGCTGAACCGGGCCACTTTGAGAATCGAAAACACGAGTAGGGCGCGCCAAAAAGCCCATGGAAGCTGACCCACCTCGGTCCAGTCCCAATTCCACTCTCCCCACATGAAGCTCGACGCTGAAGAGCGCTTCGAGCGCGCGCCTTGCTGTTGCGCCTCCGCCCAGGGATCATCCGCCCAAATGAGCGCGCGCGTTCGCAGATCATCCTGCGTCATCTCACCCCCATCAACACGACGAAGCCATCCAGATTTGCTTCGTCTCGCTCTAGAGACGATCACGGTACCCTCATTTCCGTTTGCATCCTTCGTGTCGTCGAATCCATCCATAATCTGATCCAGGAACGGAGACACCATCTTGGCG
>Ga0181582_10004543_pt1 | contig 11214 bp, 7 predicted proteins | sample 071ome_32_FD_132438 | JGI IMG/M metagenome (GOLD analysis project Ga0181582, IMG submission 132438) | Coastal salt marsh microbial communities from the Groves Creek Marsh, Skidaway Island, Georgia - 071405AT metaG (megahit assembly) | ecosystem: Environmental > Aquatic > Marine > Intertidal zone... | reverse complement strand
GCGACGATAATCTCATCATGCTGCTTGATGAATTCCGGGCGGAAGCCGTCAAACTTATCGGTCAGGTCAACGCCGCGATCGAAGGTAAGGCTTTCAACAGCGCTGGGCGGTTTTCACACAGTCTGAAAAGTAGCGCGGGCACCATCGGCGCGGTCGATCTGGAATCGTTCAGCGGGCGGATGGAAAGCGCCTGTTTTGACCGGCGCGAAGATGAAATCGACGCCACCATCGATGATCTGGAAAACAGCGTCACCCGCGCGGTGGCGGCCGTCGATGCAATCATAGAACGGTCAGAAGATCAGCCGGCCGGCAGGCGGGCGCGGGGCTGAGACGGAAACCGTCACCTGTCGGACATTAAGGCCCGTGACCCGTGCAGAACGGGCTCGCCTCCGACAATTCCATCTGACGCCGTGCCAGCTTTTCCATCAATTCGGCGCGGATGCCGGCATGGTCCGGATCGTCCCAGAGATTTTCAAACTCGCATGGGTCGTTTTCTAGATCGTACAGCTCACCCCAATCGACGCAGCTATACAGAGATAGCCGGTACCGGTCCGTTACCAGAGACCGTACCCGGTAATGTGGCGGGAAACCCATTAGGCTGCGCCGCTGATCTTCCTCTATCACGATCGAATCGTAGGCGTCATTTCCATCCGCCAATGACGTCAGCGCCTTGCCCTGCATACCCCAGAACGGTTCGACCCCGGCGGCGTCCAGAATGGAGGAGGCGAGATCAAGCGTGCCCGATAGTGCCTCGGTCTTTTGTCCGCCAGTCGACCGGCGCGGATCGGACCAGATACAGGGCACGCGCACCAGCCCCTGATAATGGATCGCGCCTTTCAGCAACAGCTGGTGATCGCCCATATAATCGCCGTGATCGGTGGTGAAGACGACGATGGTGTTATCCGCGATGCCGAGCTCTTCGAGCTTTGCCAATGTGGCGCCGATGGCGTCGTCGATCATGGTGATCGCGCCGTAATTATGGGCGATGGCGCCGCGCGCCTCTTTTTCCGTGCAGCCGAAGGACATCACCCCGTCCTTGAACGCCTTGCCCTCGTCGCGCCGACCGTGAAGGAAGGCGACATGCGGCGGCAGCATGTTCTGCGGATGGTTGAACGCGTCCGGCACCGGGATGTCTTCCTGATCGTACATGTCCCAGTATTTGCCCGGCGCGGTAAAGGGGTGATGCGGGTCCGGAAAGGACATCTGCAGGAAAAAGGGCTGACCGCCTTTCGCGAATTCCTCCAGATAGCCGATTGTTTTTTCCTGCACATAGGCGGTGGTGTAGAGCTCCTCCGGCACGGCGGTGCGCCAGGCCTGCGGCGCCCAGACATCCATTCCGGGATCGAGCGCGTTTTCCTTGCCGCGCAAACTTTCCGGGTCGGGGTGGCGTTCGCGGAACCAGCGCAAATAATCGCCGCCCGCCGTGTCGCCATGATGGATAACCAGCGACACATCCTCGAAACCGTAAAAAGGCAGGCTTAAATCGAAATCCTCATCCTGCCATGTCCTGGGCAGTTCCTGTTCGTAATCGCCATCGTCCCAGAAATTCCGACGCGCCTCCGAAAGGGCTTCCGGTGGCTGGTCCTTGGCCGGGTCCGGTTCCCGCAGCCCCATCTCCAACGGTCGGGCGGAGATATTCTGCAGATGCGATTTTCCGGCCAGCGCCGTGCGATATCCGGCCGCCAGCAATAGTTCGGTAAAGGTTGTGTTCTGCATCGACAGCGGCTGACCGTTCTGCCGCACGCCATGCAGGGACGGCATCCGGCCGGTCATCAGGGTCGCCCGGTTCGGCATGCAGATCGGACAGGAGACATAAAAACGGTTGAACTGAATGCCCCGCGCCGACAGCCCGTCGATATTGGGCGTGCGCACGATGTCGTTGCCGTAACAGCCCAGATGATCGGCACGGTGCTGATCGGTAATGATAAGCAGAATATTTGGACGGTCTAACATGATGCTTCCCCGAATGAAATCATTGGCGGAGAGACTACCCGCGCAATGGCCGGGAATACAGGGTCAGCGCTCGATTTTCGGGGTGCGCAGACCGAGATAGAGAACGAACAGCCACGCGAGACCCAGCCCCACCGCGGTGGCCGCAAAACCATTTTCGTATCCCCAGTAATCGACCGCTATGCCCGCCGCCGGCGGTATCACGATGCCGCCCAGCCGGTTGACCGTCTGGCGCAACCCGACGACCGACCCCTGCAGCTCGCGTCCGACCGCGCGGGCCTGAACCGCGAACAGGATCGGCTGCGACACGCCCTGTATAAATCCGCGGACGAACTGCGCCAGCGCCAGCGACAGAAAAACCGCCCAACCGAGATAGTTGGGGAAGGCGGCGAAAATTGGTGTCGACAGGATCAGCCCCAGCCCGATACAGGTGGATAAAATCAGGGTCCAGCGCGGATCGTAACGGTTCATCGTCTTGCCGGAAAACAGCGAACCGATCCCGGCGCCGACCTCCGAAGCGCTGAACAGGATGGCGAGCTTGGTTGCGGTAAAACCCAGATCCTCGACAAAATTCACATAGACAGAGGTCTGCAGATTATAGGCGGCGTTGCGGACGAATATCGCCGCCGTGGTAAAGGCGACCGCCGGGATCGCGGTTAACGCGAAGCACAGCATGTAATCCGACATTTTCGGCATAATATCGGCTAGGGAGAACGGTTTGCGGACATAGTCGGCTTCCGCCTGCTCGGCCTTTATCTCATCCGCGGTCTGTTGTTCGGGGGCGAGCCACAGGCACAGGAACCCCATCACCGCCCAGAACACGCCAAAGGCAAAGGCCGCCATGGCGCCGCCCGCCAGATCCCAGACCAGACCGGCGATGAACGGCGCGCTGGAGGTGCCGATCCTTGCGTAAAAGCTGAACCGGCCGAGAAACTCCGCATCGCCCTTTGAGACTTGCGCGCTTAATGTCAGCGCGCCTGCCCAGACGATGGAGATCGCGCCGCCGACCGTCATCTGCATGAAAAACAGCGCCCAGAAATTGGTCATGAAGGGGAAGAAGGCGCCGCCCGCGATGACGAGGGCAAGGAATACCAGGCTGACCCGGCGGGTGCCGAACCGGTCCATCAGCACACCGCAATGGATGGAGAGCACCAGCGCGACATAGCCGCGCGCGCTGATGATCAGCCCGACATCAGTGGCGGAGAAATCCAGCGTGCGGGCGGCGTACCAGCTCACCAGAAAGACGAACAGATCGATCATCCCCATGCTGAACAGCCCGAAAGCGTAAATGGGGATCAGGTTGCGGGGGCGTCCCCCGCTTATTGCCGTCTCAGCCATCCCAGCCGTAATCGCGGCGGGCGGCGTCCGCCGTCACAAATCCTTCGGCGATGTCTTTTTCGATATCGGCCCGGTCGCGCTTTTCGGGGTCACCGTAACCGCCGCCTCCGGCGCCGTTCAGCCGGAACACCATGCCTTCCTCCAGCTGCAGGCGGCAGGTCGAGGGCATCACCTGCTCCTCCGCCGTGCCGGGGTTGAGGATAAATCGGCTGAACCCGCCGGCATTGCCGCCATGCAGCCCCTTCGGTGGTTCAATCGCCCGGTCGGAACGGTAGACCAGCTCCGCCGGTTCCAGCGCCTCATATTCCCGGGCGAAATTGAGTCCGCCCCGGAATTCGCCCGCCCCGCCGGAATCCGGAGTCAGTTCGAATTTTCGGATGCGGCAGGGAAATTCGGTTTCGATGATTTCCACCGGCGCGGCGAACAGATTGGCGAGATGCGGCGTCGCGCCCGACGTGCCGTCGCCGCCCGGCCCGGCGCCATAGGCCGAGCCGAAAATCTCATACTGGTTGCCGCGCCTGGGTTTGGTGTCGCCGCGCCAGGCCACGATGATCGAACCGCCGCTGCCGCCGCAATGGGCGATTGATCGTCCGGGCAGCAACGGGTCCATCGCTTCCAGAATCACATCGACCAGCTTCTGACAGCATTTCATATAGGACGAACAGGGCCGCGGCGGTTCCGCATTGACCACGGTCCTGTCGCCGAAGGTAAAACTCACCAGATCGCGGATGCCGTCGCTGTAGCGCAAATTCGGATCGATCAGCCCCAGAAGGCTGTAATAGACGGCGGCCTCCACCATGCCGATACGCAGATTGACCGGGCCTTTTGTCTGCGGCGCGCAGCCGGAGAAATCGAAATGCAGCCGCCCGCCCTTTAGTGCGATCCTGACATGCAGCCGCACCGGCTTGTCGAGTTCCACCCCGTCATGATCGAGGAAGCCCTCGGCTTCCGACTCGCCATCGGGCAGGGCGGCCAGCGCGGCAGCGAATTCATCGGTGGAGGCCCGGATCATTTCATCCATCGCATCGACCAGAACATCCGCTCCGAACCGGTCGCAAATCTCGTGAATATGCTCGCGCCCGATCCGCGTCACCCCGATCTGGCCGGAGATATCGCCAAGCACGACATAAGGCGCGCGCGTGTTCGCCGCGATCAGCCGTTCGACATCCTTGACCGGTTCGCCCGCCCGGTAGATTCGCACCGGGGGCAGCATCATCCCTTCGTGATAGAGCTCGGTCGCGGAACCGTAGGTGCTGCCGGGCACCGTGCCGCCGACATCCGCCTTGTGCGCGATGGTGCAGGCAAAGGCGACCAGCTGTCCCGAATGAAAAATCGGCGCGATGAACCCCATGTCGGAGGCGTGCGGCAGGTTGGCGTCATAAGGATGGTTGGAAACGAAGACGTCGCCATCCGAAAGATCATCCTCGCCGTACAGTTCCAGCACCCGCTGGACATAGTGGTAATAGACGGGGGAGTGAAAGAACATCCAGGGCGAGACCAGGAGCCGTCCCCGCCGGTCGACGATGGCGCAGGAAAAATCGCGCGATTCGCGAACGATGGTCGAATAGCCGGAGCGGTAAAAATGATAATCCATCTCCTCCATCAGGCTGGAGATGCGGTTGCGCAGCAATTCCACGGTAATCGGATCGACGCTCATCTATGCCTCCCGCTCTGCCAGGATATTGCCGAAACCGTCCAGACGCGCCGACCAGCCGGGCGGCAGCACGGTTGTCGAATCGAACTGCTCGATAATCGCCGGACCCTCGATTGCCGCATCGGTGAGGTTCGCGCGTTGATAGACGGGCGCATCGTGCGTTGTCCGCCCGTCGAAGGTGACGCTACGCGTCGCGGACGGTTTTGCCGCTCCCGCCGGCGCGGCGGTCTCGGGCAAATCCTGTTTTGGCACGGGCAGGCGGACACGCACACGATAACTTACCGCCTCGATCGCCTGATCGCGCGCCGAATGGCCGTGCAGCCGGTGGTGCAGCTCATGAAACCGCTCGGCAATGTCGACCAGACCCTTGCCGGTCATCGGGCTGGTTTTCAGCCCGTCCAGCGGCGTGCGGATTTCGTACCCTTGACCGGCATAACGCAAATCCATCTCGCGGATGAAGTGCCGGTCGCGCCCGCCAAGCCCTTCAGCGGCGAGCTCGGTATCGGCATGATCCTCCAGCACCCTGAACTGTTCCTCAGTATGGTCGGGCGAAAGTTGCATCAGCTCCGTCAGTTCGGATCGGATATAGTCATGGACGATATCGGAACAGAGCAGGCCGAGCGCTGAAAACGCCCCCGGGTTGGGCGGCACCAGAACGCGCGGAATGCCCAGCTCATCCGCGACCATCGCGGCATGGACCGGTCCCGCGCCGCCAAACGGCACCAGCGTGAAATCCTTCAGCTCGATGACTTTCTTGGCCGCCTGCACGCGGATTTCATCCGCCATGCGCGCATTGATCAGGCGGATAATTCCGGCGGCGGCTTCTTCGACGCTCATTCCCATCGGCCCGGCGATCCCGTTTTCAATTGCCGCGCGGGTCGCCGCGACATCCAACGTCGTCTCGCCGCCCAGAAGATATTCCGGGTTGAGGAATCCGCAGACCAGATCGGCGTCCGTGACGGTCGGCTCCAACCCTCCCTTGCCATAGGAAACCGGGCCGGGATCGGCGCCGGCGCTGTCCGGTCCGACGCTGAGCAGACCCGATGCGCCGCGCCGGGCGATGGTGCCGCCGCCAGCCGAAATCGTGCTGATATCGAAGGCCGGCACATCCAGCCGCCGTTCGGCGATAGCGCCCTCGGTCACCTCCAGCGGCACGGCGTTCTGGATAAAGGCGATATCGCAGCTTGTGCCGCCCATATCCATGGTGACCAGATGAGCGTGGCCCTGCTTTTCGCCGATAACGTATGCGGTGGCCTGAACCCCCGCCGCCGGACCCGAGAGCAGCGTATGGACCGTCTTTCCGCCGCCGGCGGTCGCGCCCAGCGGCATCACCCCGCCATTCGATTGCATCAGAAAGCGGCGCGGCGTTTCGATCTTTATGTCATCCAGCCCGTTATCCAGATCGCTGGCATATCTCGCCAATACCGGTTCCAGATAGGCATTCAGCAGCGTGGTCGACAGGCGCGGCCATTCGCGGATTCGGGGCAGCACCTCGGATGATAGCGAGACATAGGCGCCGGGGATTTCGTCGCGGATAATCTCGGCGGCGCGCGCCTCATGCGCGTCATTCATATAGGAAAACAGGAAACAGACGGCAAAAGATTCCGCCCCTTCCGCCCCGAGCGCCTTCGCGGCCTCGCGGACCTCGGCTTCGGCCAGCGGCTCCAGCTCCTTACCCGCATAATCCATCCGCCCGGAGATTTCGTGGGTCAGATGCTGGCTGGCCAGCGGGGCGGGCCTGCGGAAATTGAGCTCGAACTGATTGCCTTCCCGGGCCTGGGTCTGCACCTCCTGTACCGCGCGGAAACCGCGCGTGATCAGCAGGCCGATCTTGCTGCCCTTGAGCTCCAGCAGCGCGTTGGTGGTCACCGTGGTGCCGTGGCTGAAAAAATCGATTTCGCCCGCGCCGATATCGCGCGCCAGCAGGCGCGAGACGCCGTCTAGCACCGCGACCGACGGGTTCGCCGGTGTGCTCGGGACCTTTTCGATCAGGATATGGCCCGTCGCCGGGCCGGCCAGCACCAGATCGGTATGGGTGCCGCCGACATCGACGCCGAGACGATATTCAGCCAAGGGCGGTTTCCCCCGCCGCTCAGCCGTTGCCGAGAATTTGCGGGCACATCCAGCGCGCGACCGCGACCAGCGCCTCATCCCGGTGGCGCATGCCCTGAAGCTGCACACCGGTCGGCATATCCTCGACCTTCAGCAGCGGCAGGGAAAGCGCCGGCATGCCGATGATCGAAGAGGCCTCATTATAAATCGCGCTGCCCTGATCCATGCCGATCGGGCCCGGGCCGGGGGAGGCCAGCGTGATCATGCCGTCGCAGCGATTGGCCAGCTCGTCATGCATATTGCGCCAGTGTTCGCGCCGCACCAGCGCCTGGCGGTATTCCTCCTGGGTCAGGCCGCGCCCTTCCTCCACGCCTTTCTTGAGGCGCGGCGGGATCCGGTCGGCGTCGTAATCGAGATACTGATACATCGGGAAACGCATCTCGAACCGGTAGAGATTGCGCCACATTTCGGGCGACCTGGCGGTCTCGGTTTCGTAGGTCTCGATCGCCGGATCGTCCTTGCGGGTGAAAAGCTCGACCCCCGCTGCTTCCAGCTGTTTGAGGACGCCGTTGAACTGTTCCCTGGTTTCATCGTCGGTTTCAGCCCAGCCCGCGGTTTCCAGAACGATCAGCCGTTCCGGCTTGCGCGGCGCCGGGGGCAGGCGTCCGCCATAGAGGCCGGGATGCCCCGGATCGCCGCCGGCATGTTCCGAAATATAGCGCGCGACGATCCACATATCCTCCAGAGAGCCGGCGATGACGCCGAGATGGTCCATGGTTTCAGCGGCCGAATAGCTACCCTGGCGGTTGAGCGCGCCGAACGTGCCCTTGAGCCCGTAAACCCCGCAGAAGCTCGACGGGCGGATGGTGGAGCCGCGCCCGTGCGTGCCGAGCCCGCAGGGGATCATGGTGGAACCGACGCCCGCGCAGGTGCCGGAGGAAGAGCCGCCCGGCGTGCGGCGTAAATCGAACGGGTTGCGGGTTTCCGCCGGGTCGCCGCCGCCAAAGGTGATGGTGACGGTTTTCCCCAGGATGACCGCGCCGCCCTTCCTCAGGAAATAGACCGAGGCCGCATCGCGGATCGGCTGGTTGCCGCGGAAAAGATCGCTGTTGTATTCGGTCGGCATATCGGCGGTTTCGATCAGATCCTTGATGCCGATCGGCATGCCGTCGACCAGCGACAGCGGCTTGCCGTCCTTGTAGCGCTTGGTCGCCTCATCCGCCGCCTTGCGCGCCGGTTCGGTGTTCAGATAGGCCCAGGCTTTGACCTCCGGCTCCAGCCGGTCGATGACCTCCAGACAGCGTTCCAGATAATCGCGCGGCGTATCCCCGCCATCGAGGAATTTCTGGCGGTGGTCGTGAAAGCTGCGCAGCTCCCACGTTTTCGGATCATAATCGCCAATACCCTTTGCCGGTTCGATGGTCATCGAAGTCTCCCTGTTTGCAACATTTGATTTTTGGAACGCACCGCCGGTTTTGCCGCGCCCGCTCCCTGTCTATGATGGTTGTCAGAGTACAAAATTATGAGAAAGGCGAAAACCTATGGGGAGCAATCTTGATGGAATGGTCGCGCTGGTTACCGGATCGGGGCGCGGCATGGGGCGGTGCCACGCCGATCTGATGGCCAGCCGGGGCGCAGATGTCATTGTGCATGACATCAACGAAGACAATGCCAACGATACGGCGGACATGGTGCGCGGCCATGGCCGCAAGGCCAGCGTGATCATCGCCGATGTCCGAGATGTGCCGGATTTCACGGCGAAAATCGGCGAAGCCGAGGCCGAACACGGCAAGATCGATATTCTGGTCAATAACGCGGGCGTCAGCGGCCGCAAGCTGCCGGTCGAGGACATTGATGAAGAAATCTACGACACGCTGTTCGATATTCAGGTCCGGGGCGCGTTTTTCGCCAGCCGCGCCGTTCTGCCCGGCATGAAGGCGCGCAAATACGGCAAGATCATCAATATTTCCTCGATCTATGCGATGGGCGGCAGTTCCTTCGCCAGCCACTACGCGGCGGCAAAGTCTGCGCTATCCGGCTTTACCAAGAGCTGGGCGCGGGAATTCGCGCCGTGGAATATCTGCTGCAACGCGGTCGCGCCGGGCTTTATCCTGACCGATATGACGCGCGGCAGTAACACTGACGAGATGCTGGATTCGCGGTCCAAAGCCATGCCGCTCGGCCGGTTTACCGAACCGGTGGAAATCTCCTATGCCGTCGCCTGGCTGGCCTCGAAAGAATGCGACATGGTGACCGGACAGGTGATCAGCCCCAATTCGGGCGAGGTTATCGTCGGCTATTAGGCGGGGCGGGTTGCCCCAAAGGGCAAGGCGGCTAAAATCCGCCACAAACAGATCATAAACGCAGGGTGAGAGCCGTGAGCGATTATCGCGACAAGATTTATTCAGATGCGTGGCGGGCCTTCAAGGACCCGGAGGTCCCGGAATATTTCAACCCCACCGTGGTAGTACTCGACCGCAACATCGCGGACGGGCGCGGTGACAAGACCGCGCTGATCGTCGATGACCAGCCCTATTCCTATTCGGAATTGCTCGGCCATGTGTGCCGCGCGTCGAACGGGCTGCAATCGCTCAATATCGAGCCGGGCTCGCGCATGCTTATGTTCGGCACCGACAGTCTGGAATATTCCGCGACCTGGTTCGGCGCGATCCGCGCCGGCATCGTGCCGGCGGTGATTTCCGACGCCTACAAGGCGGAAAACCTGCTCTATTTCCTGCGCGACACCGCCTGCAAGACGCTGTTTATCGATTCCGAACAGCTGGGAAAGCTGAATGATATCGCCGAGGACATTCCCCATACGCTGAAGACCGTCATCGTGCGGGGCGATCTTTCCGGCGCGCCGGAAGCGGGCGATCGCCAGACGCTGTCCCATGCGGAGATGGTCGAGGGCCACTCCGAGACGGCGGAGGCCTATCCGCTCCACAATAACGACATCACCTATATGTTCTATTCCGGCGGCACGACCGGCACCGCCAAGGGGATTACACATCTGGCGCATGATTTCTATCTGGTGCCGGAACGGCATGGCGCGTTTCTGGAATATCGCGAAAGCGACATCGTTCACGCGACATCGAAGAAATATTTTACCCATGGCCTATGGCCAGGTCTGCTGATCCCGCTTTATTTCGGTGCGACCAGCGTTATCTCGCGCCTGCCGCCGACGCCGGAGAACGTGGTGAACCTGGTTGAGGCGACGAAGCCGACCAAGATGATCACCGTGCCGACCATCATCAAGAACATCATGCTGTTCGCCGATCAGGAACGGGTGCCTGATTTCTCATCACTGGAGGTCGTGACCTCGGCGTCCGAAAAAATGCCGCCGGAGGTTTTTGAGCGGTTCCACGAGCTGTTCGGGCTGGAAATCCTCGATTCCATCGGTTCCAGCGAAATTACCTATGAATGGATCGCCAACCGGCCGAAGGATTTCCGCCGCGGCAGTCTCGGCAAGCCGGTCTTCGGGTTTGAGGCCAAGCTGATGGATGCCGACGGCAATGAGGTGACCGAGCCAAACACCGACGGTGAGGCCTGGATCAAGAGCAGCACGACCTGCTTTTTCTACTGGCGCAAGCTGGATAAGACCAAGGAGACCTTTGTCGGGGAATGGGCGCGCACCGGCGATACGCTGATGTATGACGAGGACGGATTCTTCTGGTTCTCCGGCCGGTCGGACGATGTGTTCAAGGTGAAGGGGCTCTGGGTCTCACCGATTGAGGTCGAAGCCGCAATCACCGAAGACGATGCGGTGCTCGAAGCCGCCGTCGTGTCCTATGAGGACGATGACGGGCTGACCAAACCGAAGGCTTTTGTGGTGCTCAATCCGGGAGAGGAAGCGTCTGACGCGCTGGCCGACCGGCTGAAGGCCGGGGTGCGCCGGATCGGCGGGTACAAGGTGCCGGAGGAAATCGATTTCGTGGAGGCGCTGCCGCGCACCACCCTGATGAAGATCGACCGCCGCGCCCTCCGCGTTCAAGAAGCGGAGGCACGCGGCAAACCGGTCTAGACCGCGTGCCCTATTTTTTCGGCAGCGCGCCCTTCTTGGTCGCCATATCGGTGAAGTTGTTAAGCGCGCCGGTCATCACCTTGTAGACCCTTTCGCGGTCGGTCACGCCATAGCGTTTGGCCAGCCAGGCGGGATCGGTATAGGCAAGCTTTACCGCGCCGCCGGCATCGCGCCAGGCGATGGCCTTTAGCGGCAGGTC
>Ga0181582_10004537_pt1 | contig 11220 bp, 12 predicted proteins | sample 071ome_32_FD_132438 | JGI IMG/M metagenome (GOLD analysis project Ga0181582, IMG submission 132438) | Coastal salt marsh microbial communities from the Groves Creek Marsh, Skidaway Island, Georgia - 071405AT metaG (megahit assembly) | ecosystem: Environmental > Aquatic > Marine > Intertidal... | reverse complement strand
GTGGGGGATTCCCCAGACCTGGACAGTGATGAACCCCGCGAGGTCAGCCTGAGTGCTCGTGGCGAACACGGGGACTTGTTCGATCGACTGATCAAGGCAAGCGAGGAATTCCATGTTCCTGGCAGTTGATTCATCACTCGGGACTTCGGTTGCCGTGGTGTCCTCGGAAGGCCACATTCTGTCGGAGTGCTTCAGCGAAGATACGCGAGGTCATGCCGAGAACATCGGTGCTCTCCTGCAGGATGCTCTGGCCAGCGCCGGAAAAGCGGCGTCAGATGTCACTCAAGTCGTGATGGGGGTCGGGCCAGGGCCTTTCACAGGTTTGCGTGTGGGGATGGCCGCTGCAGAAGCTTTCGCCCATTCGAGGTCTCTTCCCTTGATTCCTCTCGTGAGTCATGATGCTGAAGCTCTCGGTGCGGGTGAGGTGGTGATCGTGACGGATGCGAGGCGCGGAGAAGTTGCCTACTCCGTCTACCAGGGGGAGTCCGTCTTCAGGCGAGTCCTCGGACCGGCTCTTGCTCGACCCGAGAATCTTGAGCACGAGCTCGGGGAGCACAGTTCGCTGCTACGCATCCAAGTCGAGACCATCTCCGCCGGGAAACTCGGTCAGGTGGCCCACGCCTACCTCACAGCCGGAGTCGCTCCTGAGTCGAGAGCACCACAGTACCTCCGCGCCCCGGATGTGACGGTGGCTCCATGACCTACGTGTTGAGCCGAGCCCAGCTCGAAGACCTGCCTCCGATGATCGAGCTAGAGGCCGCCCTGTTCGGTTCTGATGCCTGGCCGCCGGAGCTCATGGTCGCGGAAGTTTCCTATCCCGAGAGCTACTATCTGGTGGCCAGAGAGCACGGACGCGATGAGATTGTCGGCTACGGGGGTCTGCGCGCAGCGCGCCGGGATGCCTGGCAGGGCGATATTCAAACTCTCGCGGTGGTTCCGGAGCACCGTCGGACGGGTCTCGGACGAACACTCCTTCGCGCGCTCCTTGCGGAGGCGTCAGCTCGTGGAGTTGGCGATGTTTTTCTCGAAGTACGTGCAGACAATGACGCTGCGGTGGCGTTGTATGAGTCGGAGGGGTTTGAGGCGATTGATCGGCGCGTCGGGTACTACCAGCCCGATGGGGTGGACGCCATCGTGATGCGCTTGCAGAGTCTGACGCCAGGTCCAGGATGGGCGGTGGCTGATGAGTGAGCCGTTGGTGCTGGGCATAGAAACCAGCTGTGATGAGACCGGTGTGGGTATTGTCCGTGGCTCCACGCTCCTCGCCCACAGCGTTGCCTCCTCTATGGAGGAGCACGCTCGATATGGAGGGGTGGTCCCAGAAGTTGCCGCGCGAGCACACTTGGAGGCTCTTCCCCAGGTGCTCTTGGATGCTCTGGCGAAAGCCGGGGTGTCGTATTCAGACCTGGACGGGATTGCGGTGACGAGCGGGCCGGGCCTTGCCGGAGCACTCATGGTCGGAGTCGGGGCTGCCAAAGCATTAGCGGTGAGTCTTGGGTTGCCCCTCTACGCAGTGAACCATCTCGTCGGTCACGTGGGAGTGGAGTGCCTGGCGGGGGGAGGGGACGCCCTGACAACGCCGACCATTGCGTTGCTGGTGTCTGGTGGTCACACCTCGCTCCTATTGGTTCGGGACCTGGTGAACGATGTTGAGTTGCTGGGGGAGACCATTGATGACGCCGCAGGTGAGGCTTTTGACAAGGTAGCTCGCGTGCTCGGATTGCCTTATCCGGGCGGACCAGAAATCGATCGGGTGGCGAAATCCGGAGACCCTGAGTTTTTTCGGTTCCCCCGGGGGCTGACCGCGCACAAAGATCAGGACAAACATCGATACAACTTCTCGTTCTCAGGCTTGAAGACCGCTGTTGCCCGCTATGTCGAGTCCGCGAGGGCTCGTGGCGAGGATATCGACGTGCCCTCGATCGCCGCCTCCTTTCAGGAAGCGGTTGCGGATGTTTTGATCCAGAAATCTATTCAGGCGTGTCGGGACCACGACACTCTCCGGTTGCTCTTGGGCGGCGGCGTTGCCGCAAACTCTCGCGTGAGAGGCCTTGCCCAGGAGCGGTGCGACCAAGCAGGAATTGACCTTCGGGTCCCCCCGCTCTCGCTCTGCACCGATAACGGGGCCATGATTGCAGCGTTGGGTGCTCAGAGAATGATGGCCGGGTTTGAACCCTCGTCACTGTCGAGCGGGGTCTTCTCGACTCTCTCGCCCTCCATCATTCAGCTCTAGGGTCTGCCTGGGTAGTCTGGGAGCATGAGCGACCAGTTGCAGCCCTCTGAAAGAGAGGAACCCGAGGTCATTACAGAGGTCTCGGTGTCGGAAATCTCCGTGGAGCGCACCGGTTCGCTGCCGGCCCGGAGCGAACCGAAAAACGGCAGCACGCTCTCCAGGGTTGCCTTAGGGGTCGGTGTTTTTAGTCTTCTCTTCGCCCCTGTTTTTGGCGTCGGCATCGTGCCCGCCATCGTGGGCATCATTCTGGGTCACATCGCCAGGCGCGGTGAGCCGGTGAGTCGTATTCGAGCCACCATCGGTGTGGGCCTGAGCTACGTCGCATTGGTCATCGGGACCGCGGTGTTGGTGTTGGTCGCACTCCCCGTTGTTTTCGCCTTCTTGGTCAGCACGGGTTACGTACTCGCCAACTAAGCCACCCGATCGGCCAGTATGGCCGTCTTTATACCGGCAATGCGGGTGAGGATGAGCGTGGCGGTGTCGGTCCCCTCGAGGGGGAGCGTTGTGCGCAGTGCCGCTGGGTCAACATCAATACCGCGCTTCTTGATTTCCAGTGTTCCCAGGTCAGCGCCGCGGATAAGTGCCTGAACGTTCTTGGTGGAGTAGGGCACGCTCTCGCGCACTCGAAAGCACTGGACAAGGGGTGAGTAAATCGGCTCAGGACCGGTCATATAGGCGATGGTGTCATCAATCATGTGAGCACCGTGCTCTCGGGCGAGGTCGCCAATCAGGCGGGCACGAATAACGGCGCCATCAGGCTCCGCAATGTAGTCCTGAAGATCACCGACCGGCGCATCTGGCGAGTCTCTCGGACCAGTGATCTCCGCTCCTCCGCCATCTCTAAGGACCAAAGCGCTCCTGGTGATGCCCTCGCGGGCCAGTGCGCCGAACCAGAGCACGACCTCGACAACGCTGCCCTTCCAGGAGACCCACTGCGCTTCGCATCCCTCAGGGATGAGGTCTCGATCCATGCCCGGAGCAAGTTTGATTCCAGTGGGGCGGGATGTTGCCTGGTGGAGTACCCACTCGAGTGAGGGTGACCAATCGTCAGGGTTCTGGAAGCGGGTGCTCCCCTCTCGCCTCGCCGGATCGAACCACAGGGCTTCGGCGTCGGAAAGGTCCGCAGTTTCCGCATCAATATGTTCCACAGTCACGGTGTCAAAAGGCTGGAGGTTATAGGCGGCGAGTGCGGCGGTGACGTCGTCTCGCTCAAGAGCTCGAACCCTTAGCCCCGCTCCGGCAAAGGCAAGGGAATCACCGCCCAGTCCGCAACCGGCATCGGTGACGGAGGTGACCCCTGCCTGAAGAAAACGTCCCGCGTGATGGCTCGACACTTCTAGTCGCGAGGCAACTTCGAGCCCTTCCGGGGAGAACAGCATCCGATCCGCAAAGTCTCCAAACTTGTCGTGTGCTTTTGCCCGCAGCGATACCTGTCCCATGACGGCACTCACCGTATCCAAGGAATGACCTTGTTTTCGCAGATGTGCCACTGTGCGGAGAACATCATTCGGGGAGTGTGGCTCATCCATGCTGGAGAGCAGACGGAGAGCGTCCGGCGTGAGAAGTGCGTCTAGTTCGTGTCTCTCCACGGCCCCATTCTGTCAGGGCGACACGAACTGGCACTCGTATTGCGCGAGTGCTAATGGGTTCGCTACAGTTGGGTTAGCACTCGAATAGTGAGTGTGCTAACTAAGAGTCTCAGAAAGAGGTCAACCGTGTCGGTCTCCATCAAACCGCTCGAAGATCGCATTGTGATCAAGCAGGTCGAAGCAGAGCAGACCACTGCTTCTGGTTTGGTCATTCCTGACACCGCGAAAGAAAAGCCTCAGGAAGGCGAAGTTGTCGCGGTAGGTCCCGGTCGCTTCGATGACAATGGCAACCGAGTTCCCATGGATGTTGCTGTGGGAAATCGCGTGCTCTACTCGAAGTACGGCGGCACTGAAGTGAAGTTCGGCGCAGACGAGTATCTCGTCCTGTCGGCTCGCGATGTGCTTGCCATCGTGGAGCGCTAAGAGCAAAACCAACTGTAAAAGAAGGCCCACACACTGTGTGGGCCTTCTGGTGTTAAAGCCATAAACCCGGGTATAGCCTGAGGCGGTGAATGAGTCCACCCGCCAGAGAGACGGTTTCCTTGCCGCCGCTGCGGCCTATGGTCTCTGGGGGCTCCTTCCCGCCTATTTTGTGGCTCTGGATCCCAGCGGTCCGATAGAAATTCTTGCGTTTCGCATTGTGTTGTCTCTCGTTTTTTGCGTCGTGATTCTGGCCATTATGCGGAGACTCCCGAGAACGGCAGCGCTTCTGCAAGATCCCAACATTCTTCGGTTCTCAGCGTTAGCCGCCGTGTTGATCTTGATCAACTGGTCGGTCTATGTCTACGCGTCCCTCAACCAATTCATCGTGGAGGCAGCGCTCGGCTATTTCATCAACCCCCTAGTCACGGTGGCGCTGGGAGTCGTTGTGTTGAAAGAGAAATTGCGCCCCCTGCAATGGGGCGCCCTTGCCCTCGCTGTGCTGGCGGTTGTTGTACTCGCAGTCGGGTATGGATCAGTGCCCGTGATTTCGTTGACGCTCGCGTTCTCCTTTGGGTTTTACGGTTTTGTGAAAAACCGCATGGGGCCGACGGTCAAGTCTCTGGACAGTCTGACCCTGGAGACTCTCTGGCTCACGCCCATTGCCCTGGGACTCCTGGTCTGGGTCTACTTCAGCAGCGGCCTGACCCTGGGAACGCTCGGCACCGGTCATACGGTGTTGTTGCTGATGGCGGGAGCAGTGACCTCGATTCCGCTGCTGTTTTTTGGCGCGGCGGCACGTCGTCTTCCCCTGTCCGTGATCGGCCTGATGCAGTACTTGGCGCCGGTAATGCAGTTCACCTTTGGGGTGGCAATCATGGGCGAGCCGATGCCTCTGGAGCGCTGGATTGGCTTCTCTTTGGTCTGGGTTGCTCTGGTAATTCTCAGCATTGATGCCCTGACTCACCGTCGAAATCGGTTGTTCAATCCGGCTAATCACTGACATTTTGGGCTTCTTGCGGGTTAACCCGGCCTAAGCCCGTTACACGGATGTAACCAAACTGGCTTGTTTCCGGCACAAAATGCACCTAAGTTAGGAAGCTGTGGCTATGTTTGGCATGGCCACTTTCTTTACATCAAGTAAACATAAGGAGCATCATGAGCGTATTTTCGAAGGCTGGGAGTGGTTTTGCCATTCTCGCTGCCTCCGCGCTAGTGCTCAGCGGCTGTGCAGCCGCTGAAGAAGCAGCTCCAGAGGCCACAGATGCAGCGGAAACTTCTGCTGCAGCTGAATCTCTGGCGCTGAAGATCGGTACGGCCCTGCCCGTTACCGGTTCTCTTGCATTCCTCGGACCGCCCGAAGAAGCAGGTGTAGCTCTTGCAGCTGCAGACATCAACGCCGCAGATGCTGGAATCAGCATTGAGGTTGTTTATGGTGACTCCGGTGACCTCGACAACAAGGCATACGAAACCGAAATCCCCCGTCTTCTGAACGAGGGCGTTTCTGCAATCGTGGGTGCTGCATCCTCGAGTGTGTCCCTGTCTTTCATCGACCAGGTGACCAAGGAAGCAGGCGTTCTGCAGATTTCTCCTGCGAACACCTCTACTACTCTCTCTGACTACGACGACGACGGACTGTACTTCCGTACCGCACCTGCAGACTTCCTGCAGGGTGAGGCACTGGGTCAGCTGCTCGCAGCCGATGGTCACGAGACTGCTGCATTCCTGACTCTGAATGACGCCTACGGCATCACTCTTCAGGAAGAAGCAACCAAGGCATTTGAGGCCGCCGGTGGTACCGTTCTCGGTTCCGCTTCGGTGAACACTGGTGACACCAACCTGACCTCTCAGGTCAACGAGGTTGTTGCACTTGACCCCGATGCCCTCGTTGTCATCCTCTTCGATGAGACCAAGACTGCTGTCCCCGAGATTGTTGCCGCTGGTTTCCCCAACGCCAACATGTACTTCACGGACGGTAACTTGGCCAACTACTCAGAGGACTTCCCCGCAGGAACCCTGACCGGTTCTAAGGGAACCCTGCCTGGTCCTACTTCGACCAGCATCTCCGATGACTACAAGGACCGCGCTGACGCTGTCTGGACGGAGATGGGTAACCCCTCTTTGTTCGGTGACGACGTCTGGGCATACAGCACTGAGTCTTATGACGCAGTGGTCCTCGTTGCACTTGCAGCACTCGCAGCCGGTTCTACCGACTCTCGTGCAATTGCAGACAAGATGCAGGAAGTCTCCGGTGGCTCCGGTGGTGGCGAGAAGTGCACCACCTTCGCTGCCTGTGCAGACATCATCAACGGTGGTGGAGTGGCTGACTACGATGGCCTCTCCGGCGGAATCGCCTTCGGCGACAACGGTGACCCCACCGAAGCTGCTATTGGTATCTACCAGTACGCAGATGACAACACCTACGCACCCATCAACTAATTTGATGAGCGCTAGCTGACGGTTGTCAGACGCGAAAGGCCCCGGCGTAAATGCCGGGGCCTTTTGCTTGTCTCTGTGTCGTTCTGGGCAAGAAAGCGTTGGATCAGTTATGGACCCAGTTACAAGGAAGCGTGGGTAGTAATCAGCTCTGCCCCATCAGTGCGCAGTCCAGAATTTGCTACAGCAGGGATTTCAGGGTGGTGGGAGCCGATCTAGGCGCCGAGGGACCCTAGATATAGCTCAATTACCTTGGGATCGTTCAGGAGGTCCCTGCCGCTTCCGGTGACTGCATCTTTACCCTGATCGAGGACGTACCCACGATCACAGATTTGCAGGCATCGACGGGCGTTCTGCTCCACCATGATGGTTGTCACACCGGCTTTATTGATATCCGAGACACGGAGGAACGCTTCGTCCTGCCTGACTGGTGAGAGTCCGGCAGAGGGCTCATCCAGGAGCAACACTGAAGGATTCATCATGAGGGCTCGCCCCATCGCTACCATCTGACGCTCTCCGCCCGAGAGTGAGCCTGCACGCTGCTTCAGACGTGAACCTAACTCGGAAAAGAGGCTCGTGACGAGCTCTAGACCCTCGTCATACTTGTCGGGTTTTTGGTACACACCCATTTGAAGGTTCTCTTCAATAGTGAGGCTAGGGAATACGTTGTTGTTTTGCGGAACGTAGCCAACTCCGCGCTCCACAAGCTTGTCTGCTTTAAGACCGGTGATGTTTTCACCATTCAAGAAAACTGCACCCTCTCGGACCTTGGACTGGCCAAAGATCGCCTTCAAAAGAGTTGACTTACCAGCACCATTCGGGCCAATAATCCCGATAAGCTCGCCTTCACGCGCAATGAGATTACATCCGTTGAGGATGTTTACTCCGGGAAGGTAGCCGGCAACGAGGTTGTCGACGTTGACGACGACATTCTTTTCATCGGTCATTCTTTACTTCTCTCCTTTCGGGAGAGTAATTCGTCCCGTTACGACGCCAAGGTCAACATCCTGGTGGCTTCCGAGGTACGCATCGACGACTGCTTCGTCTTTCATGACATCCTCTGGTGGACCCTCTGCGATGATGCGCCCCTCGGCCATGACAATGACCCAGTCAGCGATGTGACGGACCATGTGCATGTCGTGTTCCACGAAAAGTACTGTCATACCTTCAGTCTTGAGGTCAAGAATGTGCTCCAGAAGTGATTCTGTGAGCGCAGGGTTCACGCCGGCCATTGGCTCATCCAACATGACCAACGTGGGTTTGGTCATAAGCGCGCGTGCCATTTCGAGGAGCTTCCGCTGGCCACCTGAGAGGCTTGCCGCGAAATCATCTTTGAGCTTGAGGAGTTTGAAGCGTTCCAGAATTTCGAGTGCTCGCTCTTCGATTTCCTCTTCTTGTTTTTTCCACAAGAAGGGGAAAATCGACTGGAACAGAGATTCACCAGTCTGGTCTTTAGCGCCTAGTTTCATATTCTCGAGGACAGTCAGCAGACCTAATGCTTTCGTCAGCTGGAATGTCCGGACCTGGCCCATTTTCGCAACTTTGTGCGCGGGGACACCCGCAAGGTCCTTCCCTGAGAATGACCAGGTACCGGTGTCGGGCTTATCGAAGCCAGTGAGCAGGTTGAAGAGGGTCGTCTTTCCTGCTCCGTTCGGTCCAATCAGGGCGGTGATCGCTCCACGGGGGATCTCAACGTGCTCAACATCGACGGCCACCAGACCGCCGAACTTCCGGGACACATGGTCAGCGACCAGAATTGGGTCAACCTTCTTCACGCCGGGGGACGCATCCCCAACATGCAATCCCGTGGACTTTTGTGGGGCCTTCTTGAGCGGCTTACTTCCGGACAAAGGTCAACTCCCTCTTGTCGCCAACGATTCCTTGCGGCCTGACGATAACGATTACCACAAGGAGGATTCCTACCAGAACAAAGCGCAACGCTCCTGCCTGAGCGGAAGATAGAGCTCCTAACAAGCCGGCGTCGGCCATGGCAGGGAGAAGCGAGCCGAGGAACGCTTGTAGCACCCAAAAGATAACTGCGCCGAGAAGCGGTCCGAAGACGGTGGCGGCCCCGCCGAGGAGGAGTGCTGTCCAGACGAAGAAAGTCAGAGAGGTCGCAAAGAGCATCGGATTAGCCGAGGAAGGCAAGACATAGAGAGCTCCTCCCAGACCGGCGACAATCCCTCCCACAACCAGTGCCTGCATCTTGTAGGCGAAGACGTTCTTTCCCAAGGCTCGCACAGCATCCTCGTCTTCGCGGATACCTTTGATGACGCGACCCCACGGGCTTCGAACAAGTCGCCAGAGGAGCAACGCAGCTAAGGCGAGCACTACCAGCGCAAAGATCAAGACCCAGAACTGGTTAGCGGTGTAGCTCCAGGGCCCAAAGCCATAGGTCCCGTCCGGGAAGGGGTTGATAGAACGGAAATCATTCGCGTAGGCAACCAGACCATCAGCAGAGCCTGTTGTCTTGATCCAGGTCGTCGATAGCAGCAACAGTCGAACGATTTCGGCCGCGGCAATCGTCACAATCGCGAGATAATCCCCTCGCAATTGAAGCGTGGGTATTCCGAGGAGGACCGCAAAGAGAGCTGACGCCGCCATGGAAGCCAAGAAAGCCGCCCACCAGGGGAATCCAAACGTCAAGGTTGAGATTGCGTAGCCGTACGCCCCCACAGCCATGAAGCCGGCAATACCAAAGTTCAGTAGGCCCACAAAACCGAAGTGGATGGCAAGACCGAGTGCCGCCATGGCGAAGGCAATCGTGACAGGGCTGAACAGCGCCTGTGCGGTATTGATGAAGATTGAATTGATATCCATGTGACGGTCCCTAACCTATTCGCTCTCGTCTACCCAAAATTCCCTGCGGGCGGAAGAGCAGGATGATGATCATGACGAGCAACGCACCGACGTACTTCAGGTCGGACGGGATGAATTGAGCTGAGGTCTCAATTAGGACACCCACAATCATGGCGCCCACGAAAGCTCCAAAGGCAGTGCCAAGCCCCCCGAGAACTCCCGCGGCGAAGATGAAGAGCAAGATTTTTTCTCCCATGTCCCACTTGAGACCAGGGCGGAAATAAGCCCACAGAATACCTGCAAGGCCCGCCAAACCGCCTGCCATGATCCACACCACGCGAATCACCTGGTCGACGTTGATTCCCGAGGCGGCCGCAAGGTCTGCGTTATCGGAGACGGCGCGGGTGGCCTTCCCCATCTTGCTACGGAGCAACCAGAAAGCGAAGGCGACGAGCACCACGAGGCTCACACCCATACTGACGAGGTCATTCACACTCAGAGTGACCGTGCGGAAAATCGGGATTTCGGGCGAACCCAGTGCTCCCGGAAGTTGCTCCGTTCCTCCACCCAGGAACGCCTGAGTGATGTAGCGGAAGGTGAGCGAAAGCCCAATGCTCACAATCATGAGCTGGACAATGCCGACACCCCTGGCTCGCAACGGCGCCCAGACCGCGGCATCGAGACCCCACCCGAACAGAGCTGACAGAGCAACCGCAAGCGGGAAGGACAAGAGAAGAGGGACACCCGCGAGAGTAAGGAACAGGGTGAACAGCGCGCCCATGGTCACCATCTCACCGTGTGCAAAGTTGGGCAGCGCGGTCGTTCCAAAGACCAGCGAGAGACCAATAGCTGCGAGACCCAGCAATAAACCAAAGTTCAACCCTGCGAATACCCGCATGAAGAATTGGTCGAGTTGGCTGGTGGGGTTTCTCTCACCCTCTCCAATAAAGAAGTTCCACACGACGGAGTTAGTGAAGCCCCATTCGACTGTCTGGGTAGCGCCACCCTCCAGCACTGCAATTCCTTCGGGCAGAGTGTCCTCTACGAGCGTGATGAGGTAGCTACCCGCCTCAGGAACTCCGATCGACCATTTGCCGTCGGCGTCTGTCACAACCTCCGCGGTGTAGCCGTTTCCTTCAACAATGATTCTCACTCCCTGGAGCGGAGTGCCCTCATTCTTGACGTTTCCGAGAATCTTGTTCTCGTATTCATCTCCGACGGTGTCGGCCATCGCGGGTGAGGCGAACAGAACCCCGGCAAAAGCCAGAATGGCGATGAGAAGCATCTTCATTCCTCGAGCAAAGAAAGTGTGATTCTCTGTAGTAGCGGAACTCACGGGGCCTCCTGGTGCTGGTGCAACAGACAACCGAGTGCGGTTTCTCTGTGCGTCGTCGTTGACACGATCAGTATGGGTCATGGGGTTTGGTCTTTGCCTCTGAGTAAACAGTCACCCCATTATGCCGATGTATCGGGCTGAGGTCTAACCAGTTACGATAGGGAAACACCACAGTGAGCGCTTTCCGGGCATAAACCCGGCGAAAAATCGGGGTCAGAACAATGGCAGATGAGAATCCCTTCGGTTTCGTAGGGCTGACCTACGACGATGTCATGTTGCTTCCCGCTCACACCGATGTGATCCCGAGCGAAGCTGACACCTCGTCTCAACTGACAAAAAATATCCGCCTGTGGGCGCCCTTGCTTTCCTCCGCCATGGACACGGTCACCGAAGAGCGCATGGCTATT
>Ga0181582_10004536_pt1 | contig 11220 bp, 16 predicted proteins | sample 071ome_32_FD_132438 | JGI IMG/M metagenome (GOLD analysis project Ga0181582, IMG submission 132438) | Coastal salt marsh microbial communities from the Groves Creek Marsh, Skidaway Island, Georgia - 071405AT metaG (megahit assembly) | ecosystem: Environmental > Aquatic > Marine > Intertidal... | reverse complement strand
GCGGCATCGGCAATTTGTTGCGGGCTGCGCGGTACCAAATCGCTTTTATCCTGGGTACCGCCCGAACCGGTAATAGCGGCGGTGATAAAGACTTTTTTACGCATCGATAGGGGCATATCTGCGCCTCCAGATAATGGGTTTATGGCTTGTTCTACCCTGCCTTGCGGGAAATGAAAATAATATCCGTTTTTTTTCGCCCTATTTTTATCCTATCGGCCTGTTAGGGGATTGTCTTTTGCCAAATGGTCAGAAGACAGGTAAAATCTCAGCTATCTTTTTTGAAGGATAGATCAGGAAACAGATCCATGTCTGAACAACCCCGAACACCCCGCCCGAGCGCGAACGAGCTGTTCGCACAATTGCGCTTTACTGCAGATGGGCTTGTGCCGGCCATCGCCCAACAATTTGATACAGGCGAAGTGCTGATGATGGCCTGGATGAACCGTGAAAGCCTGACAGAAACACTGGCAGGCGGACGGGTTGTTTACTGGTCGCGTTCGCGTCAATGCCTGTGGCGCAAGGGCGATAGTTCTGGCCATATCCAGCTTTTGAAAAGCTGTCATTTTGATTGTGATGGCGATACGCTGCTATTATTGGTCGACCAAACAGGAGCGGCCTGTCACGAGGGCACTCGCAGCTGTTTTACCCGTCAGATACATTCGCCCGACAAAACCAGCTGTCATGATACATTGTTGCCAGCCAATATAAGAGCCGGGCAAAAATGAGCGGAACAGAAAAAAAATCCATTATCCGCGTCCAGAGGGAAACCATCTGGCATATGAGCTGCGGGGCCTGTGGCTATTACTGGACTGTCCCGACCATGAACAGCCAGGATAGCCCGGCACGCCGGGAATGGACTTGTCCATTATGTGCGACCAAAAGCCCGGCAGAAGAGGCAGAAGAATAATGGTCTTGTGCCGAAATCGTGATTTTACCAGGCGATTTTGCTAGGCCGTTTCGACCTGTGTGAGCGCCTTTTCAAACAGGCTGACCGTGCGGTCGATATTCATCAGCTTGTCCAGACCAAACAGGCCAATGCGAAATGACATATATTCTTCGCCCTCGCCCACCTGCAACGGCACACCGGCGGCAATTTGCACACCTTGCTGCATGAATTTTTTGCCCGATTTCATATCCGGATCATTGGTAAAGCTGACAATCACGGACGGGGCTTGAAAGCCTTCTGCTGCAACAGAAACAAAGCCATGTGATTCCATCAGAGCGCGCATTTGCCTGCCCAGTTCAATTTGTGCCTGTCGGGCTTGTTCAAAACCAAAAGCGCGGGTCTCTGCAATCGCATCGCGGAAGGTTACCAGCCCGTCTGTTGGCATGGTAGCATGATAGGCATGACCGCCATTTTCATAGGCCTGCATAATCGCGTGCCATTTGGCCACATCACATACATAAGACGAACTATTTGTATCTGCCAGCTTTGCCACAGCCCGGCTGCCCAGCATCACCACACCGGCACATGGGGTGGATGTCCAGCCCTTTTGCGGAGCTGTTAGTAATATATCAACCCCCAGCTTTGCCATATCCACAAACAATGCGCCTGATGCCACACAATCCAGCACAAACAGGGCGCCTGCTTCATGGGCGGCATCGGCTATCGCCTGGATATAGTCATCTGGCAGCATCATGCCAGCGGAGGTTTCCACGTGCGGGGCACAAACAAGGCCTGGCTGGAAAGACTTTATTTCAGCGACCACCTCTTCTATGGCAGCAGGGGCGAAAGGCTTATAGCTGTTTTGTCCTGAAACAGCGCCTGTCTGGCCAGCGCACATCACCTTTGTCTGTTTGGCAAAACCGCCCTTTTCAAAAATTTCTGACCAGCGATAGCTAAACCAGCCATTGCGAACCACTAGACAATCCTGACCGCCGCCAAATTGCCGGGCAATCGCTTCCATCGCGAAAGTACCGCCGCCGGGTATCAGCACACACGCCTCTGCCTGATAGGCTTCTTTCAGCCCGGCCGAGATATCGCGCATGACCTGTTGAAAGGATTTGGACATAGAATTAAGCGAACGGTCGGTAAAAACAACCGAATATTCCAGCAACCCGTCCGGATCGACATTCTCAACAATTCCCATCAGACCTTCTCCCTGAAATCTCTGGTTCATGGTAACGCGATTTGGCGCAAACAACTCGCCGCACACCTCATCTGACCTAGCATGATATTCGGGGTTTTAAAAGCCGAATGCGCGATTTTGCCTCAGGGTGAAAAATTACAGCAAAACCGCTTTGCAAGAAAGCCTAGTCATTTTTCTTGCAGCTATAGGTGCGCTGGCAATTCAAGGAAGGCGATATCGGCACGGTTACTTCTGCATCGCCCCGCCCTTGCGCGGAATAGATACATAATTTTTGCCCTGTTTCTGCATCCTTGCCGACTTTTTTCAGCCGGCAAACTTTCGAGATTGCTGTTGGCGGTACAGCCTTGCGCCGACATTTTGTTTTTTCCCGCCCCATAGAGGTTTGCGGCCAGCGCAAACGCTGGGTATCCCATAAGGTACAATGAGCCTTTTCTTCACTGCCCTCATAAATCCGCCCCTCACTATAGGCAGCTTTATCGCTGAGCAATAACAAGGACAAGGCCATCAGAACAAGCCCGATACCTGCCTGTTGCATTTTTATCAAACCAAAAAATTTCGCCCTAATCATCAAAAAAACCGTAACATTCTGACTTTATTTTATCCTGACGGGCCTTGCCTGGCCGGCGCCGGAAAACCGATCCCTAATCTCAGTATAACGGCGTGACAGCCAGCTTGTATAGCATCGATATCCGCCCTAAAAAAAATCTGTCTCTTGCCGTTATATCCTGTCACAAGCGCAAACGGGCAGGCACAAGAAACCAGCCCAAATCCGGCAGGCTGTGCGCGGGTGACGAAAACAGGAATAATGGGCATGAAAAAACATCTCACATCACTATTGCTGCTTTTAGGCGTGTTATTCAGCGCCACAGGATGCCAGTATTTTTACGATGGCCGTGATGAGTCTCTGATGGTCGTCTCGGCCGCAGAATGGGCAGAGTTACATCAATTTAAAAAAGAACAGCGCGCCCGGCAAATCGCAGCTGCCCGCCCAACCCCGGTTGAAGGGGCAGAAGCTATCAGCTTTACCAATATGTCTGATGCCTATCTGGCCGGATGCCGCTCGCTGGGCGTGGTAGAGGTACATCATAACGGGTCATATGATGATGCGATGGTTCTGATGCGCAATCAGGCAGTAGAGTTGGAAGCCAGCGTCATTGTACCGCTGGATGTATTTCAAAACACCACAGAAATTGGCCAGCCTGGCCCTGAAATGACCTATATCAAAGGCCGTATGTTGCGCTGCCCTGACAAAAAAGCAGAAGAAGAGGCATAAGGGATATGGCTGAAATCATTAATCTGCAAGCCTATCGTGCCAGCAAAACCAGCATGACCCCGGAGGGCCGGATTTTATGTGCAAGCGATATTGCTGCACCAAAAATCGGAACGGATCGCATTGATAGCCTTGCCAATAAAATCGAGACCATGCTGGATAATGCCAGCCAGAATGATCGCTTTGCCCATACAGTAGCGCTAACCGCTGGTCGTTATGCAGCGATGCAGCTTTTCCAGCTGCATGGCCGGGCGCAAACCCTGTCCTTTTTTGAAGATTGCATTCAAACGGTTGAGCTATGTGATGATTTGCTCAAACAGATGGATGATGATTTCTAGGCTTTTTGGTTTTCCAGCGGGGCTTTGCGCATAACTGTACCCGAGATATCCGCCCCTGAATCAACCGCCAGCGCATCGGTTATAATCTCGCCAGCGACAATCCCCGCCTCGCCAACATTCAGGCTTTGCGTTTCCAGAATACCGGTAAATTTTCCCGCCACTGAAACAGTTTCGGCCTGGACAAATCCCTGACAATGCCCGCCTGCCTCGATGATCAGGTCTCTGGCTTCCAGTTCCCCTTCAAATGTACCAGCTATTACCACCAGCTGGCCCGGGGCTTTTAACAGGCCGCGCAGCTTAAGGCTGCTATCGATATAGGTGGAATCACTCATGCGCCATCCCTATCCAAATCAACTGTGCCTTCTTCGGTTTCGGTTTCATTTTCTGTCCAATTATGCAGAATATGACAATTAAGCGCAGCCCCTCTATCCATTTGCAGCGCCTGATATTCTATCTGACCAAATAATTTTGCACTGGCCAGCAACCAGACGCTTTTGGCCTTCATGCGCCCGCGATATTCGCCGGCAAACACCCCCAGCCCGATATCCAGATTACCGGCACATTTCGCCCCTTTTTCCAGCTGAAATTTCTCGGCAATAATATCGGCCTGAACATCGCCATATATTTCCAGCACTTCGGCCGGGCTGATATGGCCGGAAAAAGATGCCCCGCTACCAAAGACAGATTTTCTCATTTGTCTGTTTCAGCTTCTGTGGCGGCGGCTACGGTCTTTGCCGGGTTGGCCGATTTTTGCTGAACAAAGCTGCCTTCCAGCTGGGCGCCCTCTTCTACCTCGATAATGTGATAGCACATTTCGCCATTCACATAGGATGAGCTTGCCAGTTTCAGCCGCGTTGCATCTACATCACCTGTCAGCCGCCCAGCAATAATAACCGTCTCGGCTTTGACATTACCTTCCAATTTTCCGTCTATGCCAATCTCCAGAACCGTACAGCTGACATCGCCGGCAACCTGGCCATTTAAAATCACCCTGTCAGGCGAATCAATCGAGCCGGTCAATTTGATATTTTTGCCAATAATCGCATCCTGGCTATCTGAATGGACGGAAGGTGATGATGATTTAAACATTTAATTTCCCTAATTTACAAAGGGTTAATATAAAGATCGGTAAAGGCCGGTCATCCCTGACTCAACAGAACGTCTGAAAATAGGATAACATTACCATAAGACCACGCAGAGTGGGTACACAAAGCGTTGTTGCGGGCAGGTCTTGCGCCCTAAAATAGCTTTTTAAAATGTCGTTTATTTCACGATGCGCGTTCATCGTTATCAGATCAGCTTTGATAACATAGAAATGGAAAAACAAATGGTTGTTGACGTCATTGATATTCGCAAACGTATTGAAAAAATCCGCAATGATGTATCCGAGGCTATTGTCTCGCAACATGAATTTGAATCGCGCGAGGAAGCCTTGCGCGAGGATATCAGCCTTTCTGTTTCACCTGCCGGAACGCCCACGCAAATTGAAGATGCACCTGAATTGCCTTTAAGCAATGCAGCCGGAAACCCGACCCCGACCAGCCAGCCAAAACAGGGCAATCAGAATATTACAACTCACCGGGCGATGACACAGATGATGTCCATGCCCTCATTCACCCTGAATGTGAAAAATCGCCATTCAAATCGTTTACTATTAACCTTATTTGCCGTGCAGCTGGTGACTAATCTGGTGCTGATAGCGATTTTGCTGAACAAGTTATGATGTCTGCTTTACGCGCATTTTTTACCCGAATATTTCGCGAGCTTTTGCCGCCCTCACTGGCACATAACGCACCAAATATGCGGTTTTCCACTAACGAAAAAAACTGGCTGGCCAGCGAAAGCCGTTATCTGTTTTTTACTGAAAATGGCCCTGTTGAGGTTGGTTTCCGCCCCCAGCATATGCTGAAAATCGCCGGCGGGCTGACAGCAGGCCTGATAATTGCCATCTATACCGCCCCTTTTTTTTACCGCCAGACCGTGCAGATTATCCCCGGCATCATTCAGGCAGTTTCCAGCCCTGCCCAAAACCAAGAGCCAGAAAATAGCGCGAGCGCGGCAACCGCCGGCAATGACTTTCTGACAGATAAATTGTCCACCATTCAAGAGCTGGCTATCCAGACCATCACCGAAGAGCCTTTGCCATCTCAAGCATCTGATGCACCTTTTCCAGGACCAGCTCCTGCCCGCCCGCAGATGGTCGCAAGTGAGGCGGTAACCAGCCTGCCAGAAGAGCAGCCTGAAAATTATGTTACGGTAATGGCCACACAGATTGGCCGTGCGCCCGTCACCCCCGCGATAGACGAGCCTATTGCCCCCTTGCCGCGCCCGAAGCCGGAGCCGATGAATCCTGAATTTGTCGGGCTGGACAGTCTGGCCGAAGCTCCCTTTTTGGATGAGCGTACCAAACTTCACCGCCTGTTTGCCGATTACCTGTCGCAAGCACGGCAAATTGAAACCATCGCTGACCGTTTTGATATCCGCCTGGATAGCCGGCCGAAAAGCTGGCCAGTAGCGGCCGAGCCGAATGAAGAGCTGGTCGCAAATCTTTTTTTGCACCGCGATAGATGGGTGAAAATCCTAAATCAAATCCCGTTGAAATCGCCTTTGCGCTATTATTATATCACCAGCCCCTACGGGATGCGTACCAATAAAAAAACAGGGGTAACGCGCTTTCATCACGGGGTGGACCTGGCCAGCACATGGAATGCAGAATTGCGCCCTTCTGCCAGCGGCATTGTCAGCTTTGCCGGCCGCAATGGGTCGTTTGGCAATGTCGTGCGCGTGCGTCATGCCCATAATATCGAAACCGTCTATGCCCATCTTTCCTCTATCAATGTGGCAACAGGCGATTTTGTGACCGAAGATATTGTGCTGGGCAAGGTAGGCAATACAGGCCGTTCGGACGGTATGCATCTGCATTATGAAATCCTTATCAATGATAAATCCATCAATCCAGCTCTGTTCTTTAAAATTGGCCATCAGTTGAGCAATACAGGTGGCATTCCGCGCGAAATTCGCTTCTGATATTTTCATTTCGGCCTTGCTTTTCTTTTTTCTTCGTTTTTTCTTGTCTTTTTATCTGGCGATATTCTGCCCCGACCGTCTGTCTGGCATAGCTGTTGCAAGTAATGGCTTATGACAAAATGCTGACAGCAGGATAACAGGAGTGGTCAGATGAAAAAGCCGTTTGACGAGATACATAATCTGGCAATTGAATTTGTGGAATTTGATGACAAGGATCAGCCAAAATCCGCCAGCTATATTCCGCTTGGGCATTATTTGCATGAAACCGGCCATAGCCCGGAAGAACATGAAATGACAGCCCAGCTGGTCGCCCTTGCAGCAGAGCGTTAAAAAACCGACTTCTCTCTTTTTTAAAAACAGCTACCCATTTTATGAGCAACCGCTCTATCCGGTTTGGCTTTTTCTGGCCAGCATAGCTTTTTCTGGCCAGGGCAGCGATTTCTGGTACATTTTCACCCCCTTTGTTTGACAACCAGACAAGAGAAAACCCCCCTTTACAAGATTTTCTGTCTTGCAAAAGGGGGCTCGGCCTTTGGGAGGAGGAAAAAAAGCAGATGGCGGGTTAGCGCATACTGGTCAGGCGTGCCTGCATCCGTCTTTGTGAAGAAGAGGGGATATTTAGCATCTCGCGATATTTGGCAACAGTGCGCCGTGCCAGATCAATCCCCTGCTTGGAAATCATCTTGGAAATGGCCTCATCACTAAGCGGTTTGCCGGGCACTTCCTGAGAGATAATCTTTTTCACCATATTGCGAACCGAGGCAGCAGAGGCATTCATATCCGAGCCCTTTGTCGCAATATTCACACTAAAGAAAGATTTCAACGGCATCCCGCCACGCGGGGTGGAAATCAGCAAGCCTGTGGTGACGCGGCTGACAGTACTTTCATGCATCCCTACTGCCTTGGCTACATCCCGCAGCGACAGCGGCTTTAGATAATCCAGCCCTTTTTCAAGAAAATCTGTCTGATGGCGGATAATTTCAGCACTGATTTTCAATGTGGTCTGATTGCGCTGTTCAACTGCCCGTTTTAGCCAGCGTGCATTGGCCAGCGTATCAGAGGCATAATCGGCTGCAGCTTTATCTTTACGCTGCTGTTCTGCCATTTTTTCTGCATAATCTTCATTGACCAGAACTGATGGCAGGGTCGAGCGGTTCAATTCAACAGACCAGCCCTTTGCGGTTCGGCTGACAATCACATCCGGGCTGGGCATATCTCTGTATTCAATGCCCAAATGCTCGCCCGGCTTTGGATTAAGGGTGCGAATGATCGCCAGCATATCCATAATATCGCCTTGTTCGCATTTCAACTTCCGGGCAAGCTGTTTTACCTCGCCGCGCCCCAGCTGTTCCAGATTATCCAGCAAAAGGCCGAATTCAGGGGTGAATAATTCTTGATCCATCAGTTGTATACGCAAGCAATCTGCTAGATTGCGGGCAAAAATGCCGGCTGGCTCAAACCCTTGCAATACTTCCAGAACCGCTTCAGCGCGGGCAATAGAACTGCCGGCCTGTGTTGCAATTTCCTCGACCCCGGCACCAATCCAGCCGGTTGGCTCGAGTGCCGCTACAAAATGACCGGCGATCAGCCGATCAGCCGGATGGGCAAAGGCCAGATTAAGCTGGCGGAAAAGCTGAGGATAAAACCCCTCTTCAACCGAAACATTTTCAATAAGATTGAAATCGCCATCGCCGCCGGCATTACTGCGCTTGCCAATGGTAGTATCCGCATGGGCGGTATCGAAACGGTTTTCATATTCTGAACTATGGGTGGGGTCATCTTTTAGCGTTGCACTTTCTTTTAGCGCAGATAAATCATTTTGCGGCTCGGATGCCTTTAAATCCTGTCCGGCTTCTGCGGGGCTGCTTGCCCCCTCAGCCGAAGGATTAGCCGGATTATCGGAAACGGGCTCATTGCGCGCCGCCTTTTCAGATTCCCGATCATCAATCGTCTTTACTTCCAAAAACGGGTTTTCATACATCTGCTCTTGCAAATGCTGGGATAATTCAATATTCGACATTTGCAACAGCTTAATCGCTTGCTGCAATTGCGGTGTCATAACCAGTGATTGCTTCTGACGAAGTTTGATAGATTGTGATAACTGCATAATGTTTCTCCCTCTTGGAAAAGAGATTTCCGCAACGGCACAAACTTTGCAAAAAAACAATTTGACGTAAGAATTTGTCAGGTTTTTAACACTATTTTTTCATTAATTTCATATAGTTAAAAATTTTTGTTAATAATTTGTTAATATTTGTGTCAGAATTTAGACAGGGTTTTTATGCTATTTCGGCTGTTTTTTTGCCGCCGATTGCCTGTTCACCAAAACACTCAGAGCGGCCAGAAATATTTTTTAAGAGATGAAAAAGAGCCTTTAATATGCTGATCATGCGCACCCATGTTAAAAGAGAGCCTTGCCGGCGCTGTCATATTTTGCGCCTGTTTTTAGTGATGGTTCTGGCGATTGCGATAATCGGCCTGACAATGGGTGATTTATTTCGCCAGATAGGCGGGATACAGCCGATATTTTTCGGCTATGTCTTTGCCGGGCTGGCCATTATTACCTTTGCGGTAAAATTTGTAGCCTATCAACGCGGCAAAACAGAACAAGCCATATCTGATAAAACAGACAGCTAGCCAAATAATTATGGCGAAACCCTGTCTCTTACCAGACGAACGGCCAACGGTTTTTCAGGAAATGAACGGGCATAGCTATGACCTGTCATAAAATTCACTGACCAGTAATTATTTGCAACCAGCCAGTTTCGTTGTCCTGTCCAATAGGGTTCTGCCCCTGTTTGCGGAAAAATTGTCTTTTCAATGCGCGGCGGCGGGCAGTCTGCACAAATCAGTAAGGCCAGCTCATCCTTGTTTGGCAGACGCCAGCGCCCCCCTAATTCCTTATTGGCCTGTTTGATGACTTCCGGAATTTCTGCATAGGTGAAGTGCAGAACCTCGCCCTCGCACATACCCTGATTATAGATTTGCCCTACCGAACAGCGCAGCCATTCCAACCCGCTTCGCAAATCCAGAACAATATGTTCGCGCACCAGATAATGGCTGGTAGAGGCATGACCGGACGCCCCCATCCCGGCAAGGCCAAAAATACAAGCCGCCAGGCATAAAACCCGCATCATTTCCTGCATCTTGCGCTTTAAAAAGCGGTTTAACCTTGTCAGATGAGACATAAATCCACCCGGTTTGTTGGCTGACTGTTCTAAAGATTAGCATAATCTGATATTATTCCCTAGTGAAAGAAAATCACCTGCTCGACCGCGCTTTGGTATCAAAATTGCTAACCAAATCGTGGAGACGATTGCAGTTGCGTGCAATTTTACTAGATAATTGAGGGATTTTTCCTATGGATATCGCATCACTTCTTGGCCTGATTGGCGGCATTGGCATGATCATTGGCGCTATGATTTCAGGCGGTGGACTCGGCCCCTTTGTGGATGTGCCGTCCATTTTGATTGTGTTTGGCGGCACGGCCTTTCTGGTGCTTTATTCCGTACCGATGGGTGTTTTTATTGGCCATTTTGGCGTGATGGCCAAGGCATTTCTGCCACCCGTTAAAAAAATGGACGAGATGGTAGAGCGCATAGTGGAGCTGTCCGGTATCGCGCGTAAAGACGGGATGATGGCACTGGAAGGCCAGGAAGTTCCAGATAAATTCTTTCAAAAAGGCTTGCAAATGCTGGTGGACGGCGCAGACGAAGCCAAGCTGGTCTCTCAGCTAAACAAGGAAATCGCCTCTATGAAAAAACGCCATGAAGCCAATCAGGGGGCGGTAAAGGCCTGGATTGACCTGGCGCCGGCCATGGGCATGATCGGCACGCTGATCGGTTTGGTGTTGATGCTTGGTAATATGGCTGACCCAAAGGCGATTGGCCCGGCGATGGCGGTGGCCTTGTTGACGACCCTCTATGGGGCGTTTATCGCCAATGTGCTGTTTATGCCGATGCTGACCAAGCTGGAGGGCTATACAGAATATGAGTCTATCTATCGCGAAATGGTGGTAACAGGCTTGCGTAATATCGCCAGAGGGGAATCTCCGCGCAATATTCAGGATCAACTCGTCTCGAACCTGCCGCCTAAGATGCAGGAAAAGATGGAACTGGCCTAAGGTTTTTAGCCGCGATAATCCGTGCTGGCAAAGGAATAGAAGATGGCAGAAGCAGAAGCCCCAGAGGTCGAAGAAGAAGAAGAGGAATGTCCCAAATGCCCGCCTGTTGGCGCGCCCGCATGGATGGCAACCTTTGCCGATATGGCCACCTTGCTGATGGCCTTCTTTGTTCTTATTCTTTCCTTTGCCGAATTTAATGTGCCAAAATTTAAACAGATTTCCGGATCGCTGCGAAATGCCTTCGGGGTACAAAAAATTGTACCGATTGTTGAACAGCCGAAAGGCACAACTGTTCTGTCTTTGAATTTCAGCCCGTCTCCAGCAAAATCTGTGACAGACGAGATGACCCAGCAAACCACAAATATCAATCAG
>Ga0181582_10004534_pt1 | contig 11223 bp, 7 predicted proteins | sample 071ome_32_FD_132438 | JGI IMG/M metagenome (GOLD analysis project Ga0181582, IMG submission 132438) | Coastal salt marsh microbial communities from the Groves Creek Marsh, Skidaway Island, Georgia - 071405AT metaG (megahit assembly) | ecosystem: Environmental > Aquatic > Marine > Intertidal zone... | reverse complement strand
GCCACCACCGTGTGACGATTGACCTTCTCACCGTGTGCACCGCGCGTCATCGCGTCGTCACACGCGCGAGCGCGACGACGACGACGCGCGGTACGACGACGTATCGGTACGTTTCAATCCATGTCGCGCGATGCGTGGGCGTACGACGCCGCGGCGGTGATCGTCGTCGCCGTCGTCATGCCCGCGGGCGTGATGCTCTCGCAGAGTCGCCGCGGCGGCGCGCGCGCGGTCGCGCTCGTCCTCCTCGCGTGCGCCGCGGCGCACATCGGCGTGTTCGAACACGCGCGGTGCGCGCGTGCGCTTCGAACGACGTCGATGCGGACGTCGATCGTGACGCGCGGTGGGCACGGTGCGACGGGCGCGGCGGCGAACGCGCGCGCGCCGCGGCGGGCGGCGACGCGCGCGCGGGCGATCGAGGGATGGAACGGTGATCGCGTGACGTCGCTCGACGCGTGAGACGCGTTTGTGGTGTGATGTGTGAGTGATGGTGCGGCGCGCGCGCGCGTTCGTTCGCGGTGGGCGTCGATGGGGTCGTCGCGGCGGGAGGGTCGGCGCGCGCGCGCGGGTGCCCTGATTCCGCGCGCGCGGGACATTGAGGCGCGCGCGACGCGGTGTGGACGCGACGCGCGATATGGCGGCGAAGACGAAGCGACCGCGCGTGGTGGATCAGCGACGGTGCGCGCGAGCGAGTGATGTCGACGCGCGCGAGCGACGCGACGCGAACGAACCCGTGACGACGAGCGGGACGCGATCGGGGAAAGACGGCGTCCGAGGGTGATGGATGCGCGCGCGATGACTGACGGTGCGATCGAACGGTGTGAGCGTGATGTAGGAAGATATTGCAGCGCACGAAGAGCCTGCTGCGACACCTCGGACTCGGACACATGCGGAACATGGGGGCGGAGCTGCCGTACAGGCGACGGGTGGAATTCATGTTGTTGAAAATCTTCGGCGCGACGTTTGAAAAGGAATCGTTTTGGTACGGACGGCCGAATCCGGATGCGTTTTTTGCGGCGGTGATGAATCTGGCGGGGGCGAAGGTGGAGGTCACCGTCGCGGATGGTTCGCAGATTTTTAAGTTGAAGCCGGGGACGACGTCGTACGAGGTGAACCGGTCGAAACTGCGCGCGCTGGGGGTGTCAGAGAAGACGCTGAAGGACCTCTTCGCGCACACGCCCGCGGCGGATGAGAGGTATCAGCTTAAGCCGGTGCAGACGCTGCTCGTGCCCGCGCCGAAAAATGTAGCCGCGTTAGCGAACGAGACATACGACGACGCCGAGGACGACGAGGATTTCGAGGATCAGGAGGACGCCGCTCGACTGCTCTCCATGCTCGGAGGGTCTCCCGTCCCCGAGGACGCGCCGCATAGAGTCTGGGCGGAGGAAAAGCCCGTGATTAAAAAGCACGCGTCCGGATCGCGACCGTCCAAGCGTGCGCGCGCGGATCAATCGGTCAAGGAGAGCGCTTCCTCGGACAAGTCTGACAGGACAAAGCTGTTGGAGGAGCTCGGCGCGGTGGTGGAAACTGCGTCGAAGAAAATCGCGACCTCACGTTCCGCACGTAGTAGAGTCAAAAAGAACAAGGGCAAAGAATTGTTAGAAGACGATGACGAGCCGGACGACGCGGTGCCAGCTGCGGCATGCGAAGACGATGGAGGCGACATGCACACGCTGGCGATGCAGCAAAACATGGCCAGAAATCTTCGTCTGAAACCCCGCGATAACTCTCATCAGCCGCAGCGGTTGATGGATTATGATTTCGGTTTTGATCTGCAATCGGGTGAAAAGCGTATCACTGAGGCAGAGTTTGCAGATTGCTATGAATTCATATATGAACAGGAAGGGACGAGCGAACCTCGCAACTGCTCGGAAAACGAATTCACATACAGCCAAGATCTACTTGATTTCGTGACCAACGCGTGCAGAAGTGATGATGATCGTTCTAGTACCGTCGTGTCCCTGGATCTCTCCATCGGAAACCTTCGAGAAGATCTCAAGCGCTGGCTGGTGAACACACCGAATGAGCAGAAGAAACTAGTTATGGAGCAGCTTGAGCAGCTTCATCAGACGGCGTTGGCGTGCCTTCAGATGAGTTCACCGCGATACCAATTCTCCTTGTAAACACAGTGTATAATTCAACGCTACTATTGCTACATCCCTAATGCTAAACTTACTAGGCGATTTGGAAATCAGCGACGATGGATATGTGATCGGACGCGTACCTGACCGAAGGTAGCCTCCCGTGAAGTAAGATATCCTCCACAGAGGGACATCGCAGCACGGAAATCGGTTCGATATCCGAAGTGTGCCAGATGTAGTCGTTTGTACCCACGTACTTGCCGTGGCACGTCGTGAATTCGGGTTCTCGACCGTCGACAGTCACATATGCACTTTTAAGCTCGCCCTCGAGTGCGTGATGAACGACACACCCACCAACCGTCAACCGCATGAGATTCCGAATCTCGTCCACATCTATCCCCTTCTGCGTTGCTCGCTGCGTGATTTCTAACTCAACACCCGTTCTGCTCGGAAACGGCGTGCTCTTGTCCCCGAGGGCGAGCGCCAAACCGCGCGCTTCCCATCCTCGTTGAAACGCGCGCATAGCAAGCGTCTCGGTCTCCGAAGCGATTTCCGAGGGAATCTCCTCGATGTCGACGTCGTGGCTTTCGTCGTCACTTATATCACAGTCACCGTCTTCCTCCGCGAGAGCTCCCGAAAGCGCGCGTCTATTCACCTGAGCTAAATCGATTCGGCCGGTGGAGAAGAAGTCGTACAACTCGCTTCCAGGGGAAAAGTTGTAATCGCCACATATCACGCAATGCGCCTCCAAGCCGCGCGCTCGAATCATCTGACGCGCTCTCGCAACAGCTTCGAGCAACACGCGAGCCTGCCCAACCTTGACGTCGCCTCGCTTCGGATTGAAGAGTAGGTGCGCCGTCGCGACGACGACGCGCGCGTCTCGAGCCCGATGCCGCAGCACCGCCACGCACGCCACGTTATCCCCGAGTCCGCTCTCCACGTCACCAAATCGCACAACCTCAGGCGTGCACTCCATCTCGAACGCGCTCGCTCTGTAGAATATCGCGCATCCGTCCCGCTTATCGCCGCGCGTCGCCGAGACGCCGCGCTCCAGTCCCGAGCGTCGCAGCGCCTCGTCCAGCGTTTCCATCTCGCTCTCGTCGTACTCCTGCGCGCACAAGACGTCCGCTCGCAGCGCATCGAGCTCTGCGCCGAGCGTGGCCGAGCGTCGGCTCCATTCCAGCCTGTGCGCGCCGACGAAACGATAGAGCGAGCGCCGCAGCGACGCCGCGCACTCGGGCGCGAGAAAGTTGTACGACACGACGCGAAACGCGGTCGCGCGCGCGTCTTCGGGTGATTTCCGAGCGCGAGCGCGCGCCCAGTGACGGGCGCGCACGCCCAGACGGGCGTTGCGCGCCGCGTCGGCGTCCTGCATGTGCGGAGGATGGAGGACGAATCGACAAAATAAAAACGGGCAGGAGACTGTCCGCGCGTCGACTTCGCGCGCGGTCGCGCCCCCACGAGTGGAGGCGGAGAGGCCGTCGCTATCGTTCGACTCGCGAGTTTAATGTAGCAAAGAGACTGCCAGCCGAGTGATAGACTTTGCACGGGGATGGTAATTATCTTTGCAGGCGCGACGCGCGCGAATACCATGAGAGTGTTTTTTTGTATCTCGAGAGATTCTGATTACGTTGAACAAATCTATTCGGCCGCCTCCGGACCCTTGGCGCCACGCTGGCGACCAGTGCGGCGGGCGGCGATGAGACCGACCTTGGCACCAGTCGGAAGATCGCGACGAACGGTCGAGGAGTGACCGATGTGCTGGTGGTTACCACCCCCGTGAGGGTGCTCAACCGGGTTCATAGCCACACCACGAACCTTCGGCCAGCTGTTGCGCTTGACTCTGTACTTGTGGTACGCCGCACCAGCCTTAAGCATCGGCTTGTCGAGACGACCACCACCCGCAACTTGACCGACGGTCGCACGGCAACCGGACGGAATAGTCTTCTTCGCGCCAGACGGGAGCTTGATACGGGAGAAGCCCGTGTCGAGGTTGTGGGAGATCAAGATGCAATACTCACCGGACGCCTTGGCCAAGGTGCCACGGTCACCGAGCTTGGACTCGACGTTGCAAATGATCGTACCCTCCGGCATGGCGCTGAGCGGCAAAATGTTACCGATGGCCAGCTGCGCCTTCTTACCCGCGTACACAAACTGACCCGTGTACGTACCTTCCGCCGCAATGAAGGTCTCCTTTTGGAGGCCATATCGCTTGGTGTGACGGAAAGTCAACTGCGAACAAAAGAACAAGATCATGAAGGGTCAGTTTCCACACACCAAACGTTTCGAGACGTCGCATCGTGATCGCGCCAGTTGCTCCTCTCGCGCTCGAGCCGTGGCAGAGCAAAGCCCTAGGACCTCGATCGAACGCCCAACTCGTCTCGAGCACTTCGCGCGATCGAGGCTACGCACCTTGGCGAGCGGGGCACCACGACCCGGATCGTGGATGATGTCCGTCACAACGCCCTTGACGTAACCGTGGCGCTCGGAGTAATCCTACGTCGTCGAAAGATTGTCGCGCGGTCAGTCTCTAGGTCTTCGGCATCGGTCCCTCCTCTCCTCTCGAATCGCGTTCGCCCGCGTCATCACGGACGACAAACGATCCCGAACGATGCTCAAACATTTCCCCTCGCATCATTTCCTCGTCACCGTCCTCCATCACGCGCTCGCACGCGCCGTCACGCGCGAACGTCGATCCCTCGCCCCGACGATCGCGCGCCGCGCGCGCACTCCGCGCATCGTTGCTCACCTGTTGGCGATGCTTCGCCGCGCCCTTACGGGTGTGGGTGTGGGAGCGGAAAACCGACCCCTTACCCTTACGGCACGAGCGAATCACGCGACCCATGGTCTAGGTTGGGCGTCGCGAAGAGGCGGATGCGCGTCGCGCGCGGCGCGTCGAGGCGCGCGCGTGGGTCCACATGTCCGACATTTCGCCCCAGAGCGATTTATCGCCGTCGTGGATGCATGAGACACGACCCATGAGCGAGTCCCTCGCGAATGCGCACGCAGATGTCTCGCATTCGAGTACCGATGAAGGCCATCGACGGGAACCTCGTGATCGCCGGGTCGTCTCGACATCAACGGTCACTCGGCGCGTCGCGACCGCGAGTCGTCGACGACGCGCGCGACGACGACGGGTGTCTCTCGGACGCGAGCGCGAGCGCGTGATCGCGAGTGACGTGCGTTCGCGCGCGAGCGAGCGAGCGAAGAAGTGAGCGAGCGGGCGGGCGTCGGAGCGTCGACGGGCGAGCGCGCGCGGGCGCTGGGGGAACCAGGCGGTGGTGTGAGACGAGATGCCGATGACGCGACGCGCGACGCGTGCGTCGACCCGGCGCGAGGTGGCGAATGATGTGGATGTGAATGTATCGCCGATGCGGACGTCCATGGACGACGGGTGCGCGTCGGGAAGGACCACGGATGAGGAAGATGGGGATTACGCGAGCGGGACGCCGGGCGAGCGGGACGGGTCGCCGGTCACGGCGAGTGACGGCGAGCTGTCGCCGCCGATCGAAGACGCTTGGGTCATGGGAGAGAGTCCGGGACAAGAGATCCCGCCGACGCAGACGCCGCCGATGCGTGTGAGTGCGAGGGTGGCGGCCATCGAGGAGAAGGAGAGGCACCAGAGGGGTGGGAGCGAGAGCGATAATATGGACGGACTTGAGACGCCAGAACGCTCGATGGCGTCCATGCGAGACGACGATCACTATTGCGATGATGATGTTAATCTTGGAGGCACACCGGAGGGATCGGATGCCGAAGAAGCCGAGGAGGGTCAACAGGCTGGCGTGAACGGTCAAACACCGATTTTGTCACCCGAGGACAGGTTCCGACGAAGTAACATCGAACCGCGCAGTAACATTAAGCCGGGAGGTATTTGGGCGTCGATCGGATCTCCCATGACGGCTCCCTTTCAGGCGAAGGCCGTTGGAGGTTCAATCGACGCCGGACTTATGTCGCCAAAGCCAAGTGCCGCAAAGCGAGCAGCCATGCGCATGTCCCTTCCCGCGAACGTCATACCAATGACTCCGCTTCCAATCTCGCGTCAAGTTGCCGCTCGTATCGACTGTTTGGGACCATCACTTAATATAGTGCAGCGCATGATGTTGATCGTCGGTATCTTTCTTGATTTCTACTCCAAGACACAACTGGTACGCGAACTTCATCGTTTTGCACGCGCGGGCTCATGGGTCTGGTTCACCTTCGTTTTGCTGTTCTTCATCTTCTCTGCCGCTTGTATTACGGGCTATTGGGTACTTCATTATCCCATGCCCCCGAAACCGGAGCCAGGAAGCGTTGGTAAGGATCAAAAGGTGTTCGGATTCAGCAAGTATGACTTCAAACGGTATGTGCGAAGGTTCGGTGCAGTGTGCGCAACGCTGCAACTCGGAACGGCCTTTGCGGCTTGGCGTGCGCTCCGCACGAACGATTTGCGAGCTAGAAAGGCAGAAATGGACCTGCGCGGCATGCAACTCGTCGACACTGTCTTCTTGACGCTACCCATGGCTACGCTCCAAGCTTACATTGGCATGGCATGCTCATCCCCGGCAAACATTTGCCCAGGTCGCGACGGATTTGACATTCTACTTTTCTTTGCGGTCGCCGGCTCGATTACGTCTGGGACCCTCTGCTTTGTTTCGCTGGATTTGCACGAAAAGCCGCCGGCTTACACGTGGAGTGAATACTGGAAGGTGCATCGGTCACATCTTTCAGAAATGCTAGCAAAGGCAGTCTATCGGTTCTTCGAGCTTGCGGCGCGCATCTGCACCATTGGGCTCTTCGCGGCGGTTACTGGTCCTTACGTCATGCTCGTGTTCTTCTTGCACGCGTGCATCATCCTCGGGTTGATCAGAGCTCGTATCCCTGGCGTGCAAGATAGAAAAGTTTGGGAACGTTTCTGCGAAGTGCGGTCCTTCAAAATCTTGGGGCGCGTCTGGAACTTGCCAGTTCTTGACGATATAAAGCTTTTGGTTGCATGTTTGATTTGGCCACCTTCGTCGTACGTTTCGAACTCAACTGATCGAAAGGGCAAGTTCTGGTGGCGCTCAACGTCATGTCCACGCAAATCGTTCTGGGCCCTCACTCGAGAGGATGCGCTGATTCCTTTCGCCGTAGTGATCAGTGTAGTCGCGTTCGAGGCAGGTATCATGCTCATCATCGTGTCTTTGATCGCAGAGGAGCACTTTTACTCCTACCTGAGCATCGCTGTTGCGACTAATTTCTTGTGGCTCATAAGTGCGGTGAATTGGATGAGCGCAGCAGCGCTCTGGAATCCGTTCGTCCCCGAAGGTCCACCTCTCGGATACCCGAGCGTTAGTGCGATCCATCAAGCGATCGGTGGGCGACAGCTATTTGAAGGCGTATCGAGGAGGACGCCTGCGAAGAGCCCCGTCTCAAACACGTTCACTCGCTCTCCGTCATTCCGTTCACCCTTGACACGAGTGGAAGAGAACAAGATATCGATGGATGTGTGGAACAAGAACGACACTGTACAGACGCCTGTGCTGGGAGTGCAAAATGGCGATAAACCAAATAGCTCTTCGGAATCTCCGTCGTTAGGTCCGCGTACGCAAACAGTGATGATAAAGGGCAGTCCCAAGCCAGTGGAGGTGTATGTGGACACGGGTGATGACTCAGCGGACATGCAAGACGGCGAAGAGGGAATGAACCCTATGGTCACTGCCGCGATGGGTGAAGAGGCGATGTTGCGATCGAGTTTGCAGTGGCGAGAGTCGATGGAACTGGATCGAACTATATCTGGGGACGTGGAAGTTGATGAGAGTCTGGATGACTTGGAGGCGGCACGGCAGGCGCTCAACTCTGTTGCCGCGCTGAACACAACCGAGGAGTTCGAGGGTGATTGCGTCGGCACTCCGAACTGCGGTGCAACCCCGAATTTCGCCTCACCCATATTCATGGACAAGGAAAACTACGATGTTGATTTCCAGGAAACGCCTGAGATGGGCGACGGCATGATAAGCCCAATAATGGCTCCGGCAGGTTTTTCACCACGATCTTCGGGAGGCTACTCGCCGCGTTAGTTGGTTAGCACACGCATGTGCAGATGAACCGTGTACGACAAGATATCTAATATCTATCTATTCATCCTTAAAAGGCACGGCGGCGTCTCGAACGATGATGTTCCTAAATGCACCCTTCGGGCGAACAGAGTCCTCACGATTTCCTAGCTCTGCCGCTCGTATGGATGCATCTTCGATGGCTACCGCTACGCGCCCGAGCGCGACTAAACCTGAAGCACCAATGTAAGTACCGACAGCACCGAGCGTGAGCATCGAGCCCACGAAAACCCCTGCAGCTTTGACTGCACTGGCGGATCCACGCCGAATAATTGTCGTCAGAGCCGCCGCACCAATGACGCTCGTCATTATTCTGTTGGTGTAATCCATCGGCTTAGCATCCGCAGGCCACTCGTTGAGGAATTCGTTAAACTTTTTTCTCGTTTCTGTACTCTCAACTTCGTCCCAAAGCTTCGAGATGCCGGCAATGTGCCCTGCTCCAACAACACCAACAATGCTCTGAACAGTCGGGTCTCGCTGCAACGCCACGGCCAAGATCAAATCGCGTTCACGAATAATCGTCTCTGATGTCGCCCAGTCCATAAGTGTCTGTTTCTTACCGCCAGCCTCGGCGCGCGAGGATCCGGGTGAAAACATCGGATTGCCTCGAAAGGATTCAACTCGGACAAACTCAACGACGCGCCTAGCGCATTTCCGAACACGCAATAAATCTTCCACGCGCACCGGCATCCCCTTTAGCGCGCTGTCAAGAATCTCCAGGCTTGTCTTAATAACCGCATCACTTTCTTCGCATCCTGCATTATTCAGAATATTCCGCATCTTTTGTGCTGTATATGCACGTCCACGTTTTGATGATGTGGAAGCTTCAGCGTTCGGCACATCATCCTCATCGATGAAATCTCGCGACGTCGACAACCCATCAAATATCCTCGATCCGCGCCGCACACGCGCATACAATCGACTGATGGTCGATTTCTGGTTACGATCTCCTAAAACGACAGTTGCGCCAACTTCGTTTGCCGCTTCCACTGCAGCGATGAACTCCGCACCCGGACGGGTATCCAAAATCGCACCGACCGTCGCGTACCCGAGACTTCCCGCGACGAGCGCTAATTCACCATTCATCAGAGTCTGCAGCGCCTCTCGCACGTTTGACACCTTTTTCGCCGCCCGCGCAGCCGGACGTCGCGACGAAGCGCTCCGAAGCAAGCTCTGAAGACGATCACCATCGAGCTCGATCACCACGAGTTCCGGCTTGTGCTCCGCAATGACCCGACGGACCTCGCGCGCGGACGCTTCGCTGACGTGGGCGCTGCCGACGACTCGTACGTCTGCGCCGCTCGCCGGGTGCGTGAGCGTGCGAAGGCACTTTGGCTTGTCTTCCGGGTGATCGTCGACGCGCAGCACGGTGACACCGCCGTGCGTTCGCTCGAGAGCGATTCCGGGAGGAAAACCGTCGTCATGCTCGGTGCTCATCGCGCGCTCGTTGGTCGAGATCGGTTCGAGCGTCGGCGAGTGGGTCTGGCAAGCGTGGTTATTCGACCAACTGTTTCAGTTGATACAACTCTAGTTTGGCGATGCGGGCGATCGAGGAGCGTTCACATCAACGTATGGCGCCCGCGCTTTGCGCGGAGTGAAAACACTGGCGAGGCTTGGAGCCTCGGTGAATCGTTTGGCGAACTCGGCTGGTCCGCTGAAGGCGCTTTCATCTTGCGCGTGCTGCACCTCACTCGTGCTCCGAACAACTCCGTGTGAATGGAATGTCTTTAGCATCTTCACGAGGATATCGCGCTCAGTTTGAAGCTCACTCATGGCGTTTTTCATCATCTGGCGCTCTTGAGCAAACTGAGTGGCGCTCACCGAGGCGATAGAAGCGACGTTATCCTTCGCCCTGGCGGCCTCTTCACTGGCAACACGCAGTGCCTCGGCAGCCGATGTGTCATTTTCTTCAGCAATCTTTAATTTCTCCTCCGTGGCGACCAACCGCTCGGTTGTGACACGTAACGACTCTTCGAGCTCTTGTCTAGCTGCTTCGGACTCGTCATAACGAGCGCTAAGTTCATCGAACTGAGCTCTGATGCTCTCAATTCCAGCAGCGTCAGCAGATGAACGACTAAGTGCTTCATTCGTCAATCGAAGCTCCTCTTCCATCACCGCGTTTCTGGTCTCCGCCGATTCAAGGCTTGCCTTCAGTGCTTCCACATCTGTTGACAGAGATACATGCTTCTCTTCGCTCGTTTCTATGGCCTCGCGAATCTGCTCTCGAGCATGAGCAAGACTCTTCTCAAGCTTCTCTTGAAGTTCGTTCCGTGCCTCAGACGCTTCCTGCTCAAAAGCGCGAATTCTTTCCTCTTTCTGGAGAATGTCGTCGCGAGCTCTGGCTAGTTCGGCGCGAACCGCCTCAAGCTCTGCATCCAAGTCCTTGATAGACCCTGCGGAAGCTCGGGCTAGCTCGAGGGCCTCGTTCTTCTCTTGCACTTCAGCCTGAAGCGCACTGAGCCTGGACTGCATCGTCTCACGAGCGTCGTTCACCCGCTGCAGTTCACTCGACGTCGATTCAATTTCGGATCTCGCTGACTTAAGTTGAGCCTCAAGAGTTTCGAGCTTTGCTGAATATTCCTCTACAGCTGCACTCGATGACGTTTGCACTCTGTCAAGCAATCCTGATTTTTCTTGCAGCTCCTCTTTGACTCTCTCAAGGACACTCGCATCTTCAGCAATTCGATCCCTTAAAGCGATCACTTCGGATTGAAGATGATCGCACTTTGCTTGAAGTTGCTCTCCCTGAGAATTGGACGTTGATTGAGCTTCTTCTAGCGACTTTTGCGCAGCTGAGAGGGCAGATTCAAGAGTTGCCACCCTCGATTGCATCTCATTCATAGCCGCTTCTTCTGAAGCGTCTGCCTGTTTCGCCAGTTCAAGCCGAGACTCCGCCTCTTTGAAAGCCTCGTTTAGCTCATCGAGTAATTCTCTTGAAGTTGCATTGGACTGTTGCAGAGCCGCCTCGGACTTCTCAAGCGCCGAAGCCTTCGCCTCCAGCTCACTCTGAGCCAAAGCCAGCTGAGTCTCCAACTCGTGCATCGTCGCGCTCGAAGACGAATGTGCCTGCT
>Ga0181582_10004530_pt1 | contig 11227 bp, 4 predicted proteins | sample 071ome_32_FD_132438 | JGI IMG/M metagenome (GOLD analysis project Ga0181582, IMG submission 132438) | Coastal salt marsh microbial communities from the Groves Creek Marsh, Skidaway Island, Georgia - 071405AT metaG (megahit assembly) | ecosystem: Environmental > Aquatic > Marine > Intertidal zone... | reverse complement strand
CGGGACTCCTGGGGCGACTACGGCGACCTGCACGTCCAGTTCGTCGTTCGCTTCCCTGCTCAGCTATCAGCACAGCAGAAGCGCGCAGTGACGGATCTCGACCTCAAGTACAAAGACTGGTGATTTGTTGTTGGCGCGTGTCATTTGTGTTGTGCGGGCCCAGAATAATCTATCACGTACGTATCATGCACCATTAGCATTGTTCCTGGATGGTTACTTTGGGCGTGGCGTGAATATGCCATGTTGCGTACGAGAAGCCGCAATGATCGTTCAAATACCATCAAGAACCACCAGGATCACATACACACAATACATCGAAGTCGACGCCAGGATCTAGGAACTCACACTCATTTATCAGCTCTCCAGCTACTTCTTCCAGGGTTTCGAGAGACAGCTGCACGGCGCCCGACCCGTTGCTGGCGACTCCACTCTCGCGGGGACCTGAACTAGGACGGGGTGGTGTGAAGGTCACATCACCTTCCGTAGAGACGGAGCGCCCGAGTGCCCTTGCAACCCGCGACAGGGGCGACAGCGCTGCAGTCTTATCACCTGACGCAACAGATTTCATTTTGTGTTTCAGTAGCAGTGTCAATGCGAGTGCAACGACAAAGGCGCCGCCGGCCAAAAGGCCAACTGTGAGGTCGGTCAGTCCCCCCCTGCGCTCCTGTCCGCCACGCGGCCGTCTGCGGAAAGAAATCATATTGAGATACTTATCAGAGCAACGACTTTTCTATGCTTTGATACGCTTAGATAAGCGACGGAGGTCCAACGACTCACTTGTCACTGAAGGTTGTCTGAACAGCTGATTTGGAGATCTTGACATCAACTACGGACACCCCACGGTTTTCCAAGAAGGTCCGCACATCGCGAAGAACTACTTCAAGCTCCTCGATTACCTTGAGAGACACCTCAGCGCTCTGACTTGTGTCGAGAAAGACGATTCGTGCCGTAAATCGCCCCCACGATGAATCCTGGAGCACGTTCATCAGGCTCCTCGGGGGGGCACTCTGCTCTGTCACGATGACATGGGCTGGGTGTAGTCCAAGTGCAAACGAAAGAGCTTCCTGGATAGAAATCTCTGCTGTGAGATCGTCTTTCTCAATCCATTGGAGCGCATATTCGATGGAAACATGGAGGTGCAACTCTAAAGTCGAATCAATGCCGCCCTCAGTGCTTGGAAATGACAGAACGCGTCGCACCTCCATTGAGTCTGTTGCACGCCCACTGATGCCCAGCTCCGCTAGAGGGAACGCACGATGCGCAAGCCTCTCAAGAGCGACAGACAAATTGTGCGCGTGCTCGAGATCGGAAAGAGCCGTGATCGTACACGAGAAGCTCACTCCACCTTGCTCCTGTGCACCGTGCGGCTTGACACCCACCATCCAGTACTCGATGAGTTGCGTTTCCTGGACTAAGAAAGCCGCCACGGCATCTTTTTCCGAAGCAGAAAGATGATCCCGGCACTCTTCTTGGCATAACATGAACACAATGACGTCGATAGTGGCGTAAAGCTGGCGAATCTCCTTGGTCAGGGAGTTCATCTGCAGAGACTTGGCTAATGGGGCTATTCGTGACGGGATGAAGTAAATGCTCTTCGCCAAAATAGAGGTAGCCGGAAGCCCAGAAGCTGGGTAAAGACCACCACTTTCACCCTCATCAGCTCCAAGTACGTCCGTTAACGTCATGAAAAGCGCGCGAGTACTTGCTCCACACGACATGCACTGCGGGATGCGGATCACTGCAACCATTTCGTAATCGCTCCTCCATGAGACCTGGACGAACCCCTCATGGGGAGAAGCGAGCCGATGTATCATCGATCTCAGCGCAGCCTCGAAGTAGCGAGGATCCTCAGCCTCTGTATTCCAGCTCTCGACGACCAGCGAAACACTAGATACTGCACTGTTCGGACCGGGCGTGGCGAGCGGCAGTCCGACGGGCTGCAATGAGCAGTTTGTCTCGCTCATAGAAGCGACCACTGAGTCAGTCAAGTTTGGGGGAGAGAATCCTGCAGCAAGCGTGATGTAAGAAATGCCCTTAACAAGAGATATGGGCTCCTGCCATCCCACATCGATGTCGGGGGACACTGCGTTGAGGGCGTTCTTGAAGCACTTGAGTGGAGCGGCAGGAGCCACAAAATTTGGGAGTATGTATGTCCCCAAGACCTTTTGATCTCGGATTCGACCCCATTTAGAAGCATGGATAGTGTAACCGTTGATTCCACAGTTTCGATACTCGTCAGCAATAGCCAGCTCTGCCAGTGGGCGTCCAGCCATCTCGTCAGGCGAAGCGGAGACCATCACCTGGGCCATGAAGACGGTTGATGGCCTTGGGGGATCGACGGCTAGGTGGTCCAGCATCTGGGTGGCAAGGATCTTAATTTGGGAAGGGAGCATCCCCTTAGCTGTTGCAATTGCATGTTGAAGGCTGAACCAGGCAGTGCTAAACTGATTGTTTTCACCGACGGACTGCTGGCTCGCGGAGACGAGCATCGTCATCAGGACAGGCTGGCCAGGATCACTGTCCAGCGCTAGGTGACCCAGATAGCAACCCGTTGCGATGGTACTCGATACATCATCAGGAACCACCGCAAGATAACCTGCCGCCTGTGCCATCTCTTCAAGAACTCGCACGAAACCACAGGACGGCTCGGTCTCGAAGAGAGAACTTTCAGCACTGCGCGACCTGACGTCTGCTGCAGCTTCCACGAGTCCGGATGCCGCGTGATCAAGCTTCAAAGAGAGTCGAACAAATCCGTTGTCGTTGTCGCCGAAGACGCATTGCCCGTGTTTGATGTCGGAGTTCCCAGTTACTGAGCTCTGCACCTGCCACTGCTGAGCACCGCGACGAAGGGAGACGTCGAGGCGTGCCCAAGTTTGTGCGTAGAGGTCTTCGAGCGCAAGAGGCGAGAGTTTTCCGACACCAAAGAGTCGAAACGAGACAATATGGACACTGCTTGCGTCAGAATCACCCCCGATTTCCAACAGGTCGGGGTTACTCGATGGCCTCACCCGAGCCGTCGGGGCTGTGGCAGAGGCCTCGAGTATCTTGATCCCATGGACAGGCCACACTACCGTGTTCCAATCAGGAAGCTGCAAAAGTGATGACGCGACTCTGCGCCTCACATCAAGGATCTTGGAGCCCTCATGAAGGTTATAGACGGCCAGAGTCAGATGCTGGTGCATGCTGTCAATGCTCAAGGCGCTGAGCCGGCACTCGATCACTCCTACAGCTTCACAGAACCAGCGTTGCAAAATCAGGTGGGCTAGCATTGAACTGTCCGCCCAGCTCCTGCGATAGAGAAGATCTAATCTCAAACCCACTGAAACCTCTATGAGATTGCTGTCAGGGGCTGCTATGTCAGGATGAGGGTAAATGCTGTTCGGGCTCACAGTCAAGCTGAGCCCGCCAACATCGACGGTCCTCCCGGATTCGCTGACCTGCCATAGCTTCCGGGCAGCAGACTTTGCAGCCGGAAGCCTGAGAGGTGAAGCATGAAGATACAGTCGCTCGCGATTCCATCTGACATCGATTTTGTTCTGATCCACAGCCAGAAACTCGGCAGCCCACTCAAGCAGTGCTTCCATCCCGGCATCAATATCTGTGTCGAAGCCACCTACTGAAGTCAACTCAACGGCGACAAACATACCCATATCGTCCGATACCGCGATCGGCACGTGATGTACAAAAGTCGGCCAGGTGAGAGTGATTATCTTTTCTACTCCAGGCAGGAGGTGCTGTACCTGCGCAACTGACAGGGGCGATGACAGGAGTTCCACCAGTTGAGCACGGAGACTCGCGAGGCTGGGGTGACCATCGACATCCCGCGGAATGATGTTCATTGTAGTGGCTACTGAATCCTCCGTGTATCCATCAGCAAGGCAAGAAAGTTCCTCGCTATGCATGAAGCTCGCCATGATGGCTCGACCAACGACAGCCTGCAGGGCCGCGGTAAGTGCATGCTCCTCGGATGTTGTCCACGGACAGAGCCTTGATCCTTTCAGCTGCAACGACAGGCTGACATGAGGTATCTCGGGGGTTAGCTCGGCACCACTGAGGAGATCTGTCCCATCGCCCACTACGATCGGTCGACCTTTGACCAAATCAGGAGTATCGCGGATGGTGTACGACAGACCCCAAACCTTCCCCCAGCTGCCCAGATGGGTCACCATCGCCCGCACAGTATATTCAGTATCATCGTCGCCGCAAGTCACGGCCGCATTCACAAGATGAGAACTGCGGATTGAAAGACTTTCAGAGACATGCTCGGACACACGGCGTTGCACGTCAGCTTTTGGTGAGGAGCATAAGTCACCCTCAAACGCCCATCCATGCAGTTCGATAGTGAGGGTCGGCGAATGCGAGGTCCACACATCGCCAATTGAAGGTCCAGATGTGACTGTAGCAGTCACAGGCCAACTTAGCTGCCGGCACTCAGTGATGACCTCTCCAAGCCTTTCGAGCGCATCGAATCTCTCCCACAGCGAAGACTTGTCACCCTGGAAGAGCCCCAGATCGACAAAAGTGCCGCTTGATTGCACGGAGATGCTTATGACGGCAATCCCCGACGGACCTCCTGGGCAGTTCTGAGTTTCGCTGAGGACGTCTAACGCATCTGAGGTGTTCAGCACGGAGCTACCGGTGGTGAGACGGACCGTTGACGTGACGAATGGAGCGCTGATGGGCCAGGAGACGAGCTTTTGAGAGTCAGCCTCAAAGACATCAGTGATACCTCGAAAGCCTGAATCGCTAGATGGACTGTTGACCCAAGACCTCGGATCTCCCAAGTATGTGCGGATGTTTGTGGCAAATCGTTTGGCTCTCCAGGCCGTTGCTTCCGCAGTGGATTCATGGAACATGTCGACATGAAATTTGATTTCTGCGCACTCCCTGTCAACCGCAATATCAAGGAAACGGACTTGATAAGCATGTGCCCAATTTTTTCTCAGAAGACATGTGCCTGGAGGTCTCTCCCCGGCTGAACCCACTTCGGCAATGGCACATGCCAACTGCGATTGTGTTTTATGGGAGTAGAATCGCTCCGCATTGGTGCCACTTTTCCCGCACAGTCTCGTGGCAGCAGCAATGCTGGGATAGTTGGTAAAGAGGGGGGTGCGAGGTGGCGAAAGTGACACGAAAGTAAGATTCGAAGCCATCAAGGAGTCAGCAGCCTCAGTCAGTCGTTGGTGTAACTCAAGAACCTTCTCGTGGAAGTCACAGAAATCGCAGGCGAGTGTATCCTCTGCAAGGAATGTGACGGCGATTTCCACTTCTTGCGCATCATCAACGTCGTCAATAGAGGTCCAGGATGTACCACAGGCCCCCCATGCGGGGTAGTCGTTCATGCAGGACCCTTCGGGCGGGCTTCTCGTAGTCATGACGGCTGTGATGCCCAACATCGAAGGTCCCCATCCGGACACGGAGGCGATTGCCCCCGAAATCCCGGTTTGATTGCTCCGGCTAAGGATTTTGGCACCAGTGATGACAAATTTTGCCTCAACTGATGGTCGGCGGCGAAGAAGGTCGTGCAGGTCGGTAGGACTCGAGGATGCCACAAGTGGGTAAGATAAAACGACCTGGGATATGACGAGCTCAGAGAAGGTCACGTTCCCGGACGAAACTGGCGCAGTAAAAGTACTCTTCCCAACTCCACTCTCCAAACGGCGTTGGAGATGTAGCGAAAAGCGGGGGTCCCACTCGGAACCTGAGATCGGACCCAGGACGCACGACGCGGAAACATCCCAGCAAGACGAATCATGGGAGGGTGAGTTTGAGCTCGTTAATCCAACGCGCCATAGCTGCTCCGGTGGAATCCCGGCCGATTCTGCTGCAATTTCACAGGCGTGCTGACGGACCTCCCACAGTCGCATCGGTACAACCTGTTCCTCGCATACACTTGTCTGCACCACGAATGAGATCCTCGACTCACCGTCGAGGCTGAAAGCTCCGACGGTGACTGAATCCAAGTTCATCGCAACCTCAACATCTGACGAAGCTTTGCGGACGGAACTTAAGAGCACGTCTACGTGCATGAGAATAGTCTGCCTCGTTGCCACTGCTTCGGCAGCAGTTTGACTCGGAACATGGACGGTGATCACGTCGCGGCCGTCAGGTCCATGCTCCCAAATCAGGTCAGTTGAGGTGCTCCCCAACACCTGATCTACTTGCGCGCGTACCGTTGCCTCGATTTTCCTGCTTGGAACGGGCCCAACATCCAAACTGCGCTCACTGCAGCCCTGGCAGCTGAGTGCAAGTCGAGTGGTGAGGAGACCTTCAGATGGGGTTGTCTCTGAGTGTTGTTGATCAGACCGTATTGATTCCACTTCCACTTTTGTGTTACCAATTTCGTAGCCCTTGGGCCACATTTGGACAATCATGTCGGAATACCGGAGGTTCTTCAGAAAGCTGACGCCGATGATGACATGATTGGCGCAAGTAGGAGCTGATTGCTGGGATACCGACACCATCGCTCGATGAACACCCACTGAGTGCACACCCTCTTCGATTGCCGTCGCCAAATCTCCGATCTTTGATCCCACCAGCCGCTCTGTAGAACAAGCTGTAATCACAACTCTATCGTTGCTGTCAAGAAGTGGCCAGCTCGCAGTGATTTCGTCCTCGATCTCCACACTCGTGACGCCAGCCCAGGGATCCACGGCCGTGACTTTCTTCAGAATATCCACGGATTTCATGGCGGTCAGTTTGTCATACGGCACTCCAGCCAGCCTCACATCGTTGAAGAAAAGAGTGGCACAGACACGCATATTTGAAGATGCCACTCTACTGACCGTGAGAAGAACGTCTGGGAAGGTGAACTCGGAGTGAGTCTCAGTTTTGATCCACTCATTGAGGCCTGTAGACAGCCTTGTCCCGACTGCACGTGCACCACAGAGATTCATGCAGATTGATACACGGAGCCCTTTCTGAGCCATTAAGGCAGCATTTATAGTTGGCGAGGGAGGATCTGATCCTCTGACGCCCTCGGAGCGGACTTTAACAGCATCAAAATGGATCCCAGGACCCGCTGCCACGGCGGCGAGGCCCGAAGAAGCCTGCATCCAGTCGGCCACTGTCTGAGCAGTAGACGTGTTGGGAAGGCCGGTGACGCTGACGAAGAACGTGATGACAAATGTATCAGCCCCGTCAATGTTAGAAGAAGTGGCCAAATTAAGCACACTTATTCTCCAAGCCGCTGCCTGTGACTCAAGGAGCCCACTGACGTACGTCGACAGGCTCCTCGACAACCAAGTCTGCGTAGCCTCCTCCACGGTCGATACGTTCTGGTCTTCAGCTGTGACATTCAGTTCTCCGGACATCATTAGGGCGGGGTTGTCCCTAAGAGATTCGTCGATGACTTTCGGTTGCTGCTCAAGCACCTCAACACGCCCGATGTCATCGGCGGTTCGTAGGGGATGTGGAACTGCCGTTGATGTTGGCGAGCCAATGACGCGCCGAGCCAAGGGAAGAAGCACATCATCCCGCACTTTGATAGCGTAGTCCGCCCTGGGAGGGGTCCCGAGCTCACCTATCCTGATCTCAATGTCAACGAACGACTGCATGTCCCCGTCCACGTTCATCTGCTCGTTCCCATCAGTGACGATAACCTCGGTGTAGAGGTGTCGATAGGGTGTCTCTCGGAGAAGAGTCGCCACAACTGCTTCACACCCCCACTCGACCCCAGATACCCCCCCTGGCCCTGTGGCAAACTCCAGGGTGGGCCCGGCGGAGTGGAGACGGAGCTTCATCGTTGCAACGAAAGCCGGCTTCGGTGATGGAACCGCAGTGAGTTCAGCACTGTTCAGAACCTGCAGCGTTGATAGAATCTGGTTATCCATATCATCCCTTGTCGGAATACGCCATGCAATCTTCTCTTTTATCAATCGCACCGAGAAGTCGGTCAGATGATCAGTTGCTCTCTGGACTCTGACATCGAACACGTTGCCCCCATCGATGGGCAGCAGGATCTCCACATGCCACTTACTGGGATTCCACGTATCTTTGTCCGTAGGGGTCAGATTTCTTGTCCCATGGGACATCATTGCGATAAAGCTTGCCTCCCAGGCTAGAAGACACTCAGGTTTGGACGCCGAAACTTCCTGAAGCTGAGTGGCGGTGATCTCCGCTCTGAAGTCGATACTGACGTGCGAATTTTCAGCGACGCTGGCATTTTGGGGGCATCGGCAGGAGACGCCCCCACTCGCCGGAGTAAGGACAAAGGTATCCTGAAAATGGTCAAGGTGAGGGCCACGCTTGATTGAGAAACCGGTCAGTGCACTCATTTCGACGAGGTGCACAAATTTCTCACTCAAGTCGTCCGAAATGTCTCTCCAGAGTGTCTCATGTAGTGCGTTCTGTCCGCTTTCTTCGACGATGACTTCAGAGAACGTGAAAGTAGTCAAGATATCTTCTCTGGTGTTCCATTCCTTGAAATATGCCTCGATCTCACTTTTCCACGTGTCACTTTTCTCCAGGAGCATCCTCGCGCTGCTGGGGAACACGGCTGACTCATCATGTGTGGAAACTTGTACAACCCCTTGGATTGTGAAGGCAAATGTTGCATCAACCCGTTTGACGTGATCGAAATCTGCACCATCTACATCGTTGAAATCGAGATCTTCCACGACCACTGCCGATGGAGCAAGTCCACGCAGGAGTAAGTTGTCTGTGTCAGTGTCAGTGTCGGGCCATTGTTCCAGCGCAGGATTCACAGGAAAGGCTTTGTTCCAACACAGCGCAGCAATTTGCCGCAGCATGTACGCAAGCCGTTCGTGGGATTGATCCAGAACCTTAGAGCCTCCTTGCATCTGTTCTGTGAGGAACGTCGTCGCAACTCTCATTGTTGGCAGGAAGATTTGGTCAGGCTGTGCACGCTGGACCGGCTTTGGACATCCGTGCCCTGGCTCCACGGTGAAAACCAGTGAGTTTCGGGGAGCACCTGCGAGCCCAGGCGTGGCGGTAATGTGACAGCGTAGGTCAAAAAGACTTTCGGTGAACCATTCGAAGGGCATGCCATTCTCCATGACAGAAAGGTCGAAGTTGACAGACAGAAGTGCATCCCCATGTGTAGATTTCTGCACTCAAACGAGAATGGGCGGTCTGGTAATTGAATGTCGTTCTAATGATGATCAAAGAGCACGGCGCGAGGTGCAGGGCCAGTAGTGCGAGCTCAGGGACACCTGCCCTAGCACTGAGATGATCCCAAACCATACGAATGGCAGTGCCTGATGGCTCCTCGTCGAGAGTAGGGGAACAAGGGGCGTGGAATCAGCGGTGAAAGCGCGGTAAAAACTGCGACCTTACCAGGGTATCCTGAGCAGGAGTGACATGGGTCCCAAGTCCAACGGCGGCGTCTCGAAGACATGCCTTAGTGGTGAGATCCAAGAAGCAGCAAGGGGAAGAGGAGAAATGGAGTGCCTCGTTAGCGTATGAGGAGAGCTTCAGGGATTCTTGTCCAAGATATGCCCGAATACTTGCGTCATCACCGTTAACCACGGCAGGTTCGATCTCGATGGTCATGGCACACCCGTCACAAGCATCAAGGTTGAAGATGTTCTCGGGATGTGAGTTCCTCCAGGCGTCTGGTATCCATTCTGCCCAATCAAGAAGGGCATCGTTGATGTCTGCGGGTACGGAAATAGGGAAATAAAAGGATTTAAAGACGGGGCACATCGACTGGGTGTGTGGGGTTGGCTCTATTCGAGAAGCTTGGCGCACCCGATACGTAGCCTTGAATGTCCTCTCCGCCCTGCTGTTGGAGTCCGGGCAGGGGCATCGGGTTGATCACCCAGTAAACTGTGACCTTCCGAACGAGTGACTTTATCTCACTCGTTACGTCCCACTGCAAGTGCTGGGCGTAGCGAGAGACTTTGGCCTTATCTTCCAGCGCCTCGATGAGCTGCATGGTCACGGGGTGTTTGTTTATGATCTCGGGGGCAATGTCTTGTTCGTAGGGCGAAAACGACCTGCAGAACTTGCAGCCGGCATTGCAATCGCATGGCCCATCGCAACCGATCCCAGACAAACACTGGCAGCAAAAGAAGTCCTCAAACCATTGTGCATCCACCTCTCTCTCTTCTCCCGTGTACACAAGCTTGAAGGCGATGGCTTGTGGCGGCACTATCTCGATCTCGGTGTCATGAAGGTCTGTACCCTCCAACTGGAGCTGTATGGAGATTGTTTGGGGGATCCCTGCTCAGAACGAGGAACGGAGAGTTGAATCACTAGTTTGCCTGCTCGGAAATCTCCGGTGGGGCCACTCAGTGGAGGCAGTCCTTGTGCAGAGTGCAAGGGTAAGGGGGTGGGGTAGAAGACGGAGTCAGGCGTGGGTGCTACGGAGGAGGCAAGACGGTGACGGAGGGGGGCATTCAGGTCCCTGCCCCCTCCCTACCTAAGGGGCGCGTATTATACTGGCCACTGCGAGAGGTATAGCCTGGCCGCCTCCGAGCAGTGCGACGAGGCCTGGGAGTTGCTCTGGACTTCAGGCTCCGAGCTTCGACCAAGCAAGGGCTACAGAGCATATGCACGCACCTTCTCTCCCCCCGTTGCATGTCCCATCGACAGAAGATGATACCATGGAAAGGGAGGACATCACACCCGGGGTCACGACGACCATCTGCGAGTATCGCCGGTGGCCACAAATCAACGTTCGGCCGCGCATTTACACCTCGCCGGGCGTTCATGAAGACACCCCGCCACGACGCCAAACACGTACCGCGAGTAGGAGAACAATCTCCCTCATCCATATGCCTTGCGATATGAGCGGACGTGGCATCTGCCCTCGGCCGTGGGGGGGGCCTGCTGCGAGGGATTCCTGCGAGAGAAAACGCTGCATTATTTCATATTTTCGTGCATTTGATAAGTATTTACGTGGGTTATTCATCTATCTGGAGACAATAGAGTGCAAGGTATACTATTCGTCGAGATTTTAGCTACTTGCACGCCATGGAAGGTGAAGGGGTGAAAGCGCCCCTTTTGAGGATCAAATTAAGGAACACCATGATATTCTCGCGATATCCAGTCTTTCTTGCAGAAAAAAGGTAAGCGCGGTGAGTTACCGTCATTAAGGAGCAGAGACCCCGTCTACCGCGGTCTGAGGCCACGGGACTTGGCCGGCGAGACTGTGGGGGCTTCAGACGTCGAGTGCGTGAAATCGATGAATGAGCAACAGGGCAGTTCATAGATCAGGGTTAAGTGCAGAGACCAGGGTTGCCTTTACCGTGGCGTCGCCGCT
>Ga0181582_10004529_pt1 | contig 11227 bp, 8 predicted proteins | sample 071ome_32_FD_132438 | JGI IMG/M metagenome (GOLD analysis project Ga0181582, IMG submission 132438) | Coastal salt marsh microbial communities from the Groves Creek Marsh, Skidaway Island, Georgia - 071405AT metaG (megahit assembly) | ecosystem: Environmental > Aquatic > Marine > Intertidal zone... | reverse complement strand
TACTGAGGGCAGGGCCCTGGTTTTCCTTGTTTCGCCTTACGCGTAGATGGTCTCTACCGAGATTAGATGCGTCAGTTTCTTATGTGTTACAATCGCTAAAACCTGTTCCTAGCTCGTCCTAGTAGACTCACTCTTGGATCACATCATACCTTGAGTATGGGCTTTACATAACACGGTCATATTATAGGATATTACGATGTACAATAAGTGGTTTTATCAGAGATCCACAAATAGTCTCTCAAGTACGATAGTATTTGCGTGTGAGATAAGAATACTGGGCATAATTCCACTTCATACAAAGTACAATCATCACTGATAGTCTATCAGCTTTGAAACATAAGAAAGGGGGAAGCGAAGAAAAAGTACCCGAGTTCAAACGGCAACGACCACGCGTGAGTCCACGACTGCAGACACGGAGCGCACACCGTCGAAACAAGTGAAGCTCCATTTCCACGCACGAAAATGTCAGGTAAAGGAGCAAAGGGTCTTTCTGGAAAGGGTCTTTCCGGAAAGGGGGCGAAGGGCACGATGTCCGCCAAGAAGGGAGACAAGCGCAAACCAACCTCGCGCTCTGTCAAAGCTGGTTTGCAATTTCCTGTCGGTCGTATTCACCGTTTCCTGAAGGTAAGAATATACAAAAATAGCTCACAAGTACTCGGACACGCTACTCGTTTGCGCGTAACCGTACACCAATACCGAAGTGTCAAAGTAACATGTGACCGTTTAAATTTGAGTTTCACGAAATGCGGAATGCTTCTGTTGCTCTTCGAACTCCGCTTGCATTTTATCAATATCTGATTGAGTTTAATTTTTCAGAATCGCGCTGCATCTGGAGGACGTGTTGGAGCTACGGCGGCAGTTTACTCCGCTGCTATTCTTGGTATGTTAAAAATCACACACCAGTGAGACAACAAAGCTCAGTTATAAAATAGAATACTTGACTGCAGAAGTGTTAGAATTGGCCGGAAACGCATCCAAGGATTTGAAGGTAAGTAGTAACACTATATATGTCAGTGAGACGTGATAATCGCGACTAGGTGAAACGTATTACCCCTCGCCACTTGCAGCTTGCAATCCGAGGTGATGAAGAGCTTGATACCCTCATCAAGGCAACCATCGCTGGTGGCGGTGTCATTCCGCACATCCATAAGTCTCTCATGAATAAATCATCCAAAAAAGGTGAATGAGTATCCTGTTGACAACCGATGTACAGCTCTGTATATCTGCAACTGAATTGCTCACAATCTCAAGCGAACTGTCAGTGGACGACCTTACGAAACCATATAGCTTTATGGGTGCGCCCGCGACCTTTCGAAATCGCAATTAGAAGCGTAGATGTATGATTAATACTTTGTCATGGAACTACAGTGTGAGTGAACTAATTGGTGTTTAAATGTCTCCCGCCGTCGCACTAAGCTTGCTATCACAAGCTACAACTTTGAGTAGCTGAACGTTGACGTCCTTCTCTACTGAGTCCGCACCTCCAATATGTACACGCGCATCTTCTACCACAAATGTCCATACATTTCCACAAAACCGGTATGTATGTAACTGCCCTTTGATACTTGTCTTGTTCTTTGAAGTGCTAAGCGCTCTGCATACACTCTTATCAAACTCAGAAAGGACTTTCATCGCGATCGTTGGCGAGAGTATTCCACTCATCACCATTTCATCTAAAGCGTCTGTCAATGACATGCCTAAAGTCGATCTACGGTACAGCTCAAGCTATCGCTTTATTGATCAGGATATAGTTTAAGAACACGTGGAGTCTACGCACCGACATGTTCACCTTTTCAACTCAATTCTTGAGAGGCGAACTTTGGAAGAAATTTCTATGCTGGTCTTCTACAGTAACTTGTTGTGCGTTGATCTAACTTAGTAACTGCGTCACGGCGCGACGGCTGAGCCGCTTTCTGCAGCTACCGTCGTCGGCCGAATTCGAGACTTCCTCGAACAGTCGAAAGGAGTCTGGTCAAAGTTTCGCCATACTTTCAAAACTCATCACAAGTGTACAATGCTATCCGCCGATACCACTACTTGGCGGTCCAACATGTACATGTTGGTACATGTACCAGAATTAAATTTAGCTCATTAGCCCATTATATGGATGAGGAAAGTTGAATATTCATTATTTGCGATAGGTCTTCTTATCTGATCTATACGATACAATGTACAGTTGTAGTAGATATTGTTCGTTTCGAATGGATGCAACAGTTGCATCATGCAACCTGTTTTTATTTTTGAAAGACAGGCTCCGCGTCGCGTGGGCGGCAGTTCGAACGTCACCGTGTTAAAGCACATCAAACGACTGATAAACAGTGGACAAACCAGCTTGTACTCGCCCTGCATAGCGTATCATTTCGAGCTGTCACGGTCTATGAGTGAAGATGAGTATGCTCGCGATCGCGCACTCATAGCCGAGTTTCTTGAAACGTTCAAGATAGATGATGATGATGATGATGATGATGAACCGTACTATTTGTCATTGATGCAGCAAGTAATCGATTGTGAAAGTCAATCTATCAATGTCGAGTTACAACACATACAACAGTTCTCTGCTTCCGTGGAGGAACGAGAACAACTTTTAGATCGAGTGATGATGAACTGTAAGCGTTACACAGGTATTTTTTCCGCTGAAGTCGACAAAATCATGCAGGATATGTCAGTGGTGAGTGCAGCGGACGCCGAAGAGAGTTTGCATATTATCTGGCAACACCAGTTTGACGAGACTGGTACACGAATGCACGCACCAGCAACTTTGAGACGGAAGTACGATGTCTTTTTCAAACCGTTGCGAGATCAAGTACCTTCAAAAATGCGTGAAATTGGAGCAAAAATGATTGGTCATTATGTCACATTGAAAGGAATGTGTACACGAATGACAGACGTCAAGCCAAGGTTAGAAGTCGCGTGCTACACTTGTGAAGGCTGCGGTCAAGAATACTTTCAAGAAGTTACAAACGATGAATTTATTCCCATGCAAAACTGTGAGTCTCGGACGTGCAATAAAAAGTGTGCTTTGTTCATTGAAACTCGCGCTTCCAAATTTTCAAGATATCAGGAAGCAAAGATCCAAGAACTGTCAGAGGATGTTCCCACGGGTCATGTTCCAAGATCAATGTCTATTTCTTTAGTAGGAGACATGACTCGAACGCTCGGGCCTGGCGATGTTGTCGACATAAGTGGTATATTTTTACCACGCACACAGACTGGATACACTGGTACATCGAGTCTTGTTTCCACCACATACTTGCAGACCATGTCCATCGCTCCACATAAAGCAAAATACACGGAAATGGAAGAAACTCCTGAAATAGCTCAGCAGCTGCACAAGCTCAAGAACATTCCAGACATATATACACACCTTGCCAAATCTATTGCGCCTGAAATCTATGGGCACGTTGACGTGAAAAAGGCACTCCTATTATTGCTATGTGGTGGCGTCACTAGAACTCTTGCAGATGGTGTCAAGATTCGTGGAGATGTTCACGTCTGTCTTATGGGTGATCCAGGAGTTGCAAAATCACAACTTCTTAAGCATATTGTATCAATCGCCCCGAGGGGTGTTTACACAACAGGACGCGGTAGTAGCGGAGTTGGCCTCACTGCATCCATCCAGCGGGATAATATTACACAAGAACTGATACTTGAAGGTGGTGCTCTTGTGCTAGCAGATCGGGGGATATGTTGCATAGATGAATTTGACAAAATGGAAGAAAGCGATAGAACAGCAATACACGAAGTTATGGAACAACAAACAGTGAGCATTGCAAAAGCAGGAATAACCACTACTTTGAATGCGCGAACGACAGTGCTTGCAGCTGCGAACCCTGCGTTCGGTAGATACAATACCTCTGTCAGTCCTCAGGAAAATATCAACCTTCCAGCGGCCCTTCTGAGCAGATTTGATCTGATGTGGCTGATTTTGGACATACCAGATGTTGACTCTGACATTGAACTGGCTAGACACGTCATGAATGTGCACAGAGAAGGTCGCCCACCATCGACAAGTTTTGATCCTGTGTCACCCTCTGAATTAAGGGCGTACATAACAGTTGCGAAGCATACTGATCCCCACGTACCAGAAGATCTCGCAGAGGATATAGCAAGCGCGTATTCAGGTATACGTCAGGCGGAGGACGAAGCTGGAAGTGATGCGACTGGTTACACTACTGCGCGAACTCTGTTATCTATTATTCGCCTTTCGGAGGCGTTAGCACGTCTTCGATGGGCGTCCGTTGTTTCTGAAAAAGATGTTGAACAGGCGCTAAGCCTGATGAAAATGTCGAAAGCGAGTCTTGAAATTCACCAAGCATCAAGGACTCGCATTGATCCAGTTGAAAGTTTGTACTTGGTCTTGCGCAACTGGGCTGGCGAGCACTCTAACCATTTTGTTCATTTCTCTACAATCAACCAACTATCAATGAAACATGGTTTACAAGATGTCGTTGATGCGTGTTTGAATGAGTATGCAGGTTTGGGAGTTTGGATATTAGATCCACAGCGCAGTGTTACATTTGTTGACTAGTATGTCTTGGCTTCCGTCAGTAGGAAGAAAATTGAGGCTTGGAAAAGTCTACGCGAAGCGACAATACTTTTGTAATATCACTCTCAGACAGTTTCCAGGAAGACTGGTGCTGTGTATCGGCCAAGTAATTTTCAACTTCACTTTTGGTCTCTGCACTCAGTAACAAGCTGATCTGTGTCAGACGCGCAAACGCATCCCTTATATAAAAATTGTGCACACCCGACAACCCAGAAATTAACAGTCTGATTTCGCGTTCGAAACGCATAGCTCCAAGGTGATTGAAACTAAGGCGTGTTTTTGCAACTGTTTCCAGGCGGGTCGATAGACCTTCTACCTTCAGTTGAATGTAGCGCTCAGTGACTTGCTTCGTGAATACTTTTGAAACTGTACGAAAATCGTCTAAAAGATAGACTAAGAGTGAGTGAGCCCAAGTGCTTGAAAGATCTACGGTGGCATAATTCTCTTCTGACAAAATGTAGGTATCGTTTGCAGCTTGCTCGCATATCTCAACGATGACTTTCATGCGCTCGCGAATCATGCTAGAAATACAGGACTCATACCAATTGGTGAGTTGATCTGCAACATTATTGAGTACCTCGGTACTTGTCATGATCTCGGATATTTTGATACTATCGCTGAATAATTCTCCACACAAAGTGGCCACATCTTTGAGCAAGTGCAGTATACGATCCGCTGCCACACTTGCGGCGTTGATGGGGTTCACTAGACGTGCCAAAGGCTCAGTGCATGCGATTTCTCTCATGTGGGTCTCGTCCGTGGAATCATTGCTTAGTGCAAACAACTTGCTTACAGCGATCGGGCTGATCTCGAAATGTGCTTTGATGCTGAGCTCAAACAGCTCAGCGAGTGTTGTGTGCATGACCTTCAGTATTTTTGCAGTGCAGTTTGGATCTGTAAACGCTAATGTACGACGAATACTTCGAGACATGATGAAGAAAATATCATCTAATGTTGTGATTTGTATTGGACGACCTCCAGCAAACGCACTCACGCTCAATCTCATATGCTTTTCTTCCATTTGAAGGCAATACTTCACGAGTCTGCTCATCGTCGGCAACAGTGCATAGTGGTTCTCTCCGGAAAATATGATTGAATCTTGGATCTGTTGAATATGAATTTGGCTTAGGGATTCTTCGAAAATGGTGTGCTGCGCTTTGCAGATTCTATTGAGCAATATTATATCCTCTATTGCTGCATCCAAGTGTTTCAGTGGCTCATCGCTGACAGGCTGCCTGTCTAGAAGATGCCGCTTTTTTATATGTCTTTCAAAATCAAGCAAAAACAATTCTAATAAATCCAACCATGTACTGAATAGAGTTGCTAGAACGTGCTGCGTGCCTCGCTTCTCTTGCACAAGTTTGTCTTGTATTATCTGAGTTAGAAACATGTTTACGAACTTGTACAGAACATTTAGAGGTAGAGTGTTCACGCGTATTTCGTCACCGTGCAAAATGGTTGAGCCGTGGACATTGAACTCTGCTGCGAATTTTGTCGAAAATAACTCTTTAATTGACGCCTTGACCACGCTCTCCACGACACTCTGCAACTGGACTTGAACCAGTATGTCCGACAAGTTTATAACTTTCAATACTTCCTCTGACTGAAGTGCGACGTGGCAAAAATCAGATGTCGCACTGCGCACAAAATTGATTGAATTTTCCATGAGATCATCAACAGTACGCGTACTAGATGCTCTAGAAGTTGCTTGCTCTAGTTCTATCAAACTCCCACGTACCAGAAGACTGTCTACCAGTCTATTCTCGTTTATGGCAGCAACAAGTTTCTGCGACAGCTCCTTTTGCCGCTTCAGTATTCGCAGAACATGTCCAACCTTGTTGGCGTTCGACGCTCTAAAAGCGCCCCGTTGGATTCGTTGCCTCGTGTCAAACTCTTCCAACGCCTGTGTTGCCCGTGTGGGAGCACGTTCGCACAGTTCGACAAGCCAGCGGTTATCAACGATGCTCACATCGAGGTTGGATGATGTCCGACATGCCATAACTTTTGGTTGACGCTGATAAAACTGTGGGTATGGTTGGCCACGCCTGCGCAATCACTTCTCCTTCAGGCACACTGTCGCAAAAAAAGATACAGACTTAAATCCACCCCCTTAGACCACTCGGGCATCCTGGCGAAAACATGCGTGCCAGGAATGGGGTTCGAACCCATGCGCACATTGTGCAGTGGGTAGTTTTTTCGATCGTAGCCCGCTTCTTCGCGATTAAACTCATTATATAGTTATAAAATTAATTTGGGGGCAACCTCGCGCCGCACTGCGGTGCTGTGCTGACTTTGCCCCCTTTTGCCGTCCACAAGTGCATTTGCGTTTGGTCCTTCGTCAGAAGTGCTAGTGGACGTGCTGACAATCAGCTTGAGTTGTTCATCTTTCCTTCCTCTTTATTGACGAAATCGAAGCAACGAAGACACAGTAAACCTCATGGGTTCTGCTTGCACCTGTCTACCGAGCCAACTTAGCACACAACGCCATGAAAAGCTCCTTCGCAGAAGCAACCGCGCTTCTCGCACCGTTACCCGAAGTGCTTCCACCCAGAAAGAGGAAGATACGTTTTCACGAATATACAGAGAGTTGAAAGAACAGTACAAAGAAGTTGAAATCAGACGTGTTTTAGATAGTCTCGAGTTTGCGTCAACAGGTCAAGAATATACTCGATTTCATCCGGGCAAGGGCTTGCAAAAGGCGTCTTCTTATATTTCTGGACTCTTAGCCGAACCTTTTCACGATCTAAGTGACCTGAATTATTTGTGGATGAGGAAACTTGAAGAGAACTTCTCTGACATCCAGGGGGAGTTGGCAGTTGCCCTATCCAACCCAGAACTAGCCGTGGTCGGCCAGCACGTTTGGGTTCAAGCGGCAAGAGCAGAAGCAGTTGCATATGGGCCAGACTGGAAGACGCTTGTGTTACAAGATCGATGCGTTTGGGAAGATACAAACTGTGCCCTGTTTCCGAAGACAGTTGAACTGTTGAAGACGAACCTTGTCCCCTCTGTAGAAGTATTTTTTGCCAAGCAGGCGCCGAATACAGGCATTAAGCCACACACTGATAATACCAACTTCATTCTGACATCACATCTTGGCTTGGACGTTCCGGAAGGTGAGTGTTGGATGAAAGTTGGTGAGTTCAAGAAAGAGTGGAAGAACGGGCAGGGCATGATAGCAGATACAAGTTTTGTACATAGCACTGCGAACGAAAGCGAAGTTCAGACACGTTACGTTCTGATCATACGATTTTGGCATCCTGAGTTAACAACGGTAGAACGCTGTGCTTTGCAGTTTCTTTTCGATGCACTTGCAGATCCATCTGATGTAGGCATTTCTGCAGCTGTGCAACAAGCAAAATTTCGACAGGAAAAGAGTTGTCAACGCGACAAGAAAAAGCGCACGAATAATCGAAGTTTGGGTTTACTAGAAAAAGGCATGAAGTAATATCATCTTGAAGAGTCTGATCTGGTCACTACCTGATAGTGGAACACCCCCTAGTCTTTTCTGTAGGTTTTACAAGTGACAAGTGTTACAGTGCCACACAAGTGCTCAACAAAAACTATAAGCGTAGAAGTCTAGATATCTTTTTTTGCGGCGGCTACATGTTTAGTATAATAGAAATGCCCAAACAATACCAAAAGACTAAGCATGTAGAACAGCAGGATCTTTGACAAGAACTTCGGGTAGTCTGAAAATGAAGCACAGTAAATAGCTTGTATCAAGTTGCAAAGAAACTGGAACATTTGCATTTGTGTTAAATAACGACCCCACCAGAGATACTTGGAACGCTTGCGCCCATCTTTACCAATCGTGGCGGATAGTAAATAATATGTATACATGCATACATGTACCCACGAGTTCAGGGCAGCGCTAAAATAAGCGTCACCACCAGGCGCCCTGCGCGCAATCATCCACCAAATGAAGGAAATAGTACTATGATGGTATACGTGTAAAAAGCTCACCTGCCTCAAATTCTTTTTGAGTAGCATGATTAAGGTATCGAAGAATTCGTAGAGCTTGCTCACGTAGAATAAGTAGATGTAGAAGGCGAGTTGTTTTTCTTCTTCCTTATAGCTGTTACCCCATAGTGTATACCGGTTACTATAAGCCTCTGTGAGACAGCCGATACACATGTAAAGACTGAGAACTATGAGGAACACGTTGTGACAAATCACTAATTTGGTTAGCCACCCAGGCTCCTCCACTCTTCTTACCTTCAGTTTTGATAAAGAACTGTACCACAGACAAACTGTTACGAGGTACAACAGTAGGCTTGTAACAAGTGGGGTAGGAGAAGTCACAGCGGGATAATTAGCTGTTGTTGGGCTGACCGGATTGACCTCCCACTGCAATCTATCCGTCCAAGAAAAGACAGCGTTGGAGATTACAGAGTCCCAGTGTTGCCAGTAGCTGTGCAACCTGATAGAAATATTCATCGTAGCGTTCCGATCCAGCAAGACATATAAATGTGCGAGCAACCGCACGATACCTTAATCACTTTTTGCGGTGCAAGGACACCACGGTGCAAGGACACCCGTTGATACTGCAGGCCGGTTCGCCCTTGACGTTTTCAAGACGTTCCTGAGCTCGTCTAGGTCAAGAAATGTCCCTCGGTATGTTGTAGAAAAACGTCATAAAATACTAGTACTATCCTCCATTTCTTGGAAAACTTCACGGTCTGTGACCTACTTCTTGTCGCGAAACTAGCCCATAGAATTGGAAGCGCGAGGGCTTCAAAAAAAATGTCCACTAGAGTCCGGAAGAGTCATTATATGAGATATCGTACATGTAAATTTACATGTACAATATGCTCCTGCCGAGGACCGACCGTGTGGAACAGCTTCTCGTCCCTATCCGCTAAAGCAGGGCACTTTAAATGACAGCGCGTGAGAACTGTATTGCACGTGGTGCAATGCGTCCAAAGTTCTCCGTTCTTGAGATGCAGGTGAGATATTTTTTCATACAGATCTTAAGTGGCTTAGTAGTATGTAGGGTAACTTCACGCTGGATGCCGCAAATACACGTAAATTGTGCGACGGATATATTCAAGGAAGTGTACGTGTACAAATCCATTATAGTGCACCGCTCACACGTTGATAACAGGGGATGAAGTTACTCGTTGGCAAATATGATTTACAAGGTGAGTAAAATGTTTTCAACACTTCAGTACCATCTTAGCTGTAGTGAAGGCGATAAAACCATCAAACGCAAGAATATTATGATACTGAGGCGTTATCACGATAGCTCTTTGAATTGCTTGGCCCTTGAAGGCGTTGTTTCCTCGCATTTCAAGTTCGAGGCTCTCCCAAAAGTAAGAGCGTAGCTTAGTTTCACAACCGCAGCAATAGATAGATATATGTACTTGAAATGATTCCGATTCACCCATCACAATTTGTGTTACGAACTAATTCTGAGAATATTACTACCAACCAATGTGTTCCGTAGATAATTTGCCTGAGATAGGCTCACGTGATAGATAAAGCATTTCGATCTTCTCACTTGTTAAATTCACACAATCCATCGTCTTCTCTAGAACCTTGCGGGCAATACTCTTCGCTTCAAGCATATCCATTTTTTCTTTGTACTCGGTCCTTAAGATAGCTCGTGCTGCCTGGTGTCCAGAACCAACAGAAGCTGCCTGCACTGGGGTCAATAAAAAGTAGCAAAACAATGGTTCAAACATACCTTCCACGCGCTATAATTACCAGATGGCTCACTCTGATAAAGCTGAAAGCCATTGTGTTTATCCCTGCATGAATTTCAATAAAAAATGACGGCAGCCCTCACGTACATTACCATCCCGCAAATAAAAAAGCAACACCATACGGACGGAGTCCACCAAACTGTGTATACCCTTGCTTATGATCGCTTATTTCGTGTACGAGGTTTTCCACTGGTATCGGTTGACCATATTTTGACTTATAGCGCCCAGCAGTCAACCTGACGTATTTCAATAGATGTTGTGAAACGCCATTAAGTCCTTACCGTGCAAAGTTCACCAAAATCATCGCATCTGCATTTAAACCCGCGATGGCTACATAGATATGTTCATCAATCTTCCATATCTTTTCTGGAGTACTGCTTTGTTCTAAGAGCTGTATTTTGGTGTAAGTTGAGATAGCTATCATGTTGAGTCACCCACTTTTGATAGAACTTTTTTCTCAGATGCGAGCAGTACACCATCTCTGGTGTGTATTCCCACGCAGGTTCCGGCATGATTGACCGATTCAAGTGCATACTCCACCTTCAAAACATGTAAAACACACATGACAACTTACACGTCAGAGCAAACCTGAAAAAGGCGTCCTTCAGGACTAAAAGTAGTAGTTCGTGAGTCGTATCTGTCCGAGACGTAAGTGTCTTCAACAGAGTGGAGAATTTACTTCACCTTCTAGCCATGTATCATTCGCGATAGCTTCTAGAAAAAGATAATGGGCTCGTGATCGTACGAATCAGATATCTGTGTTTTTGTACACTGCGGTTCGCGCTGCAATATCGCGACCACACGGCTAGTCGTCTAACAGTCAGTTGCTGTCGTTTTTACCCACAGTCGTCGCATCAGCTTCGATCTTAATTAAATAGACACTCGCATCAATAATATTATTGAGGGCAGGGCCCTGGTTTTCCTTGTTTCGCCTTACGCGTAGATGGTCTCTACCGAGATTAGATGCGTCAGTTTC
>Ga0181582_10004517_pt1 | contig 11246 bp, 6 predicted proteins | sample 071ome_32_FD_132438 | JGI IMG/M metagenome (GOLD analysis project Ga0181582, IMG submission 132438) | Coastal salt marsh microbial communities from the Groves Creek Marsh, Skidaway Island, Georgia - 071405AT metaG (megahit assembly) | ecosystem: Environmental > Aquatic > Marine > Intertidal zone... | reverse complement strand
CCTCTCGCCGCGCGGCCCGTGCTGTCCGTTTGGGGGCAGGACGCACGGCCCACCGCGCGGCGGCCCCCAAGGGCGCCAACAGCCACCCACCGCCTCGACTTCCACCCGAACAACAGGCGCGCCCTGCCAAGCCCATTCCGAAGTCGGCCGTGCCAAGCATTTTGCTGTCCAGGATGGTATTCTGCCAGCATGGCTGGACACCTTTTTGTCGGGCGGAGTCCTCCACTTTCTCGTGTGCGTGACCCACTGCCGCGTCCCTCCTGCGGTGTGGCCCCCCCGCGGCCCTTCTTGGCTTTTCGTGGCACCCCCTCGTCCCCTCGGCTCACCCCCCCAGTTCTCGTTTCGCCGCTGCAGGAGGAGGTGTGTCGTGGACTTGCAGTCGTGGACTTCGACGGTGCTTGGAGCGTGCCGGGCGCGATTGTGGCGCCGACACTGGCCGTTGAACACTTCTCTATCGGATAGTGCGAGTGAAACCTGCGGACCGTCAGAAATCGCGGGCTTAATGCAGACGTGGGCACAGTGAGGGGACGGGCCATGCACCTCTCCCTCCGCGGCTCGCCCGCGCGGCCGCTCCATGGGCGGCGGTTTGTTCGCGCCGCGTCCAAAGGGCCGTCTAGCGAGGACCTGCCGTGGCAGATCGGCGAATACTACTCGAAGAAGAAGCAGAGGCTCCGGAGGATGCGGGACCTGGCCGACGGGATCGAGGGAGGCCTGGGGCGGGTCGGGGGCTTCCTCGAGGACCTCTCCACGCTGCACGACCCGCTGACCGGGGACATGAAGTGAGCGCCCGCGCCCCCCCCCGCCCTGTCCCGGCGGGGGCAGCCGCAGCGCCCCCCGCCGCACCCCGGTGCCCCCCCCCCGGCCCCGCAGGATGCGGCTGGCCCTGCAGACGACGGCCGCCGAGTCGGGCCTGGGGGAGGAGGAGCTGGCGGAGCGGGCCGGCCGCCTGGCCGCGCTGCTCCCGGGGGCGCTCGAGAGCGGGATGCGCCCCGGCGACTTCTTCCGCCTCGCCGTCCGGATCGAGGACCTGGCCGACCGCCTCGTCCTCCTCAAGTCCCTCCTGCCCCGGGCGAACCTGGCGCGGCTGGTGGCGGGGGCGCCCGAGGTGCTCGGGAGGGGCCCGGAGGAGCTCCGCGAGGGGAAGGCCGCGTGCGTCGCGACCCTGGGGCCGGGGGCGGACCTGGCGGAGCTGGAGGCCGTCATCGAGGCGCACCCCGTGCTGCTGGACCGGGCCGGTGAGGCCGCCCCCGCCCCGCGCCCCCGCCCCGCGCCCCGCACCGCCGGGGCCACCGGGCGCCGGCGCGGAACCCCCCCGGACCCCCGCGCCCGCAGTGGTCGAGGAGTACGCGCGGGAGGTCGCGCGGCTGATGCCCGGGTCCGAGCCCCTCCAGATTCTCAAGTGAGCGCGGGGTCCCCCGCCGCCGCCGCCCCCGCGCCGCCGGCGCTGCCCCCGAGTCTGATCCCCGGTCGGCCCCCCGCGGTGGCGCCCCCGCCCGCGCCACGGGCGCCCCCCCGCCCCGCGCCGCGCAGGTCCATCCCGGGGATCCTGACGACGACAGTGGCTCTCAACGACTACCACAACGCGAGGGGGGACCGGGACGACGATTACCTAGCCAGCATCTTCCGGGGGCGGTGAGGGAGACGAGGGGCCCGGGCCAGGGTCAGCGTCGGCACCCCCGCGGGGCTCCTGGGGGACGCGCCCCTCTCGGGCGGGGGCCGCCGGGACGGCGGCGGCGTCCCAGGGCTCCCGGGCCCGCTGCCCTGCGGGCTCTCCTCCGGCGGGGCGCCGGGGCCGTGCCCGTACGCACGAGCGGACGCGTGAGCCGGCGGACGGGACGCAGCTGCCCCGGCAGGGCGCGGGGGCGCGGGCGCGGCTGTGACGGGCGGTGTTTCGAAGACGTTACCACTACTACTGCACTGCTGCCGCAGACGCGGTCCACTCGGGCGGGCGTGGCCAGGCGCGGACGGCGCCGCGGCCCGGGCGCCTACTCCCCGTTGAGGAAAGCCTCCGCCTGTTGGTCCTCCTCCGCCCTCCTCTTCTTGTTTTGCTGCTTGATCGCGCGCTCCATCTCGATCACGTCGGCGAGGATCTGGTCGAACTCGGGCCGGTCGCCGGGGTCGTCTTCCAGGCACTTGCTGACGAGGGCGCGGATCTCGGGCGTCATGCAGTCGGTGACCTGCAGCTTGCGGCCGCCCATGCCGACGGCGGCGACGACCTGCTCAGGGGTCATGCCGTGCCAGGGGCGCTCGCAGGTCCACATCTGCCACAGGAGGACCCCGAACGAGTAGACGTCCGTCTTGAACGAGAGGATCCCGTCGCGCAGGAGCTCCGGGGGCATGTGGGTGGGCGTGCCGAACTTGGACGCGACGACCGAGCCGAGCTCGCCGAGCGTCTTGGCGAGCCCGAAGTCGCCGACCTTGGCGCCGTACCCCTTGCGGGACCGCTCCCGGGACGACAGCATGACGTTGTTGGCCGAGAGGTCGCCGTGCACGATGCCCCGCGAGTGCAGGTGCGAGATGGCGCCCGCGATCTCCCGGAGCACCGACACGACGTCCGTGTAGGTGACCTCCCCCGTCTCCTTCGACTTGTACGCCCTGCGGTCGCAGGCCTCCTGCAGGTTGCCCATGTCGCAGTGCTCCTGGACCACCCACGTTTCCCACTCGTCGGTGCCGTCCTCGCAGGGGCGGGACGAGTACTTGAACGACTGGACCAGGTTGGGGTGCGCGATGTTGACCGAGACCACGGCCTCGAACTGGCACTGGATCTCGTGGTCGTTGGCGTCCTCGGGCGCCGCGTGGCGCATGATCTTGACGGCCACGGGGGCGCCGTCCCAGAGCCCCCGGTAGACCGCGCCGTGGGCGCCCTTCCCGATGAGCCGCCCCACGCGCACGTCCACGAAGGGCGCCACGGGGGCCTTGAGCGCCGTGTTCGCGACGGCCGCCCCGGTGGCCATGGCCCCCGTGCCCATGGCCCCCGTGCCCATGGTCCCCATGGGCGTGCCCATCGCCGCTGACATGGCCGACGCCCCGCCCGACGCGGCCGCCTGCGGCTTGCCCCCCCCCGACTCGCGGACCACCGTCACGAAGTAGAAGTTGCGGCGCCAGTCGACCGTGGGCTCAATCTCCAGCGCCTCGATCTCATCGTACGCCGACGAGTGCGACCCCCCGCTGCGCTGCGGCGTCTCGCTCCCCTCGCCCCCGGCGACGGGCTTGTAGCCCGAGAGACCCCTGGGGTTGAGGTCCGTGCCCCCGGCGACGTTGGGCGCGCGCGTCTGCGCCGCGTTCACGTCCATGGCCTGCTCGGCCGGCTTGAAGCGGCACGCCACGTCCACCCCCTGCTGGGCCAGCCGCCCCGCCATGCTGAAGACGACGTGGTTGGCCACCGCCTCGGCGAAGTCCGCCTCGCAGGGGGCGCGGTCCTGCCCGGGGAGCTGGCGCGGGGACACGAAGTCCCAGATGCTCACGCCGTCGTCGTACACGGCCTCCACCTGCTCCTCCGACAGGCCCACGAGCGTCTGGAACTCGGCGTTGCAGTAGACGACCGGGAACCCGGGCTTCCCGGCGTCGACGAGGAGGAGGGCCTCGGAGAGGGCGTCGACGGCGCGGCGGAAGCCGCCGAGGCCGTCGTCGCCGTCCACGGAGGACGCGGCCTCGGTGGCGGCCCGCGCCTGCTGCACCATGGCCTCGGCGAGCACGTCCCGCTCGATCTCGCGCTTGACGATCTCGGAGAAGTTGGCGAGCACGCGCGACTGCTCCTGGGTGAAGACGCGCGGCTTGTTGTCGATCAGGCACAGGGACCCGAGGCGCTCCCCGCCCGACGCCACGATGGGCGCGCCGGCGTAGAACCGGACGTGGGGCGGGCCGAGCACGAGCGGGTTGCGGTTGAAGCGAGGGTCCTCGAGGGCGTCCTCGACGACCAGGACCTCGGGGGCCGAGGGGAGGAGCGTCCAGGCGCAGAAGGACGAGTTGCGGTCCGTGGCGCACGCGTCGAGGCCGACCTTGGACTTGAACCACTGACGGTCCTCGTCCACGAGCGAGACCAGCGCGATCGGGGTCCCGAAGAGCGTCGCGAGCGTCTTGGTGATGTAGTCGAAGCGCTCCTCGGCCTCGTTCGTGTCGAGAATGTTGAGCGCCTTCAGCTTAGCGATGCGCTTCTCCTCGAACTCGGGGATGGGGGCGCCCGAGTACTGGAAGTCTCCGTCCCCGACGTTGTAAGTGTTGCCGTGCGAGGGGTACGGCTTGGCGGAGGCCGGGGGGGGGGTGGCGGCGCCCTTCCCGGGGGCGCCGTTGGCCTGGGACCCCTCCCCGGAGTTCTGCGGCAGGGACCGGGGGGTTGGGGTGGGGTTCGGGGTCCATTCACGGGTGTTCCGGCGTCGCGATGCCTCCGAATCGGACACGAGGGGCGAAATGCGCCGCACGCCCCCCCGCGGGCTTCCGGGGGGCAGGCCAGCCCCCCCCTGCGCCCACTCCTTCCTTTCAGCCGAGCAGGGCCCATGCGGGGTGCTCCTGCCGACGAGCGAGAACTTGACGGGGTCCGATAAACTCCGACAGCCCACTAGTGCCAAGACGCGGGGGCACTCCGTGTGGGCCCGGAGCGCACCTTCCCGTTCGTGCCCTCCGCACCCCTGGGATGCCCGTTCGCTTCCTGATCCCGCGGCGCGATCGTGCCCTGAGGCGAAACCGTCTGATGCTTATGGTTATCCTCTACCCCGAGGGGCTGCCTCCCGTCGTCGAGGGCGCCCTTACTGCGGACGCGGAAGTGAGGGGGGGTTTACCGAACCGCCGGGTTTTCTCCAGCCCTTGGGGAAGGGCTGGTGGTGCAGCGGACAGTCGCGTGGGGGTGCCGCATCGAATCCCCGGTCTTTATCGGTGAGGAGGGGCAATCGCGGTGTAACGCACCTCTGTCCGCACCCCATTTGTTTCGCCTCCCTTTGGGGACCTGTAGCCGAGTAGCGGCGGTGATGGGGCCTTTTCAGCTAGTTGCGGGCCTTGAAAGCAACACGGTATGGCTATGATCGTGCGTCGAGGGTGTCTGCGCCCCAGGAAAATGGGAGTGCGCGTCTGGGTAGCGGCTTTTTCTGCGTGGGAGGGGGCTGGGGCGTGAGCGGAACACCAATCGCATCGCCGGGAGAAATACCAGCGGTTCTGCGCAGGGGGAGGCCTAGTACTTCTCGCATGGGAGGCCACGGCGTGGGGGAGATCAGAAAGGTGCACGCTGCGGGGCGGGGATAACGTCATCAGTCGGGCCAGGGGAGTGGTCGCTTCCGAGTGGTCCAGGACCGTCCTGTCGCCCTCATCCCGAGTAGAGGGCCCTCAAACGGAACCCCAAACCTGTAGACGAGAAAAGAACACTTGACGAATGCCACACGCACAGATTCCGTCGCCGTCGCGGGAGCGCCCCGGGTCAACGGCTCCGGGGGGGCCCTCCTACGCTGCACGGGGGCCTCCGAGACGCCACTCCTCCGCGGCTGCTCCGCAGTCTCCTCAAGCCTCCCACCCCAGTCCCCCCCGGGTGTGCCCTCCGCGCTGAAAGGGGCGCCCCTTCTCGCGGAGGGGCGCCGGGTCGGGGTAACGGGTTCTGCTGCGGTGTGCTGCTCAAGGGGCGCCACGTGGGGGCCAGCGGGGCACGGGGAGGAAGGGGTCGCGGGGCCACGCCGCGGCTCTAGGCTGCTGGCTCTAAAACGGCTTTCAAATTCTTGCCTTCTAGTAGTTTATTCGGCTGGGCTGCACCTCGGTGAAGGCTCACAGCTCGAGGCTCTCTCATGTTGTCTCTACGGGGGCACCGAAGGCCGCCCGGCTTACGGGGGGCGAAGCGTCCAGGTCACGGCGGAGCGACGCCGAGCCGAACTTTGACATCGCGCTAAAAGGGCAGGCGAGGTTGGGGCGAGACGCTGCGGCGCCCAGGAGGAACGGGCGCTCACTCGTCCGAGTCGGTCCACTCGTCCCCCTCGTCCCATGCCGGGGGCGCGGGCTGCTCCTCCTTGGGCTTGAGGGGGAGCCCCTTGCGCCAGCGGACGCCGCACGCGTTGCACAGCGTCCGAGGCCCCTCGGGCCCGCACCGCCACTGCGGCGTCGACATGGCCCCGCAGTTGCGGCAGAAGTTCTGGATCTTCTTCTTCTTCTTCTTGTCCTTGATGGGCTTGCGGGCCTTGAGGACCGCATGGCCCGCCACGGCCTTGCGCATGACGCGCCCGCCCCGCTCCCCGGAGCCCTCGGACGAGTCCTCCTCGTCCGACGGGTCCGCCGCCGCGTCGGACCCCGAGGTCCCCGCCACGGCCAGCGGGCGCGCCGCTTGCCCGTGCTTCACCTCCGAGGCCTGCTCCCCGACCGTGGAGACCTCCACCGTGTGCGACGCCGAGCCGCAGAGCGGGTCCAGTAGGCTCATCGCCCGCGGCGCGTGCATCTCCCCCAGGCTGAGATAGGCGTTGAAGTGGTGGTCCAGCTGCCACGCCTCGGACACGAGCTGGTCGAGCATCAGGTTGTACGAGTCGATGCCCTCGCCCTCCTCGTACTGGGGGGCCGAGAGCTTGGGGAGCGGCGCGCCGTGCGACGGGCTCGGCTTCTGCGCCAGGTACTCCTCGAAGGCCGTGAACAGGGGGTCGCTGCCATGACCCTCGGCCGGCTCGGCGCAGGGGCGGGGGGCCGCGGCTGACGCGGCGAGGCCCTCGCCGAGGCCCAGGAGGTAGTCGTACGCGTCATCCTGGGGGGCCGAGTCCGTGGCGACTCTCGGCCGCGCGAGGATGCGCCCCGCGGGCTCGGGTTGCGAGTGGGGCACCACGAGCGTCACACCCGACCGGTGGACAGCGCGGCCCGAAGGGGAGGGCACTGCGACGTGGCCCTCCGGGGCGGCGCGCGCGGCCCGGGCGTCGGCGGAGCGGGCGTGTGCCCGGGTGCTTACGCGGCCCCCGGAGGCGCCCGCGGCGGGGCTCACGGGGGCCGTGGCGTTGGCCGGGGCGCCCGCCACAGGGCTGCCCGGGCGCGGGGTGGCGTCCGCCGAGCCGCCCGCGCCGTACTTGGTCGCCGAGACGTCGATCTCGACCGTCGGAAGCACGCACGTCCCCGGGACGCGGGACCCGAGGATGTTGGCGGCCCGGGCGAGGGACGTGGCCCTCGTCCTCATCATCCCCTCCGAGGACGGGACCTCAACCTGAACGGCGCCGGCCATGGTCGTGGATGGATGGCTCCCTCGGCGGGTGTATCCTGCGGACCGGGACCGGAAGAGACGTGCGGTGAGGGACGGCGTGCGCGGGCTACGCCGGGCTCGGGGGGGATCCGGGGACGGGGGGCCCTGGGCGGGAAGGCGCGGGGCACGCAGTCGAGCCCCCCGGGGGGGAGGGGGAGGTCGCCGCGGGGCTTTCAGGGACATTCACCACTCCCGCAACACGAATCGCCCTCAAACGAATTCATCGCGAAAAGGATAGCCACTCCTCGCCAGTCCCCAAGGCTGCCCTCGGTGCCGGCAATCCCCGCAGGAGCGGGGGCCCAGGGGGAGGAGCCGGGGTTATCTTAGCGCAAAAGACAGGGAGACCCGCTGACGAGGCGGGAGGTCACTCCAGGGGAGGACGATCGGCTGTCGACAAGGGCGCCACCAACGCGTCCGCTCCCGGGCCCATCCCCAGGACCAGATGGGTCCCCCGGCCATCGCGGGGGAAAATTCGAAGTGAAACGTATAGTTTGGACGGAATCAAATCCCGGAAGACAGCCGGAATTGGAAAAAGGAAATGGGAGGGGAACCGCTTTTCCCAAGGATCGGAACGGGCCGTCCCACCAAGAGGGTACCGGTAGACCGGTAGCGAGGCGCAAAGCGGGCATAAAAGTCAGCAAAGAGCCGACATCAAAGGTGGGGAGGGTCACCAGCGCAATTCTCTCGGAAGAATTAGGAACCTTCCTTTCGACGCAGAAGAGCGCACTCGTGCGGCGCGCTGGAGAAAGGGAGCCCGGATTGAGCGGTAGCTGTGGGGAAATATACACCGGGAGACGGACGTAAAAGCGGACAAAAGCTCGAAGGGAGTTCGGGAGGAGCAGGCGAGAAAACAGGAAGGCGTGTTTCAACGGCCAGGGCTGGCGGGGCCCGGGGGAATCCAGGGGACATATTCCTGGGTCAACTCGGGATTGAGGGGTGGCCGTACGAAAAAATCCTGGTTTCACCCCACATCGTCCGCCGGGGATGCTGGAGGAAGGAGGAGGAGCGAGGGAGTAGAAAGGGACCAAAATCGCCCGCCGGGCGGGAAGAATCCCCTACTCGTGGTCGCATACGACATACATAATAGGTATTTTTACGTGAAGGCAGTCTAATCCCTTATATATCCGACTCCGGAGGCACGGGGGGGGGTGAAACTTGTATGCACGTTGTTCGCACGCAGGATCCAGGAGGGCCCCTCACGGCGTATAATTCGTACGAGGCGGGGGAAAATACCCATAATACCGACGAAAAGCGGACGAAGGAGGGGGCTGGTATTGAGGAAACACGGCCGGTACTGAGACTGGAGCACGCGTGGGAAGGCGCGGGACACCGCATTTGGAGGAATTTGGCGACCAAAGCGCTGTCAAGGCGCCCTTCGTGGGAACATCCCGTCGCAGGATGCCTGTCGACCCCTGATTTCTCACCTGGCGAGAGAATGTGATGCGGGCGTGATGGGGACCAAGTTACCAACTTCGCGCGCGAGGCGGCCCCCCCGGAGAGTCTCTGAGGCCGTTGGGTTCCGGAGCGGGAATAGGCGGGAGCATCACCCCCCCGCACCTACTTAAAACCCCTCCCCTCCCTCCCTCCAGCGCGCCCGGAGGACGCGTGCCGGGGGGGGGGCCTTCTGACACCGCGGGGGTACCCTCGTGTGCAGGGGTCGCACCCCTCGCCCCCGCCCCGAGCGGCGGGACCTCGGGGGCGCCCGCGCCGCGGGACGCGCGGGGGGCTGCCCCGCACGCTCGCATCGGAGACGGGGGCGCGCCGGCGCCGGTGCCGGGCCGGGTCGCCGTTCCCCCCCTTTCCCCCGTGACAGATGCCGCTCCTCTTCACAACGCCCGAGTCACGCGAGGCGCTATTCTACGGCAGGACCGTCTCTATACACTCTAACACGCGGGGCCGGGCCGCTCCCCCGGGCCCCGCATCGCGCCCCCCCGTCAGTGCAGGACGTCAGTGATGATCCGCCGGCTCTTGAGCGGGGCCCACCTGAGGCGGCGGAAGTACCCGGCCGCGACGAGCGCGACGCTGAGCATGGCGATGGCCTTGATGCCCATCTGCTTGCGCGCGTCAGTCTCGGGCTCGGACGCCCAGTGGAGGAAGGTCGAAACGTCCCGCGCCATCTGGGCCTCCGTGGCGACCGTGCCGTCCTCGTACTCGACGCCCTCGTCCATGAGCATCTTGGGCATGGCGATGGCCCCGCCCGGGAAGTAGGGGTTGTAGTGCAGCCCCTCGCGCAGCGCCACCCCGGCGGGCGCCTCGCGGTACCCGAGCAGGAGCGAGAAGACGTAGTTGAGCCCATCGTGGCGGGCCTTGACGATCAGCGACAGGTCGGGCGGGTACGCCCCGCCGTTGGCGAACCGCGCCGCCTCCTCGTTCGCGTACGGCGACGGGAACGGGTCCGACAGCTTCCCCGGCCGCTCGAACATCTCTCCCTGGTCGTTGGGCCCGTCCACCACCTCGATCTCCTCCGCCAGCGCCTTGGCCTCCTCCTCCGTGTAGCACACCCCGACCAGATCGCGGAAGTGGATGAAGTTCATCGAGTGGCACGCCGCGCACACCTGCTGGTACACCTGGTGGCCCCGCCGGATCGACGCCGTGTCGAAGGCGCTGAAGTAGCCCTGCAGCGAGGCGAGGCGGGGGGGAGGGGGCTCGTCGGGGTGGGCTTGGTGCCCTTGGGACGGGGGGGAGGCGGGGTGCGACGGGAGGGGAGCCCGCGCGGGGAGACGGACGGGTGGGGCCCGCGAGGGCGGGGCCCGCGGGGGGCGCGGGGAGTCGGGGGTGGGGAGGGGCAGGTCGTAACAGAGGCCCGCCCCTTCCCATGGGCATGGGAGCGGTATCCCCGGGCCGGGCGGTCGGGTGCGGGGCCGATCCAGCGGTCCTTAGGGCCCCTTATGACCGCAAATATCCATCGTTGGGGTCTCTGGCGGCAGAGGGTGCACACCTGGTGGTCCCAGGGGTACTGGGGAGCGTGCAGGCCGTGGTCCGCCTCGTTGGCGAGCGCGGCACCCCCGGAGATGGCCAGGCCCGCGGCGAGGGAGGCGAACGCGGAAGCGCCGAATACGGCCTTGTCGCTGCGAGGGAGAGGTGGGGGAGCAGGCGCCGTGATCGTCCGGTATCGGGTCGGGAGGGAGGAGAGGGGGACGGGTCGGGGCCATCTCTCCCCGGACCGAAAACCTCGGGCGCCCCGGCTCACCTCCAGGCTCCCGACGAAGAAGACGCGCCCTCGACAGCGGCGGTGGAGGCGAAGCGAGCCCCGGCCTGCGGGAATCGGGGAGGGAGAATTTCGTTGTTCCGACGCGCCTCAGGGACCGCGGGTCCGGAAGCGGGGCCCGTCTGCGGGGACGGCGGCGTTTTTTCACATATTCGCCGTCTGCAACTGCGCTCACCTTGCCGAGCTGCTGCTCGGAGGCAGAGGCGAGCTTCAAGAGCTCAGAGACCCCTCGGCGAAACATCTTGTCGCGAGTACCCGAAATACTGCCACCCCGGGCGCTCCGACAGGGGGGAAAGTGCGGGGCGGGGGCGGTCAACAGGGCAGCGCCCCAGGGGACCGACAGGGGGGGCAGGCATCGGCGGTCACCCCCTCCCCCTCTTCGCCCCAGGCCTCAACCTCATTTCTGACACCGCGTTCTCCCCTCCCAGGGCATCCCCACCCCCTCGAGGCCTCCCGCCCTCCCTCTACCCTATTCGGGCGCCCTATGACCAGCAATGCCCGGCAACACGATCCACGATCCCGTGGATAGCGAGAGGAGACTGCCGGCAGAGCAGGTCGGGGTTCTTCCGCCCTCTGTGCTCGCGGGTAGCACCTGATACCCCTCTCGAGCGAATTACTCTCGGAATCAGGCTTAATATCGCACATTTCAAGTGTCGTTCCCCCAGAGATACCCTTGACCGCTCCCAGCGGGCGAACCCTGCAAGGGACGATGGCCGCAAGGGGTGATGAGGTGCTGGTGGACGAGATTCGGTCGTTCCAGGCGCGAAAGGACCGCGTTCGGTGAGAAACTGGGGCGCCAACCGCGATTAAGTACCGCGTGTCGCCGCCATCGACCGGTAAAACCCGCAGTTACGG
>Ga0181582_10004514_pt1 | contig 11251 bp, 10 predicted proteins | sample 071ome_32_FD_132438 | JGI IMG/M metagenome (GOLD analysis project Ga0181582, IMG submission 132438) | Coastal salt marsh microbial communities from the Groves Creek Marsh, Skidaway Island, Georgia - 071405AT metaG (megahit assembly) | ecosystem: Environmental > Aquatic > Marine > Intertidal... | reverse complement strand
TACCACTAAAAAATGCAGGGCATGACTCACGCAAAAAAGCAGAGCACATCTTACTTAACTAGCTTCGTGCCGGTTACAGAAAGACAGTATATACCGTAAAAGAAAAACCTTTTCGTTGTACAGAAATAGATTATCTACAACCCAAACAATAAAGACAATAGCCCAAAATAGTTAGAGGAGATAACAAAAAATTGGTACCGGCGGAGGGACTCGAACCCACGACCAAAAGATTAAGAGTCTCCTGCTCTACCAACTGAGCTACGCCGGCATCCAATAAAGGAACAATAATAAAAGGAATCAGGAAACGGTCAAGTTGGGAATAAGCGTCCTCGCGGCAGAGCCTATTCCAAAGCAAACTTGATTTGCACTTCCACCGTGGTAATTAAATCCTTGGGCGCTTGTACAGGTACGCTTGTACTTTCAGCATGGAGGGCATCGGCCATCATCATTCTACGGTGAGATTGGGGGTGGTGAGAATACTGAATTTCCTGAATCGTGATCGGTCGCCCCACCTCTGCATCAAGTGGTTCGGTGAGAGTCTCTGCACGAAAAATCGCATCCTCCACCGCTCTCCTTCTTGCTTCCTCTTCTTGCTCGGATGGATCAGAAATAGAAAACTCAAGAGAATGAAAACTGTTTCCGCCCGCATCGATGGCTGCCTGCATCACCTCCCCCACTTTTTCAAGATCGTGAATTTTAACCATTAGGGTATTTGAAACCTGAAAACCAACAATAAGGGGGGGGAGGTTTTTTCTGAACTCACGCTGAGGAGTAAGGTTGAAATTGGTGGTTTCTACATCTTTTTCCTCAATGCCTTCCCTTTCCAAAATCTCAAGAATATTTTCCATACTGCGATTATTGGAATCGGCGGCAAGCTGGGCAGTCTTGGCCACGGATACTACCCCCAATTGTAGAGTGGCTAGATCAGGAGCAGACTCCACAACCCCACGGCCTTTTACGGAAATCCACCCATTATCAATTTCCTCATGCCCAAAGGCAGTAAGCAAAGTAGAAAATAGAAAAAAGGTAAGAGCGAAATAATGGACATTCATATATTCATTAAGATGGGCCAGTAATATCTTTGCGAGTAATTTTGCCAGTTTTTAGTTCTTTCCGCTGAAAGGTAAGGGTACTCTCCGAATTATTCTGTCCGATCAGCTTGTACTCAAACCCCCACCCACCAAAAGTATAATTCCTAGGCTTTCCAGTGAGATTGTGAAGGAACTTTTGAGGGCCATTAAATTGTTCGACTTCAATGGCGTAGGATGAAGTGAGAGGTTTCTCCATTTCATTGGTTATTTGATAGGGAGTGCCACCGTTCTTAAAATCCCTAATCACCAGATACGCGAGGGGTTTCGTTAAAGCACTGAAGTTTTGAGCCTCGTACTTAATGTTAATCGACAGGAGTAAAATTCGTTTATTTGGATCACTCGCAGAGCATGGGACGAACCTTGGTTTCCCCGTCTTTGCGTGCCTCATTTCTTTGTACGGCTGACGAATGCTGAAAATATAACGAGGATAAGCCTTAGTTCCATAATCATAATTTTCCAAATCTTCTAGAACTACTTTTTTAGTCCCCTCCCAGGACAAAAGACGAAAGCGGGAAGGAACTCTTTCAAATTTTGTACAAATCAGCCCAAAAGGGTCTTTATCGTAGTCAGCAATAACCATCCCTCGAGGATCAGGCAGTTTTTCTTCAACAGCGTTTGCTTCATTTTTAACAGCGGCCTTTACCTCTTCTTTGCCCGACTCCATCTCCACAGGAGGAAGAGGGTCAAAAGGAACTGGATTCTCCTCAACTGGCTTGGGTAGTACTACAATTGGTTGCTTTTCTTCCACGGATTCTTTGGCACTACTAGGAGCATCCTCTTTCACTTGGGTAATCGAATCTAATTCCCCGGAATCCTGGTCTGATAAAAATTGCACCATCTTGTCCTTAAAAATAACAAAGCAAAGAAAACCAATCCACAGGAGGACAACGATGAGAAGAAATTTCTTCATTAAAAAGGGTACTTAAGTAGGGCTCCCCTTTTTGGCAAGTGCATCTGGGCAATCGGATTCTGGATCCGTGCTCGGTATCTTATATTTGCTCAACCACAACTTGAGTAATTCCAAGGGAAGTCCCACCACATTGGAAAATGACCCTTCAAATTTTTCGACAACTAGATGGGACATTGTTTGAATAGCATACCCGCCGGCTTTATCTAGGGGATCGACCTCCCGGTAGTACTCCTCAATGATGGATTCATTGAGTTCCTTAAAATAAACTTCGCTGGTCACAACATCTACTTCTTCCACACTGAGTTGATGATTGATCAGACAGATTCCGGTATACACATGATGCACCTTGGCCGAAAGTTCCCGGAGCATTATTTTTGCCTCGTCCATCGATGACGGCTTACCAAAGACCCTTCCCCCCAAAGCCACGGTGGTATCCGCCCCCAAGACCCATGCATCCGTGTGCTCAAGGGCCACTTGCTTGGCCTTGATTCTTGCATTTTCCAATACCATGGTGCACACGCCGTTCGGATGAGTGGTCAATTCCTCTGCATGGGAAGTGATAATTTGAAAGCCCTCTATTAAATGACTCAGAAGTTCTTTTCTTCTCGGTGAACCGGAGGCTAAAATGAAGGATTTAACAGGGTTCAGGGTCGCTTTTTCAGGAATGGTGGACATACTATTATCGTTTCCATGGTATCCTATCGAACAAGTTTAGCAAAATGAAGATTGGAATTGCCCAAATCAATTCCACAGTGGGTGATCTTACTGGAAACCTGCTGCTTGCCAGCAATGCCTATTCGCAGTTGATCTTGGATGGAGCCGAACTGGTTATTTTTCCTGAACTCGCCCTTTGCGGATATCCTCCCCGTGACCTTCTCCTGAAAAAGAACTTTGGAAGGGACTGCCAAGAAGTCCTTGAGGAATTCGCCAGAAAAACCGGCTCCTGCCCTGCCCTGATTGGGTTTCCTCAACAGTCAGTCGAAAAAGGCAGGGAATTATTTTTCAATGCCGCCGCCCTATGCACGAATGGCATAGTCGCTCAGATCTTTCAGAAAAGACTCTTACCTACATACGATGTATTTGATGAGGATAGGTATTTTGTCTCCGGGGAGGCTCCGCTTTCCTTTACCTATATGGGCAAAAAAATTGCCGTCACGATATGCGAAGATATCTGGAACCTTGACAAGGACTTGCATATGTCCGACCCACTGGATGAAATTAGCCCCCTGCAACCCGACTTACTGATCAATCTTTCAGCCAGCCCTTGGCATCATCAAAAAAGGTATCAAAGAAAAGAGCTTCTCCGCCGGGTTGTGAAAAAACTAACCTGCCCCCTGCTTTACATCAATGCAGTCGGAGGTAATGACGAACTAATCTTCGATGGTTCTTCTGTTGCACTCTCATCCAATGGTAAGACAATCGGACAGGCTCCTTCCTTCGAGTCCTCCTGCTCAGTAATTGACTTAGAGTCTGGCCCTGCAGAGATGAAGGATGAAGACTTGCTTGAAATGGAATCTATTCATCAGGCACTAGTCCTCGGCCTACGCGACTATGCCCATAAGAGCGGATTTCGAAAGGGACTGATTGGACTGAGCGGGGGGATAGATTCCGCGGTTACCGCCGCCCTTGCAGTGGAGGCATTAGGAAAGGAAAATGTCATCGGGATTAGCTTACCCTCAGCTATTTCTAGTGACCACAGCCGAGACGATGCGAGGGCACTCGCCCAAAATCTCGGCATTGCCTACCACACCTTGCCCATCCAAAAGATCGTCGACTCTGCCGAACACGAACTCGCTCCCCTCTTTGCCGGAATGGATACGGATGTAACCGAGGAAAACCTCCAGGCCCGCAGCCGAGGCCTTTTACTGATGGCGGTGTCCAACAAACTAGGAGCCCTCCTCCTGACTACCGGAAACAAAAGCGAACTGGCGGTGGGGTACTGCACCCTCTACGGGGATATGTGCGGTGGACTGGCAGTCATTTCCGACCTTCCCAAAACCAAGGTCTTTGCTCTGGCCAATCACTTAAACCGAAGTGGAGAAATCATTCCCCAAAACACCATCGAAAAACCACCCTCCGCAGAACTTCGACCCGACCAGAAGGACAGTGATTCCCTGCCTGATTATGAGATACTGGATGGCATTCTCCACAGCTACATTGAGAAGGGACTATCGATTGAAGCCCTCATTGCTGAAGGATTTGAAGAGGAGACGGTGCGGAAAATCGTTTCCTTAGTCGACCGCAATGAATACAAGCGTAAGCAGGCAGCCCCGGGTCTCAAGGTCACTCCCCTCGCTTTTGGCATAGGCCGGCGCATGCCTATCGTTCAAAAATATTCCAATTGATAAATTTTCATCATGAACACATCTGAATCTCTCTTCGAACGTGCCAAAAAACTCATTCCCGGTGGGGTCAACTCCCCGGTGCGAGCCTTCCGCTCGGTGGGTGGAACCCCCTTCTTTACCCAGAAGGCATCGGGTAGCCGTTTGACGACTGCGGACGGGCAGGAACTGATCGACTATGTATGCACTTGGGGTCCGGCAATCCACGGCCACGACCACCCAGTGATCCGGGAAGCCATTGCAGATGCACTGACCCACGGAACCAGCTTTGGCACACCCGGCCCACTGGAAGTGGAAATGGCCGAACTGATTGTGGAGCTCGTGCCGTCGGTAGAAAAGGTGAGGATGTGAAACAGCGGCACAGAGGGCACGATGTCGGCCATTCGCCTTGCCCGCGGCTACACCGGACGGGATAAAGTTATCAAATTCGCAGGTTGCTATCATGGGCACGTCGATAGCCTACTGGTCAAAGCAGGCTCCGGTGCCCTCACCCTCGGTAACCCCGACAGTGCCGGAGTGCCTGCCTCCTTCGCTGCGGAGACCATCGTCCTTCCCTACAATGACCTTGATGCTGTAGCTGATACCCTGTCCGCATCCCCCGGTGAGGTGGCCGCCATTATCGTCGAACCCTACCCGGCAAACTGTGGACTTATCCTCCCCCTGCCCGGCTACCTTGAAGGCCTACGTAAGCTCTGCTCCGAGCACGGGGTCGTGCTTATTTTTGATGAAGTAATGACCGGATTCCGATTAACCTCGGGCGGTGTCCAAAATTTGACCGGAATCACCCCTGACCTCACCGCCCTAGGTAAAATCATTGGCGGAGGATTGCCTGTAGGTGCCTTTGGAGGAAAAGAGGAAATCATGAACCACCTCGCCCCCCTCGGCCCCGTCTACCAGGCAGGAACCTTGAGTGGTAACCCTCTGGCCATGGCCGCAGGTATTGCATCGCTTAAATTATTAAAAAAGACCGATCCCTATGACCGGCTAGATTCCATGGGAAAGAAGCTTGCACTTGGACTGAGCAGTATGGCCAAAGATCGCGGAGTCCCCCTGCAGGTACCCCAGGTAGGCTCGATGTTTTGTTTGTTCTTCACCGACGAACCTGTCACCGAATTTGAACAAGCGGTCAGAGCTAAACATGAGCATTTCAATACTTTTTTTCATCAGTGCTTAAAAAATGGGCTCTATTTACCTCCTTCCTCCTACGAAACATGCTTTATTAGTGCTGCCCATGACTCTGATACCGTGGCGAAAACCCTCGATATTTTTCAAGGGGCATTTTCTTCTTTTCATTGACCTTATCAACTGAATTTAAAGATTGATTAATATCCGATGAACTCAAAAAAATTCCGTTTTCTTACTCTTTTATTTTGCCTAGGCAAAACCCTCCTCTTTGCCCAAGAAAAAGATAGGATTCCCTTCTATGAGGATTATTTTGAAAACGCGGACCTCGCGGGCTACCTGACTGAGGCACAGCAATTTCTTTCGGAACAGCCCAACTCTCCTGAAGCAGCACGGGTCGCGTTGGACTATTTAATGATGAGCAAAGCTGCGGAGAACATCGATTCAGTCAAAGAAGCAACCAACTTATTGATGTTTGATTACTTGGGTAGTCTGCCCAGCCTCTTTTTCCTCAGTTCTTTTGATGCAGGATCTCCCCGTCTGAACCAGCTACTGCTAGCCAAGACCGAAGAAAACGATCCACATGATGCCAATTTCTCAAAACAGTTTTGTGAAACCTTAAGTCTATTGGGGCGTCTGCATGGGCCAAAATTGCTCTATGATCCATCCCTTCGCATCCGAGCCTACCTAATCAGTCAAAATGCGAATAAGTCTGAAGTTTTAAAGAATCTCACCAGTGCGGTTATTGAACTCAAAGAAAACCCTACTTACACAAAACTCATTGATATAATCACCTCAGATTTCTCTCCCGTTGAGCAGGTCGTCGAGCTTTCTAAAATTTCACACCCCGATTCAGATTATTGCCTTACTTTTTATTCCGCACTTCTCGAGGAAGGCCAACTCAACTCTTCCCAGATTGTCGAATTACAGGTCAACCGCACCCTCTTTTCCCCCGACCCAAACCCACATAGAGCACAGGATCTGATATCCCGACTCCCCAATGAAATTGCAAAGTCGACCAAGTATCAGGTGTTCATCGCTTTTGCTCAGGCAATTCTCGAAAACCGAGATTCTACGCTCGATACCCTTAAATATGCTCAGACCAATCCCAATGGCGAAGATGCTCAGGCATGGGCCGCCACCGCGAAATCTTTCGCAGATGGAATCGAATTTGAGGAAAGTCGTAAAAAACTTCTCCTTTCCCAATTCGAAAAGGTATTTACCGAAATTATCAAACCCCGCGATGCTCTTTATGTTAAGTTTGCTTGGAAAAGTGATGAGCAGGATGAGAAAAGGCATCTCAACGGACAGATTGCCATTTCTGTGAAATCAAAATATTTTGAATTCCATGCCAATCGTGGAGGTGCTCCCTTTTTTGCTTATCGCACAGATGCAAACTCCAGTGCTCTCTTTCTTGAAGGCATGGAAGGAGAGGCAAGTTTTCAGTTTGCTGAACCCGGTGTTTACCCCGTTCCCACTATCGATATCCAGAGGGATCGTGAACGGGGTTCATTCAACTACAGCTTCAATCTCAATTTCAGCAAGGATATGGATGACCTCCTCAGCCAAAGCTTAAAAACGGTGGATAACTCCTACCTGTCTACCGGCACTGGCAGAGAAGTTTTGCTCAACCACCTAATGACCAAAAAAGGATTGTGGTTAACCCCGCCCGCCGCAACTGAGACCGGCACGAAGTTCCAGATGAACAGCCTGCAAAATGATACCCCAACCCCAAAGCCATCTAGTCTACATATCGAATTATCAGGCGACCTGACTGAACTTCAAATTGGATCCCTCCACATTGAAAAGATTAATCGGGGCACCGATGATGTGCTTCAGGATATGGCCCCATGGCCCTCAGCTAAAATTACGGACAAGGAGCACTTCGACTTCCAACTCCTAATGCAGGCAGTAGGCCAGATTACCAAACCCTAAAATCCCCAACATCGGGGGAGGGGTCGTTTCAAATTCCCTTATTGCGAAGAGAGGCTTCTAGTTGTCGCTGAAACTCCATCAGATCTTCATCTGATGGTTTGTACCCCTCCTGACCGCCGGAGAGTCCAAGGCGCCCAAACTGGTCGATGGTCCAACTCTTGGATACCCCATCAGAAAAGACAACAGATCCGCTGGCCATTGCACCTGGTGGGACCACTGTATCGACCTCCACCTGCACGCCACCCATGCTTTCGGTGTCATCCAAATCTGCATTGGCATCTTCCACCGTCTCTGCTTCATCCTTTTCGGGGGTAGGTTCCTCTAGGTCAACGAGAGAAAGGTCTAGGTCGTCCACAAGAAAACGCACATCCATATAGGTCATCACGATGCCAAATTCAGAATCCAGCTTTTTTTGGAGCTCGGACAATCCCATCCCATCAGCCACCCAACGGCTGATCTCTCTTTTTTGCTCCTCGCTGGGCACATTAGCGGATGGGGAAGTGGCAGAGTCATTGCCTGCACCACTCTGTTGAGTATCGTCAATCATACCAAGCGGTAATAGGAATAATCAGCGGCCTTTACAAGCACGCAAATTGAAGGGGGAAAGAAACTATTCCATCGATTGGGAGAGTTGCTCCCTTAAAAACTCGACTGAATGTTTAATAGAGGTGTCCTGATCCATCATGTTCTCAACTGTCTTGCATGCATGGATAACCGTGCCATGATCTCTACCACCAAATGCACTGCCTATTTCTTGGAGGGAATGCTCCGTAAGCATTCTTGAAAGATACATTGCAACTTGCCGGGGGAAAGCAATGTTCGCGGGGCGTCTCCTTGAAAGCATATCAGCCATTCTCAGGTGATAATAATCAACCACCTTCTTCTGAATGGTTTCCATGGTGATACGGCTCAAGTTTTCCTCCCGTAGGATATCGCGCAACAAGCGCTGCACGGTGTCAAGGTCTGCTTTTTTTCGGGTTAGCCCAACATAACCAGCAACTCGGGTAAGTGCCCCTTCCATCCTGCGGACATTACGGGAGATATTTTTGGCGAGAAACTCAAGGATTTCCGGCTCTATGGTGATCCCCATGGCAACCGCTTTGCGGGAAAGGATAGCTACGCGGGTTTCAAGGTCAGGAGCCTGAATATCGGTGACTAATCCCCACTGAAAACGGGAAAGAAGGCGACTCTCGATCTTGTCTATCTCTCCGGCAGGACGGTCACTGGTCAGGAAAATTTGACGTTGTGCCTCATAAATCTCGTTGAATGTGTGGAAGAACTCCTCCTGAATACGCTCCTTACCTGCGAGAAATTGGATATCGTCGATAAGCAGATAATCTACACTGCGGTAACGGGACCGAAACTTGGTCAGGGTATTTTCCTGAATAGCCCGAATGAACTCATTGGTAAATTTCTCACAGGATACATAAGCAATTCGGCAGGCTGGGTTACGGTTGAGTGCCTGATGGGCAACCGCGTGCATAAGGTGAGTCTTCCCCAAACCCGTCTCCCCGTAAAGAAACAAGGGGTTGTAGGCATGAGCAGGTGCGTTGGAAATAGCTACACAAGCCGCATGGGCAAGCTCACTTCCCGGACCGACAATGAAATTATTAAAAGTATTTTTAGGATTAATGCCAAGCGATCTCCCACTCAAGGAGGGTCCACTAACACGAGGAGATGGCTTTTTTCTCGATTTGGTACCTGTCAGGCGATTCTCGGGGTTTGTCTCCTCGTCGTCAAAAGCACCAAGCAATTCTACCGTGAAAGGATGGCCAACTAGGCGATCCGCTTCCTGGCGAATTACATCAAGGTAGTTGTCTCTAATCCAGATGGCGGAAAATTCGTTAGGAGTAATGAGTTCGCAACCATCCTCGTCAAGACGGCCCACTCGTATGTTGTCGAACCAAACACGGAAAGTGTCGGCAGGAATGACCTCGAGAAGATTGTCTCTGAGGGAACTCCAAAAGGTTTCAGGGGTGGCAGTTAATTCAGTCATAGGGTCTGAAATCTGAGTTTTATTCACAGGGTTTGCAGATCTCCCTAAAACCATTGATTACTAGTAAGTTCCAAAATTTCGAATACTCGGAATGCCCAAACAAAATAAGATGCAAGAAACCGAAATGAAACTTACTTAATAGCTTTAAATTCAAGGGTTTAGGGATTTTAGATTAAGGGGTAAAGGGGAGCTCCATAGGGGTGGAGCAAAATTAGACAAAGGTCTTTTTTGAACCAGTTTGCCCGGTTAACCAAGAAAAAAATTCCTCAAAAACGGCAAAGTTTCTCACAACTTATTCACATCGATTCGTAAGTAAGTTTTTAGACATTTTTAGGTTGCCAAAAATCGAATCTCGCCCTGTTTCGCAAGCACCCTGATTTTGGGGGACTTATACAAAAATGAAACTAAAGTTTTACCTACGATTTAGTTTGCTCGGACATTTTTTTAAGCAATTTTTCATTGAAGTCCGTGGCAGAATCGTGGCCCAAATTTCTTGCCGCCTGAACCATTGCGGCCACCTCGACCAACCTTGCCATATCCCTACCTGGGCGCAGGGGAATTTCCATATGAGGTATTTGAGCACCCAAAATCTCGAAGGTTTTTCGCTCCAGACCGGTGCGATCGATCTCAATATCTTTGGCTCCTTCAACAAAAGTAACTACCAGTTCGATTTTCTTTTCCAGCCGGATAAAACGGATACCAAACAATTCTTCTACATTAATAATACCAATCCCACGGCACTCCATGAACCCACGGCTCACTTCATCACAAAACCCAACTGGGGTATGATCACTGAGTAACTTAATTCTCACCAAATCATCTGCCACCAAGCTATGCCCCCTCTCCAGCAGGGCAAGGGCGGCCTCACTTTTTCCAGCCCCACTATCCCCGCGGACGAGCGTACCAATTCCCCGTATATCCATCAATGTACCATGACAGGTAGTAATAGGGGCAAACCGTTCTTCCAGTAGCACCGTGACTTCAGTAGTAAAGGCTTTGGATGTCAGAGTGGTCCGGAAGACAGGCACGCCGTATGTTTCAAAAACCTCAATCATCTCAGGAGTGGGAGCAAGGTTTCTGGAGATGATGACACAGGGTATTTTCTTTCCGGCCATTTTTTCGAGAATTTTCATCCTCAGTTCCGGTTTCTGTTCCCTAAAATATCCCATCTCACCCGCCCCGAAAAGCTGAACTCTTTTATGGGCAAAATATTTAAAATAGCCAGTCACCGCAAGAGCCGGGCGATTAATACTACGCTCACGGATGGTGCTTCTCGATAAGGTTTTAGGGTGGGTTACCAACCTCAGCAAAAGACGCTCCTGGTACTTCTCGTAGAATTCTCGAACGGATATACTCTCAACATATTCGGGTAAGGCTGATTGGCTCATAGTCAAAGGGAGTTTTTTTTATTATGCCTGAAAGTCATGACCGAGGTATTTCTCACGAGTCTCGGGATCGGAAAGCAGAAACTCGGCATCGCCGTGGGCCAGCACCGCACCCTCGTAAAGAAGGTAAGCCCGATCGACTGCTCGGAGGGTTTCGCGGACATTGTGGTCGGTCAGGAAAATCCCCATTCCCTGCTTTTTCAGATTAGTAATGATCGAGGTCACCTCACTCACACTAATGGGGTCAACCCCGCTGAAAGGCTCATCAAGAAGGAGAAATCTTGGCTTCAATACCAAAGCACGCGTGATCTCCAGTCTTCTTCTCTCTCCCCCGCTGAGGGTGTATGCCTTTTGCCTGGCTAGGCTCGTTAGCCTAAGTTCGGCCAGACGATGCTCAATAATGTCGTTCTCCTCTTTTTTGCTCAGTCCCATGGTTTCCACCACCACCCGGATATTATCTTCCACAGTTA